>WNFA01000119.1_pt1 | contig 101361 bp, 83 predicted proteins | sample 5400481 | NCBI WGS metagenome assembly WNFA01 (sample SAMN13153340, study PRJNA577476) | soil metagenome | isolation source: 120 cm saprolite under Douglas fir tree site 2 hole 1 replicate 2 | place: USA:California | collected 2015-04-18 | reverse complement strand
AGATTTCCGCGAGCAGATCGTCTTCGACCATCCCCACTTTGGTTTCGTGAGGAGTGGAAGACACAAACAATTCTTTCGTCATGCGAACTCCGGTCCCCGGCCGTCAGGCGGCCGCGGGATCACCGGATGGAAGGCAGGAGAAGAGCGGGAAGATCAAGCGCTGCGATAGCCGCCCTGGACAAGGGACAGCCTAGGCCCCGGGGTTCTACCCGCGGCTGAATCCGTTGCGTAAGATTAGGAATCTTTTGCACTTATCGCATTTGCGCTTCGCCAGGTTTGTGACCGCTCTCTCAACTCTGAGGGGGCCGTTACCGGCCTGGCTGCGCCTTTGCTTAATCCTGCCCGGCCTTGAACTGCGTTTCTAGCCGGTGTGTGCCCTCTTTACGCGAGGGCGATCGTAATTAATCTTGTTTTCCGCCGCGGATGGCAAGTGCGGCTACTTCCCCAGCCTTCTTCTTCCTGCTTCAGTTCACAAACCGGCGCATGCGGACATTCATCACAATCCCCAGCGCCAGAAATATAAACAGGACAGAAGACCCGCCATAACTCATCAACGGCAGGGGTATTCCGGTGACCGGCATAAAGCCGACTACCATGCCGACATTGACCAGAATATGGAAGCTAAGTACCGCCACCACACCCATCACCACGAACGTGCCAGCGCGGTCGGGCGCCGTTTGCGCGTTCTGAGTCAATCTCATCAGCACTATAAAGTATAACAGCATTACCGCCAAGGCACCCACAAATCCATGCTCCTCAGCGAACGCAGCGAAGATAAAGTCCGTTTGCGGGACCGGTAGAAACGCCAAATGGGTCTGCGAACCCTCCGAGTTCCCCCACACTCCGCCCGACCCCACCGCAATCAGCGACTGGTTCACCTGGTAGCCCGAACCCTGACTGTCGGCCTCAGGATGCATAAAGCTGGTCAGGCGATCGCGCTGATAGGGCTTCAAGGTATGCCACGCCAGGGGCAGAAGCAAAGCTGCCCCCAGGGTCACAATGGCCGCCTGCTTGAGGCGAACTCCGCCCAGAAACAGACCCATTACCGCAATGGGCAGATAGGTCAGGCTGGTTCCTAGGTCGGGCTGGCGCAGGACCATGAGCATGGGAACGATCACAATTGCGCCCGCCTTGGCAAAATCTGGCCAGGACAACTCTCGCTGGTGCAAATCGGCGAAGTACTTGGCCACGGCCAGAATCAGTATCAGTTTCACCCACTCCGAGGGCTGAAAGTGCCCCCCGCCCGGCATTTTGACCCAACGCCGCGCGCCCAGATACTTCTGTCCGAAAATCATCACCGTCATCAGCGACATGATGGCCGCAATATAGAGCCAGTGCACCCGGTCCAGCAGCTTTTGATAATTCACCAGGCTCACCAGAAACATGCCCGCAACACCGCCAGCGATCCAGTAGACTTGCCGGATGTGGGCTCCGGCAAACTTGGTGTGCAGGGTCGCGCTATGAATTTCCATGACTCCCAGCCCGCAAATCAGCAGGACGAAGATGAAGAGCATCCAGTCGAAATCACGAAATGAGATGTAGCGGGACATGGGTTTTCAGTCCTTGGTCGTCAGTCTTCAGCCTTTGGTGGTTAGTCCTTGATCGTTGATTGTTACTAGCTTGATGCTCCCTCACCTTTCTTCGCAAATTAGCCGGCATCCTGCCGCCGGCGCTACTCTAACCCCGGCGCGGCCGTGGCCAATGGCAACCGGGCATTCGGCCCAGGCAGCACAAAATGCCCACCCTGGAGTTCGTCGTCATCTCCAGAACCGGCATTCCAGACCGCCCCTATTTCCACCTTTCCAGCGCCACTCGCTACCTTGGTCGGTTGCCGGTGTTGTTTGTCGACGTAGGCCTTAATTACCTGCGTTGCCAGACGCGCGGCTAACTTGCCGTGCTCACCCCCTTCGAACAGCACAGCTACGATGATGTCAGGATTGCGCCGTGGTGTGAATCCCACAAACCACCCGTTCTGATTGAGAGCCTCGTTGTTGGCATGCTTGGCGCGGACGGCAAGCGATACGATCTGCGCCGATCCCGTCTTTCCGGCGATATCGATTCCAGGAACGTGCGCCGAGGGCGCCGTGCCCTCTGGCAGCAATACCCGCGACATCGCATCCGTGATGAGGTTGAATCCGGAGCCGTCAATCGGAATCGTCTTCACTTCCGTATAGTTGTGGGTCTCGAGATAATCTTGCGGAAGGCCGGTCGGGCTGGCGACATGTGGTACAACCATGCGGCCGTCCATCGAGATGGCGGCAATCGCACGCATAAGTTGTACCGGCGTCGTGGCCACTGCACCCTGTCCGATGCCAACTGAAATGGTCTCGCCCGCGAACCATTTTTGTTTGAAATTGCGGACTTTCCACTCTTCCGACGGCATGACGCCACTTGCCTCCTCTGGCAGATCAATACCCGTCTTCTGACCCAATCCCATGGCAGTCGCATATTTTGCAATACGGGAGATCCCCAGCTTTTCCGCCAGGGTGTAAAAAAAGACGTCGCAGGACTGGTAGATCGCTTTTGTGATATCGACTGCGCCGTGACCATTTTTCACCCAGCAGCCAAATCGTCGGCCATAGAAGTTGGCACCGCCATTGCAGTGCACATTCAGCGTCTGCGCGAGGCCTTCCTGCCAACCGGCGACGGACATGAGGATCTTGAAGGTCGAGCCTGGCGCGAGTTGTGCCTGAATCGCTTTGTTCAGCAATGGTTTATCAGGATCGGTCACCAGCTTATTCCATTCGTCTCGTGAGATTCGAACCGCAAAATCGTTGGGATCGAAAGTTGGCCGGCTGACCATGGCCAGAATCTCGCCGGTGCGCGGGTCCATGGCGACCATCGCCCCGTTCTTATCTCCCATGGCCTCCTCGGCGGCGATCTGCAGATCGATGTCGAGCGTCAGCTTTAGCGCATGGCCAGGCACGGCTGGCTTCTCGTCCAGTTCCCCCACTTCCTTGCCTTTACTGTTCACCAGAACCTGCCGCGAGCCATTCTTCCCCATCAGCACCTGGTTGTACTGAAGTTCGACGCCAGACTTCCCCACTACGTCTCCGGGGTTATAGAGCTCCCACTGCGGTTGGTTCAGCATGCCCTCGCTTACTTCGCCGACGTAGCCGATTAGGTGCGCCATAAAGCCATTGCGCGGATACAACCGGCGATGCGCCATGATGGTGTCCAGCTCCGGCAGTTCGTTGCGGTGAGCCTTGATAAAGGCCAGCTCATCCTGCGTGATGTCTTCCTTGAGATAAATGGGCTGGTACTGCGGAGTGCCGGCAAATTTGCGCAGGCGCTCCCGCACTTCTCTGGGGTCAAGGTGCAGTCCCTGCGCGATGAGATCGGCGTCCACGGTAAGATCGCGAGTGGAATCGCGCAGCAGCAGGGCGGTGAACGAAGGATAGTTGGTGACGATCTCGCGGCCTTCACGGTCGAGAATCTTGCCGCGTGGCGCCAGAATCGGAACCTCGCGAGTCTTGTTTTTCTCCGCCAGAGCCGCATAGAACTCGCTAGACACTACCTGCAGCCGCCACAGTCCATAAGCCAGCACGAGAAAAATGACGAGAATGATGTATTGCACCGCAGTAAGGCGGAAACTCGAAACTTTTTCGTCGCGGCCAAACATGGTTAGTCGTCAGTCGTCAGTCGTCGGTCGTTAGCCACTGCCAATCGCGCCAATTTCGGCGATCACCGGGACTTACGCTATGTGAGACTGGATCGAAGTTCACTCCATTGTATTCCTGGTTTGGTACCGCGGGATTAGTGCCGTGGGTAACCCAAGGCCATAGACGGTTGGGGTTTAGTGCCGACGACTGACGACTCTCTTACGCTCTCTGCTTAAACCGGTCCAGAAGCGTAAACGCTACTGCCGCTGTCGCCGCGTTGAGTAGGGCCGCTCCCAGTTCGTGCCCCCAACTGAGATCCACCGTCAGTTTCACCAGCCCACGAGCGACCGTGACGTACACAATCTGGTGGATCACGTAGAAGAACAGGGTCACCAGAAAGCGGGCCCCCACGTTGTCTACATCCAGTTTCGCGCCCAGCGACGACGCGCCATACCCCACGACGGTCTTTGCGATTCCGTAAATCCCAATGGGCTGATGGGTGAGTGAATCCTGCAGCAGGCCGATCAGCGATCCGGTAAGTAGTCCGGCAACCGGGCTTCGTCGAGCCACCGCAAAGAAAATTACCACCAACAGCGGCAGGTCGAAGAAGGCGAAGAAGTGCAAGCGCGAGGGCAAGAAGGCCTGCAGAAACAGCGCCACCAGCGGAATACCAATGGCCACCGCCGGATTAAACCGGTAGACCTCCACCTGATCTTGAGATGTGTAGGTTATGGGCACGCTAGTGAGGTTGGTCCTCCGACGCCTCCGGTTTCGCCTGCGACGGGTTGGGCTTCGCCGGTTCGGCGGGCGCCGGCGCACTCATTCCCGGCTTGACGACTTGCTGCGAAGCTTGCTTGGGCGCGGGAACCGGCTTCAGCGCCGTGGCCGGCTTCACCGCCGCTCGACCCTCCGAGCTGCTCCCCGAAAGGCTTCCCGCCGGTGGGTTTCCCACGGCAGGGTTGCCCGCAGGAGGGGGCGCGCTCACCTCATTCCGTGTCTTGGGACTTGCCGGCGCCGATCCCGCAGCGGGCGTGGCCGCGTTCGCCGCCGTCCCGCCTACCGGTGTCACCACCGGCTTATCCGGAACCGAGGGTAACCGCTGGGTCAAAATATCCACCGCCCGCACCCGTCCCGCGTCGGCCACCGATGGCGCTCGATCCTCCTTCTTCGTGATCACCAGAACCTCTTCCAACCGGTTCAGGTTGGCGCTCGGTCGAAGCCGGATGTTGAGAAAAAGATCCGCTCCCGGTGAAACCTTCATCACCGTTCCCACGGTCAGGCCTTTGGGGAAGATCTGGTCACCGCCGCTGGTCGCCACCCGCTCCCCAGGCGCCACCGATTCATCGGTCATCACATTTTCCAGGATCACGTCTCCGGTCGAGGTTCCCTTGACCACTCCCTGCAAGCGCGACTTGTCCAGAATAGCGCCCACACCACTGCTCTGGTCGTTGATCAGGAGGACCTGCGAGGTGGAACCGAAGGCGCGCAACACCTTGCCTACCACGCCATCGGCGGTGATCACCGCCATGTCCTTCTCCACTCCGTTGCCCGCGCCTTTATCGATATAGATGGACCGGGACTGCTCGCTGCCGCTGCCCCCGATCACTTGCGCGGCCACGGTCTTCGCAATGTACTGTTCCTTGAAACTCAGTAAGGCCTGCAGGCGGCGCGCCTGCTGCGCGTCGTCGGTCAATCGCACCTGCTCCAGCCGCAGCTGCTCGATCTCGAACTTCAAATCACGATTTTCCTGCCGCACTCCGCGCAGGTAAACGTAGTTGTTCCAGAGATTGCCTAATCCCCCCTGGCCCCAGACGATGATTTTTTCCAGAGGAGTGACGGCGCTCACCGTCCAAGTGCGGATCAAGCGTGTGGATTCACCGCCACCGCCCCGCTTGACTTGGACCGCCAATCCGAGCACTTGCACAAACAGCATCACCGCCAGGATGGTGACGTTACGGTAACGGGTGATGAGATTTTCCATGACGCCAGTTTCAAGGTTCCAGTTTCCAGTTTCCGGTTTCAAGTTTCCAGTTTCGAAGGGTTCGACAAGGCGTCTGGCTCCTGTTGTCTTAGTCAACAGGTTTTGCAGAGAGAAACTGGAAACCGGAAACTCGGAGCTGGGCCACTAGCACTGTTATTCGATCGAAATCTTCCGCAGCAGCTTGAAATCGCTCAGCATCTTACCCGTGCCCAGCACCACGCTGCACAGCGGATCGTCGGCGATCGAAACCGGTAAGCCGGTTTCCTCGCGAATACGTTTGTCGAGGTTTTTCAGCAGCGCCCCGCCCCCGGTCAGCACAATGCCGCGGTCGCTGATGTCGGCGGAAAGCTCCGGCGGCGTCCGCTCCAAAGCCACGCGCACAGCATTCATGATGGTCGAAACGCACTCGCTCAATGCCTCGCGGATCTCACTGTCGTCCACGGTGATGGTCTTGGGCACGCCTTCGATCAGGTTGCGGCCTTTAATTTCCATGGTCAACGGCTTTTCCAGTGGATAGGCGGACCCGATTTCCATCTTGATCTGCTCGGCCGTGCGCTCGCCGACCAATAAATTATATTTCCGCTTCAAATAGTTCATCACCGCTTCGTCCATCTGGTTGCCAGCCATGCGCACGGAACGGGAATAAACGATGCCACTGAGCGAAATCACCGCGATGTCAGTCGTGCCGCCGCCAATATCCACCACCATATTGCCGCTGGGCTCGGTAATGGGAAGCCCGGCGCCAATGGCAGCCACCATGGCCTGCTCTACGAGGTACACTTCGCTGGCCTTGGCGCGGTACGCAGAATCCATGACGGCGCGCTTTTCCACCTGGGTAATCTCGGAAGGCACTCCGATCACGATCCGCGGATGCACCAGCATCTTGCGGTTGTGAGCCTTTTGGATGAAGTAGTTGAGCATCTTCTCGGTAACTTTGAAGTCGGCAATCACGCCATCTTTCATGGGCTTGATGGCCACGATGTTGCCGGGCGTCCGGCCCAGCATCTCTTTGGCCTCTTTGCCCACGGCCTCGACCTCGCCCGTGTTCTTGTTGATGGCCACGATGGAGGGCTCGTTCACCACGATGCCCTTGCCCCTTGCGTACACCAGCGTGTTAGCCGTCCCTAGGTCGATGGCGAGATCGCTGGAGAAAATGCTGAACAGCGATCTCAGGTTGTGCAGGCGCGTTGAAGAATGAAATCCGTTGGATGACATACGCGATTTAGCTCTCTCAGACCGCCGTCATTGCCGGGCAAGCCCGGTTGCTTTTGTGCGGATGGGGGGCCGTTGCCCTAATTCTACGAGATGTTCCCCGTTTTGCCGTCAAACCAAAGTCTCAGTACCTCGGGATTCCTTCCCCAGCCGTGCTGGCTCTACTGAATGACGATCTTTTTCTGCAACGTGTTCACGCCACCCTTGGCGTTCTGCGCCGTAATCGTGATCACGCTCTCTCCCTGCGGCAGCGGAGGCATAAAATAGTGGAAACTGCCGTCGACGCTCACCACCGGCACTTCCCGACCGTTCACCATCACCCGCGCCCCGGCCTCGGTCTTTCCGGTGAGTTCGATCACGTGGCCATGCTGCGTAAACGGATCCACCTCCAGGTTGATGGCCGCGGTGTTTTTGCCTTTGGGAATGATGGTAAACCGGTTCTTCTGGCTTTCCATCGACTCCTTGTCATTCGCGTCGTAGGACTGCACCACCCAGTAATACGCTCCCTCATTCAATCCCGAAACAATTACATCGGCCGTGTTTACCTTGCGATCCACAATGGTTGAAGAGAAATACGGGTTCCGCGAAATGCGCAGCCGGTATCCCACGGCGTTGGCCATCTGGGTCCAGGAAAACTCCACCGGCTTGGTTTCACCCGCGGAAAAGATCGGCATCATGTTGGCCGGGGAAATCGGCGTAGGCGGCCCGATCTCCTTCAACTTGGCCATGCGCGGCGACTGCGACTGAAAGGCCACTTTTTCCCAGTCCGCCAAGTGTATTACCTCCCCGTTGCGCGTGATTTCTCCCGACCCTTTCTTCAGCAGAATCTCATGCTGATCCGCCTTGGGATCGTTGCGCACCATGGCCGCGCTGTCCGGGGCCAGGGAGGCGGTTGCCCCTGCCACAGTCACCTTCGACTTCGACCCCTGGACATAGGTCGCAGTCGACAGATCCACCGTGCCCGTACTCACCGCCACGGCCACGTTCGTCTGCTGCTGATCGTTGGCCGAATTTTCCTCAATCACAATCAGTGAATCCTGCTTTACGGTGTAATTAGTACCATCGTTGAAGACGATCTTGGCCATGCCCTCCGAGCCGGTCTGCACCACGTCGCCTTTTTCCAGGGGCACGTTGTAGTCGGCTGTCACCCAGCTGTTGCTGCCCGCCTTTTTCACCCGAACCGACCCATCCAGGGCTGTGATGTGAGCCTGCTGCGAACTTCCCGCCCCGCCCTTGGCGGTTCCCCCCGCCCCGACCACCAGTTCCAGCAGCCTACTACCCAAGTTGCTTACCGACTTGACTCCCTTTTGCGTGAACTGCGGGAAGGCGAAATTCATGCCCACAAACAACACGACACCGATAGACAACACCCCCAAGGCCACGCTGCGATAGGTGACCGTCTTCCACGCTACATGGATTCCCGGTTTGCTGCTCGAAGACACAAATGACACCCAGAAACTAGCTAAACCCAAAGAATATGAGGTATTTGCGAGAGTATCACAAGCCTAACTCCCGGGGCAGGGTTGATTACCTTGGGTCGCACCCCCGGTGGCCATGTCCAGTGGTGTGCTGCCGGACTAGCATTGGGCCTATCTGGCATGGGCCATGAATCAGCCGAAGGCAGCCGAGGCGTTCGGGGTAGTGGAACCGGCGTGGCTGCCGACAAAGAAAAAGAGAAAGTCGCACCCCTCTCTATTTCGCCTTCCCCACGGATCTGTCCGCCGTGTTTTCGTACGATGCGCTGTACGGTGGCCAATCCAACCCCGGTCCCTTCGAAGTCTTCCGTGCGGTGGAACCGCTGGAAAACGCCGAATAGCTTGTCGGCGTATTTCTGATTAAAGCCGGCGCCGTTATCACGAATGAAAAGAACAAGTGGGCCGTCCGCTGTAACTTGGCCAATCTCGATGACCGCCAACTCGCGGCACCGCGTGTACTTGACCGCGTTCGACAGCAGATTCGTGAACACTTGTTTGATCAAACCGGGATCGCACTCCACGACCGGTAAGTTTCCCAGGCGCCACTCGATCTGCCGTCCCTCGCATTCTAGTTGGACGTCTTGGAGCGCAGATTGCAACACGGAATTCAAATCTGTTGGCCGGCAAACCAGCGCCTGGCGCCCGAGCTGTCCCAGTCTCAGCAAGTCATCCACCAGCTGACCCATGTTTCTGGCTCCGTTCCGGATGCGCTGCAGATAGCCATGAGCAGCGGCGTCCAACTGCCCTCCATACTCTTCTTCCAGCAGTTTGGAAAAACCGCCGATGTGACGCAGCGGGGCGCGTAGGTCGTGGGAAACGGAATAGGAGAAGGCCTCCAATTCCTGGTTGGAAGCCGCCAGCTGCGTAGTGCGCTCCTCGACCCGCCGCTCCAACTCGTCGTGAGCTTTCTGCACCGCCGTGTCGCGCTCTTGAATCTGGGCCAGCATCTCGTTGAATGTCCCGATCAGGATGGCTAGTTCGTCGTGGTTCCCGGTTGTGGGTGCGCGCACCGAGTAGATCTTGTCGCGGGAAACGATGCCAGCAGTCTCAGCCAGGCGAACAATAGGTTCGGCGATGATTCGCCGGAAGATTGAGGACATCCACATGGCAGCCATGAGGGATGCGGACACTACAACGGCGACGATTATCAGCTGCCGCTTCAAGCGGTCAAACAGCTCCCGGAGGTCCGATTGGATATAAACGGTGCCGGCCGGCTTTCTCTCAAAGATAATTGAGCGCCCTACCACCAGCTGACCATCCCGGAAGCTAAGCTGTGTCTTGACCGCAGGATTTGGAGGCAGTTGCGCTTCGCTTCCACGATCACGCCCATAGGCGGCGAACGACCGCCCGTCCGCGGTATAGATGCCCGCGGTAACGACGTTGGGAGAGGCGCTCAACGCCGACAAGGTCTTTCGCGCTGACTGGGGATCGTTGAACAGTAGCGCGGAGACGCTGTTGGAGCCAACAATTTGGGCCTGGATCGAAAGATTACGCACCATGCTCTCCCGAAAACTAATCAGGTCGTATGCTACAAAAGCCCCGCACGCCAGCAGCAGAGCCGCGCCACTTACCAGCAGGTTCATCCAGGCCAGTTTCCGGGGAATCGAATAATCGCAAAAACGCAGCATGGTCGGATCAGTCTCCCGGTCGAGCATGGTTTCGAACGCTGACCGCCAATTTGAGAAGTTCGGAACTCAGAGTCAGGCCAGCATGTTCCGTGGGCGCCAGACTCACCGCGAAACGCACTCTGTTCCCCTCCAGAATGAACTGAACCATGCCGCCGCGCCGAACGAACTGGGGCATATCACTGACCGTCAGGACGCTGCTGTTATCGAGCGCCGCGAGAATCTGCTTTAGTCGAGGATCCTCTGAAGAACTGATGAACAGAACCCGGCAGTTCACAGCGTCCAGTGCTGTGGAAATTCGCCGGGCCACCACGTTCTGGCCGCCGATGGCCTCATCTGCCACGCTGGCATTGAGCGCAAGCCCGAAGGGATCCTGGCCAAGCACACAGATGGTGAAAGAACCGCCCTGGCCCGGGATGGCCCGAGCGGGCCACTCGATGAATCTGGCGAAGTTATAGAGATAGGTGGCTTTCACTTCGTATTCGGTGGGCTTTGAATGCTGCCCTTGAGCGACCGGGAATCCAATGAGCGCCCACGCTGTGACCACAGCCGTCAACTGAAGCAGGAGACCCTGACCTCCCCAGGGTCCGCGCCAACGTGGGATGAAGCGCACGACATCTTTTGGGAAGAGTGGCTGCATAGACATCAGTCGGCGGCCTTTCTCCATATTATCTGCGCGTAAGCGCTCCTCCTAGTCAGGGCCGAACCGAGCTCAGCATGATGGGGTTGAAGCAGGTTTTGGCCGGCCAGGGAAAACTCGAAGTTCTTGGCGAAGTGCCAGCCCAGCCGTACATCCACTGTGGCATACGACTTGATCAGTTGCACCGGCAGAGCGCCAACGTAACGGTAGGTGGGATCAAATTCAAATCCTTTGGGCAAATTGAACAGCGCTTGAGCGGTTACTTCGTTGTGGGGGCTCGATTCCTCGTACGATTGAACATAGCTGGTCTTCGCGTGGGTCGCTTTATCCTCCAGGTTAAGGCTTACATAGGAATAGGTGGCCTTGAGTTCCATCCAATGAGTCGCCTTCCAATCGGGCGCAATTTCTGCGCCGTTCGTAGAGCCCCTGATGCCGTTGGCAAACGGAAGTGAGATCAGGATGTGCGTGGGCGCGGGCGTGGTAACGACCGCGATCGATAGAGTTCCATAGCTGGTGAGATCGTTGTAGTGATTGTGAAAGGCTGCGATGTCCAGGTAGAAGCGGGAGGTTACCAGCTTGCGGTAGCCAGCTTCGTAGCCCAGCAGGGTCTCCGACAGGAACTTCCGGTTATCGCAGATACAAATGAAAACCGCCGGGGTCGGAATTACCAATCCCGTCAGTTGCAGGTCTTCATCAATTCGCGAAGGTGTCCGCACCGCGCGTGATAGCGCTGCCCAGAACGTTTGATGGGAGGTCGGCGTCCACAACAGACGCGCGCTGGGCTGGTTCTCCCAACCGGTAAAGATGTTGCGCTCGAACTTCGACCCCACCGTCAGCCAGATTTTATCTTGAAGGATCGCGATCTGGTCTTCCACGAACGCGCTGTAAATATTGTTTGCCATGTGATGGGGCACAAAGTCCACGGTAGCGACCGTCTGGACGATGCTACTGGGACTCCATCGAGCGCCCAGCCCCCAGATAATTTCATTTCGTCGCTTCAAGACCAGATGGTGGATGAAGTTAAGGTCGAAGGTGTTGCGTGTTTCTCCAGCTGCGGTCCCAGCCGGTAGGTGCGATCGTAGTAAGCCTGAAGTTGCAAATCGGAGGTGTGGCTGAGTTCGCGGTGCCAACGCCCCAGGAGATTGCCGCCCGAGACGTATTGTGTTCCGTCCACATTCCGTTGGTCGGGCGGCGAGTAGTAGGCGATGCTGATCTGTTGCCCAACATGTCCGTGTAAAGATCACCCTGAACGGTAAGCGCGTCACGGTCCGTCGGTCTGGAGTCGGTTCGAAAACCTGCCTGCCCCAATTGCCAATCGTCATAGTTGTCACCATCCCGGTGAAACTCTGGCGCTTCTCCGAACCCCATGGCGTAAGCACGATAGTTGAAGGAATTGCCCCGACCGCCCCCGTAGCGGACCGCACTCCGGCTTTGATTCATGTTGCCGCCACTCGTAGATGCATAGGCCCCGCGAGTGTCCTTGGCGCTCTTGGTAATAATATTGATCACGCCACTGACGGCGTTCGATCCCCAAATCGTGCCACCGGGTCCCCGAATCACCTCGATCCGCTCAACGTCTTCCAGCAATACGCTTTGTACGTTCCACTCAACCCCGGCAAAAAGCGGGGTATAGACGCTCCGGCCATCAATCAGCACCAGAACCGATTTTGAGAAGGCGCTGCCAAATCCGCGTATGCCCACCGCCCACACGCTGGAGTTGACACGGGCCACCTCCACACCGGGCACCAGCCTGAGCACTTCTGGGATGCTGGTGGCCCCGGATCTGCGGATGTCCTCTCGCGTCAGTACGTAGACCGCAGCCGGAGTTCGCCAGATCTCCTCGGGCTCCTTGGAGGCCGTCGTCACCTCGATGTTACCGAGCTGTGCCAGGCTCAGGTGTTTGAGAGGAGTACTACTATTTTCGCCAGTTTGAGGAGCATCAACGGCGTTCGCATGGACCGATGCTGCGGTCAAGAGCAGCCAGAGCAAGATCCGCGGGCGCATGAGGGGCGCCGCGGAGCGGCTCAACACACCCGTCTTCCTTGTGAAGATCTTGTGTTCGAGTGCTCTGACAAAAGCGGGCCGATGGGTCTTGTTCATAGGGCAAACTCACGTCCCTGGCGAGTGCGAGTCGGCGTCGTTCGGCGACGAAACCAAACGCTTGTAACCAAGCCAATGGTCGAATTGGCGTCGCGTACAAACCTCGTAGCTCCAATCGGCAAGACAGCATCGTGCCTTTAGTCCGCCTCCCTTGCCGCGTTCCACCGTCACCTGTAGCATGGATACTTCCGGCAATTCTTCAGGAGGCACTATGGCGACGGACACTCTGGCCAGCCCGGCTATGATCGGAAGCACCACCAAGACCAAGGTTTATAAGAACTTCATTGACGGCGAGTGGGTAGAATCCTCGACCGGCGAGACCTTCGAAAATCGCAACCCCGCCGACACCCGCGAGGTCGTCGGCCTGTTCCAGAAATCCGCCAAAGCCGACGTAGACGCCGCTGTCGAAGCCGCCCGCCACGCCTTCACCAAATGGCGCCTGGTTCCCGCGCCGCGCCGCGCCGAAATCGTTTTCCGCGCCGCCGAAATGCTGCTCGAACGCAAGGAAGGATATTCCCGCGACATGACTCGCGAGATGGGCAAGATCCTGAAAGAAACACGCGGCGACACCCAGGAAGCCATCGACACCGCCTACTATTTCGCCGGCGAAGGCCGCCGCCTGTTCGGTCCCACCACGCCCTCCGAACTCCCCAACAAGTTTGCCATGGCGGTCCGCGCTCCCATCGGCGTCTGCGGCATGATCACCCCGTGGAACTTTCCCATGGCAATCCCCTCATGGAAGATTCTGCCCGCCATCGTGTGCGGCAACACCTGCGTGATCAAACCCGCCCAGGACACGCCGCTCTCAACTTTCAATCTGGTGCGAACCTTGTCTGATGCCGGCGTGCCCAAAGGCGTGATCAATATCGTCACAGGATTCGGCTCACAGGTCGGCGGCCCGCTCACAGAGCACCCCGAAGTCAAAGCCATCTCGCTGACCGGTTCCACTGCAGTCGGGCGAACCGTAGGAACCACCGCGGCTAAGAGTTTCAAACACTGCTCGCTCGAGTTGGGTGGCAAGAACCCCATGATTGTGCTCGACGACGCCAACCTCGATCTGGCCATTGAAGGCGGCCTTTGGGGCGGGTTCGGCACCACCGGTCAGCGCTGCACCGCCACAAGCCGCATCATCGTGCAAAAAGGCATCTACGCCGAGTTCGTGGAGCGCTACGTCGAACGCGCCAAGCGATTAAGAGTCGGCAACGGCCTGGACGAGAGCACCGAGATGGGTCCAGCCGTCAACGAGGCGCAACTCAAAACCGATCTCAGCTACGTGGAAATCGGGAAGTCCGAAGGTGCCCGCATGAAGTGCGGCGGCAATCGGCTCGACCAGGGCGATTACCACTACGGTTATTTCATGGAGCCCACGGTCTTCGTCGACGTCGATCCCAAAATGCGCATCGCCCAGGAAGAAATCTTCGGCCCGGTTGTATCCATCATTCGCTGCGAAGATCTGGACGACGCCATCGCCATCGCCAACGGCGTCGAGTACGGACTGTCCTCTGCGCTTTATACCAGGGACGTAAACCGGGCGTTCGTCGCCATGCGCGACCTGCATGCCGGCATCACTTACATCAATGCGCCTACCATTGGCGCGGAAGTCCACCTGCCTTTCGGCGGCGTAAAAGCCACAGGCAACGGACACCGCGAAGGCGGTATGGGTGCAATCGACTTCTACACGGAGTGGAAGGCGATCTATGTGGACTACTCGGACCGCCTGCAGAAGGCGCAGATCGATCGAGTGGATTGATGTAGCGCTGGCATCTTGCCCTTGGCACGGCGAGCGAGACACCCGGCGGAACGGCGGCGCCACGTATTCGGCGCAGCTTTCAGCGCCGTCTCGGACGTGAAGATCATTGTTGTCTTGGCGGCAGGTCTTTGCGGTTAAAAGCTTTTGCTTTAGACGGAATCAAACCGGAGACCCATGCCCATCCAGCAAACCCGCGAAGTGCCCGCCGCCCACCGTCTCGACAACGTTCGCTACGCCATCCGCGATCTGGCTTCGGTGGCCGACGAGGTCACCAAGCAAGGCCACCAGGTCCTCTCACTCAACGTAGGCGATCCCAACAGCTTCGATTTCCAAACGCCGCCGCACCTGATCGAAGCGGTCTATAAGGCCATGCGGGACGGCAAAAACGGCTACGCTCCATCCCCGGGAATCTGGGAAGCTCTCGAAGCCATTCGCGGCGAAGCCGCTCGCAAAGGAATTTCCACGCTGCAGGACGTGTTCGTGACTTCGGGTGCCAGCGAAGCCGTAGACGTCTGTCTTACCGCCCTGGTCAATCCCGGCGAAAGCATACTGACTCCAAGTCCCGATTACCCGCTCTACTCCGCCGTGTTGTGCAAACTCGGCATTCCGGTCATAACCTACGATCTGAACGAAGACGACGCCTGGCAACCCGACCTGATCGACTTGCAGCGCAAAATAAATTCGCGCACTCGCGCCATCGTTCTGATCAGTCCCAACAATCCCACCGGCTCCCTCTGTTCCCGGCGCATGCTGGAACAATTGGCCGAACTGGCGCGGCGCAACAATCTGGTTATCTTCGCCGACGAGATTTACGACAAGCTGATACTCGATGCAGGCGGAAAAGGCGAACACATCTCAATCGCCTCTGTGGCGCCGGACTTGCCAGTCGTGACGTTTGGCGGACTATCAAAAAATTATCTCGCGCCCGGCTGGCGCATCGGCTGGGGCATGGTCAGCGGCGACGCCAGGGCCGTAAAACCCTACCTGGAAGGCATTCACCGTCTCCTGCGCGCCCGTCTGTGCGCCAATCACCCCGAGCAGTACGCCATTAAAGCCGCACTGGACGGTCCTCAGGACCACCTCACGGAAGTGCGCAACAAGCTTCGCGCCCGCCGCGATCTCACGGTTCAGTGGTGCAATTCAACTCCCAGAATGAGCTGCGTCTCTCCCCGCGGCGCGTTTTACGCTTTCCCCAGCCTGCAAATTAATGAAGGCGACGACGTTTTCGTGAAAGAACTGTGCCGGCAAAAACACGTTCTCGTCGTCCACGGCTCCGGCTTCGGCCAAAAACCCGGCAGCCGCCACTTTCGCATCGTGTTCCTGCCGGACGAGCCGACCCTGACCAAGGCATATGAATCGATCAGCGAGTTTATCCGGGCTCGGTACCCTTAAGAAAAGGTGCCGAGGAGGTTCTGATGAAATGCTTACGGACAGCAATTTGTTTCTTGCTGCTGGCGGCCAGCGCTTGCGGCGGAATCGATTTACGGCGTGTGGCGAATGCGTACTGATCCCCGTAACCCAGGAGACCAGGGTCAAGTTGTGACTGTCGAGCCTTCCGGCGGAGGGGTCAAGATCAGCTATCACATTGACGCAGGCGACAAGCAAGGTCTGGAGTAGCGACGGAACCATTAAGACCGGAAACAGCACCATCACCTCGCAGGAGGTGTGCGACGAGGTAAAAGAAGGTGCCCGTTCTCATCTCTCAGGGCTGTGCAGAGACACGGCGGGGAGCGTAAGGCAGCTAATCGCGCCGATGAATGCAGAAAGGCGATTTCCGCTAATTTCTGCATCTCCGCTATCCGCTTTCCCATCTATAACCATGTTCTTCGCAATTGTTTCCGTGGACCAGAAAGCCTGCTCCTAAACTGATCTCATAATCTTCCAAATCCTGAGGGCAAAAGAAAAAGAACATGAAAGCCGTACAAGTCAGCAAAGCTGGCGGAAACTTCGAAGTGGTGGAGCGCCCGCATCCAGAGCCGGGTCGCGCCCAGGTGCGGATCAAGGTCGAGGCCTGCGGCGTCTGCCACAGCGACGCCGTCGTCAAAGAGTCAGGTTTTCCCGGATTGCAATACCCGCGCATTCCGGGCCATGAGATCGCCGGACGGATCGACGCTGTCGGGTCCGACGTTACGCAATGGAAACCCGGCCAGCGCGTGGGCGTCGGCTGGCACGGTGGACACTGCTTTACGTGCGACCCCTGTCGTCGAGGCCATTTCATTCTCTGCCAGTTCGCGAAGATTACCGGGATCAGCTTCGATGGCGGCTACGCAGAATACGTGGTAGTCCCGGCCGAGGCGGTTGCGGCCATGCCCGACGACCTGCCGCCTGACGAAGCCGCGCCGCTGCTCTGCGCAGGGATCACCGTGTACAACTCGCTGCGGAACTCCGGAGCGCGAGCCGGCGATCTGGTGGCAGTGCAGGGGATCGGCGGCCTGGGCCATCTGGGCATTCAATGCGCGCGCCAGATGGGTTTTCACACCGTCGCGATTGGCCGCGGTGGGGATAAGGAAGCCCTGGCCAAGAAACTTGGCGCTCACAATTACATCGACACAGGCGCCGCCGCGCCAGGCGCCGCCTTGCAAACCCTGGGCGGTGCGCGCGTGATTCTCGCCACTGCGCCCGATTCGAAGGCGATCTCGTCCTTGGTCGATGGACTGGCGCCGGACGGAAAGATGGTAATCGTCGGAGCTGCCGCGGAGCCTCTCACCATTACGCCGCTGCAACTCATGTTTGCCCGCCGAACCATCGTGGGATGGCCCTCTGGTTCTGCGATCGATTCCGAGGACACGTTGCAGTTCAGCTCGCTGACCGGCGTCCGCCCCATGATCGAACGCTACCCGCTGGAAAAGGCCGCAGAAGCCTACGATCAAATGATCAACGGACGAGCCCGCTTCCGCGTCGTGCTCACCATGGGCAAATAGTCGCAAGGTTACGTGGTCGTGGGTTTACAGAAGCGGAGCCCCATTTCCGCGCACTTGGCGAGAAGTGGAGCGAAGCCGCAAGGGAATAAACGCGGATTTATCGTGGAACGCTTTGCTCTCTAGTTGTCCGTGAAAATCCGCGTAAATCGGTGGCCGCTCTTCACCGCGAGAACGCAAGTTCCGGCACTCCAGCCAGCTCCCCAAACTCCTCCTCCGTCAAGCGCAAGGGCCCGGCGAGCATGTTTTCCTCCAAGTGTTCGACTGAAGAAGTTCCCGGAATCGGCAGCATCACCGGGGAACGCTGGAGCAACCACGCGAGCGCGACGTGCATGGGCTTGGCGCCATGCGCGTCCGCGATCCGCTGAACGGTTTCTTTCGCAACTTTGCCCGCCCCCAGGGGGAACCAGGGAATGAACACGATTCCGTTCTGCTGGCAATAATCGACTACGTAGTCCCACTCGCGATCGGCGAAGCTGTAACGATTCTGAACGGAAACAATCGGCACAATCTTGCGGGCGCGCTCGACGTGCTCCCGCGTCACATTGGACAGGCCGATCAGGCGAATCTTCCCCTCGACCTGCAGCTCGGCCAAGGCACCGACTGAAGCCTCAAGAGACACAATCGGATCGGGGATATGGAGTTGGTAAAGATCGATGCGGTCCCGGCGCAGCCTTTTCAGGCTGCCCTCGACCGCCAGGCGCAAATGGCCAGGCGTCGCGTCATGCGCCCATAGGCCCGGTCCGGGACGAATCCAGCCTCCCTTGGTTGCGATCACAAGATCTTTGGGGTAAGGCGACAGCGCTTCCGCAATCAGTTCTTCGCTCACCTCGGGACCGTACGAATCCGCCGTGTCGATGAAATTCACACCCAACTCAACCGCCCGGCGTAAGACGGCGAGCGCTCCTGACCGATCCTTCGGCGGTCCCCAGACTCCCGCTCCGGTCAGACGCATCGCCCCATAACCCAAACGGTGGACGGTCAATTCGCGACCGAGCTCTACCGTTCCCGCCGGCTTCGAGATTGAAATCTTAGTGCGATCACTCACCAGATGTACCTCCGATTAAAATAGCAAGCCAAAAATAGCTGTAAAATCTCAACTGTAATGGATGCGCTTTCCTGACGGCCGGTCACTGTTTTATCGCAATGGCAGGTGACAACGTACAATGTTTAAGGAGCGTGGGTAAAGCAGGCAACTGTCCCAGCCGGCATGGCAGATTACTATGATGACCAAAGTTTGAAGAGAACGGGGACTCGATCCCTCCGTCCTTTGTCTTTCCCCGGAAATCTGCTTAAATCAACTCACAACCCTCCCCTGCGGAAGTCCACGTGATCGATATCCATTGCCACATCCTCCCGCAGGTGGACGACGGTTCCAAGTCATGGGACATGTCCCTGGAGATGTGCCGCATGGCGGCCGACGATGGCATTGAACACATCGTAGCCACGCCTCATGCCAACGAACGCTTTGAATACAATCGGCAGCATCTGGCCAGCAACCTCGAATATCTACGGGTACTGGCGGGCCAGACTCCACAGCTGATCCTGGGCTGCGATTTTCATCTTTCTTACGATAACCTGCGGGAAGTTCTGGTTTCGCCCGGACGCTTCACCATCGAAGATACCCACTACCTGCTGGTGGAGTTGAGCAACTACAGCATCCCCACGCAAATCAACGACTACTTCAGCAAGATGGCGGACGTCGGCATCATTCCGGTGATCACTCATCCCGAGCGCAATCCCATTCTGCAGGAGACGCAGCAGCGGGTTCTGCAGTGGGTGGATCAAGGTTGCGTCGTGCAGGTCACCGCCTCGGCAGTGACCGGGGGTTGGGGACAAAAAGTTGCTCGCGCCGCCGAGTGGCTGCTGGAACGAGACGCCGTGCACGTACTGGCTTCGGACGCTCATGACACCAAGCACCGCGTACCAGCACTCTCCGCAGCCAGAGAAAAAGTGGCCAAACTGTGCGGCCACGAAGTCGCCCAAGCGCTGGTAGACGACAATCCCCGCGCCGTTATCAGCGACAAACCTCTGCCCTACTTTCCGAATCCAGTGATGAAAGGGAAGCAGTAATCGTCCGTCTTCCGTCGTGAGCGCAGGGTGGCTCGGCCTGTCGTGGACAAGCCAAGGGCTAACCACCAACGGCTAGCGACCAAGTCCTGACGACCGAGGACTGACGACCGAAGACTGGAGACTGATTCTACTTCTGAGGTGGGCTCACCCCTGCCGGGGTCTGATTCAGCAAGGGCGACGCGTGAGGTGGATCGGGCCGCGATGTCATCGCGCTTTCGGGGTTCAACAGATGTTCGTGGTCCGGCCCCAATCCCAGCTTGATCAGCGCCCGGGAGTCAGGAACCGTCTTGCTCTGCCAACCGTTATCCGCCTGGAAGCGTTCCATCGCATTCTGCGAGTTGGGGTCCCAAACCCCGGAGGCGGCGCCGTCCAGATAATGTTCACGAATCAGCGCTTCCTGAATTTCGCGGGAGCGCGCCGGATCGATCTTCTGCTGCCCACGCTGGCGCGAACTCTTGCGCAATTTTTGGCTCTTGCGCGAAGTCGAGTGGAAATTTGAAGGAGAGGCCACAGCTTGCAACCTGGCCTTCGACTGGTCCCGATTCGCGCCCGCTGCTTTGTAGCTGGCTTGGGCCGAAGCCAGCCCGCACACCAAAAGCATGGCGCTGCCAGCGCCTACCAACCTCACCGGAATGGAACCACCAAATCGCAAAGTCACGACCCGCCAGAGCAATTCTTGATCGAGCAGGCAGGGTAAACCATCCCAGACAGCAGCACCAGCTTCTTTTAGGCCAGCCCCTTTTGGGTAGCCCCAGGGTTGGGCAGCCCCAAAGGCTGGTTAGCCCTGGTTACGGAAGCGTGCCGGCCAGGAAGATCGTGCCGCCCTGGCGCCCGGCGCCCCGCTGGCGGACCAGGAAAACCACGTCCTGGCCACTCTTTAGGGTGCTCGAAACCCGGTTGAACTGCTCTTCGCTGTCCACCGTCAATTTGTTGATTTCGAGGATGATATCGCCCCGGGTCAAACCGATATCCTCGCCGAAAGAGCCTGACTTTACCTCCTTCACGATCACGCCTTTGTTGGCGGGCACGTCCAGGCGATCGGCGTAGTCCTGGGTGAGAGAGCCCACCGTCAGGCCGAGCTTGCTTTCCTTAGGCCCGGTTTCGACGCCGCCTTCGTCGTCGTCGCCCAAGCGCGCGGCAAACAGCTTGGCCCGGTCGGCCACGGTCGCCGTCGCTTCCTGCTTCTTGCTATTGCGTATGAACCCCACCGCGACTTTCGAGCCCGGCTTGCGGCCAGCGATATCAGCCACCAGATCATCGCCGTTCTTTACCGGCTTGCCGTCAACCGCGACGATGGTGTCGCCCACTTTCAATCCCGCCTGTTCCGCAGGACTGCCGGGGGTTACATCTGAGATGGTGACTCCGGAGCCGCCTCCGTAGACCCGCGCAATAGCGGGATTTTCCTGCGCGCTGAACATGATTCCGATGGAACCACGCGCGACTCGGTGTTCGGGACCGATTAGCTGGTTGTAAACTTGCACTACGGTATTCGAGGGCAGGGCAAATCCCACGCCGGCATAGGCGTTGGTATCGGTAAGAATCGCGGTATTGATGCCAATCACTTCGCCCGCCATGTTCACCAGCGGTCCGCCCGAATTGCCGGGATTGATGGCGGCATCGGTCTGGATAAACGACTGGAACTGACGCTGGGGCACAATGTTGCGTCCCTTGGCGGAGACAATTCCGGCGGTCACGGTTTCCTGCAGGCCAAATGGACTACCCACCGCCAATACCCAATCCCCCACCTGCATGCTCTCGGAGTTGCCCAACTTGGCCGTGGGCAGCGTTTTGTCGCTCTCAATCTTAATCACGGCCAGATCGGTTTCCTGATCCGAGCCGATTACCTTGGCGTCATGCAGCATTCCCGGCGGATCATCCTGCAGCTTCACCCGAATCCGGTCTGCCTTGTCCACCACGTGGCGGTTGGTGACAATGTAACCCTTGGGATCCACGATCACGCCGGAACCCAGGGAGCGCTCGCGAATCGAGCCAGTGCCGCCGCCCTGTCCTCCCTGGCCACCCTGTCCACCGAAAAAGCGGTCAAAGAAGTCGTCGAACGGGTTCACGTCATCGTCATTCGGACTGCCACGTCGCCGCTTGGGCGTCTTGATGGTGGATTCGGTGTTGATGTTGACCACGCTCGGCTCGAGTTGCTTCGAAATCTGGGAGAACTGGTTCGACAGAACCTGCGGCGAGGGCACACTCAACATGGCGGCATCGGAGGAGGCTGCTTTCTTGTCCTGTCCCTTCACCCCGTAGGAAATAACTGTGCCGATCAAAATACCGACGGTCAAGGTAAGCAAAATCGAAAGGGCGTACGCGGGACGGTTTGCCTTCAACTGTGCCCAAAAAGCGCTTGCGCGCTGATTCATAATGACTTCCTCCGAGATGAGTGCGACCCTACTAATTATACCTTCCCGCCAACGCCAGACACCAACCCCCGGCGCGCGGGACGCAGCACCCCGCAGGGTTAGACGCTAGTTTCAAGAAAAGTGTTGCGGCAAAGACCACGTAGGCCTGGACGCCGCCGTCCGGGCGGCGAGCGCAAGCTTGCTAGAAGTGAACGCGGGCCGCATGGAGGAGGTCAGGGCGGAGCTGTTCTACACCCGGAACTTACCTTCCGGATCAATCGTCCGCCCCTTACCCGTTCAAAACTTCGGTAACTTTCACCCAAGTTTTCCCAGTCTAGAATCTCTTCAGTGACAAGAGAGCGCGCATGAACCAAGCAACCCCAATCGTTGGCCAGAGCAAGCCCGCCGCAGCTCCGATCCAGAGATGGCAGATCGAGGGCCGCGAGTGGTGGCTGTGGGGACTGGCCGTACTCGTAACTCTGGTTCTGACTTTCGGGATTGTCTCGCTAACCTTCTTCCAGTTGCACCCGCAAGCCGAGGGCAGTTATTGGACTGATCTCAAGGAATGGGTCCGGGGACTGGCTTGCGTCGTCCTGCTATTCGACATTTACACGCTTTATCAGCATTTGCAACTGCAGCGAATCCGGCGGCAGCTGGCGGAGCGAGACCAGCTCTTTCAGCTCATTACTGAAAATGCGGCTGACATGATCGCGGTCGTGGATGGCGCCGGCCAAAGAATCTACAACAGTCCCGCCTATGAGCACGTCCTCGGGTATTCGGCAGAAGAATTGAAAACCACTTCATCCATTGAACAAGTTCATCCCGACGATCGCGCGCGAGTACTGGAGGCTGGCCGCAAGGCCCGTTCTACCGGCCAGGGGCAGCGGCTGGAATACCGGATACAGCATAAGGACGGTTCCTGGCGCATCCTCGAATCGACCGCCAACGTTGTCCCAAACCGGAAAGGCGAAACTGAAAAGCTGGTGATCGTCAACCGCGACATCAGCGAGCGCAAACGGGCAGAAGACATGCTGGCCCATAGCTCCTTCCACGACGGGCTCACCAATCTTCCCAACCGCGCCCTCTTCCTCGACCGTTTACAGCGTGCCTTCGCGCTCTCCAAACGGCACCAGGATTACAAATTCGCCGTCCTATTCATTGACATCGACGAATTCAAGGTTTTTAACGACAGCCTGGGGCACACTGTCGGAGATGAAGTACTGGTTCAAGTCGGCAAAAGGCTAACCGCCTCGCTCCGGGAAGTGGATACGATTTCACGCCCCCAGCTGAACGAATCCCCCCGAGACGACACCTTGGCCAGGATCGGTGGCGATGAATACACCGTGCTACTGGAAGACATCCGCAACGCGAGCGATGGCATCCGCGTGGCGGAACGGCTCCAGGGCAGATTGGCTGCTCCCTTCTCGGTGCACGGATACGAGATCGTAGTCACCGCCAGCGTCGGAATCGCTTTGAGCACCGCCGCGTGCGCCCACGCGGAAGATCTGCTGCGGGATGCCAACATTGCCATGTATCGTGCCAAGCAAACCGGCAAGGCTCGCTGTGAAGTTTTTGATACCGCCATGCACGCAGGCGCAGTCCGACGTTTGGAGTTGGAGACGGAGCTTCGCAAGGCTTTGGAACTGGGGGAATTCAGAACCCACTACCAGCCGATTATTTCCCTGAAGACCGGCAGAATCACCGGTTTCGAAGCCCTGACCAGATGGCAGCACGGAGATCGTCTGCTCGCACCAGCCGAGTTTATCGCGGTAGCCGACGAGACCGGCCTGATTATCCCGATGAACCGGTTGCTGCTGCGTGAAGCCTGCGAACAGGTGACATCGTGGCACGCTCAATTTCCGGCCGAGCCAGCGCTTACCATGAGCGTGAACATTACCTCCAAGGAGTTCGCGCATCCCAACCTGGCGAAAGGAATCGGAGAGACCCTCAAGCAAACAGGACTCGATCCCAAAAATTTACAGTTAGAGATTACGGAAACCATCGCCATGGGAGATCCGGAAAGGGCGGCTTCTGTACTTTCCGAACTCAAGGCCCTGGGGGTTCGCCTGAGCGTAGATGATTTCGGCACCGGATATTCGTCGCTCAGCCGCTTGCAGCAGTTCCCGGTGGACTCCTTGAAAATCGATCGTGCTTTCATCTCCCGCATGGATAGTGACGCGGAAAGCCACAAAATTGTCCGCATCATCATCATGCTGGCCCAGAACTTGGGACTGGTCACGGTGGCAGAAGGCACAGAAACGGAAGAGCAGGTCAACCAGCTCAAAGAGCTCGATTGCGGATTTGCGCAAGGATACTACTTCTCCAAACCAGCCGATCACCAGGCCATCTCTGACCTGTTGTTGAAAGTGAACAAGTCCCGCCAGATTGCCAAGCCAGCTCTGACCCATAAAGCTTCAGCCGGCGTCTGAACCGCCCGAATTGGAGTTAGGGAGGGCGAGTGGCTTACCTTAATTCAATTACTCTCGAGGGCGCCCGTTCAAGCTTCCGCTTGGGCGGGGTTTTGTTGCGCCGCACGCAGCTTCACCGTCGCCGAAATGGCGCCGCCCACGCCGGGGTGGTGGCCCCGGTGAAAAGGCACTCTGTCGCAGGAGCACCGGGGCACGTGGAAGCGCATCTGCGCATCTAACCGCGTCGTGCTCGATGATGATGCCAATTGCGCCGAGCAGGTACCACTGACCTCGTCGGTTCCGATGGAGATGCCGGAGAGGCAGGAAGCACTCTTCCGTGAAGTGCTTACTCTGCTTGAGCAGAAGCATATCCCCTATGCCGTCGCCGGCGCTTTTGCCCTGCAACAGCACACCGGCATTTGTCGCACCACCAAAGATCTGGACATTTTCCTGACAACGAAAAATTTGAGGATTGCTCTCGATCATTTGCACTCACATGGCTTTGAATGCGAGGTGCGCGATCCGATATGGCTTGCGAAGGCTCATCGTGATGGCTTCTTTGTTGACCTGATTACTGGCATGAGCAATGCCGTGATTGTCGTCGAGAATTCCTGGATTCGGCGCGCGCAGGCTGCCGTGGTTCATGGAGTGCCCACCAGGGTCCTGGCGCCGGAGGAACTTTTGGCTTCTAAGCTCTTCGTTACGCGCCGTGAGCGTTTCGACGGGGCGGATATCGCGCATGTCATCTACGGAACCCGGGGCAAGATCGACTGGGCTCGCGTACTTCGGTTGGCAGGTGAACATTGGGAAATGTTGCTTTGGACTCTCCTACTGTTTCGATATGTCTATCCGGCACAAACACACTATGTGCCGCAAGCGATCTGGCGGGATCTCCTGGCGCGTTTCTCCAAAGTGATCTCTCAACCCGATGCCAACGCCCAATTTCGTGGCAGTTTGGTGGATGACAACATGTTTGCCATCGACGTAAGAGAATGGGGACTGGAGGATGTGCTCACGGACTACCGGGCGCGTCGGCTGCGAAAAAAGTGAGATACATCTGGGCGTGCTGTGATGACCAGATCGCTTAAGCTGCTTCAAGACAGGAATCAAGCAATATGAGGATAGCGGCCATTGCCGACCTACACTTCACCGTTCAGCGCCACGCTGTACTCAGCGATCAACTCGAGAAGATTCGTGATGCGGCCGACGTCTTGGTGCTGGCTGGAGATCTTACTAACAACGGTCATCCGGACGAGATGGAACCCCTGCTGGACGTACTCGTTCACCTGCAAATCCCTACTGTCGCTGTGCTCGGCAACCATGACTATGAATGCGGCCAGGAAACCGAACTCATGCGCATGATGACCGAAAGAGGTGTCAAGGTGCTGGATGGGAGCGCTTACGAACGTGACGGAGTGGGGTTTGCCGGGACTAAAGGTTTCGTGGGTGGTTTCGGACCTGCGATGTTGACTTCGTTCGGGGAACGCGAGATCAAAGCTTTCGTGCGGGCCTCAATTGATGAAGCAGTGAAACTGGAGCGGGCGATGTCGCAGTTACGCGCCCCGAAACGTGTGGTGGTGGTGCATTACTCCCCCATCGCTACCACCGTGAAGGGTGAATCGCCTGAAATCTACCCTTTCATGGGCACCTCGCGCCTAGCCGAGGTAGTGGATCGTCACGGCGCTGATTTAGTGCTGCACGGACATGCTCATCACGGCGCTCCGGAGGGACGCACGGCTGGAGGAATTCGAGTCTGCAATGTCGCAACCACCTTGCTTCAAGCACAGCAGCCATCTGCGTTATATCGGATCTTCGAACTATAAAGGCCTTCATGATCGGGTGGGGCCGGCCTATCTCTATCCATTTATTCTCGAGGATGCCCGTCCAAGCTCCGCTGGGCGGAGGTTTTCTGCCGGCGCACGTAGCTCCGCTGGCAGAGATATCCGAACCCTCGCCCTCTTTCGCGCGGGCCACTGCGACTCAATTTCCACCTCCGAGTGTAATATGTGAAGGCTGGGCCACCCGCCCTCCTTACTATACGTATTTCCGCTCCCGATGCCGTATTGCCTTGTAACGCTCGAACGCCCTGCGCTCGTCTTCTAGTCCTAGCACCGAGCGCAACGTACAACCGCGGAAGGTTTGGGTTAGCATCTCCGGAGCGTGCCGTACGACGAACCAAGGATCGTGGAGCAGGGCCGCCGGCATATGGCGAGCTTTCATCCAACGCTCAGCTTTCCAGCGAGCGAATTCGACTTCTTCCGCCGACACGTGCTCGGTGCGCACGACCGCGGTAGTACCATCGTATTCCTCCAGCCGCTCATTCGTGATCAGGCCGCGTTCGCGGAACTCTTCCGTCATCGGCGTCCGCGGATAGGGCGTGGGGTGCTGGATATACGGCCAGTCCACGTAGCGCCGGGCGAAGGCCAGGTTGGCCTCAATGGATTCACGAGTGTCGTCGGGGTTGCCCACGATCAGACCTCCGACTACGTACATCTTGTTTCGGTGCAGCCAGTCGATTGCTTTCACCGAAGCGTTGCCGGCATTCCGCCCATCGTCACGCTCCGTGTTCTTCGCGGTGGCGCGCAAGAACTGGAGATCGTCTTCCAGGATGTTTTCAATCCCCAGAAAGACGTAGCGGAATCCGGCCCGGCGCATCAGCGGCGCAAGTGTCTTACCATGCGTGGCGATGGCGGAGGTCATGGCTTGGACAAAGTAATCCAGCTTGTTCAGCCCAGCCTCGATGATGGCATGGCAGAGGGCTTCGAAACGATGCACGTTGAGCGTAATGTTGTCGTCCACCAGGAAAATGGTCCGGGCGCCGTGGTCTCGGGCGTCAGTGATGTCGGCCAGAATACGTTCGAATCTGTAGGTGTGAAAGTTGCGTCCGCGCATTTCGATGATCGAACAGAAACTGCAGTCGTAGGTGCAGCCGCGCGAGGTCTCGATCACATCTACCTGGCGGCCGAGCAGCGTGTAGCCCTGGAGCACACGGGCGTTACGGTTGGGCGGGCGGATCTCATCGTCTTCCAACCGATGTACCGGACGGTTGGAGTTATGGAACCAGCGATCGCCGGTGCGGTACGAAAGGCCGCAGATCAGGTCGAAATGTCCACCCTGCTCGATCGCACGCAGAAGTTCACGAAGAGTGACCTCGCCCTCGCCGCGCACGATGAAATCCACGTTCATCCCCTCGTAGGCTTCGCGGGCAAGACTAGGGTCGTAGCCGCCCACAACGACTTTCACGCCAGGTTTAAGCGCGCGCACTAGGTCGATAACGCGCCCAGCCGTCGGGCGCTGGAAGGTCATCACGGAAAGCCCCACAACGTCGGGATCAAAGTCACGCACCAGCCCGGTGACCGTGTTCCGCACCTGACGATGGCTGAGAATCAGATCGGCAACCGCGACTCGGTGGTGGGAATCGACGTTTCCCGCGAGTGAGGTCAGAGCGCCGTTGGGCATGCGAACGGCGACAGGCGGCATGTGCTCGAAATAGTCGGGCATGGAAAGTAGAAGGACGTTCATACAGTTCCGTTGATTGCGAGCGTGCTGCCCAGCATCGATGTAGGTGTCGGTTAGGCTTGTTCCAAACGCGAAGCCAACAAAAGTCTGCTCCATCAGGACTACGGTTGTAAACAGGGGGCTGACCCACCCTTGTCACGCGGGCTTTCGATCCAAGGCCGCCCCTTTTGCCCGTGCTTGGAACCACAAAGGTGGCCAGCACCCAGACATACAGTATGTACTGTATCGCTTCACTCTCTGGAGATATGGGACCATCCCGCATTCTGATCCCAGTTGTGACACCGTCGGAGGAGTTCGCATTCAGATTTGGGAAAAACAACCAAGGCAGGGGCGAGCACGAAAGGGAAATCAAACGCCTGAGACCAGCAATGGCGGTGCCTGCTTCGCACCTGGAAACAGAGATTGAGCGGCCAGATATTGCCGAGGCAGGTTCGACGGCGCAACTAAGCGCGGGGCTCTCAAACTGGACGGCCGTGTGCGCGCGGGGCAATGCGAGACCTGCCGCGCAGCAATCATATTTTCGCCAGCCGCATCGCGTGCCGGAATCGAATCCAAACGGGAGTGTGACTCTCATGGAATGGGACATATTCAAGAGCGAAGATGGATCAGGCAATTGGGTAGTTCAAGCCATGGACTTCGATGGGGATGGCGAAATATATACAGTCATCTTCAGTGATTTCGACGCGAAGGCGCGAGCAAGAGAGTATTACAACTGGAAAACCGAGGTCGCCGGCCTTCAGGCAATCCATGCCGTGAAGTCGCGCAAGACGACAGCTGCGGCCTAACTCTGCGGCGAAACTATTGGATCAGAAATCTTTGCTTTTGGCTTCGAACCCCCCGCTTACAAAGATCGCAGGAAGTTCAGCATGTCCTGTATCTGTGGTTTGGTGAGCGCATTGAAGTTGTTGATGACGCCGTTGGCTTCCGAATTACAGCTCGACTGGAGGCGATGATAGTCTCCGTCGTGATCATGACCACGGCGAGCTCCGCCGCAGTCGGCATGGGCCTCGATAGCCTGCAAAAGGTCGTAAGTGCGTCCGTCGTGCAGGAAATACAGCCGCTGGCCAAGACCCCAAAGTGGTGCGGTTCGGAATTGGTCCGGCCCAGCCGCCCCTTGGGTGACGCCATCTCGCAAGTCCCCCATGTGGTGGAGAGCGAAGTCGGAGAAGGGGCTGTAGGCGAAGTTGGACATGCCGGTGAACGATGACATGCCGGTGGTGAGCGTTGGTGTATGGCACAGGGCACAGCCGACGCGGTGGAACAGGCTCGCACCGTTCCGCGCGGATTGGGCAGTGACACCTGGCGGTAGCGCCGGCGTCGGTGGCGCGGCCAGACGCATGAAGATGGCGAAATTCACCAGGTCAGAGGTGGTGCCGTCCGTAGGGCTCGGGTCCTCCAAGCCATTGAACACGCAGCCGGGTACAGCACTGCGCTCGTTGGGGAAGTTTTCGTTGGTTACGCCTGACTCGACGTTATAGGCCTCGCCGGCAAAGATAAGCAGCGACTTGTTCTGAGCCTTCCAGCCGAAGCGCGTAATAGTGCCGTCGTTGCCGTTGGTATTGAAGCTTCCGCGAATACCTAACGCGCTTTTCGCGGCTCGATCGTCAGCCAGATTCGCCCGTAGGGTGTCGTCGGGCGTTGCCTCCACCAAGCCGAGGCCGAACAGCGGAGTGGGAATGCGGAAAATTACGTTACTGTAGGCCAGCTGGAGAGCGAAGTTCGGTTGCGCCAGCGTACAGCCGGGAGCATCGGAACGGCCGGCGATGGTAAATAAGCCGTGAACACCGCCGTCTGGCGAGCCGTCGGGGTTCCGGACAAAGCGAGCCTCACGGACCGGACCGTCACGCGTGATGAAGGCAGGAATAATGTTAGTAGCACCGTGAAGCGTGGCCAGCGCAACCTGCGGGTTAGGAACCGAGGCCAGACGGCTGATCGTGCCGGGGCTGCTGCCGCCGATTGCCGGCTCCGCATGGCACATCGCGCAACCATTGCCGTTGAATGTTGGTCCCAGGCCGATGCTCTCTTCTGCGGATATGCTGCCATCCACTGAATTTAGCTCCATGAAGTGATCGAGCGCTCTGCTAAACAAAGCTTGTTCGCTGGAGTTCAGTGCGGGAATGGGCCCGCCACCTCCCGGGGCTCCACCCCGGGGTCCGGGGTCTTGTTGGGCCTGAAGCGCCCCTGTACTGAGGATCGCAAGAAGACCGAGACACCAGAATAGAGAAAGTGCATTCGGGAATTTCATTCGTACCTCCATGTGCGGAGCAAGACGCACTGTTGCGTCAACTAAGGTCGTGCAACGGGAGAAGCGGAGCACGTTTAACTCAAGCGCTCGGTGTGGGCCAGACCAGGCCAGAGCAGGAAAGAAGCTGGCGCTGGTGCGCTCCGAACGGCCTCAAGGGGGTGGCGGGGCCCTCGGGGTTGATTCTCAATCCATTGGCGCTGCAAGATTGGGAAGGACTCAATCGCGAAGTTAGGCCCGAATTGGGAACCGGTCAACGGTCCGGAAGTGCATACAAGATCGCGCAAACGGCCCAGTCGCCGCGGGATTTCCGGCCAACGGGTCGGAAATAATTTCTTCTCGGCACAACTTCGGTCCGCAGTCTGGAGACAGTCTGGAGATCTGCGGACGGGTACTACCATCGAAGAGCTTTGCCCGACTTAACCGGATCAGAGTTAAAATCTTTCTTTGCTATTTTCCCCACATGAATCTCAAGGCTCTGTTTCGGGAAGCGTTCGTATCCCTCTCGCGGAACTGGCTTCGCAGTGTCCTCACCATTCTGGGCATCTCCGTCGGCGTGGGAGCGTTTATCTGCGTGGTTGCCATCGGCAATGCCGGCAGCAGCAAGATAGAAGACCAACTGCAAAGTTTGGGCAACAACTTTGTCTGGATCGAGGCCGGCAGCCGGTCCCGGAACGGCATGCGGGCGGGAGCGCGCGGCACTCGGTCCCTGGTGCTCAACGACGCCCATGCCATCGCCGCGCAAGTGCCATTGATCAAAAGTATGTCTCCCAACGTGGATGGCCATCTGCAAGTCGTTTACGGCGGGGAGAACTGGACTACCCAATACCGAGGGGTTACGCCGGAATTCGTCCAGATTCGCAGGTGGCCAATGCGCCTTGGCACATTTTTTACATCGGCGGATGTGGAGGCCGCCGTCCCAGTGTGTGTGCTGGGTCAAACCGTGGTCGAGTACCTTTTCGGACTTGACGATCCGACGGGAAAGACAATCCGGGTTCAGAATCTGCCGTGCAAGGTGGTAGGTGTTCTGTACCCGAAAGGATTTTCGGCTACGGGCCAGGATCAGGACGATGTCGTAGTCATGCCTTATACCACGGTGCAGAAGAGGCTCACCGGTACATTTTGGCTGGATGACATTTTTTGCTCCGCCGTCTCTCGCGACGCCATGACCGAGGCGACAACCCAGATCACAGGCTTGCTTCGGGAGCGTCACCACTTGACCTCTGCCGAGGACGACGATTTCAATGTCCGCAGGCCGGAGGATCTGATTCAGGCCCAACTCGCCACCAGTCGAATTATGACGATTCTGTTGGGCAGCGTGGCATCCCTATCGTTGTTGATCGGCGGGATCGGAATTATGAATATCATGCTGGTGTCGGTCACCCAGCGGACGCGCGAGATTGGAGTCCGCCTGGCCGTGGGAGCTACCGAATGGGACGTTCAGCTGCAATTTCTCAGCGAAGCGGTCGCTCTCAGCACGCTTGGAGGGGTACTGGGTATCTTGGCAGGGATCTTTTCGTCAGCCATCATCGAACAGCTCTTCGCGTTTCCAACCAAGTTGACACCAGAGGTGCTCGCCATTGGCGGTCTGTTTGCCGCCAGCATCGGAATTCTTTTTGGATACTATCCCGCCAGAAAGGCATCGCAACTGGATCCTATTCAAGGTCTTCGCTACGAGTGACCGCGCGCTTGTTCTGTCGGTCAGGGATGATTGTCGCTGCGATTCGAGGTGAGGGCGCGGGTGGCCCAGTCGATACAGATTACTCCGGGGGCACTGGCAGCGTGACAAGGAGCACTGTGACCAGGGGTACCAGTAGAGCGAAGCAGCCATGGGCTCCTCCAGGTCGCCGTGATTCCCCCCTCGAGAAAATGCATGACGCTGGACTGTAATTTGGAGGGCGTGGCGTGTCCACAAGAAAGGAGTTCATCCGGGCTTGGACTGTTGGACACAGTTCCGGTGCATGAGCCGCTCGCGGTGCCCGTCCTTCGTTATTAAAGGGCCGAGCCCTTTGCCCGGGCAACTCTCTCACACAAAGAGGCGTTTTACCGAAATACAGATTATAGTGCACGTACAATTCAGTCATAACAAAATGTTCCACCTGAAACATTACGTCAATTTCGCAGGCGCGTGGTTGGGCTTAACCCTAGCCATTTACTCTTTGCGAGGCAACCTTGGTTAGAGGCCGCGATGGCCGCGTCCGGCCTGGATGCGGAGCAACGCGGCGACCAGTGCGTCGACGTCCTCGCGAGTGTTGTAGAGCGCGAGCGACGGGCGGACCGTGGTTTCGAGGCCGAACCTGCGCAGGATGGGCTGGGCGCAGTGGTGTCCGGCGCGCACCGCGATTCCCTCCTGGTTGAGGGCCTTGCCGACGTCCTCGGTGCGGAAACCGTCGAGGACGAAAGAGAGCACACTCGCCTTCTCACGCGCGGTTCCGATAAGCTGAAGGCCGGGGACGGTGAGCAGCCCTGCGGTCGCGTAGGTCAGCAGGTCATGCTCGTAGCGGGCGATGTTCTCCATGCCGATCTGCTCGAGGTAGTCGAGCGCGGCTCCCAGCCCCACCGCGTCGGCGATATTGCCGGTGCCGGCTTCGAAGCGCGCCGGCGGCACGTTGTACACCGTTTTCTCAAAAGTCACATCCAGGATCATGCTGCCGCCGCCCTGCCAGGGCGGGGTGGTCTCGAGCAGGTCAGCTTTTCCGAAGACGACACCGATTCCCGTAGGTGCGAAGATCTTGTGGCCGGAGAAGACGAAGAAATCGCAGTCGAGGAGCTGCACGTCCACTCCCATGTGGGCGATGGACTGCGCGCCGTCCACCAGCACGCGGGCTCCGTGACGGTGAGCCATCGCAACCATTTCCCGTGCCGGCGTGATGGTTCCGAGCGCATTCGACACCTGACTGAAGGCTACGATGCGGGTGCGTGGGCCGAGAAGTTTTTCGTATTGTTCGAGGATGACCTCTCCACGGTCGTTGACTGGCGCCACCCGCAGACGCGCACCTTTTTCCGAGCACAGCTGCTGCCACGGAACGATATTGGCGTGGTGCTCGAGCCAGGTAATGACGACCTCGTCGTCCTTCTGGACGTTGCGGTGTCCCCAGCTCTTGGCCACCAGATTGATGCCTTCGGTGGCGCCACGAACGAACACAATCTCGCTGGTGGATGAGGCGTTCAGGAAGCGACGCACCTTTTCACGCGCGCCCTCGTAGGCGTCGGTGGCTCTCGCCGCAAGCGTGTGGGCGGCGCGGTGGATGTTCGAGTTCTCGTGCCGGTAGAAAGACGAGATGCGGTCGATGACCGCGTTGGGTTTTTGGGTGGTGGCGGCGTTGTCGAGCCACACCAGCGGCCGCCCGTTCACCGGTTCCTGCAGGATGGGAAAATCGCGCCGGATGATGTGTGGGTCGAACGGGCGTGCGGACGATCCCATATCGGATACGACGTCCGGGCGAAACTCCAGCGACTCGATGTAGAGGGGCGGCGCTGGCGTCGCCGGAGCCTTCTCTTCACCCGGAAAGTAGGCCGACGAACCGGGCACTGCCGGTGTCGAGGCAGCATCCGCAAGCGCTTGAAGATTGGTCGGCGGAGATGACGGCACGCCTGGGACACCGGGAACCGACTGAACGCCGGGCACGCCCGGGAAGGAAAACATTTCGGTAGCTGCGGGGAACGACGGTGTGGCGGCTAGCGGTGCGCTTTTCTCCGGATCGAGGAAGTAAGCTGAGAAGGCGGAAGCCCGCGGCGCCGAGCCAGCGCCAACACTAGGTGCGAATGCTAGGCTCGCCAGCGAAACTGGAATCGCACGCAGCTCGCTTTCAGTCAAGGGTGTGGCTGGCACCGGTGACGGCGAAGCTAGAATGCCTGAAACCGACTGTGGGCCGGCAACGCCCGGAGTCGGTACGCTGGAATCCTGCACAGCAGGATTCGGCGCGCCAAGATTCGGTGTAACAGGATTCGGTACGGAAGGAAAGGCGAAGGCGTCATTCAGCGAAGGAAACGACGGAGCAGCGTTCAGTGGCGAAGTATTGTTTCCATCAAGAAAGTAACCCACCGAGCCGGGCACCGCGAGCGACGGAGCCGGATCGGGAAGTCTCGGGGCGAGCGCCTGCACGTCCGTCGGTGGAGAGGGAACTGGCGGAAGACGGCTGGCACCGGCACCAGCGGGGACGCTCGCGCCCACATTTTCCGGGGCCACATTCGCCGGCAGCGCCGCGAAGAACTCGTTGGCTAGCCTGGCGATCACCGCCGGATCAGGCAGCGACGTCATCACTGCCGACAAGCTCTCGCCTGTCAGCTCGCCTGAATCCTGCGCCGGGACCAGCGTAGACCTTTCCGCCGATGCGGGATCATTTGTACTCATGGTATTGATCCACACTGACGTTCTCGAGAACGCCGAGAGCATCTTCGGTAAGAATGGCCAGCGAGCAATAAAGCGAGATCAGGTATGAAGCGATCGCTTTGTGGTTGATGCCCATGAAGCGGACCGACAAGCTAGGGGCCACTTCACCTGGGATGCCGGGCTGGAACAGGCCGACTACGCCCTGCTTCTTCTCACCCGTCCGCAACAGAAGGATGTTTGTCTTTTCTCCTTTGATCGCGACCTTGTCCGAGGGGATGAGCGGGAGTCCGCGCCAGGTGAGAAAGGGAGAACCGAATACCGTCACCGTCGGTGGCGGCACGCCACGGCGCGTGCACTCGCGGCCGAAGGCGGCGATCGCTCGCGGATGCGCCAGGAAGAAGGCCGGCTCCTTCCAGACTCTGGCGATCAGTTCGTCCAGGTCGTCGGGCGTGGGCGCGCCTTTTCTCGTCTTCACCCGCATCGAATCATCCACGTTGTTGAGCAGACCGTATTCTGTGTTGTTGATCAGTTCGCTCTCTTGGCGCTCTTTGACCTTCTCGATGATGAGGCGAAGCTGCTCTCTGATCTGATCGTGGGGACTGCGGTACATATCGGAGATGCGGGTCTGCAGGTCGAGGACGGTGGTCACCGCGCTCAACGTGTACTCGCGCGGCTTTTCCTCATAATCGACGTAGATTTCGGGCAGGTCGACATCCTCGCCCGGGCTGCACTCAACGGTGCGCGTCCCGGGACGCGTCGGGACGACTTTGTTGACACGATAAGTGCCGGCTTCGACCGGGACCCATTGCAGGAAATTGACCAGCCAGCGTGGCGTGATCGCCTGCATCATCGGGACCGTCTTGGTGACGGTCGCAAGCTGGCGCGCTTGCTGTTCGTTCAGGGTATGACGGACTTCGGCTTTTTCGGCCATGCAATTCGCTCCTCATCGGGATTCCGAAAGTGTAACACTACGATCCAGAGACTAGTGCTTCGTCCGGGTAACGCGGTCGGGCGCCGACTCCGAGACCGGGCGATAAGTTGTGCGGACGGGAGCATCAGGCGAACCGCTTTACAGAAGCGTATTTCAGCCTGTACGATCTGCAACCAAAATAGAGTGGTCTAAGGAAAGTGGAGGACGCTCGAAATGAGCCAGAGAAAGTTGGTGACCTTACACTATCGGCCGGGGCTTTGATTTGTCTGCTCACCATTGGCAATTCCCTGGCAGCGGCACGAATCGAAACCTGGCATCTGGATCGTCCGCACTGCGCCGCTCAGTTTGCAGTGCGGCATCTGGAGATATCGACGCTTCGAGGAACATTCACAAAAGTCAACGGCGATGTACAGTATTTCGCCGCGGATCCGAGTAAGTCTGCCTTCGATGTCACAATCGATGCCCCTTCGTGGGACACGCCAGTAGAGATGCGCGACAACGACCGGCCGCAGCGCACATTTCCTGGATACTGCGAAATACCCGACGATCACCTTCAAGTCAAAGCGCGTCGAGGGAGCTGGAGCTGATAAATTGAAGGTGATCCGCGACCTAACGATCAACCGAGTTACCAAAGAAGTATGGCTGGATGGAGATGGCCCGACTCCTCCCATGAAGGACCCAAGGGGAAACGCGCACGTGGGTGCATCGGCGACCACCCAAATCAAGTGTCAGGATTCTGGTGTAAGTTCGCTACCGAGCATGATCGGTGATGATGTGACCATTGTTATTGATCTCGAACTGGTGGAGCCGTCGGGTAAACCGCCGCCCCGCCGGTTAAGTAAGCGGAATTAGCTGATATGTTGTTTTGTAGAAAGGTAGTTGGCTACTAGTTCTCTACCGCGAACCGGAGTTTTTTCCCCGAGTTGTTAGACATGGAAGACTTCTTCCAGCGGATCCATAGCCCGGTCCGGTAACACGCCCTCGGGCTGGACGAAGAAACTGGCCATTTCGCGCTGCCAACGTTCGTTCACTTCACGTTTGGCCATTCCCGCGCGCGCGCGTTCGAAATCTTCGGTTTCGAGATAGCCGACGAGAAGGCCGTCAGAGCGCAGGAACAATGAATAGTTATTCCAACCAGTCTCACGCAGCGCCGCCTCCATTTCGGGCCAGACGGTGCGGTGGCGTGCCTTGTACTCCTCGAGGCGGTCTGGTTTTACCTGCAAGATAAAGCAGATGCGTTTCATACGGAATCTCCTGGAGGCTGCGGAAAATGCACTTGAAGAGAAATAAAAACCCATGAGCTAAAGACCGGTTGATTCTACTTAGCGTAGGCGAGATTTGACGGGCCTTTTTTCCACTGAGGTGTGCTTGCCCGGTTCAGAATGCCAGCGCAGCTGGGGACGCAGATGGCTTTGGCGATCGGCGTGGCGACCTATCGACGAATGGCCTCCGGCCCCTCGATCTTTAGACTGCTGGCAGAAATTACAAGAGGGAAGTAGCAAATGAATAAGATCGACTTACAGAATCGTCATGCCATCGTAACCGGGGGAGCGCAGGGTATTGGGTTCACGGTGGCGGAGCGCTTGCTATCCTCAGGCGCCTCTGTCACGCTTTGGGACCTGGAGGGGGAATTGCTCACGTCCGCCGTGAAGGACCTTGGCGGTGGCGGCACTGTCGACGGCGTGACCGCCGATGTGACCGACGCCGGGAGCGTTGGTAGCGCCGCCGCGGCTACTGCGGAGAAGTTCGGGAAGATCGATATTCTAGTTGCCAATGCGGGGATTTCCGGGCCGGACCTGAAGAGCTGGGAGTATCCGGTGGATGTTTGGAAACAGATTATCGAAGTGGATTTGATCGGAGTATTTTTATGCTGCCGGGCGGTCGTGCCTTTTATGCTGCGCCAGAAATATGGCCGGATCGTAAACGTGGCTTCCATTGCGGGAAAGGAAGGAAATCCGAACGCCTCCGCCTACAGTGCCGCAAAAGCCGGCGTGATCGCTTTTACCAAATCATTGGGGAAAGAAGTGGCTGACCAGAACATCGCGGTTAACTGCATAACGCCGGCGGCGGCGCGCACGCGAATCTTCGATCAGGTATCTCCGGAGCATGTGAATTACATGCTTTCCAAGATTCCGCGGGGGCGATTTCTCGAGGTCAAGGAGATCGCCGCCATGGTGGCGTGGATGGTCTCCGAAGAAAATTCTTTCACCACGGGAGCGGTATTTGATCTCAGCGGCGGACGGGCAACCTACTAAAGGCAAACCTCTCGAGGGAACCAGAATGACGGGAGACGAGCAAATACGTACGGAAAAGCCGGTGCAATTTGGCTCCTACCCCAGCCTGCGCGACCGGGTTGTTGTGGTGACGGGTGGGGCTTGCGGGATTGGCGAAAAAATTGTAGAACAGTTCGCCAAACAGGGCGCCAAGGTGGCTTTTCTGGACATCCAGAATGAAGCCGGGTCGCAACTCGTGAACAAGATCAGATCGAACGGCGACACCGAGCCTTATTTTTTGCCCTGTGATCTCACCGACATTCATGCTACTCGCGGCTGGGTGCAGAACGTCATTGCGAAATTCGGAACGGTGGATGTGTTGGTCAACAACGCGGGAAATGATGCCCGCCATTCCCTGGAAGAAGTGACGCCGGAGTATTGGGACCGGGCGATGGCGGTGAATCTCAGGCATCAGTTTTTCGTGACTCAGTCGGTTATTCCGGCCATGAAGAAAGCGGGCCGAGGGTCCATCATCAACTTGAGCTCAATCAGCTGGATGATCCCGTCTACCGGGTTGCCCGTGTACATCACCGCGAAGGCTGCGATTGTGGGACTCACACGCACACTGGCCCATGAACTGGGCGCGGACAACATTCGCGTAAACTGCATCCTGCCCGGAGCCATCCACACCGAGCGCCAGAAACAATTGTGGTTTACGGAGGCGTACGTGGCCGAGATTCTGAGCAGGCAGGCCCTGAAGAAGATGATCCTGCCGGAAGAAGTTGCCCGGCTGGCGCTTTTTCTTGCCGCAGATGACAGTGGTGCCATCACCAGCCAAAGCTACGTCATTGATGGCGGCTGGGTGTAAAGCCTCTTGGCTCCAGGACAATCCGTTCTAGGACGATCTATTTTGAGACAATCCATGATCAAGAATTTGGCGATCCTGATACTTGTTGTTTGCCGCTGTTTTATTCCTGTCGTCGTCGCCCGGGAGAAACCAATTCGGGCAAACGATTCTCTGCAGTCCCTGGCTGATGAGTTCTGGCAGTGGCGGGCCCGCTATCAGCCATTCTCCCAGGACGATATTCCCCGAATTGATCATCCGGCTGGGCCAAGGGATTGGTCCGCCGCATCCCTCGCCCGGCAGAGGGTAGCTCTGAGAGATTATGAAACACGATGGAAGCAGCTGAACCCTCAGGGCTGGAATCGCACTCAGCAAGTTGACTACCGCCTGATGGGCTCGGCGATTGCGCGTGTGCGATGGGAACTGGAGCTAAATCGGCGCTGGGAGCGGGATCCTTCGTTCTATTTAGATCAGACTCTTACTGCCCTGCTGGAGGCGTTGGTGCAGCCTCCGCCCTTTGACGCAGCCCGGAGCCGGGAAATTGTTGAACGGATGGATGAGATGCCTGCAATACTTGCCGATGGAAGGAAGAACCTCCATCCGGCTCGGCCTTTCGCGCAACTCGCTATCGCTGAGCTCGAACAAATCCGATCCAAGCTGATGCGGGTTGAAGCTGCGGTTACCCCCATGCTTCATAGGCAATCGGGAGAGGAGGCCATCCCGGCGTCGTTCAAGCAGGCGACGGAAAAGGCGATTGCGGCGCTGGAGTCTTATCAGTCCTGGCTCGAACAAAACCTCGACAAAATGCCGACCGATGCGGCGGTGGGCCGTACCGATTACGAATTCTTTCTGAACCAGGTTGCCCTTTTGCCCTACACCCCTGAGCAACTTTTCGCCATCAGCGCTCAGGAGTGGGCACGCGCTGTAGCTTTCGAACAATACGAAAGAGTGCGGAACCAAGGTTTGCCGGAATTGAACGTCGCGGCGAATCTGGAAGACGAGATCAGGAAGTCGCAAAGTGACGAACTTGCGATCCGGAAGTTTCTTGAGAACAAAGCCATTCTGACCGTGCCCCCGGACACGCGTCATTACACTCTTAGCCCCATGCCGGGTTATCTCGAGGCGCTTGGGGACTTTGGCGAGTTGGACGACTTCACCGGGCCCAGGAGGTTGAACGACGACGGTGTGCGCTGGATAAGTCCTCCGGCACCGAACCTTGGTTATTTCTGGCTGGCCACGGCCAAAGATGTGCGTCCGGACATGGTCCACGAGGGTGTGCCCGGCCATTATTTTCAGATGTGTTTGTCGTGGAAGCATGAGGACCCGATTCGCCGCCACTACTACGACTCCGGAGCCAATGAAGGAATCGGCTTCTATGCCGAAGAGATGATGCTGCAAGCGGGATTGTTTGATGACAGCCCGCGAACCCGGGAAATCATTTACAACTTCATGCGGCTGCGGGCGCTGCGCGTGGAGGTAGACGTGAAGCTGGCGCTGGGCACATTCAGCCTCAAGCAGGGGGCCGATTATCTGGCTCAGCATGTTCCCATGGACCAGAAAACCGCCGAAGCGGAGGCCGCGCTGTTTGCTACCACTCCGGGTCAGGCAATCAGCTATCAGATTGGCAAGAATGAAATCCTGCGGTTCCTCGCCGAGGCAAAAATACTGCAGGGTGACAAGTTCAGCCTGCGGGCCTTCGATGACTTCGTATGGAAGAATGGCAACGTACCGATTGCATTGCAACGCTGGGAATATCTGGATAAAGATGACGATATCCAGGTGCTGGATAAGCAGCGCCACGACCTGGTACTGGCAAAATAGATTTGAGCCAACCGGCGGAAAAAAGTGCTGCGGGATGAAACAGCGTATCCCAGCGGCTAAAGGCGACTGTTCGCGCTGACTTGCGGCACGACTAAAGCCAAGATCATTTACTTGACTCAGGTGGAAACCGGGCCAAGATCGCGAAACCGGGGTGAATTCTGATGCCCCGGTAAGCCGCAGCCCGTCCTGCGGTCAAACTCTGGGCGGCGTCCCAGAGAGGTATGATGAGGGCATTGTGGCAGGTTTTTTAGGCGTAGCAGAGGAATAGACCCTGGGCCATTCTTCCGCAAGAAACTTTTGGCGTTTGCCCCCCAGCAGCAGATTGCGCGTGCCCGCATTTCTTTCGACCAGCTGCTCGTCTACCAGTTGTTGATAGCCCTTCAGAACCGTGAGGTGATCGACCCGATATTCGGCTGCGCCATTGCGCACGGAGGGCAGCGGATCGCCTTCCTTGAGAACTCCGTCGAGTATCATCGCGACCACACGGTCGCGAAGCTGGCGTGAAATCGGCTGACTGTCGTTCCACTCACGGTCCATCATGGGTTCCAGATAGCCCTTACCTGAGATGCGCTCCCGTCATTTTGTCCGCTGCAGGTCGAAGTGGGCGTGGACTGGCTTGTCCCCCTCGACCATGAAAGTCCAGTCCTCGATGTGATGATTCGGGTCGAGAGTGGTGAACACCGCATGGTGCATGTGTCCGTACTGGGTGCTACCGGCGACGTCGAGAAAATCGAATTCCACCGTCTTTCCGTCCGTCGTCATCTTGCCCGCCATACGAGGCCGATTTCCTGCGTCACAATAATGGGTCAGGAGCAGGCGATCCCCGTCCACATAGAACATGGTGATCGGATCGTCGGGTCTTCCCGCTCCCGTCATCTCATGCATGAGCGCGTTACCCATGGAAGTCACGCGAAGCGAGACCTGCATGAGCTTGCCTTCTATTTCGGCTTGCTGCGGGACGGTTGTCACGTGGCCTTCCCACGAACCCGCCAGGGTCTTTATTTTGTCGAAAGACTTTTGCGCGTCTGACTGCGCGAAAGCCACGGTGGAGAGCGACATCAGAACAACGGACAGCATAGAACCAAGGGATTTCATCTTTCATTCTCCTGAGAAGTTCATTTTCTTCTTTGCTCTCGGGCCAGCGTCATTCGCTGGGGTCGATCAGCTCTAATTAACCCCTCGCGCGTTATATACTGATATAGTTAACTATATCACTATTCTAAATGTCAAGCTGTTTCTCATTTTCCTTGCCCGCCGCCATCCGATTGAGGACAAGGGACTTTCGTGGCCCGCTGGCGCAAACAGCAGTGATGACGAGAATCATGGTTGCTCTTGTTTACAAACTCACCGCCAGAGGTGCTATCGACGGGCGAGAGGCATTTCATTGACGCGAGGTTCGCACCCGCTAAAAAAGGGGGCTTAAGGTCGGGAAGACAAACGCGGCAAGGGAATAGGGAACAAAGATCATGGCAGTCGCAGATCGTCACGATTGCCGGTTTCTGTCTGCGTCGACAGTGCCTCGCCTCACGAAGTGACGCTAAGCGACTTCCACCTTAGTCCAGATGGTTATTCCCGACGCACCGCAGAACTTGATCGGTGACAACGCCTATGACTCGGACCAACTCGACACCCAGCTAAAGTTCTACGGGATCGAACTCGTCGCTCCGCACCGTCGAAACCGAAAGAAAAAGAACTAAGACGCGCGTGACCATAGTATTTCCTCAGTCTGCTAAGGTTTTTCCTGCGCAGCGATCCAAGTCTCGACCTGGGAATGCAGGACATCCAAGGGCAGGGGACCGCTGCCGACAACCTCATCGTGAAACGCGCGCAGGTCAAATTTATCGCCCAGCTTCTGGCGAGCTTTTTCGCGTAAGCGAAGAATTTCCAACTGTCCTAATTTGTAAGCTAGAGCCTGTCCGGGCCATGCGATGTAGCGGTCCACTTCGGTTTGGACATTGGGCTCATCCATCGCCGTGTAGCGGTGAAAAAAGTCCACCATCTGCTCACGCGACCAGTGTTTCTCATGCACTCCGGTGTCGACGACCAGGCGGATGGCGCGCCACATTTCGTTCTCCAGCCGTCCGTAGTCACTGTTGACGTCTTGGTAGAAACCGATCTCCTTGCCGAGGCGCTCGGCGTAGAGGGCCCAGCCTTCAATGAAGGCGGTGTAGTCTCCGTTCTTGCGGAAGTCAGGCAGACCTTGCAATTCCTGACCGATGGAAATTTGCAGGTGGTGGCCGGGTACCCCCTCATGGTAGGCGATGGCTTCGATATTCAGGGCCAGCCGATGCTCTGGATCCCACTGGTTGACGTTGATGCGGCCGGGACGCGAACCGTCCTGCGCTCCCGCCGTGTAATCCGCGGGAACGGCATTCCTGGCGCGAAACGGATCCATCGGAATTACCACCAGCTTGTTTCTCGGCAGGCGTTCGAAGAGCTTAGGAAGTTGGGCCTCCATCTGGCGGGTGTACTTTGTGTAGAGATCGAGGACTTGTTCGCCAGACGTGGCGTAAAGACTCTGATCTTTCTTGATGTGTTCGTTTAAGCTGGCCAGATCGTTGAAGCCAAGCTTGTAAGCCAGGGCCAGCATTTGAGCCTCGGTCTCGGCGACTTGCTTGAGGCCGAGCTGGTGAATCTGCTCCGGAGCCAGGTCAGTCGTGGTGAGGCGCCGGATTTCAAAGCGGTAGCGCGCGGCGCCATCGGGAAGAGCCCAGACTCCCGGGTCTGAACGCCCATGGGGGGCATAGTCGTCGCGAACAAATCCAGAGAAGCGTTTGTACGCGGGCAGTATCTCGGTGTTGATTGCCGCCAGAATCGCCGATCGCAGGCGCAGTTGATCATCGGCGGAAATACCTGAAGGGAATTTGGCCAGCGGCTTGGCAAACGGACTGGCTTCGCCGCTTTGGTTGGCAATCTCCTGAGCCTGTACGGTCACTTTCTCCAGCAGGTAGCTCGGAGGCATCAAGTGGTCCTGCATTCCCTGGCGCATGTTGGCGATCGTCTGGTCGAGCGCTTTGCAAACCTGATGCAGACGGGACAGGTAATTTTCGTAGTCGCGCAGATCGTTAAACCGCGTCAGGGTCACCAGGTCCAGGAACTCCAGGTGCGGGCCTGCCATCTGGTTTACCGGCATTTCCCAGGATTTGAATTGTGCGCCTTCTATTTCCTGGCGCAAGTTTCGGATCATCAGATCACGGCTGAGAGCACTTTGTTGAGGAAAGCCAGCGGGATCCAAGGCCTCGAAACGCGCGAGAAACTTGCGCTTCGCTTCCACATCGGACCGGTGGAACTGAAGAGAATGGTCGGTCAAACGATCGTTGTAGCGGGTGTCCCCCAGGGTTGTCGCCATTTCGGGGTCTGAACGCAACTCGTATTGCCACTCTTCATCGAGCAAAGACAGAAACTGGGTTTGCCGGCTCTCCATATTGTTGGCCTGGGCGTTTCCCGCTGCTTGCCCTTCCGGGGCCGGAGATGTGATGCCAGGGGCTACCGTCATGCTCAGCAGAACTACGAAGGAACAGACAGGCAGAGCGCGTAAGTTCATCAAAGTCTCCTGAATGTGAGCTTACAGCAATTGGGCTTTTGCGCATGCCGCCGAACTCCCTGAACCCGCGTAAGATACCCGTCATTCATATTCCATATGAATACAGGATAATGGACGAAAGACTACACTCCAAAATGCTCATGAAGAACGGCGATTCCCGAAGAATTCGAGTGATTGATTCTCATACCGGCGGGGAACCCACGCGATTGGTTATCAGCGGCGGGCCTGAGCTGGGGAAAATGTCTTTACCGGCCAGGCTTGAACGTTTTCGCAAGGAATATGATGGCTTCCGGTCCGCGGTGGTGAACGAACCGCGAGGTTCCGATGTAATGGTGGGCGGGCTACTTTGCGAGCCCGTTGATCCGGCGTGCGCGGCCGGAGTAATTTTTTTTAACAATGTAGGATATTTGGGGATGTGCGGCCACGGAACCATTGGACTGATCGCCACTCTTTCATACCTGCGGCGGCTTGATCCCGGCGAACACCGGGTGGAGACGCCCGTAGGAACCGTTAGCGCGATCCTGCACCGGAATGGTGAAGTGACGGTCAACAATGTGCCCAGCTATCGCAGCGCCGCCCAGGTGACCATCAAAGTGCCGGGCTTCGGCGAGGTGTGCGGCGATGTTGCCTGGGGAGGAAACTGGTTTTTTCTTATTGAAGGTTCTGATCTGGAGATAACGCTCGGCAATGTTGAATCCTTGACGGCGTTCACCTGGGCCGTGCGGCAGGCGCTCAGCGCCAATCGCATCACCGGCAAAAACGGGCAGGAGATCGACCATATCGAAGTGTTTGGCCCCTCGAAACTGCCGCAAGTCGATAGCAAGAATTTTGTATTGTGTCCGGGCAAGGCGTACGACCGCTCTCCTTGTGGCACCGGGACCAGCGCGAAGCTGGCCTGCCTTTACGCTGATGGCAAACTCCGCGAAGGTCAAGTTTGGAAGCAGGAAAGTATTGTGGGCAGCGTGTTCGAAGGCAGCGTAAGGGTACATGACGGGCAAATTTATCCCAGCATCAAGGGCTTAGCGTTCGTCAACGCAGAAGCTGACCTGGTGCTGGACGCGCGCGACCCCTTCTGTATGGGGATTCGGTCGTGAGCCGGGCCAGCGTGAGTCCGGCAGGCGTCAAGGCGGCAACTTATGACGCTGTGGTGGTTGGAGCGGGCATCGTGGGCGCGCTTGCGCGGATGAATGTGTCCGGGAAGGCATGCGGGTCGCGGTTGTGGATGGCGACGTGATTGGCGGGGGAGCGACTGCCGCCGGCATGGGACACATCGTGGTGATGGATGATTCTGAGGCGCAGTTCGCTCTCACCCGTTACTCGCAACAACTCTGGCAGGAATTGCGCCCCGCACTGCCCGCGGATGTCGAGTACGAACAATGTGGAACCATTTGGGTGGCGGCCGACGAGCAAGAGATGGCGGAAGTACATCGCAAGCAGGATTACTACAGCCAGCGCGGTGTGCCGGTGGAAGTTCTCGGCCAGGATGCGTTGCAGAGTACTGAACCCAATCTGCGGAAAGCGCTGGCCGGAGGCTTGCTGGTGCACGAAGATGGTGTACTGTACCCTCCCTGCGCGGCGCGGTTCCTGATTGAGCGCGCGCAGGCGGGCGGCGCGACGATTGGCCTCGGTTGTTCGGTTTCCCAAATTGGAAATGGTCTGGTTCGGCTGGACGATGGGAGGGAACTATCGGCCGGAGGGATTTAGTTGAGCTGGGCTACTTGAAAAGTGCGCACTCGACCACTGGTGATTCGGTGGCGTTCAATGTGCAGCCGCGCAGGACCGGGCAGGTTCTTATCGGTTCATCGCGGCAGTACGATGTGGAAGACAAGCCAGTAGACAATCCGATTCTTCTCCGTATGCTCCAACGCGCGGGGGAATACATGCCGGGCTTGGCGCAGATGTCGACGATCAGAGTGTGGACAGGGTTTCGCGCTGCCACGCCGGACCAGCTGCCGCTCATCGGTCCCTGGCCGGGGGACCCGACCGTGTTCCTGGCTACCGGGCATGAAGGGCTGGGAATCACAACGTCTCTTGCGAGTGCCCGGATTCTTGTGGATCAGATCGCAGGCCGGAGAGCTGCAATTCCGATCGAGCCCTACTTGCCGTCCCGGGTGTCCTCGGAGCACGCTTATGTCTGAGCAAGTCGAACTCAAGGTGAACGGAACCTCAGTCGTGGTTCCTTCGGGGGCCACGGTTGCCGTCGCCATTGCGCTGGCTGGCGCGGCCTGCCGAAAGTCGGTTAGCGGAGAATTGCGGGGTCCGTTATGCGGCATGGGAATCTGCTTCGAGTGCCGCGCTGCGGTTGATGGAAGGCTGTATTGCCGCACCTACCAGGTGTTGTGCCGGGCCCGGCATGGAAATAAATGCTGATGCGTAGCGAACAGAGAATAAAGAGCCAATTTGAGGTGCTGGTAATCGGCGCCGGCCCCCGCGAGCCTGGCCGCGGCTGCTTGTGCCGCCGGTGTGAAGGTTGGCATTGTTGACGACAATCCCGCTCTCGGAGGGCAGATCTGGCGAGGCGACTCTGGAGCCGCTTCGTCGGAGGCGGTTCGGTGGGTTGACCGGCTTCACGCTGCTGGAGTTCAAATATTTTGCGGAACGCGAGTCTTTCATCAACCCGAGCCAGGGAAGTTACTCGTGGAACAGGTAGACCATCTTGTTGAGTTGAGTTATCGAAAATTGATTGTGGCAACCGGGGCGCGCGAATTGTTCCTGCCCTTTCCGGGTTGACTCTGCCCAACGTCATGGGCGCAGGGGGCTTGCAAGCTCTGGTGAAGTCGGGGCTTCCGATCGCTCGCAAGCGCGTGCTGGTGGCCGGCAGTGGTCCTTTGCTTTTGCCTGTGGCGGCATATCTGCGCCAGTGTGGGGCTGAGATTTCGATGATTTGCGAGCAGGCATCGCGGAGTTCTCTGGCACGCTTCGGGCTGGCGCTCTTGCTTCAACCTGGGAAAATGCGCCAGGGATTTTTCTTACGCAAGCAACTCTCGGGAATTCCATACCTAGCGGACTGTTGGCCGGTAGCGGCCAGAGGTCATAAGGCGCTCGAGGAAGTGGTGATCTCACAAGGCTTCAACATCGGGACGAAGACCAGGACCATATCTTGTGATTACCTGGCGTGTGGCTTCCATTTAGTGCCGAATACGGAGCTTGCGCAGCTGTTGCGATGCACGCTGCGAAATGGTCTCGTGCAGACCGATGATCTTCAGCGGACGTCGGTGCCGGAAATATTTTGTGCCGGCGAACCAACCGGCGTCGGAGGCCTGGAACTGGCGCTGGTCCAAGGCCAGATCGCTGGCCTCGCGGCCGGCGGGCGCTCTGACTCTGCCCAACTGCTTTTTGCAGCGCGCAAAAAAATGCGCAGCTTCGCACGCGCGCTCGACCGGACGTTTGCTCTACGCCGCGAACTGCGGCGCATGCCGCGTCCTGAGACAATTGTTTGCCGGTGCGAGGATGTTGCGTACTCGCGCCTTGTGCAACACCGCTCCTGGCGTGCCGCCAAGCTGCAGACGCGATGTGGAATGGGGCCGTGGCAGGGACGCGTGTGTGCGGACCCGCAACCCATTTCTTATTCGACTGGTCTCCGGACTCGGTGCGCCCACCCATTTTCCCCACACGTTTTGAAAATCTCAGCGCGCTGGCCTTCAAAGCGGAAACAGAACCCAGCCAAGTGACAGGAGGACGGGCATGAAGTGGAAGGGCGTGATGCCAGCGATTACGACTTGTTTCGATGAGAACCTGAAGGTCGATCATGACTTCATGGCAAGGCATTGTCTCTGGCTGCTCGAAAACGGCTGCACCGGAATCGTTCTCCTTGGGTCGTTGGGTGAAGGAGCGACGCTCTCGTTTGAAGAAAAACTGCAGATTGTGCGGACCTGCGTAAAAACTGTGCGAGGACGGGCGCCGATTGTGGCGTCGATTTCCACGCTTTCCACCGCCGATGGCGCGTCCCAGGCAAAAGCCTTTGCCGATTCGGGCTGTGACGCGCTGATGGTCCTGCCACCGTACGTCTATCAAGGCGATGACCGGGAAATGAAGGCGCACGTTTCCGCCGTGTTTGAAGCCACGCCGCTTTCCTGCATGCTTTACAACAATCCGATCGCTTATGGCACCGACTTCGTTCCGGAGCAAATTCGGGAGTTGGCCGCCCAGCACGAAAACTTGGGTTGCGTCAAAGAATCGACCGGAGATGTGAGGCGCGTCGCCGCTATCCGGGCTTTGCTGGGAGATCGCCTGGAGGTATTCGTCGGTGTGGACGACGCCATCGTGGAAGCGACTTCGGTTGGAGCGACGGGCTGGATTGCGGGTTTAGCCAACGCTTTTCCACGGGAATCGGTTGAACTCTTCGACTTGGCAATCCAGGGCGAACGCGAGAAAGCTTTCGAGTTGTACCGCTGGTTCCTGCCGTTGCTCCGCATGGATACTGTTCCCAGATTCGTCCAGCTGATTAAGCTGGCGCAGACTGAAGTGGGAATGGGAAATTCGCAGGTGCGTCCGCCCCGTTTGCAGCTGGCCGGCGAGGAATTGAGAAAGGCGCGCAACCTAATCAAGCAGGCTTTGCGGCACCGCCCGCAAATGGCGAGCAGCCCGGTTTCAAGCACGAAATAGTTTAGGAGCCCCAGTTTTGAAAATAACGGGACAGTCGATCATTGGATTCCGGCAGGGAGGATTCAGACCGGCAACCAACGCTGGAGAATCTTTCGGAGCAACCAATCCACGCACTGGAGAACCGCTGGAACCAAGCTTCTGTTCCAGTGGACCCAACGACATAGATTTGGCGGTAAGTCTGGCAGATAAGGCTTTCGCCATCTATGGCCGCGCCTCAGGGCGCGAAAGAGGAAAGTTCCTACGTACCATCGCGGACAAGATCGATACCGCCGTAGATGCGTTGGTTGAGCGGGCCGAGCTCGAGAGCGCTCTACCGAAACCTCGCTTGATCGGTGAAACTGCGCGCACCTCCGGTCAGCTTCGCCTGTTCGCGGAAGTGGTGGAAGAGGGTTCGTGGGTCATGGCCCGAATCGATCGTGCGGATCCAGATCGCAAACCGGTTCCCAAACCCGATCTGCGGTCCATGCTTCATCCCTTGGGGCCGGTCGCTATTTTTGGAGCGAGCAACTTTCCACTGGCATTTTCGGTAGCGGGCGGGGACACGGCATCCGCGCTCGCGGCGGGCAATCCTGTGATTGTGAAAGCGCATCCGGCGCACCCCGGGACCTGTGAGCTGGTGGGCCAACTGTTGCGGGAAAGCGTTCGGGAATGCGGTTTGCCCGAAGGCGTCTTCTCGCTTCTGTTCGATTCCGGCAACAAGGTCGGTATTGCGCTGGTCAAGCATCCGCTGGTGAAGGCGGTGGGGTTTACTGGGTCTCGTAACGGTGGAAGGGCCCTTATGGATGTGGCGGCTACGCGCCCCGATCCCATCCCGGTGTTTGCTGAGATGAGCAGCACCAACCCGGTTTTTATTTTGCCCGGCGCGCTGCGTGAAAATTCCGATGCCATCGCAAGCGGGCTACACGCATCTTTCACGATTGGCGCAGGGCAGTTTTGCACCAAGCCTGGCATGGTGTTCCTGCCGGAGGGAGTAAGCGACGAACCCTTTATCGCCAACCTGCAGAAGCTGGTCCACGAGTCGAAACCGTTCAACTTGCTGACGGCTGGTATACGGTCGGCGTATCAGTCGGGCATTGCGCGGCGCAAGACGGAGAAAGGCGTGAAGCTTTCGGCTGAAAGGCCTTGGTCCGGCAACGGCTCCGAGATTGGCGTCAATCCGGCGCTTTTCGAAACCGATGTCCAGTCCTTTTTGCAAAATCCGGAATTGGCGGCGGAGGTCTTCGGTCCCGCGAGCCTGCTGGTTCGTCGCTCCAGTCGCGCTGAACTATTGGAGGTGGCTTCCCATCTCGAGGGCCACTTGACCGCGACCATTCATGGGACGGAAGACGATCTTCGGGAGTTCGGCGATTTAATCGCAATTCTGAAAACCAAGGTCGGCAGAATTGTTTTTAACGGCTTCCCGACCGGCGTTGAGGTTTCCCACGCGATGGTGCATGGCGGCCCTTATCCTGCGACCTCGGATGGACGCTCAACCTCGGTGGGTAGCCAGGCCATTTTCCGATTCTGCCGGCCCGTCTGTTACCAGGGATTTCCGCAAGCGGCGCTGCCAGATGAACTGAGAGACGGCAATCCGCTGCGGATCTGGCGAATGGTGGGCAGAGAAATGACAAGGGACCCGATTTCCTGACCTCTCGGGTCTCGCGCTCTCAGGTCGAGACTGGTGCCGCGGGGCGGTGCTCCGTGCGGCGCTCCGTTTGGCCGCCAGGATGGATGCAGGAGCATCGACCTGAAATTTCTTAGCACACTTTTCTTGACACACTTTGGGAACGGCGCATCAATGGGGAGCGACGCAGCCAGCAGGTTGGCTGGCGAGCAAGATCATCGCTTCCAACGTCCTCACTCGCTGTTCATCGGTCAAAACAAGATAGCGGTGATGGCCAACGGCGGATAGGTCAAAGCGGGATCCGCCATCGGGCAACACTGTAATTGTGCCGGAGGGCGAAAGGGAGAAGTATCCGTAATCGGGGCGGACAGCATAGAGCACTGCCGTCAAATCCCAGGTGGGGCGATCGTATGGCATTTTCATATAGGAGCGGTAGGCATCGGCTACGGGATGGTCCTGGACATAAGCGAAATCGTGTTCGATGCGGGATGCAGGAAAGAGCATCGCAGCCCCGATTTCAAAACCGCTTACGACGATCGGAGTGGGCCATTCATGGAAAAGCTTTACTGCCGAAGGCACGTCTTGTGCCAAATTAAATTCGGGTTGTGCATTGGAAAAATTACCCGCCATCACAGACAGCAGCCTGACTTTGCGGCTGACGAGGGCGCGCCCATCCTGCGCACTTGCAGTATCGGGCTTTGTATCGAGTAGCCGGGCCAGATTTGTACTGAAGCCGACCTGAACAATTACGACGCTACCGTCCGATTGACCCGCCAGGGTTCGGCGAAGCAACGATACCGCATCCGGCGCCTCGGCGCCATCCAGGATATGGTGCGGGTACACGAGCTTGCCGTCTGGACGCCGTCGCTCCGATGGGACTTGGATCATGGGATTCGATTCCGGAGTCTTTCCATTCCTAACCGTGCCAATGGGAATCTCGGGATGACCGTAGAAAGTATCGACCAGGTCCACATAGGGAGCCGCCCATTTATTGTCTTTGCTGACGGTTACAGCAAGCAGGTTGACCTCATGACGGTTCTGAAAAGCGTGCAACATGGCAAGCGCCAGCGCATCGTCGACATCGTTTCCCATGTCGGTGTCGAAGATGACGTTGACTGGGACGATGTTGACTGACGCCTGAGACATTGCGGGAGCGGGCCAGTAGGTAGCGGTCAGAAACGCGGCGAGGAGAATGAAAAGCTTCATTTGTATCCTTTGTACTTAGCTCTTTGCCAGGTGTACGGAGCTTGTTGCTCACTGGTTTAAGCCGCCAGCCCAATAATTACTTCTGAAAAACACCGTCCCCGGCACCGGCTCCTTCAGGCGCACGCGAATCTGGTGCAGGCCGGAGTGAGGACTCTTGGGCTCGAAGCTGAGCAGATAGCGGTTGTGCAGGTGGTTGGCAAAGCTATTCATTCGCGTCTCAAATCCTTTGCGGGAAGAGAATAGTTCGTACTCGCCACCAGTCATTGTCGCAATCGCCTTGGGTATATTTGTTTTCATGGCCTGTCTCGCCATCAAAAGAGGGGCCTGAACATCGGGGGGAGCATTCCAGTAGGCCTCGTCCCGGTTGCTACCGCGCTCGGTATCCAGCACCTGGGACAGCGATGGTGAAAAGGGGAGTGTGTACACCGCAGTATTCGTAACCCCGACCAGAGCAATGACGTCATCGAGCTTTGCAAAGCGGCTGCCGTGGTCGCGAGTTTCGCTAATCAACAGCAGGACGCGCTGGCGTCCTTCCGGCAGTTTGGCCAGGAGCCTTAATGAGTAGGCCACCGCATCGAGCATCGCCGCTCCGCTGTCACCAGGCTGCAAAGTTTTCAAGTCCTCTTCGATCAGGTCGCCATTGCTGGTAAAGTCTCGAGCAAGATTCAATTTGCTATCGAAGAAGAGCAAAGCCGCCTGATTGTTCTTATCGCTCAGGACGGGATCAAGCATGGAGGCCAAACCGTGCATTCTGGCAAACTCACGCCATGCCCTGCGACCGCATTGGACTGCGATTACCAGCGAGACTGGTGCGGCTTCTGCAGCCTCGTCCAGCTGAACCGCCTGCTCGACACCATCGTCCTCAACTATGAAATCCTGTGCGCGTAGGCCGTAGACGACATTACCCTTTTCGCCCTTCACCATCGTGGGTACAAGCACCAGATTGGATTGCGAACTGAAGGTTGGTTCCTGCTGTGCCCGGGCAGGTCCGAGGACCAGCAGAAACGTCAGAAGATGTGATGCGAAGCGGTTCATCGGACGAAGATCAAAGGAGCATAACCCGAACCGGGCCACGTGTTCCAGGCCTTGCCGCCTTCATGTCATACCACCTTTAGCTCTTCTTCCTCCCGACACCGGCGCGAGTCTCTTCGCTCGTGAAGTCCCGCAGCGGGTGCCATGGCCTGTCAGGGCCGCGTGTATCGCGCGGAATCGCGCCACGCTCTATAATGCTCGCTCCACCGAAGTGATCATTGCCATGACTGCCTTCCTACTGGAGCAAACGCATGCGTGCTGGCGCCCGGCTGTCCCTGCTGGTTCTATCCTGTCTCCTGCTTCTGGCCACCACTCCCGACAATGAACAGCCCTTGAGCGGATATTCCGACACCTCGTCCCGTAGCGAGCGCAATTGGGAAGTGAAATTCCGCGCCATCCCGGAGCCGCAGAACCAGCGTGACTACATGCAGCGGCTTTCCGCCCGCCCGCACCACGTCGGCTCGCCCTACGACAAGGACAATGCCGAGTGGATGCTCGCCAAGTTCAAAGAATGGGGGTTAAACGCGAACATCGAGAGTTTCGATGTCCTGTTTCCTACTCCAAGAGTGCGCGTCGTGGAACTGGTTGCGCCGACCAAATTCACTGCCAAGCTCCAGGAGCCGGCCCTGGCCATCGATCCCACCTCAAACCAGCTAGCCGAGCAACTCCCCACCTACAACGCCTATTCTGGTGACGGCGACGTTACCGCCCCGCTGGTGTACGTCAACTACGGCATTACCGAGGACTACGAGAAGCTGGAGCGATTAGGCGTTTCGGTGAAGGGCGCGATTGTGATGGCGCGCTACGGAAATTCATGGCGCGGAATCAAACCCAAGGTTGCCGCCGAGCATGGTGCTGTCGGCTGCCTGATCTATTCTGATCCAGCCGACGATGGCTACGTTCAGGGCGAGGTCTTTCCCAACGGGGCGTGGCGCCCCCGGGACGGCGTGCAACGCGGCAGCGTAATGGATATGGCCGCCTACCCCGGCGACCCGCTCACTCCCGGAATCGGGGCCACGAAGGACGCTAAACGTCTGGCGTTGAAAGACGTGACCACCATCACCCGGATTCCAGTGCTGCCAATTTCCTACGCGGACGCACAACCCCTGCTGGCAGAACTAAAGGGAGACGTGGTTCCGGACAGCTGGCGCGGTTCCCTGCCTCAGACCTATCACCTCGGACCGGGTCCAGCCAAGGTTCATCTCAAGGTGCAGTCCAACTGGGACATCAAGCCTCTCTATGACGTTATCGTGAAGATTCCCGGCTCGACCGACCCGGACGAGTGGATCGTTCGCGGAAATCATCATGATGCCTGGGTAAACGGCGCTGAGGACCCGATCTCGGGCACGGTCGCACTGATGGAAGAAGCGCGCGGTCTTGCCACTCTGCTCAAACAAGGATGGAAACCCAAGCGCACCGTTATCTATTGCGTATGGGATGGCGAAGAACCGGCTCTGCTCGGCTCGACGGAGTGGGGAGAAACTCATGCCGATGAACTTCGCCAGCACGCCGTGGCCTACATCAATAGCGACGCTAACGGACGCGGCTACCTGTTAACGGGCGGATCCCACACGCTGGAGAGATTCATCAACGGCGTGGCCAAGGACGTTGAAGATCCCGAAAAGAAGATCACCGTCTGGAAGCGCGACCAACTGAAAGCCATCGCCGACGCCAAAACATCAGAGGAGCGGCAAGAGGCACGCCAGCGCGCTGACCTGCGCATCGACGCTCTAGGTTCAGGATCGGACTGGAGCGTCTTTCTCGATCATCTCGGCATCGCTTCGCTGGATCTGGGCTATGGCGCCGAAGATGGTGGCGGAGTCTATCACTCCATCTACGACGATTTCTACTGGTACACGCATTTTTCCGATACTGACTTCAGTTATGGCCGCGCCCTCTCCCAGACCGCGGGGACCGCGGTGATGAGACTGGCCGACTCTGATCTGCTGCCGTATGACTTCACCGGCCTGGCCGATACCATCCACCGCTACATCGATGAATTGCAGAAGCTTCTGAAGACCAAGCAAGACGAAGTCATCGAGCGCAATAAAGAAATCGAAGAGGGAGTGTTTACGGCGACGGCCGATCCCAAAAAGACCTCAGTCCCGCCGCCAGTTGAGGAAGTTCCGCCGCACCTGAACTTCGCGCCTCTGCAAAATGCGTGGGATGCGCTCACCCGTAGTGCGGAGCGCTATCAGAAGGCGTTGGAGAAGGTCACGAAAAACGGCGAACTGAAGGTGAGCCCGGCCTCGCGGCAGGCGATCAACTCGCAACTGCTGCAGAACGAGCGCAAGCTTACTTCTGCCGAAGGACTGCCCCGCCGTCCGTGGTTTCAGCACCTGATCTACGCTCCCGGTGCTTATACCGGATACGGTGTCAAGACGATTCCGGGTGTTCGCGAGGCCATCGAACAGAAAAAATGGAAAGAGGCCGAGGAGCAAATCGTGCGGGCAGCGAACGCCCTGAAGGATGAAGCGACACTGGTAGATTCAGTAGCACAGGAACTGGAGAAAGGACAGTAGGCCGAGGTTTCCGGTTCCTAGTTTCTAGGTTCCGTTTTTGGAGCGCCGGCATCTTGCCGACTGTCCCCCAGGGCGTCCCGCCTTCGGACGCTTCACGTTTTGGGCCAACCAGCCGAAAGGCCATCCGAGCAACGCCCGCTGATTCTTAAGGTAAAAAGCACGCTCCTTTGCATCATGCAGGCTCCTGCCCTCAAGCCACCCCCAAATCCCGCCGATAACTCTGGAGGAACATCTTTCTTGAACGGCCGTTGCCTTTCGCTTTCGGCCGCTTTCCCGGGAGAGCATGGGGAGATCAAACGGGCTAATCGGGACTTCTCTCATGCCGCCAAAACATCTCATCCTGCGGCATGCTTTACTCTCCCTCGTCTTCGTCGCGAGTTACCTCCTGTTGAGCCGGCCCGAAGTCATCCTTCTCACTCGACTTGGATTTGTGGCTTGGTATCCAGCTACCGGCCTGGTTTTGGCATTGATGCTCGGCATCAGCCCCTGGTATGTATTTCTAGCCTGCGTTTGCGACACCCTCGCAGGCGCACTCTTTTACCACCAGCATCTCAAATCCTTCACAGAATCAATCGGCGCCGCTGGCACCTCTAGCTGCTACGCAGCGGCCGCATACGTGCTGCGCGGCCCGCTGCGTATTGATCTGAATCTGCGTCAGCAGCGGGACGTGCTCCGATATTTACTTGTGACCATGACTGCGGCGGTGCTAGCGACCGCGGTAGGCGTTGCGTCCCTGGCTCTGAGCCACGCAATTCTCTGGAGCGAATATTGGGCCTCCGCACTCGGCTGGTTTGCCGGGGACAGTATTGGGCTCCTCGGCTTCGCGCCATTCCTTCTCATCCACGTCTTGCCCCGAGTTCACAAACGATCTATTCGCGGCCATCGAGCGGGTCATGCGGGCTGCCTCACAAATCCCCCTCGCGAACACAAAGGTCAAGCGAGCCGCGTCCAGTTAGGACGCGGGCGCCATTTCCACGGTTCGTTTCAGCTGTCCGCAGGCGGCGTAGATATCCCGCCCTCGAGGTCGGCGCACAAACGCAGGCACCCCCGCAGCCATCAAGATATGGCGGAACTGCAGGACGCGCTCCTCGGCCGGGGTTTGGAATTCAATCCCGGGTCCAGGATTCAGAGCGATAAGATTTACTTTGGCCCGTACGCCTCGAATCAGTTCCAGCAGCTCACGGGCGTTCTCCACCGAGTCATTCACCTGGTGCAGCAGAACGTACTCAAAGGTCAGCTTTTCCCGGGTCCGCAGAGGAAAATCGCGAGCCGCGGAAATCAGCCTTTCCAAATTCCACTTACGATTAATGGGCATAAGGCGGCTGCGCAAATTGTCGTTCGAAGCATTGAGCGAAATAGCGAGTTTGGGACGCACAGCTTCAGCCCCGAGGTCATAGATGCGAGGCACGATGCCCGCGGTGGAAACGGTCATGCGGGATTCCGGAATGCCCACTCCTTCCGCCAGAAGGCGCACCGCTTTCATGAAATTGTCGTAATTCAGGAATGGCTCGCCCATTCCCATAAAGACCAGATTCACTCGCTCACGAGGAGGAGAAACCGTCTGATCGTTAAGTACGGCACACACCTGCCCCACGATTTCCCCCGCGGTGAGATTCCGCTTTATGCCGAGCAGGGCAGTCAGGCAGAACTGGCAATCCACCGCGCAACCGGCCTGGCTGGAAACACAGATGGTGGCACGCTGCCGGTCGCGGGCCGTTTCCGCCTGGTCTCCGGCATCACTGCCGTCCCCGGTTTCTCCTCCGTCGCCTTCCGGCATCCAGACGGTTTCCACGGTCTGCCCGTCGGCGCATGCCACCAGATAGCGTACGGTTCCGTCGCTAGAGACGAACTTCTTTTCAATTCCAGGCCAGCCTACGGAGAACCCCTTCTCCGCCAGGCTCCGTCGAAAATCCTGCGGCAGGGTCGAAATCTGCTCGGAGGTTTTAACCCGCTGACGGTAAAGCGCCTCAAAGAGCTGCCGCGCCCGGTACGAGGGCTGCCCGAACTCCTCCACCAGAGCTGTCAGCTCAGGCAGCTGAAGCCCCAACAGCGAGTTATGCGTCATCTGATCCATTCGTCGAACCCGCCCGCTCTATCCCTCCGATGGTAGAGGCGATTGTAGAGGATAGGGAAAAGCCTGCCCAGACCCGTTCGAATAGCCCGCCAAGGCCATCCTAACTAGTTGATTCTAAATAAGTAACTATGCATTCGCCGGAGTTGTGCAGGGTGTGCAACAATAACCGAGGGCCGTTGGCGAGGTCTTTGCTCGCGGGACCCATCGAAATACGCCATGGTTCAGGAAGTGCGAAACATACGTCGCGAGGTCTTGCCCAACGGGCTGACACTCATCACCGAGGAGATGGAACACATTCGCTCGGCCTCCATCGGGATTTGGATCAAGACCGGATCCCGTGATGAAGACTTGCAACTGAACGGCATCTCACATTTTATTGAGCACATGGTGTTCAAAGGCACCCAGCACCGCACCGCAGAGGAAATTGCCCGCCAGGTGGACTCCATCGGGGGCAACATGGACGCGTTCACCGCCAAGGAGTGTGTCTGCTTCAGCGCCAAAGTGCTGGACGAGCACATGCCCATCGCCATGGACGTTCTCAGCGATCTGGTGCTGAACCCGGTCTTTGATGTCCAGGACATCGGACGTGAACGGGGTGTGATACTCGAGGAGATCAAGATGGACGAGGACAATCCCGACTATCTTGTCCACGAGATCTTTACCCAGAACTTCTGGAAAGATCACCCGCTCGGCAAACCGATCCTGGGGACCAAGGACACGGTAAAAAAATTCGAGCGCGATGCAGTGCTCGATTTCTATCGGCAAAGATTTGCGCCCGGCAACGTAATCATTTGCGCTGCAGGCCACTTTAAGCACGAACAATTCGTGGAGTTGGTGTCCAGGCATTTCGACCAGATGAAGCCAGTAAAGAACGGCTTCCACAGCCCCGAACCGAAGATCGTGCCCCGCATCATCATGCGCAACAAGAAATCTCTGGAGCAGGTGCAGATCTGCGTGGGCGTGCCCTCGCACCCGATTGCCCACGAAAACCGGCATGCTTCCTACATATTGAACACCTTGCTCGGTGGCGGCATGAGCTCACGGCTTTTCCAGAACATCCGCGAACGCCAGGGCCTGGCTTACGCGATCTACAGCGATCTTTCGCCCTATCGCGATACCGGATGTCTATCGGTTTATGCGGGAACCTCGCGCGAATCGGCCGGCAAGGTTGTGCGCTCCGTTGTCTCAGAGTTCCACAAGCTTAAGGCAGAGCCGGTTCCTGAAGAGGAACTCCGGCGCTCGAAAGACCAGTTGAAGGGTAGCTTGATGCTGTCGCTGGAATCATCGAGCGCGCGCATGTCCAACCTGGCCCGCCAGGAAATGTACTTCGATCACTTTTACGGCTTGGATGAACTGATCGAGCGCATCGAGAAGGTCACGGTAGAGGAGTTAACTGTGCTGGCCAACGAGTTTTTTCAGACCCAATCAATTGCCGTAACCGTGCTCGGAAATCTTAATGGTTTGAAGCTGACGCGCGATCAACTCGCCTGCTGAATTTACTTCCGATAGCAACCCCGTTCCCTGCAGAAAGTTGCGCTTCAGCGTTGACATAGTTCCTGACACTTTGTCAGTCCCACCCGCATCTAATCGTGTAAGTGAGCAGAACCCCCGTCGCGGTGAGTTTGCAGCAAGACGGGCAGCCTGCAGTGGATCGGAGGTAGGTTATGGCACAGGTGATTGAGTTTTACATTCCCGCAAGCTTCAAATCGAAAGTGAAGTGGATTCCACCAGAGCAGCGCGGGAAAGTTATCACATTCCCAACTGACCTGAAAAAGTCCGCCTAGGAAAGTAAGAAGAGTTGAGTTCAACGCCCGGCCGTTTCAAACGCGAGCCGGGCGTTTTGTTGTTTTCCTGTCCCCCTAGAGCTGCCCGTAAAATCAATCTGGACCACAACCAGCGCTGGTTTCGCTGGCCTCTAAGGAAATTTCAAGGCATACTAGATCGTAGGCCCGTCTCCCCACGGGCGGGAGGCCTCGTCGTCATGCCCTTGCCGGAGGAGAATGAATTACCGGAGTTGAACCCCTCGTTCGGGGATGATTCTGAACAGAAGCAACGGCGGCAGATGCTTATCGCCCTGGCTCTTCTGCTCATTGCGTTGATCCTGGTTCTGGTCAAAGATCGCGAATTCTGGTTCCCCCCGGCGGCCGCTACGGAGTCAGAATCGGAGCCGGCAGAACAGATTGCGCCCGAGGCACAGACGCAAAACAAAGCCGCGACCACCACCTCGAAACCCTCAGTTCCAGCGCGCTCAAAAGCCAGGCCTCGCACGCCACCCGCGGCAGTTGCCGCTCCAAGTCCAGCGCCCGCTCTGGCGCCGGTAGTTACCAACCGAACCGTGCTTCCTCCACTGGAGGTCGAAGTGGTGGCTGGCGACGAGCACCGGACAATCCGGGCCGGCACAAATTCGGTCAAGGTGGACTTGCAGCCCCGAACACCCGTGACTTCCGCCCCGTCGCCTTCTGATTCGGGGGGGGTGGCCGATGCCACCGCCCGAGTCCATCTTTCCCCGGGCACTGCCGAGATCGTTTCACGCCCGGTTGAACCTAACTATCCCCTCCTGGCTAAGCAGATGAAGGTTCAAGGCGCAGTCGTGCTGGAAGCCCTGATTGGCCGGGATGGGAACATCCAGGATCTCCATATACTCAGCGGACCTGCGATTCTTTCGGCCGCAGCCCGCGAAGCCGTGAAGCAGTGGCGCTTCAAGCCCTATTTGCAATCCGGTCAAGCGGTCGAAACTGAGGCTCGCATTACGGTAAACTTCACTATCTCTACCCAGTGATCATTGCGGACGTGCCCCACTCTTCGCGAATGACGCGAACCGCGGGCGCCCGGCTAACACTAGGTGGTAACCGCCAAGATGGCATTTGCAATCTCCAGTACGAGTTTTTCCAATGGTGGTGATATTCCGAAGAAATTCACCTGCGACGGCGCCGATGTGTCGCCTGAACTCTCCTGGACCGAGCCGCCTCCGGGCACACAGAGCTTTGCCCTGATTGCCGATGATCCCGACGCTCCCTCCGGGACCTGGACCCACTGGGTGCTATTCGACCTGGCGCCCGCCACAAACATTCTGGCGGAAAGTGTGAATAAGATTGACGAATTACCGGGCGGCGAACGGCAAGGGCGCAACGACTTCCGCAAGATCGGCTACAACGGCCCCTGTCCGCCTCCAGGCAAACCTCATCGTTACTTCTACAAACTCTATGCGCTCAACGGCAAGCTCGACCTCAAACCGGGTGCGAGCAAGCAGGAATTGGAACAAGCGATGGAAGGTCGAATCCTGGGCAAGGCGGAGTGGATGGGGAAATACCAGCGCTAGTTGGGGCGCAGAACTTTCATTCCTGGGTTTCCATTCTTCGGTTAGCTTAGTGGTCAAAGTCTTGAACCGGCATGGGCGCCAGGAACGCACTACCGTAACTCACGCAAAAAAGTTAACAGGCGTCCCGATATTACTAACCTTCAAAATGTTTTCCGTTTGCAAAGATTTTTTCATGGCGTCTATGCGGCCACGGCTGTTAGTTGAGCTGTCACAGGCGTGAGTTGGGCAACGGTGGAGCGTAGAGCGCTGAGAACAGCAACGATCGTCTTGCGACCGGAGGAAGTTATCTGATAGCGGTGCGTGCCTGTGATCTTGGTGATCAGAGCGTGAGCCCGCAGCAAGCGGAGTTTGCGGCTGATCCAGGCGGAGCGACGGCGAAGCTCCTTTTTGTCGTCGGTAGTCTGGGAAAAGAAGATGGCGCGGAGATCGCGATTGCGGAAGCCATTGATGGCGAACTCACCGTGATTGATGGCTGATAGCAGTGCCCGGTCATCGGCTAAGGGACGGAGGGCACGTACCCGGCGGCCGCGCCATTGTCGCGGTTGTTCAAGCCGTTGCAGCAGTTGGTCCAGGGTGGTGGAGTCGTCGACAGCGGCGAAAGCGTCGAGATAGCGTGCTGTGGCTTTGTGGGAGAGCTGGGCCCGGCGGTAGAGGTCGGAAATTCCCCGGCGTAGTCGACGCCAAGCACGGGGCCCTTTTCGGTCCCCCTCTTTGCGCCGGTAGACGCGGAAGTCATCAGCGTTGTGGACGGTGGCCTCGGCACGCAGGACGCTGCCTTTCGGGGTATAAGCCTTATCGTAGAGCTTCACGGAGTTGCGGTTGACACTGTGCTTGATGCGTACTCCCTCGGCCCGGCGTTTGAAGTCACTGACCACTTCTCCGGAGAACTTCTGGTGTAGCTGTCCGCTTAAGGTGATGTGTTTGCCCAGAAAACGCATCACATCGGGGCTGGAGAAGGTAGTAATGGCATGGTTGACCCAGCGGGGATAGAAATGCCGTAGGTTGGCGGCATGGTGGAAGACGACATCGAGGGCCCACTCGTGTTGGTAAGTGGACCAGTAGTAGGAGATGGGATGTTTACGGAAGATCTGGGCGTGAATGGGGTTGAGCTGCTGCGCGATGCCGTTGAGCAGCTTGGGCCATTTGGTCTTGAGCTGACGATCCATCAAGCGCTGCGCTTTGGTCCAGTTGGCAATCCAGGGAAAGCAGTTGTCCTGCTGCAAGTAATCCAAACCGGTGGCATGCATCTGTCGCGCCAGCCATTCCCGTCCGTTGAGGCAGATCTGAATGGAGAACGGGAACCAAGTTTGAATACGGGCATTGAGGAAGCCGAAGACGGGATGGATCTGGTAGTGGTAGAGGAACAGGCACTTGCCAGGGGATAGCTTCAATTCCAGTTTTTTCGTCAGGCGGTTGCGATGGATAGCGAAGGTCAAACCGGGTTCGAGACAGCTGAGCACGCATACCAGTCCGCTGCGCACGTTATCTTGGGCCAGGATGTCGCGGGCGATAGTCTCTTTGTCGAGCTGACTGGAATTGAGATACTCCACCGGTCGTCCGCAAGCCTTGGCTTCCGCCAAGGAAGCTTCCTTCAGGCGCTTGGTCACCATCTCGACATGGTTGCCAAAGTTCTTGAGGTAGACCTGGTTCGTCCAGAGATAGCTCATCATGCCTTGTGGGTGGCCGATGGAGCGCAGATGACCTCGAAATACCAAGCGGTCAAATCCTGAGAGTGTGCCGGCAATCTTGTCCTGGTGTTTAGCGATAAACTCTTGCATGGCGTTCTCCTCCGTATCGTTCTTGGGTTTTGGAATGAACCTGTAATGATACGCAGATGGGGAACGCCTTAGGTCTTAAGTTAGCCCGGCTCCGGAAGACGAATGCGATTTCAGGATGCGCGAACGATGGGGCTTTTGGCTAAAGCGATTGCCAACAGCTGATAGTGAAAGCTTACCGACTGTTTTGGTTGCGGCTATGCCGCGCTATGGAAAAGTTTGTCCAGGAAATCGCCGATAGCATTACCGAGATGAGCATGGAAAAGTTGCGGCGTCAATCTTCCGCGAACTGACCGCGAATGCAAGTAACTGTTGCTTGACCGAAAGTAGTAGTCCAAGAACTTCAAGGAGAGACCACCATGGATAAACCGAAAATACTGATTGTTGATGATGATCCCGACCTGAGACGGGGTCTAAACCTGCGCTTGCGCGCCAACCACTTCGATACCGCCTATGCCACCGACGGCTTTTCAGCGATTGCCATGGCTCAGAAAGAGCGCCCGGATCTGATCATTCTCGACATCGGCCTGCCCGCGGGAGACGGCTTCATCGTGCTAGACCGGTTGCAGCAGAGCGCCCAGCTTTCTTCGATCCCGGTCATCATTCTGACCGCGCGTGATCCACAATTCAACCGGGAGCGGACCATGAAGGCCGGGGCCTGCGGTTTCCTGCAAAAGCCTGCCGATAGCAACGAATTGCTGGACCTGATTCGCACCACTCTCAGTCCGGCGTGGCCCGGCACGCCCGCGGCGGCAGCACAGACCGCTGGTTAAGGACGAAAGAACAGAGTCATCCGCGACCGGGTCCCCGGGGGCCAAGAGTCTGACCCTGGGGTGCCCAAAACCTGCCCGGTCGCAGACCCTGCAGGCAGTGTGTGAAGCGTCGTCCGTTTCTGCCGATGGAAGATTCGAGAGGAACGCAACACTCCTGGTAATGACCGAGCTTCAGGACCCGAGTATAGTCCGAACCGTTTTGGACAGCCTGCAGACGGGCGTGTACCTGGTTGGATGCAGCGGGAAAATTCTGTTGAACGATGGCGCTGAGAGAATCACCGGCTTCCGTCGTCACGAGGTGATTGGTCGCTCCTGCCGCGAGAACATCCTGGCGCATTGCAACGAAAAGCACTGTGTTCTTTGCGGCATCGCGTGTCCGCTTACCGGAACCATGCATGAAGGCAAGGCCAGCGATGCCCGGGTATTTTTCCGCCACAAGGCGGGTCACCGGGTGCCTGTGCATGTTCGGGCGGTGCCGGTCCGTGATCAGAAGGGCTCGATTGTCGGCATGGCGGAAAGCTTCGATGAACAAATTGCAGACTCCGAAGCGGAGAACTGCCGGATCAATCTTGCGGCTCACGGGTGCCTGGATGTGATCACGGGCGTCATGAATCACGCGTTGACTCGATCCTACTTGCGCGAGCATTTGGCGTTCTTCGCCGAGTATGACCTTCCGTTCGGAATCTTGTCCATCCGGATAGAAGCGCTGGAGCAGTTCCGAGCTGCTCACGGACGTGAGGCTGCCGATGACATCCTGCACGTGGTGGCTGCAACCATGAAGCACGCCCTCGGCACGGCTGGATTTCTGGGGCGTTGGACTGAAGATGAATTTGTGGCGATCGTGCCCAATTGCACCAACGCCGAACTGAACAAGACCGGCGACAGTATCCAGACCAGCGTAAGTTCTTCGGAGATTCAGTGGTGGGGAGATTTGTTGTCGGTCGCGGTTTCTGTGGGGCGGGCCATGGTAAACGCGGGTGACAAGATCGAGTCTCTGCTGCAGCGGGCGGAACACGGGGTCGGCGCGCCCCCGCTGCATCGATGACGAACGGTCACCATCAATTCACACGATCAGTTCTAAAGACCTGAGCAAATATGTTTGCCATTATCGGAATTCTGGTTGTTTTCGGCGCGGTGATAGCGGGATATCTGATGGAGCACGGGAACCTCAAGGTGCTCATGCAGCCCGCCGAACTGGTCATTATCGGTGGGGCTGCGATCGGAACCGTCCTGATCGGCAATCCACTTCACATCCTTAAACAAATGGCCGCGGGGGTTGCCGGCGTCTTTGGCGGATCAAAATTCAGCAAGAAGGTTTACCTGGAATCTCTCAAGACCATCTACGACCTGCTCAACAAGGCGCGCCGGGAGGGATTGGTGTCGTTGGAGGTCGATGTCGAGGACCCTGCCAAAAGTCCAATCCTGTCGAAAAACCCCCTCTTCGTCAAGAACCACCAGGTTCGCGATTTTTTCTGCGACACCTTGCGTATGGCGGTGAGCGGAATGGAACCCTTCGACCTCGACCAGGTTCTGGAACTCGAAATGGAAGTGCACCACCACCAGGCGACCCAGCCCATCGCGGCGTTGAGTACCATGGCGGATTCCCTGCCCGGCCTGGGCATTGTTGCCGCCGTGCTGGGTGTCGTCATTACGATGGGTGCGCTCGGTGGACCGCCGGAAGAAATTGGAAAGAAAGTTGCGGCCGCTTTGGTGGGCACATTCCTGGGCATCCTGCTCTGCTACGGTCTGGTGGCTCCGCTGGCCGCGAACATGACCAAAGCCGCCGACGACGAAAGCGCCTACCTTCACGTGATACGCGTATTCATCTTTTCATTTCTGAAGGGAACCGCGCCCATCATGGCGGTGGAAGTCGCTCGCCGCGCCATCCCCGGACACGTGCGCCCTTCTTTTCCGGAAGTCGAAAAGGCTTGCCGCGGAGGTGATGAACCCGAGGCCGCGGCGGCGGCGTCAGCATAAAGCGAGGAACAGACACGCTGTGGAGAAAAGCGCTCGCCCCATCATCATCATCAAGAAAAAAGCCGCCCATGGCGGGCATCATGGCGGCGCATGGAAGGTCGCCTATGCAGACTTCGTCACCGCCATGATGGCGCTGTTCATCGTACTGTGGCTGCTCAATTCCAGCAAGCAGGTGCAAGAAGCGGTGGGCGGATACTTCAAAGATCCGTCGGGCACATCCAAGAAGGTTGGCACCAATTTGGTCGGATCGGGAGAAAATTTCTCCTTGACCAAGGACAATATGCAGAAACTAAAGGAGGAGCTGCAGAAGGCCGTCCGCCAGATGAGCGACTTCGAGAAACTCAAGAACCAGATCGAGATCACGATCACTTCCGAAGGACTGCGCATCGAACTTTTGGAAACCGAATCCGGGACTTTCTTCGACAGCGGCAGTAGCCGAGCAGGAGAGGGAGGGAGTTACTGGCTATGCTGGCTGGAGAGTTGGGGAAGTTGCCGAACAAGGTCTCGATTGAGGGGCACACGGACTCAAAGCCTTACGCCGGCGTTCGCGATTATGGCAACTGGCAACTCTCGGCGGACCGTGCCAATGCCGCCCGGCGCCTGATGCAAGAAGAAGGCTTGGGACAAGACCAGGTGTCACAGATTCGCGGGTTCGCCGATCAGAGTCTGCGCAAGAAGGACAACCCGCTTGATCCCTCCAATCGCCGTATTACTTTGATTGTGCAATACATCGCAAAAGACGCTGATGAAGACTCACAAAAGCCCGCACCCTCTCCTGAGCATGAGAAACCGGCTGCGGCCAAGACTGAAGGAGAATGAGGCCGCTGGCCCGCTGGCAGGCCTCCAGTTCCAAGGTCGGTACTCCCGATCATTCCCTGAAGCTGCTTCTGCTGGTGACCGGACTTTGCTGGGTCGGCCTCTACTTCCACGCCGAGCTAGAGTCGAAAATGGGGGCAGGTTGTCGGCAACCTCTCTCCGCGTGGACCCAGATTCTGGCGCTGGTGATCAAATGATCAGCTCCAAGTTTAGTCGCGAGAATCCGCTTATTTTTTCCCAGGCGGAACCCTGCCGGCTCCTCGGCAGCTTTCTGCTCTCAGCGGAACCCCGTTCGTAAAGATACTTGGTGGCAATCACAGTCACCACGACTTCGGACCAATCTGCGATGGTATTTCCAAAAAAGGTGCCCCAGTGCGTCTTCGCATTGGACACGGTACAGAGCACCGTCCAAAGAATAAGTACAGCGATGGACACAATGCTCAACGAGGGATGAGCAAGGAGGCTCGGTTTTTTCTCTCGCGGCAGTCTTTTTGGCCCTTCGGCTTGCGATCATCTGGCGGCACCGCGCACGAGTCTGATTCCCAGTGTGTCATGGTCGCCAGTGTGTTCGTCGAGAATCGGAAAAATACCGCTATCTGTCTCTACTTTGGGTGCCGGCGAAACCGGCTCAACCGTGGTCTTTTTGATAGTCTTTGATTGCGACGTCGGAAAACGCCGGTGCCTATCCCATCACGCACCCAGATCGGAATCGTAGGCGCGGGACCAGCTGGCCTGGTGCTTTCCCACCTTCTCCATCTGCAGGGAATTGAATCGGTCGTGATCGAAAATCGCAGCCGGCAATATGTTGAGGAACGCGTCCGCGCGGGCGTTCTGGAACAAGGCACCGTTGACCTGCTCACAGACACCGGAGTGGGCGAGCGGATGAAGCGCGAAGGTATGGTCCACCATGGAATTGAGTTGCGCTTCCATGGACGCCGCCATCGCATCGATTTCAAGGATCTGACTGGAGGAAAAGGCATCACCATCTACTCCCAACATGAAGTCGTCAAAGATCTCACCAACGCTCGCCTCGCGGCCGGCGGTGAGGTCCTGTTTGAGGTCGAAAACGTCAGCGTGCACGATTTCGATGGCTCGAAACCTAAAATCCGATACCAGAAAGAAGGCCTAGACTGCGAGCTGACCTGCGACTTTATTGCCGGATGCGACGGCTTTCACGGCATTTGCCGGCCCAGCATCCCCGCTGTCGTTCTCGCCGAGTATGATCGGGTCTACCCCTTCGCATGGCTTGGCATTCTGGCGGAAGCGCCGCCCTCCTCGGAAGAACTCATCTACACCTATCATGATCACGGTTTTGCCCTGCTCAGCATGCGCTCAGAAAAAATCAGCCGCCTGTACTTGCAATGCCAGCCGGACGAAGACATCAATCTGTGGCCCGACGAAAAGGTCTGGGAGGAACTAAATACCCGTCTCGCCTCAGCGGGCTGGCAACTTACCCAAGGTCCGGTTATTCAAAAAGGCGTAACCGGAATGCGGAGTTTCGTGGTCGAGCCTATGCAATACGGCCGGCTGTTTCTCGCCGGTGACTCCGCCCACATCGTCCCGCCAACCGGCGCCAAAGGCCTGAATCTTGCGGTCGCTGATGTTCGCGTACTGGCCCGCGCGCTGGCGCACTTCTACACCACCGGACATCACGACCTGCTTGATGCGTATTCTCAAACCTGCTTACGGCGCGTTTGGAAGGTGCAACGGTTTTCCTGGTGGATGACCTCCATGCTGCACCGCTTCCCCGACGAAAATCTCTTCGACAGACGCCGCCAGGTCGCCGAACTGGACTACGTAACCAGCTCGCGCGCAGCCTCCCAGAGCCTGGCGGAAAACTACGTGGGTCTGCCGATGGAGTGGTGAACTTGGGGCGATTGTGCTTGGGGCGGCCGCGGAAGTGCGGCCCTTCAGGGGCTGCGGCGGCTGGGTAGGAAACAGGACTTCAGCCCCGAAACAAAAAAGCCCGCCAGGGCAGTTACCTGACGGGGCTCTCTGATTCTAATCGCACTGACCGCTAGGCCGCTTTCTTCGCCTGTCGCACCTTCGCCCAACGTGCCCTCTGGGCTGCGGCGATTTTTCTTCGGGCAGCGGCAGAGAGTGTTCTCCGTCTAGGTTTTGTGTAGGAACGTCCGTCATCCAACTTGCCCAGAACTGAAAGAGCAGCGTCCACATGTCTTAGTTGGTTAACCAAACTGGTTCGTTCCAATCTTAGTTGCGAGACAACTGACTCCAGTCCTTTCAGATTTGCCATGTAACCCCCTCAGCTACTGATCTTAACAAACATAGCGTGGCTGTGGGAGTAACCCTAGGCTGCCAGTAAGTCCCGGGCTTCCCGCCGCGGGAATCTCCTACTGGGCGGAACCGAGTGAAAGTCCTCATTTAGTGCTCGTGGCCAGCGTCCTCCAAGGAAACCTTGCCCCGGAACATGCGATAGATAACGAAGAAGTAAGTGAAAGCTAGAAGCATCCCGAGCACCCACCAAGCCAGCCCTACGCGCAGAGCATACGGCCCGGAAAGAGCCTTCTGGATGGTGAGGTCATGCGCGGGGTCGACGCTGGAAGGCAGCAGACGAGGATACAGGCCCACAGCCGCTCCCACCATCATCCCCGCGAGATAGACGCATGAACAAGCGAAAGCCTGGTGTTCGGCTTCTCGACGGCAAAAATGAATGATCCCCACCAGCGCTAGTAGTACCAGCACAGGGATCCCGAAGGCGACCGGATACATGCGGTAGTTCGCAACCGAGTCGGGGCGTGCAATCATCGTCGCCGGCAAACTCAGGACTGTGACTACGAGCAACACGATCCACAGGCGCCGGACCAGGACTCTGGCACGCTGTTGCAGGTCGCCGTCTGTTTTTATGGCTACGTACAGTGCTCCATGAACTGCCAGTGCGACCAGAGCAACAACGCTCCCCATCACCGTATACCAGTCCAGGATGCCGGGTTCGTCACCAACGCGCCAGTTCGTCCAAAGGGGAAGAAAGAAATAACCATCGTCGGCTAGGGGAACGCCGCGAATGACATTGGCCAGAGCGGCGCCAAAAAAAATCGCGAGTAGCGCACTCGAGAAAAAGAACAGCCCATCGAAAAAAGATCGCCAGACCCCAGAATCGACCTGCATGCGGAGTTCGATGCTGGCGCCACGCATGATCAGCAGCCATAGCACGATCATTAGCGCAAGATAAAAACCGCTGAAGGCGGAGGCATAGAGCAGTGGAAATGCGAAATATAGCGTGCCCCCCGCGGCGATCAGCCACACTTCGTTGCCGTCCCATACCGGGCCGATGGTGCGCAACATGAGCTGCCGCTCCTTTTCATTATGGGCAAGAAACGGGTGCAGAATGCCGACCCCAAGGTCAAACCCGTCCAGCACCACGTAGGCGACCAGCATGATTGCGACCAGCCAGAACCATACGAATCCCATTTGCATTCCTCACCCCACACTTAACCGGGCGCCGCCATGCGCCGTGCCTGTCGCCCCGCCCGGGCCCCTATCGATAGCGCGATAGACCAGAACGATAAACAGAATCGAGAGTACGGTGTACATGCCCATGAATCCCAGCAGGGTAAACAGAGTATTAGCGGCCGACACACTTTTCGAATAGCCTGCCGAGGTTCGCACCAGGCCATAGACAATCCAGGGTTGACGGCCGATTTCCGCGGTCATCCATCCCGCTGTATTGGCAATGTACGGAAGCGGGCAGCTCAAAAGCAGCGGCCACAGCATCCAGCGGCTCTGCACGAGTTTGCCGCGCCAGAGTAGAACAGCTGCCACGGTCATCAGCAACGCAAAATACGTGCCCAGGCCAGCCATGATGTGGTAGGCGTAAAACAAAAGCGGAAACGGCGTGGGCCACTGATCCCGGGGAAATTGATCAAGGCCCTTGACCTCGGCTCGCGTGGTGCCGTAAATCAGGAAACTCAAGACATCGTTCACCACCACCGGGTTGTCGATGCGCTGGCGTTCCTCGTCGGGCTGCCCCATTAGCACGATGCCAGCGCCTTTCTCGGAGACAAACAGACCTTCCATGGCAGCCACTGCCACGGGCTGATGTTTGGCCATGTAACGGCCGTGCATATCTCCGGTGGGAAAAATCTGCGTAATGCACGAGACAAGCCCGGCAATCACGCCCACCCCCAAGAAAATTCGGCCATGCTCGGAGAAGCGATTTTCTAGAACATAAAATGCGCCAACGGAACACATGACAAAAGCGGCTGTGATTACCGCGCCCGACATGTTGTGCGCATACTGCAGCAACGCCCATGGATTTGTCAGCAAACCCCAAAAACTCGTCACCTCATACGAACCATTCGGCAGGACACGATAGGCAACCGGGTGCTGCATCCACGCGTTGGTGACAATGATGAAAAATCCCGAGATCCAGGACCCGAGAAAGACCAGGAACGCAGACGCCCAATGGCCCCACATCGAAAGCCGCTTCTCTCCGAAAAGAAACAGCCCCAGGAATGTCGACTCCAGGAAAAACGAGAAGACGCCCTCCATGGCAAGGGGCTGGCCGATCACTCCTCCCGTGACCCGGGCGAACTGCGACCAGTTGGTGCCGAACTGAAATTCCATGGGAATTCCGGTCACTACGCCGATAAGAAAATTGATGGCAAAGATCCTAGCCCAGAACCGTGCCGCTTCGTTGTAACGCTCGTCCTTCCGGGTGATCGCGATCGTCTTGAGAACCACGATCAATAAAGCCAGCCCCATCGTCAGCTGAGGAAACAGATAGTGGTAAGTAACTGTGAAAGCGAAATGCAGCCGATGGAGGAGCAGTGCGTCCATGGGCAAACACTTTACACCAGTTCGGCGGAGCCTCCCGCGGATGCTAGAACACAGCTGGGGACGACCTGAAGGCGGTAAGACTGAAGGCGGTAAGGCATCCGTAAGAAGAAGGGCTTGGCAGGTCACAAATCAACAGAGTAGGCTTCTTCTCCTATGCAGATATTTGGAGCGCACATTTTCCCGCGATGTAGATCCATTCTGTTCCTGCTGTTCTTCATCCAGTTCCTTGTCTCCGCCCCTGGGGCCGCAGCGGTGAACTTCACCCTCGAACAGGTGATGAGTTCGCCCTTTCCTTCGAACCTGGTCGCGGCGTCCCGCGGCGGAAGGGTAGCCTGGGTGTTCAATGCGAAAGGAGTTCGCAACCTATGGGTGGCGGACGCGCCCAACTTCGCGGCCCGGCAGGTAACGCGCTATGAGGGCGACGAAGGTTTGCCCATCGCCAGCCTGCGCATTACTGCGGATGGCCGCACTCTGGTGTTCGTTCGCGGCAGCGAGACCAACGAAAATGGACGAGTCGCCGATCCCACCAACGGAGTTTGGTCGCGGAAGCAACAGGTTTGGGCGGTCGAGGTAGACGCAGGCGCTCCCCGAATGCTGGGTGAGATGGGCTGCGGCGAGGAAGAATGTGAAGACGTTGAACTGTCACCCGACGGACAATTCGCGGTGTGGGCGGCGCGAAAACAGTTATGGATAGCTCCGGTCATGGGAGCAGCCCCGGCTCATCAGCTCACGGATCTTCGCGGGGATAATTCGGATCCACGATGGTCTCCCGATGGACGCCAGATCGCGCTAGTCAGCAAGCGTGACGATCACAGCTTCATCGCCATCTATGACTTCGGGCGCGAGAGTGTGCGCTATCTTACTCCGAGCGCGGATCGTGATGTCATGCCCCGCTGGTCGCCGGACGGGCGTCACCTTGGCTTTGTGCGACTTCCCGGCGTTCAAGAGAAGCTTCCGTTGATTCCGGTGCGCCCTGTTCCCTGGGCAATCTGGGTGGCTGATTCTGCGACCGGAGAGGCGAAGGAAATCTGGCGCAGTGGAAGGGAAGCGAACGATTCGTTTCCTAAGGAGACGGCTGACAAATCCTTCTACTTCGCCGGCAACGACCAGCTGCTGTTTGCCTCCGAACAGGATGGCTGGAATCACTTGTACTCCGTCACCGCGTCAGGCAGCGCGCCGGTGCTGCTCACTCCGGGATCGTTTGAGGTGGAAGATGTTACGCTCAGCGCCGACCGGCGCTCGGTCATCTTCTCCTCGAATCAGCAGTCTTCGAATCCGGAGGACATTGAGCGCCGGCACCTCTGGCGCGTTAGCCTGGAAGGGGGAAAGCCGCAGTCACTGACCAAAGGGGAGACAATCGAGTGGAGTCCGGTGGAAACCGGGGTGGGAACTCAGATGGTATGCCTCGGCTCCAGCGCGACCGTTCCTGCGATGCCGGTTCACCTGACAGCGCGGGGAAGGGAATTGCTGGCCCAAGAAGCGCTGCCTACCGACTTTCCCGCAAAACAGTTGGTCACGCCCAAGCAAGTCGTCTTCAACAGCGAAGATGGTTTGGAGATTCACGGCCAGTTGTTTGTTCCTGCGGGACGAAACCAACCGGGGCCGGCTCTGATCTTCGCCCATGGCGGACCGGTGCGGCAGATGATGCTCGGCTTCCACTACATGTACTACTACCACAACGCGTACGCCATGAACCAATACCTGGCTAGCCAGGGCTACGTTGTGCTCTCCATAAATTATCGTCTTGGAATCATGTATGGCCGCGCTTTCCGGGAGGCCGACAACGCGAGTTGGCGGGGAGCAGCGGAATATAAGGACATTCTCGCGGGAGCCAGGTTTCTGCAAAGTCAGGCGACGGTTGATCCCAAAAAAATTGGGCTCTGGGGTGGGTCTTATGGCGGATATCTGACGGCCCTGGGGCTGGCCCGCAACTCCGATGTTTTTGTCGCCGGAGTTGACCTGCACGGTGTGCACGACTGGTCAGTGTTTCTGCCCCATTGGGAGCATCGTCCGGGAGCGCCGGATGCGAAGGAGGCCGAGAAGTTGGCGTTCGACTCTTCGCCGGATGCGGCCGTGTCCAGTTGGAAGTCGCCGGTATTGCTGATTCATGGCGATGACGACCGCAATGTCCCGTTCGGGCAGACCGTGGACCTGGCCCAGCGGCTGCGGGAACGGCACGTGGTGTTTGAAGAGCTCATCTTTCCGGATGAAATCCACGATTTCCTGATGTGGAAGGACTGGATTAAAGCCTATCACGCGACCTCTGACTTTTTTGACCGGAACCTGAAACCGGCGAGTGCGCGAAAGCGACCGTGATTGCAGGCGCGTAGCAGAGTGGTAACAAGTTCCGCTTGCTCTTCTTTGCATCCAGCCAATAGTATCGTGGGCAGCGACTCGTGAGTTGTATTCGATTGCCATTTCAAGTGCTGCGACATCGGTTTCTGTGGCGGCAGAGGGCTCCCATCGGTCCCGGCGAAATACGCCGCATTGAACGATGGCTGGCGACAGCCCGCGTTTTTTTGGCTATTTCTGCCCTGGTGGCCATCCGGATGGATCCGGGTGAGATCCGCTACTCCTTTTGGGCCTACGGCCTGCTGGCGTTCTATATTGCCCAGGGCGTAATTGTCATCTTGCTGTTGCGGCGGCGCGAACAGTCGACGGTTTCATTTCGCCGCCTGGTTCACGCGGCGGACATAGTTTGGCCGGCGTTGATATCAATCTTCGCCACCGGCCAAGCCAATCCCTTCTTCCTTTTCTTCGTCTTTGTGCTGGCTGCCGCCGCCTACCGCTGGGGTTTATGGGAGACCGTGGCTACGGCAGCCTCTGCGGTGTGTCTGTTGTGGCTTGAAAGCCTGGCACTTCAGCTGGGGTTCTTTGACTGGGTGGACAAGCAACTTTCGCATTTCCACTTGCCGTTGCTACGGGTGCAACCTACAGATTTCGAGCCCAAACGTCTTTTCATGCTCTCGATTTATCTTCTGGTCATGGGACTATTGCTGGGATATTTAGCCGAGCAGCAGAAGCAGTTGCGCTCGGAAAAGGCGGTGATCGCGCGCATAATGGGGAAAGTGCGGGTCGAGGCCGGCCTCAGCGGCACGCTGCAGGAGATTGTGGGCGAGTTGCTGGTCATGTACGGCGCGGGGCGAGCCCTGATCGCGTCGCAGGAAGCCAGCGGCCAACGTGTGTATGTCGGTGAAATGCTGCTTCGAAACGGTGAGCCTTCCTTTTTCCGCTGGCTCGAACCTCTGCCTTCCGACCGCGAGATGTACCTGTTCAACAGTCCGGCTGAAACTTCGTATGCCTGGCGCAACGGTCATGCAGGCAGTTCAAGCTGCGCGCTGCTGGGCCTGGACCATGCCGGCCTGAAGGTTCCGGATGCGGCTTCGGAATCTCTTGATCGGTTGGCAAACCAGCATGCCTTCGACCATCTCATGACGGTTTCCTTCATCTTCGGCCAGGAATGGCGGGGCCGGATTTTCTTTCTTGACCCGTCATTGACCGGAGAGATGACGGAAGAGCTGCGCTTCCTGCAGGAGCTCGTACGCCAGATCGGTCCCGCGGTATACAACGTGTATTTGTTGCGACGTTTGCGGCTGCGGGCCGGAGCCCTGGAACGCGCCCGGTTTGCCCGCGAACTGCACGACGGCGCGGTCCAGTCGCTGATTGCGGTGGAAATGCAAGTGGATGTGCTGCGACGCCAGTCCGCAACCCGGGCCGAGATGGTACCCGAGGAGTTGGGCCGGATTCAGGGGCTCCTGCGGGAAGAGGTTCTCAAGCTGCGGGAACTGATGCAACAGATGAAATCGCTCGATATAGACTCCAGAAAGCTGATCGGATTTCTGTCAGATACGGTGGAAAGATTTCAACGCGAAACCGGGATCACTGCGCGTTTTTCCTCCGATCTGGAAGCGCCGGACATGCCCCAGCCTGTCTGCCGCGAGTTAACCCGCATTGTGCAGGAGGGCTTGGTCAACGTGCGCAAGCACAGTCGTGCGCACGCCGTCCTGGTAAGGCTGGGTGCGGCCAATGGCCGCTGGACGCTGGTGATTGAAGACGACGGCCGTGGCTTTCCCTTCAGCGGCCGCCTGTCTCAAGAGGAACTGGACGCGCTCGGACGAGGGCCGCTGGTTATTAAGGAACGGGTGCGTGTTATTGCAGGCGAACTCGCGATAGAATCAACTCCGGGACAGGGCTCGCGTCTCGAAATCAGCGTCCCGCAGAAGCCGGAAGCGGCCTATGGATAATCGAAGATCCCAGCCCGTGCGCATTCTGCTCGCCGACGACCATCCTATCTTTCGCGATGGCCTGCGCCGACTTCTGGAAGCCGAACCCGATCTCAAGGTTATCGGAGAAGCATGCGACGGGGCCGAAGCAGTAAAAATGGCCCAACAGTTGAAGCCTGACATCCTGCTTCTAGATCTGGCGATGCCCCGCATGCCAGGACTGGAAGCACTGCGGGAGATGAGTTCCGGTCCGGTCTCCAACTCAGTTCGGGTCATTCTGCTGACCGCTGCCGCCGAGAAGAAACAGATTGTTGAGGCCCTGCAGCTGGGGGCGCGCGGAGTCGTGCTGAAGGATTCTGCCACCCAACTCCTGCTGAAAAGCATCCACACGGTCATGTCGGGAGAGTACTGGGTGGGCCGGGAGAGCGTGTCCAACCTAGTGCAATATTTGAGGAATCTGGTGCAGTCCTCCGGGGAAGAAGCGAAGCAAAAAAAGTTCGGTCTTACGCCCCGAGAGTTGGAGATTGTCTCCGCAGTGGTGGCGGGCTACTCCAACAAGGAAATCGCCGAATACTTCAAGATCAGCGAAGACACGGTCAAGCACCATCTGAGCAACATTTTCGACAAACTGGGGGTCTCGACCCGCCTGGAGTTGGCCCTTTTTGCCGTCAACCAAGCCTTGCCCATCAAGACCATCGCCTAAAGGGCTAGCACTTTGGTGCTATGTCTTTCCACAATTGGGCTATTGGCAGTTCGGTACGCCACATTTACCCTAGTAAAAGATTTGCAACTCTGGGTTTAGCGCCTGCGGCGTGGTTGCGGCGTCGGCAGGCAAAGAACTCAGAAGGGACGAACCGTAGTTCCAAGGAGGGCGGCAATGGCGAAGTGGCTCGGGAATATCTGGTACGACGATCAAGGGCAGGACGTGGCTGAATATGCCGTGATGCTGGCTGTTATTCTGGTGATTGTAGTGGGCACGATCCGGTTGATCGGCTCCAACGCCAATAACGTGTTTTCGTCAGTCGGAAGCGCGATTCAGTAAGCTCGACTAAGTTGGTCTCCAGCCTCCAACCCATTCTCACGCCAAATCGGCCCTGGGAGGGGCGATGCGCAATCCCAAAAATCAAAATGCTTCAGGAAGTTGTCAAGCCAACTGGAACACGATATGCACCAGCGCGGTGTAATCGGAGGGTTGCCCATCCCGCTTCGCTGGCTTGAAGCGAATCTGCTCGGCGGCATGAACGGCCGACTCATCCAAACCGTGGCCGAGACCCTGCACCACCCGCACGATCCGAAGCCTGCCGGAGGCTTCGAAGACCACTTCGAGCACTACTTCACCTTCGATGCGCAGGTTTCTGGCTTCCATCGTATAAGCTGGGGTAGGTTTGGAAATCACTTCGGCGGGGAGCATTTTTGCCGTTGAGTCGTCGGCCGACTTGGGCCGGAGCTGAGCTGGGGAGACGGCTGCAGTATCGCCGAAGCCGCCTTTCTGCACTGTGCCCCGGGAGCTGTTCACTTTGCCACTTCCGTCGCCAGTCGCGGTGCCGTTGCCGAAGCCGGCGCTAGCCACCACGCCACGAACGCCCTTTGCTCCTCCCGTGCCATTGCCATAGCCCGGTCCGGAAGGCAAATCAAACGACCCGGATTGGGCAATGGTCACTGGCCTGCCGTTGGTTTCGCGGGCGGGCACGCCATTTGGATCGCCAAAGCCTCCGGTCTGCACGTGCTGCGGTGCTGCCGCAATGGCGGGCACTGCCGAGCTGCCGCTGGAAAAAATATTGGTCTTCACCAGTTGTCGCGGAATTACGGCAAGGGTAGGCGGAAGGGGAACCGGTTTGTGGGCTGCCACTTCAATGTTGGGCGCAATCGGTGCATCCTCGGGGCCAGGCTGGCGAGGCTTGGGCTGTATTTCGGGCGGCGGCAAGCGAAGCACCTTGGGGGCTGGGGTTTCCACACGCGCGACCCGCGGAGCAGGAATCTCTTTCACTGGGGCCGGTTCCAGGCTCACCGGAGGCGGAGTATCGACCAGACGAACAAAGTGATAATCGTGGACCGGATCGGGCAACACGCCCGGGTTCAACATTCCAAGCCAGGTCAGCAAAAATAGCCCGAGGGACTGCAACCCCATGATGAGAATGAACTCTCTCCACGGCGGCCGCCGGTAAGGCAGTAAGGAGAAGGGACCGGTTTGGGATACCTGAGGCATAATGCTGATCCGGTCGGGCGGCATGCTAATCTTGATGTACCGCGCTTCGAGATGGCTGCCTTCTATTCAATATTATCTCTGGCGGTAACAACCTGCTCCTCTTTCCTTTTTCCTTCCTTCGGGTCCGTCAGACCCCGTTCGTTAGCAGCATGGGAGCAAGAATATGGCCGTTTCCGTTAGAGGCAAACAGGGAAGGGTTGTTCAACAGCCAGTTATGGTTGTCAAGAAATAGGTTATCAAAGTCTGGGGCCGAGGCAGGAAAAATTTTGCATAGTGGTGGGTAGGTATGGTGTGGTTACGGGAAAAAGTAAGCCGAGACGGTCGAAGCGGGTGCAATGTCATATGCGGGTCGTACTTGCGCCCTTTTCCCACCGTAGGGGAATACGGGTCAAGCCAGCACCAGGAGAGGTGGCCGCGACGGTTCCCCGGTGTAGGTATCCTTCATACGAATTCTTGGTACGAATTCTTTATTTATTGTATTCATTGAGTAACGAATTCTGTATTGGGTCTCGTGGCGGATCTACAGCCTCGCATCATATGGCACATGTACGAACCCACGGCTGACCCTGCCATTATGGCAGCGTACCTGGTGTGCCGCGAGGCGCTGCAAGCAGGCGACGGTCATGCTCAGGGGTAGCCGCGGTGCCTGATCGCGGGAGGTCTAGTCGGTCTTCCCAGCCTTCCGGGGCACGCCGGTGTAGGGAAGTGTGCGAATGTTGAAAAGATGGCTCCGGCGCTTCGCTCTCCTCAACCGAGCGTTTTCATGATGAACTGTACGTATCTGGATGCGAAGCAGAAATTTGCCCTCTATGCTCCCGCTTTTTCGGGGAGATCTCGACTGGAACCGACTCTTCGTGATCGCGCCGGCTTTGCGAACGTCGAGGGCTCGGATTTCCTGAACCAGATGCTTTATCTTGATACCAAAATTTTCATGGCCAGTCTCAATCGCACTTATAACGACATGCTGGGCATGGCGTCTTCCGTGGAGGGTTCGGGTGCCGTTCCTGGATCGTGAATTGGCCGAGTTCGTGGCCTGAAAGGTGCCGCCGAAGTTGAAGCGCAAAGGCTTTTCCGCTCCACTACCGAGTACATATTGGGCAAGGCGATGAAAGACACTTTGCCGCGCGAAGGGTTGAGCCAACCGAAAGCCGGTTTCGCGGCGCCGATCGACTACTGGCTGGCGCATGATCTCAATGAAATGACCGACGACCTGCTTTCCGAGTCTCGTATTCGCGAACGAGGCCTGCTCCGTCCCGAGGCCGTCCGGGCATTCGTCGAGGGGCATCGCAGCGGCACCCAGGATTGGTCAATGCAGATTTGGCAATTCCTCACTCTGGAGCTCTGGATGCAGGCTTTTCTCGAGGGCGGCTCGAAGCAGACCGCCGCGGACTTAGCCGGGCGGGCCACAGCATGACATTTTCAGAATCTGGATCATCATGCTGATCCTCGGCCTCAACATGTTTCACGCTGATGCCTCCGCTGCCCTCGTGCAGGATGGAGAAGTTGTCTTTGCCATTGCGGAAGAGCGCCTGAACCGGGTGAAGCATTACGCTGGCTTCCCTGCACTGGCGGTTAAGGCGTGCCTGGATGCGGTCGGCGCGAAAATTTGGGATGTGGACCACGTTGCGGTGGGTCAGGACAGCGACGCCAACCTGGCGAAAAAAGTCCAGTACGCCCTGGCGAATCCCGCCAAAATTCTGAACTTCATCCGCCTCCGCCAACGTAAGGAAGCCTTGCGTGACCTGCGCTCGTTACTGACTAAGGCGCTGGAGGTTGATCCGAAGAAGCTCAGTTTTCAGGAGCATCATCTCGAGCACCACATCGCTCACATCGCTAGCGCTTACTACTGTTCGCCATGGGAGAAGGCGGCAGGCTTCAGCTACGACGGTTCCGGCGACTTCGTTTCCACCATGATGGCGCGGTGCGAAGGCAATGAGATTGAAGTGCTCGAGCGAGTTTTCCTGCCCCACTCACTGGGCAGTTTCTACACCATGATCTGTGAGTTTATCGGCTACAAGAAATACGGTGATGAAGGCAAGGTTATGGGCCTCGCGCCCTATGGGAAGGAGACTTACTGCGAGCGGATCCGTGAAGCCGTCAATCTCTGTGACGGAGGATTTCAGCTTGACCTGAGTTACTTTATGCCGCTGGGCAGCAACCAGGGTATGCAAATTCAACCCGACGGCACGGTGCGCATGGCGCGCCATTTTTCTGACTTCATGGTGAAGCTTTTTGGTAGGCCGCGCGAGCCACACGCCGAGATTACGCAGCGCGACATGGATCTCTCCTATGCCATGCAGCGTCGTTTTGAGGAAGTCTTCTTTCACCTGCTCAAGGAATTGCACCAGCGCGTGCCTCTGTCAGATCTGGCCATGGCCGGAGGCTGCGCGCTAAACAGCGTTGCCAACGGGAAGCTCTTTGAGCAAACTCCTTTTCGACGGACCTGGATCCAGCCCGCAGCCGGTGATGAAGGACTGGCGATCGGCGCGGCTTTGCACACTTATCATTCCACTCTGCGCCAGCCTCGCCGCTACGAGATGAAGAATTCGTACCTAGGACCGGAGTTTTCCGAATCGCGGATCGAATCGGATCTCAAGAAAGCGAACCTGAGCTATCGTAAGCTGGAGCGAGAGCCCCTACTCGAGGCGGTAGCGGAACAGGTCGCCGCGGGCAATGTTGTGGGCTGGTTTCAGGGGCGGATGGAGTGGGGCCCGCGGGCGCTGGGCAATCGTTCAATCGTCGCCCATCCCGGTCTGCCAGACATGAAAGATGTGCTCAATGCCCGCATCAAACATCGCGAGTGGTTCCGTCCCTTCGCGCCTTCGATTCTGGTGGAGCGCCAAAACGAATACTTCGAGTATGACCATCCGTCCCCGTTCATGCTTCACGTTTACAAGATTCGTCCAGAAAAGCGTGCTCAGCTTTGCGCCGTCAACCATGTAGACGACACCGGACGGCTTCAAACCGTGAGCCGGGAGGAAAATCCTCTTTATTACGACTTGATCCGGGCTTGTGAGCGCAGGACGGGGATTCCCGTGATTTTAAATACCAGCTTCAATGAAAACGAACCCATCGTTTGTACTCCGGAAGAGGCGATCGACTGCTTCAAACGCACCCGCATGGACGTGCTGGCAATCGGCCCCTACCTGGTCCTCAAAACTGAGAACTGAAAACTTGTAACTGACGGCTGAGATTTGAAAAGCCTCAGAGTCTTGACTTCTGAAGGCTGAACTGCGAGCAGAGGAATGGCATTCATTCAAGCATCCACGGTGTCGACGCCCGAACCGAATGTTTTTGCGCTGGCCCGCATCACCACATTTCCTCGCCCTGCGAGGGCTAGCTTGGCGAGATGATCTGCTGTACGCGTCGCACGGCTACTCCCTGCTTCGGGCCCGAGTGAATCCGAAGCCGAATCCGAACCTGGCTGGCATCGAGCGGCAGCGCGTGGCTCGGTATTCCCCAGCTTGGTGGCGAAATTTGAGTGCGACCTCGCGGCTTACTTTCCGCCTCTGCCGCGACGGCTTTCATGCTTTAGCGGTAGGCACTTATCCACAGGGTGAACCAGCCGCGTCACTGTTTGTGCGCTACCGCACCGTTTATTTTCTTATCTCGCTCAATACCTGGAGAATTTCAGAAATATGGATTGGATCAAGGCGCGCGACGCTCACTTTGTTGGTTTGCAAACCGCAGTCTTTTGCGTGGCGTGCGAATTAATCAGCGAAAACAATACCCCATACTGTCTGGCGTGCGGGAGTGGATCCCTGATCGGTATGTCGCGATTGTTGGGCGGATCGTTGCGCGGCCAGCAGACCGCGCATCTGATCGCCGACGCGGAGCTCGACCGATTGGTGCGTGAACTGCTTCGCACTGTACCTGTGTCTCCCGCGGCGGACTTGGAGAATCATTTGCCGGTGTCGTTCGCCTCACTTGCTCCCGGACGAAGCCATGTCCGGTGCGCGTCGCCGTCTTCAACCGGAGGCGCGCCCGCAGGTTACGGAGTGCCGGCCCTGGGCGCGGAAATTGATTTGGAGCCGGCCATCAGCGTGATTGCCGAACGTGCGCAAACTTTGACCGGCGCCAGTGGCGCGGCGATCGCCCTGCGCAAAGGTGACGAGATGGTCTGCCGCGCGCGCTCCGGCCGCACCGCTCCCGACCTCGGAGTTCGTCTCCAATCCGATTCTGGTATTTCGGCCGATTGTGTTCGCACGGGCGAGGTTGTGCTTTGCCACGACGCGGAAAAGAATCCTCAGGTGGATCTGGCTGCCTGTCAGCGGCTGGGAGTGCGATCCATTCTGGCGGCTCCGCTGCGCCATTTTCGCCGCACCCTCGGCGTGTTTGAAGTCTTCTCGGCCGCTCCTTACGCCTTTGCTGCCCGCGACGTCGCCACTATGCAACTTCTTTCCAGCGTGATGGTGGCCGCCATGTCCCGCCGCTCGAGGCCCCAGCCACAGCTCCGCCAGACTGCTTAAGCCACAATGAACCGAGGGTTTAGCGTGCCAACTGCACGCGGCTAAAGGGCTGTCGTGTGCCGTACTTGTCTGGGTTAATATGTTAATAGATTTGTATGGAATTCACCGGGCCCAAGCCGACCGGCACTTCCCGGCAATCCAAACCTGTAACCGAGCGCCGTCACAGTGCGCGGCTCATGGTGCACAGTCCTGCCTACACCAGTTTGGACGGATCTCCCCCGGAGAAGTCGCGTGACCTCAGCGAAATTTTGGACATCAGTGAAGATGGTGTGTCTATCCAGACAGCATCGCCGCTGGAGGTCGATCACAATCTGAACTTGTGTCTGGACCTTTCAGAGACCAAGACGCGCATCAGGACCACCGGGCGGGTGGTCTGGTCCAATAATTCGGGACGGGCCGGAATCCGTTTTCCGAAACTGACCGGTCAATCTCTGCGCCAGCTCAGAGAATGGCTCTTTGTCAATGTCCTCACCGCCTTCGATCATGCTCGTGGATGGACGGCCCCAGCGGATGCTGATGCGTCGGCTGGTGCTTCCGGCGGCCCGCTTCGATTGCACGGTGTACCGCAGGGCGTAGCGAACGACGTGCCGCGGCACGAGGCATTCCGCGCTGCCGAGCCTGCCCGCGATCGACTGGCCGAGATGAATGCAGTCCAGAGAGAGGTGGAGGCGGGCGGGTACGATCGTGAGGCCGCTCTTCAATTGATGGCGGAGCAAGCGCTGGTGTTGACTCGCGCTACTGGAGCTGCGATCGCACTATCCGTGGGCGATGAAATGATTTGCCAGGCTAGCGCCGGTTCCGATGCGCCACCGCTTGGCATGCGGCTGCAGGCGAGTTCAGGATTCTCCGGGGAATGTGTCCGCACCGGCCGGTGCCTGCGCTGCGATGATTCTGAGACGGACGACCGTGTGGATCGTGAGAGCTGCCGCGCTCTGGGGGTTCGCTCGATCGTAGCGGTGCCGATCCGGCCGGCGAGCCGGGTGGCCGGGCTGTTGGAAGTATTTTCATCCCAGTCGTATGCGTTCAGTCCCCAAGACATCAGCCAACTGCAGCAGTTGACCGGAACCATTGTGTCCGCCCTGGGTAGCGGCGCGGAGGTTCCGGCTGCGTCGCCTGACCTACCGAAAGCGCCTTCGACGGGAATGCAGCCGCGACCGATCGAGCCGACTCGTAACCACGAGCAGCACCCTTCCGAAGTGATGACCGGAACCGTGGCTGCAGTGGAGTTTTCGCCTCGTCCGCGCTTGCAAAAAATACTGCTGGCGGCCGCTGCCATGACTTTCCTCTTCGCCTTGTTATGGTTGATTGCGCCTTGGATCTCAAGCCGGGTTAGCCTGGCTCGAACCGGCGCTCAGGTCCAGGAGCCACAAACCGCCAGTTCCAGGCCGCTCAGTCTGCCTGCCGAAGTCAACGACTTGGCTGGCCTCCGCAAGTTAGCCGAGCAGGGCGATCCCGCGGCGCAGTTCGCTTTGGGGGCGCGCTACGCGACAGGCGAAGAGGTCAAGCAGGATTACACCGAGGCGGTGCGCTGGTTCGCTCTGGCTGCGGACCGGGGACACATCCTGGCCCAAGCCACGTTAGGCGCCTACTACTGGGCCGGCAGGGGGGTGTCGCCGGACATGACCAAGGCCTACTTCTGGTCTGCCCTGGCCCAGGCGGGCGGAGACCAAGCCAGCAAATATCGGGTTGCGGTTCTCACCTCCCGCATGAGCCGGAGCGAGATTCTGGCCGCACAGCAGCAAGCCAACGACTGGCTTCATAACCACCAAAGGGCCGGCAACGTTCCTTCTTCGCAGTAGGTTTTCCCGCGCCTGCCCACGCCGCCCTAGGCGTTTCGAAGCGGGTTTAGAATGTTGGCAGAGGTTTTCCGTGTCCACTCTTCGCGACATTGTTTACCGGAACGTTCGTGAGGGTGATCTGTACGAGAAACTCGAGCACAATCGGGTTCGCTGTTATGCCTGCGGACATTGTTGCCCCATTCCGGAAGGCCAGCCCGGAGTATGCAAGGTCCGCTACAACCAGGGCGGCACTTTGTATGTTCCCTGGGGCTACGTGGGCGGAGTGCAGTGTGATCCGATCGAGAAAAAGCCATTTTTTCATGCCTACCCAGGCGTGCTGGCCTACAGCTTTGGAATGCTCGGCTGCGATCTCCATTGTGGTTATTGCCAAAACTGGGTCACGTCGCAAGCCCTGCGCGACCCCGAGGCTGTGTCCCCGCCGCTGCAGGCTTCACCGGAAGCCCTGGTGCAGGACGCCTTGCACCAAGGGGCAAAGGTTCTGGTCAGCACTTACAACGAGCCGCTCATCACCAGCGAATGGGCGGTGGCGGTGTTCAAGGAGGCACGGGCTGCCGGCCTCATCACGGGTTTTGTTTCAAACGGCAACGGTACGCCACAAGTGCTGGAATATATTCGGCCGTGGGTTGATCTCTACAAGGTCGACCTCAAGAGCTTCGATGATCGCCACTATCACCAGCTTGGCGGGAGAATCGCGCCGATTCTCGAAACCATCCGGAGCTTGCACCAAATGGGGCTTTGGCTGGAAATCGTGACCTTGCTCATTCCCGGGTTTAACGACTCGGAAGGCGAACTGAAAGGCCTGACTGATTTTCTGGTCAGCGTCTCTCCATTCATTCCATGGCATGTGACCGCATTTCACAAAGACTACAAAATGGACGATCCCGAAAACACGCGTCCTCGGGATCTGCTGAGGGCGGCGGAGATCGGCAAGAAGGCGGGTTTACGATACGTGTATGCCGGAAATATGCCGGGGAATGTGGACGGCCTCGAAGACACCCGCTGTCACCAGTGTGACGACACGCTGATTAGGCGGCACGGTTATTTTGTTCAGGAATACCGCGTGACTCCAGAGGGGCGGTGCCCATCCTGCAACACGGCTATTCCGGGCCGGTGGGCTGCCAGATTCGAGCCTCAGATCACCGATCATCCTTTCTTGCCGCGTCGAAGCCCACGTTTGGTTACAATCCCCAGCTAGCATGCTACGACCGCAAGTTGCCATCATCTTCGCGCTGTTGTGGCTTACGGTTGCTTGCTCGCCTCGCGACTTTCTCACCCGGCGGCTGGCGACGGACCTCATTGCCGGCTCCGACAGCTTCAAGATGACCCAGCAATTCTGGTTGCGAACCGGCGTGATCTCCAACAAAGACTACACCTCGCCTGAATATGTGACGCTACGGCGGCGCGGCTGGATTACGGGCAGCGGCGTTTCCTGTCCTCCTGAAATTACTTCCCCGCCTTGCTGGGATATGGTGATCACTCCACTGGGCGTCGATGCCCTGCGCGACTGGGTTTCCGCGACAGCCGCCAGTTCTCAGTACATCAGCGTGCCGGTGGCGCAGAGGGAACTGCTGACGGTGACCGGAATCCACAAAAATGGGAGCTGGGCGGATGTTGATTTTCAGTGGCGATGGGCTGCGGTGAATGAAGTAGGAGCGGCCCTCTACGCAAAAGGCACCGAGTACACCTCCACCGTTGGATTCATCCACTATGACGATGGCTGGCGCGTGATCGAAGGCGGCAGCGCTGCCAAGAGCAATCAGGGACTGGGTGACGCCTTGAAGAACGCTGCGCCGGCACAATAAGCTCGCGCGATTGGCCGGGTCGGAGCTGGCATCCGACTGCTGCTGCCGTGTAGTATCGATCTCTTGTCGTGACCCATTGCTCCTATGACGATCCGAAAGCCGGTCTTCTTCCCCCTGTTTGTGGTGTTTGTGGTTTTGATCTTTGCTTCTGCCCAAGCTGCCGATAAACCCAGACTTACCCTCGACGAGTTTTTTAACTACGTGGGATTCACTGACGTGAAGCTCTCTCCGGACGGTGAATCGGTTGTGATCGTGACCGACCGCGCGGATTGGGACCAGAACATCTTCCGCGAAGATCTCTGGCTATACCGTGATGGCGGCCGCGGTGCGGACAACCTGACCCAGTTCACCCATTCCGGCCACGACAGCAAGCCGCAGTGGTCTCCCGATGGCCGTTGGATCGCCTTTCTCTCCAAGCGGCCCACGGCCATGGCCAGTGACGCCAGCCTGGACAAAGATAAAGGTAAAGAAAATGACAAGGATCGAGATAAAGATAAAGATAAAGACAAAGACAAGGACAGCCGCATCGCGCAGCTCTTTTTGATCTCGGCCGCCGGCGGCGAGTCCTTTCCCGTGACCCAGGGTGACGAAAAGGTTCACGCCTTTGCCTGGTCAGCCGACTCCAGCACGCTCTATTTTGCCACCCGGACTCCCTGGACCAAACAGCAGAAGGAAGCCTATGAGAAAGACTGGAAGGACGTGGTCGAGTACCGTGCCGCGGAACGGGGCGACCAAGTCTTTAGCGTGAGCCTCGCGAACGCGATTGCGCGCCGGACCACAGCCGGCAGCGCGCCGGCAGATAATTCCGGCAAGGCTTCCGACGCCACTCCCTGGGCGCGGGCTCTGGCCAGCACGCCCTGGCGAATTCAGCAGATGGCAGTTGCTCCCGATGGACGCCGGGTGGCGTTTGTGACTGAGTCGGTTTCTCAGCGATCTGAGAAAGTGGAAGAATCAGAGATCTATTCTCTCGATCTCAGCGTCGCTTCGTCGGATCAGTCGCCCCGCCAGCTCACCCACAATGAAGCCATCGAACAGGACATCCACTGGAGTAATGACAGCCGCCATGTTTTTTTCCAGGTGGACTCCGGTTCCGTGGAAGGAAAATATCGGGACACGCAAACGCGCCTCTACTGGGTGGATGCTGACAGGGGCGAGGTTCAGCGATGGGCCGCCGATTTCGCGGGTCAAGTGGCTCACTACTCTGTTGCGTCTGATGGCAGCGTGCTGGCCACAGCCCGACTGGGGACCGAAGTCCAGTTATATTCCCAGCTCAGGCCTGCGGAGATCTTTTCCGAGCAGCCTGGGTTACCCGGCACCTACGAATTAGTTGATGCCGCCGCCAACTCTAGGCGGGTTGCGTTCGTGCACTCATCGCTGGGAAATCCCGCCGAGGTGTATTTGGCTGACAGCGCCGCCAAACTGCAGGCCGCGCGGCCTCTCACGGAGTTCAACAAGCTGTTCACCGAGCGTGATTTGCCCCGGGGCAAACCCTATCGCTGGAAGGCGGAGGACGGCGCCACCATCGAGGGGATGCTGATCTATCCGCCCGGAAAGTTCGAAGCAAAAAACCTGCCCACGTTCGTGTTGATTCACGGCGGACCCGCCGACGCCGACGGCAACCGCTTTGCAGCGGATTGGTATGACTGGGACAGTTTGGCGGCGACCCAGGGATGGCTGGTCTTTGAACCCAATTACCGCGGTTCAACCGGCTACGGCGACAAGTTTCTGATGAGAATGGTCCCGGAAATCGTCTCGCGTCCGGGCAAGGATATTCTGCAAGGCATGGATGCATTGGTGAAAGATGGCATCGCCGATCCCGGTCATCTTGCGGTTGGTGGGTACAGCTACGGCGGATACATGACCAACTGGTTGATTACGCAGACCACGCGCTTCAAAGCTGCCGTTACCGGTGCGGGCGCGGTGGAACATATCGCCAATTGGGGGAATGACGATTTGACTTTGGACGACGCCAACGATCTTGGTGGACGGCCCTGGGAGGTTCCTCACCGCTACAACAGTGAAGCGGCAATCTTTCAGATGGATAAGGTAAAAACGCCGACGCACATGGTGGCTGGCGCGGACGATATTCGAGTGGCTGTGCTGGAGAACTATTTGCTGGATCATGCCCTGCATTCTTTGAACATTCCCAGCACCCTGCTTATTTTTCCCGGCGAAGGACACTCACTGGATCAGAATCCGTGGCACGGCAAGATTAAAGTACGCGAAGAATTGAAGTGGCTACAGAAATACGGCGGAATTTCAGGAACGACGCCGGTTCGGTAGCGCCCATTCCGGTTCCCGTCACAAACCCTTAGGTTTGCTCGAAGCGCTGGCAAGATTTACGTGATGGGTCGTGGCGGCGTATTGCGCAATGCCTTTATACAGAGCTTCCGCAATGTTCTGGCGATAGTTTGAGCTCTGCAGTTTGTCTTCGTCCGCGGGGCTGCTGACGAAGGAGACCTCGGCGAGAATCGCGGGCATGGACGTTCCCGTGAGCACCACGTATGAAGCTTTTTTCACCCCGCGGTTGCGCATGCCGGGGATCTGCGCCGCCAGAGCTCGATGCATCGCCTGCTGGACCGAGACGGCAAAGCGGCGCGACTGCTGCACTTTTTCACGAATGTCGACATTATTCCAATTGATGCTCTCGGGCACATTGGCATCGGAATCGGCTTCGGCAGTTCGCGCTCTCACCGATGAATAAGTGTTGGTGTAATAGGTTTCCGCACCCCGCGCCGAGGAATCCTCGCTGTAGTTCGCATGAACCGAGACGAACATATCCGCCTGCGCCAGGTTGGCAATCTCGGTCCGCTTTTCCAGGGGGAGGTAAGTATCATCCTGGCGGGTGTAAACGACTTCCGCGCCTAGACGGCCTTGGACCAGTTTCCCTAACCGTCCTACAATGTCCAGCACCAGATCTTTTTCCATCAAACCTTTACGTCCTACCGTACCCAAGTCCCAGCCTCCGTGTCCGGCGTCGAGAACCAGGCGAAACTTAGCCACGTGGGGCTGTAACGATCCTTCGGATTTGCTTCCGTCTGGACGGGGAGCGGCGGGCAGCGACGCGGGCCCAGGCGTAATCGCGGCGGTGAGGCTCTGGCTCCGCAGATCTTCTTTGTGCAAATCAGGCTTCTGCAAATCCCTGCTCTGTAGCTCAGCCTTCTGCATATCAGTGTTCGCCAGATTGGAATACCCATGATCGCTGTCCAGCACAGCAGCCGTGGCACGGTTCTTTGCGATGGCCGCCTTGCGGATCTCCACCACCAGCCGGTAAGGATTCGACTGCAAGCTGACCGAGAAATCGGAAGCTCCGTTGGTTTCAAGCACGACCCGGCTTAGGCCTTTCCGGGGTTGTGCAATCCGAACCCGGGCCAGCACTGAGTCTCCGACCTCGATGGTTTTGCCGAATAAACCGTGCGCCAGCGCCGTGCTGTGCAGATCAAAATAGATCCGCTCAGGGTCGCTAAGGCGGTGAGCCTCATATTGAACTTCGCCCTGCAGATCAATCACGACGGTACTGGAGTTCGCCGAGGAGACATGCCAAATGCCAGTTACCAACTGCTGCAAAGGGGGCGTCGGGTCCGGACTCGAGGACGAATTCACCTCAGTATTGGCGGCTGATGATGCCGCCTCGGGCTGCTCTCGCCCCGGCGTAGAAACGGGCGCGGACCCGAGCGAGCTCCGAGCGGCCTGACGACGGCTCTTCCACCACATTCCCGCTGCCAACGCTGCCGCGAAAGCCAGCAGTAGGAGGAAAATCACGAGGCCAAGGCGCGATCTGGATGTCCGGGTCTTTTCGTATTCCTGGAAAATCGGGGGAGCAATCTCCGCGGCTTGAGGTGCAGCGACCGGGGACAGGTCAATTGCAGCCTCATCAATTTCGGATCCATCAAGCGCAGATTCATGACCCGCAGGGGGATCGTCTTCGCCGGATGCGGTCGCCGTGCCGCTTGCTGGATCCGCAAGCGCCGGAGACGCAGCTCCGCCTGCATCTCCCGCAACCAGCCTCTGCGAAATTTCGGCCAGACGGTCTTCTTCTTCTGGCTTCATCGCGGCCAGAATCAGTTCGGCCAGAAGGTTCAAGCTACGAACATCGCTGTCGTTGAAGCCGTAAGCTTCGGCCGAGAAGGCTTCCAGCAAGCCAATTATGCCCCGCGACGATGCGATAGGCACGGCAACGATCGAACGTGTTCCTAGGCGGCGGCAGACCTGCACATTCACGCGTGGATCGTTCTCGGAATCATCACATCGCACAATTCCGCGCGTGCGCAAGCAGGCGCCGGAGAATCCCGAATTCGGGTCCAGCCGCGCTCCGGTCTCGGGTGCGATGGCTCCGGCGGAGGCGCGGCAGACAATTGCATTCCCCTCGGCCAGTGCGATGGCGACGCCGTCCGCGCCGGTGAGGGTCAGAGCTCGCTCCGATACAAGCTGCAGCACTTCATCCAGAACAAATTGCTCCAGTTCCCCAACGTCGGCGGTGCGCGATTGTGTGCCGCGCCGCTCGCGGGCGCGCCGCTCGCGTATCTGCTCATGCAGACTGGAGAACGCGAGAAGAGCTTGCAGCGCCTCGTGGCCGGGGGCACGAGTTTGAGTTAAGGATGATGAAGAAGCGGATTGGGAAACGGAAGACGAGGATGAGCCGGTGGTCGGCTCGTTGCTGGTTCTCCCCAACTCAGTTAACCCCAACTCAGTTAACCCCAGGTCAGTTGATCCTAAGTTAGTTAACTTCAGTCGCGAGTTGTGCGGATTGGCACTCATCTTCGCAGTGGAAATCCCTGTGGATTACTTTCCTTCGTGCTAGTAATGCATTACGAGGGAAACGTTTCTCCAATCAAGACTTACACAGCCGCAAATCCAGTACGGCCATTGGGGAATCGCCGAACTGGCAGCCTTTAAGTTACAGTGGAATTGCCGCGATCGCAATATTGACCGCGCACGAAGGTGGGGCCAGCGTTGCTGCTCTCCGGGCACGCCGCGTCGGGCTCTCGGTCTGCACTTTAGGCCGGGCCATTGCGCTCCCCTCAAGTTGAGCGTATCCTTCTGATATAGAGGAGTTTACAGGCTGTGGCAGATGAATCGAAGAAGAAGAAATCGCGTTGGTTTTGGCCTCTGGGAGTAACCGCAACGGGTCTGACCGGCGCTGCGGTTGTGCTGCTACGCGGTTGTTGGCACAACAAAATGAGCTGGCCCGTCCGTGCGGACGGGTATGCTTACCAAGTTTGCACGGGATGTGGGATCAAGCGCCTGTTCGATGAAAAGGCCTTCCGCGCCTACGGGCCTTACCGGTACGACATCAACGGTTTAATCGCCTGGGACCGCGCTCACCAGCACGAGGTTTATCCACAGGAACAGCGTCCCGCGTCTTAGAAGAATTTGATCCGGGCGGTTGCACCGGGTGACGGAACCAGCGTCGGTACTGAGACGGTTCTGCGCTCTTGGCTAAGATTTGGCCATGGATTTATGGCATCCGGCCCCGGCTTCGCGTGCGGCCGCAATGGGTCCCGCTCCGCGCCGGCGACGGCGTCACTACCGCCATCAGATTCGGTGTCTGGCATACCTCAATCTGGATCAATCGAACGGCGGCATCATCCGCAATCTGGGCGAAGCGGGCATTACGGTTCAGGCGGTGGCGCCCTTGAGCGCTGACCAGCAGGTTTTCCTGCGCTTCGATCTGGCCAACCCGCGGGTACGGGTCGAAGGAACGGGTCGCGTAGCTTGGGCTGACCCGGTGGGGCAGGCAGGCATAGAGTTTCTAGCCCTTTCCCAGCGTTCCCGACGCGGGTTGAAAGAATGGATCTTCATTCAGCTCTTGACCACTGCCCAAACGACTGCAGATTCGAACTTCGTTTACAGCGGGGACGCGGCTGAACTGCTGTTTTCCTCAACTTCGCGCCCGGCGATCCGCCTCGCAACCGAAGTGGTGAGTGTTTCGCTGGCGGGAGACAAAGGCCGGCCCTCGCGCTGTCTGCAGCTGCCCTGGTTTCCATTTGCCGTTTCAGCCCAGGCTCTTTCGCGCCTCGTGGACGGCTTGATCTTGCTATCGGCCGTGCTGCTTTTTGCAGTGATCTGCATGGCGATGATCGGAGCCGTTCCAGCATGGCCGATCACGCTGATCCTGGGATTCGGAGTGAGCGGGGTCTTCGCCATACTCTACCGGTTTCTGTTTTTGTTCTGGATCGGCGGAACACCGGGTACTTACCTGGCGCGGCTCACGAGCAACGCGCTGAATGGAATTAATCTGGAGGCAGACGAGAGGCCAAGATTTCGCTAGGCAGTCGTCAGTGCAGTCGTCTGTCGTCGGTCCTCTAGTCTTCCGCGTTTCAGCTCCGGCCGGCGATGTCCGACATCTGACGCTTGACGACCGACAACTGCTAGTGGGTGAAGTATTGGCGTTCAAGCCAGAGACGCAGTTCGCGCTTTGTGCGTGGTGTGGCCTCGAGGAACCGGATGCCTGCATTGCCCCACTTGTCCTTCCACGCCACTTCGGCAAGAAATTTCATGGAGAGCTTGGTGCCTGGCAGAACAAAGTTCACTTTCACCGGACCAAGCGTGTCATGGGGACGCTGCAAGCGAACGCCGATGCCGCCCTGACTGAGATTCATGAGATGGGCCCGCTGGCGATTTTTACTCGCATAGGTAAGCGATACGGGCACATCCAAAGTCTCGCGATGGTAGCGGAGTCTCTCATCCAGAATCAGGTTTCGCGCCGCCGATAAAGTATGGACGGCCTGTTCGACCGAGATTGGTTTTTCAAAGACGAACGAGGCGCCCTTGGACTCAAGGCTCTTGCGACCACTGGAGCCACTGACAATGATGAGCGGCACCGCGTTCCGGATGGTACCGTCTTGCAACCCGTTCAGGAAACCAGCCGCTCCTGCCAGGTCAAAATCGATGATGAGAGCGTCAATTTTCGACTTGGCCAGCTTGACTCGGGCACGTTCCGGTTCCGACTCCACATCTACCCCGATGTGCAGACCGCCGAGAATGCATTCGAGCACGCTGACTTCCTGCAAGTCCCGCGATACCACCATGGATGAGAGTGTCATGACGCAACTGTAGCCGGGTGCGTAATCGGGCCCTAGATAACCAAGGTAATGGAATGGACGTCGGGGCATCGGACTGCGGACCCGGCGGTTCAGAATCAAGAGTGAATCTGTGTTGGGGTGCTTGAGGGCTAAGGTCTCGGGTCCGTTTCAGACAATCACGACCGACACGATGCTGGCGCAGGTTTGACCCGGATTGAATTCGGCGCGGACGGTCTGCTGCATCGGAAATTGGCTGCGCCGATCGCCACAAAACCCAATGGTGGATGAGGTCCCGCCTTGCAGAAACGTGACCAGAGTGATCTGCACCGTCGTCCCATTTTCACCAATGACCGCACTGAGTTGCACAACGCTGACGGCGCCGCTAACGCTGGAGGATACGCCCGGCAGAGCGCCACGGAAGAAGATGTTTCCGCATCCGGTGAGGGTTGTGACCAGGCAGGCCACTAGGGAGATGCAGAGGAGGCGCTTCACGGATCACCTCGACACGAACCTTAGCAAAAGTCTACCACCTGGGGAGGAGCGCCTGCCATTCCGTCTAGGAAAAAGCTCAGTTCCCACGCGCGAGGAGGCGTGCGTTGTTATGATTTTCCACCGCCTGGCGGATTTCCTGCCAGAGCTCAGGGCGTCCACTCCCGGTTTTTGCCGAAAAAGGTAGGATGTGAGCCTCTGGGTGGTCCTGCGCCAGGATCTGAAGAGAATTTCGCAACTGGTTCGCGGAAAGCCGGTCACTTTTGGTGGCGACGATCAGGGTCGGGCGTCCGATTCCGGCTAGAAAACTTAACAACTCCCTGTCCCCGGGTTGGGGCGGAACGTTTACGTCCACCAGAGCTACACACAGCGCCAGGCAAGGACGTTCTTTCAAGTACGGATCGATGAAGCCTGGCCATTGTTGGGAGACTTCGCGCGAGATTTTGGCGTAGCCGTATCCCGGCAAGTCGGTGAAGACCAGCTCCGGCTGCGGTTTTCCCGGCCAACGGACCTCGAAAAAATTAATGGACCGGGTGCGGCCTGGAGTAGAGCTCGTCTTGGCTATCTTGGCGCCAAGAAGTGAGTTGATGACGCTCGACTTGCCCACGTTCGACCGCCCCAGGAAAGCGACTTCCGGCAGTGCGGGAGCGGGGAAGCGGCCGGCATCGCTGGCCGACATCATGAAGCGGGCTAAAACACGCATAAATCAGTTTGCCGTTTCACGTTGGAACTTGCAAGCAGATCAGCCACAAAACAGGAGCGAGGAGGGAGGGGTTTTTGGGGGCCGCTGAATGCCTGCGGTTGAACCCTGAAAGTTATTTGCTCGGCGCCACAGGTTTTCCTTCTTCGACAGTTACGATTTGGTCCACTGCCGGCATGGCGATCTGTTGTTTCAATCCGCTGGGCCAGTAGATTTCGATTTTGTCTACTCGGTTCGCAGGGCCCAAGCCAAAGTGGACCCGTTGGTCAGAACTCGAGCTATAGCTTCCGCCGCTGCATACATCTGCACGCTGACGAACGCCGCCTGCAGTGAGAAAGACTTTCGCTCCAACCGCATCTCGCGGGCTCTTGGGCCCCCCCACCAGTTTCAGGGTTAACCAGTGATTGCTATTGTTGACCACGTTGCGAAGCAGGGAAGGTGTGGAATCGATGTTGTTGATGACCACATCGATGTGGCCATCATTGAACAGGTCGCCGAAGGCTGCGCCGCGGGCAGTAATTACCTCCGCCAGGCCGCTTCCGGTTGCGGGTGGGACTTCCCGAAATCTGGCACCGTCGAGATTGTGAAACAGTTGTGGACGCTCTGCCCATGTAGTGCCCCAATCCTGCCGGTCTACTTCCGGGTAGACATGACCGTTGGCGATAAAAATGTCGAGCAACCCATCGTTGTCGAAATCGAGGAAACCCGCTCCCCACGCCAGAAAAGGGACGGTCGGGTCGCCCAGCCCAGCCCGATAGGTGACATCGGAAAAGTTGCCTCCGCCGTCATTTCGATAGAGGGTCTTGTAGTCATCCGAAAAAGTTGTGGTGAACAGATCGACTTTGCCGTCGCGGTTGTAGTCGCCCACCGCGATTGCCATGGATGCCTGCTCGCGCCCGTCCTCGCTCAGCGCGAATCCCGATCCGTAACCTACATCTTCAAAGGTGCCGTTGTGCCGGTTGCGATAGAGATAGTTCGGCGTGGAATCATTGGCCACGGCTAAGTCCACCCAGCCGTCATCATCTACGTCCACGAACACGGCAGCCAACCCGTAATAGCCGCTGGGATCAGAGACGCCGGCTTTGACGCTGACGTCGGTAAAAGTACCGTCGCCGTTGTTGTGGAACAGATGGTCGCGCTCGCCCGGCAGGCCGCGTGGCCCGCACATCACGGCGATTCCACGAAATTGACAGAAGTTCGGTGGAATCTTGCCTTGTCCCGCGATGGGTGGACGGTCGGCATCAAACCTTACATAACCGGCAACGAACAAGTCGAGCGAGCCGTCGTGGTCATAATCGCCCCAGGTCGGTCCGGTTGACCAACCGCCGAGAGTCACGCCGGCCTTCTCGGCGACGTCGGTAAAGGTGCCGTCGTGATTGTTGTGGTATAGCCGGTTCTTGCCGTAATTGGCGACGTAGATGTCCGGCCAGCCGTCGTTGTCGTAATCGCCGACGGCCACGCCAAATCCCCAGCGTTCGTTGGCAACACCCGCCTTGTCGGTGACGTCGGTAAAGGTGCCATCGTGATTGTTGTGGAATAGCATGGCTCGAGGCGGAGACTCGTTCCCTCTAAACGCCGCGATGGTGGAGCCGTTCAGAAGATAGATGTCGAGCCAGCCGTCGTTGTCGTAGTCGAGCAAGGCCACGCCGGAGCCTGGAGTCTCAATGATGGATTCTTTTTTGGCAGTTCCGGAACGATGGTGAAATTTGTCGAGGCCAGCTTGCTTCGTAATGTCGGTGAACACGATAGGAGCATTGTCCACGAAGCCGCCCGCCGTGATCGGGCGAGACTGGGAATCTTTAACCGCGGCATGCCTAGCACCGGTGGAGACTCCCCCGCCCGCGGACGGTGTTTCCTTCTGCTTGGGTTCCTGACCGTGGCCGGCAATGGCGGCCAACAGAATCGAAAGCAGGATCAAATTTCGCAGGACCAGGAGGTGACGGGCCGCAGTTGGCATGACTCTATTGTCAGCTACTCGGGCAGTCTTTGTTCGCCGCTGATGGCAAACTCCGCCTCAGCCTGGGGAGCCCCGGTTCCCGGTTGTCCCCCTCCTACGCTGATGCGGTAAGATCCCGCAGCGACGACTCGATCGCCGTTGCCGTTGACTCCGCTCAAGTCCCGTGCATCCAGCGTGAAGTGGACATGTTGCGTTTCGCCACCGGCCAAGTGGATGCGGGTGGTTCCACGAAGAGCATGGACCGGGGCACTCGGAATTTTTGGGAAACTCAAATATAACTCCACCACCTCGTCACCGTCGCGTTCGCTTGCATTCTTTACATCTGCTTCTACGCTGAGGGGATCACCGGCGCGCAGTGCCGCGGCGGACAGCTTCAGATTGCTGTACTCGAACTTCGAATAGCTCAGCCCATAGCCAAAGGGATAGAGGGGCCGGCCTTCAAAGTAACGGTAAGTCCGGTTCTTCATGGAATAGTCTGCAAACGGCGGCAACTGTTCGACTCCCGTATAGAAGGTCACCGGTAACCGGCCGGCCGGGTTATTCACTCCTGCCAGGGTTTGCGCAATCGCGGTTCCGCCTTCTTCACCTGAGTACCAGGCATCGAGAATTGCGTTGGCGTGCTCATTCGCCCAATTCACCGAAAGCGCACTGCCGTTCATGAGGACAACGACCAGCGGCTTGCCCGCGTCCTTCAGCGCTTCCAGAAGATCCTCCTCGGCTTTGGGCAAATCGAGACTGGTGCGGTCACCACCCTCGAAACCGGGCAGGTTCACTTTCATCTCCTCGCCTTCAAGTTGAGAGGTGATGCCGACGACCGCGACCACCGCATCGGCTTGCTTAGCCGCAGCCACAGCCTCGGCAATCGGATCCGCGATGACATTCAGCCACACCAACTTTGTACCAAAACCTCCACGTCGGTACTCGATTTTCAAGGCGTACCGGTGCCCTTTCTCGAGTTGGAGAGTCGTGGTCGTGGAGGTGGAATCGTGCAGCGTCAAGTCATCCACAATGAGCTTGCCATCGAGCCAAAGCCGGTTCATTGAACCTGCCAGACCTATCTCGTAAGTGCCCGACTCGGCAGGTGTCAGAGAGCCCGTCCATCGCACCGAGAAGTCCTTCATTCCGGAAGGTGGTGGAAGAGCAGACGAGTCTGGATGGAAAAGTTGTAGATCTACCAACTTGTCCACGCGAATCACCGTTGGCGTCCCTGCGAGTTCCTCGCCGGAGAAGTATTCCGCCTTCAGACCAGGCTGTCCGTCGTCGGTCGAGAGTACCGCAGTGGGGATCACGGTTTGCTGCCGCAAAAAGTTCATTCCCGGCAAGAAGGTCACCTGGCTAGCGGCAAACTGTTTGCGGATGCCTTCCAGGGCCGTGATCGCCCGTGAAGCCGTACCGCTGTAATTACCATGCAGCACCCGAACAGATTCGGCCAGCGGTCCGACGACCGCAATCTTCTTGATCTCCGCTTGGAAGGGCAGCACGCCGTCGTTTTTCAACAACACGATGGACTCACGCGCTGCCTGTAGTGCGAGTTCCCGGTGCGCCTCGCTGTCGATCTCGGACTCCGGTGTTTTTGCATACGGAACCATCTGGGGAGGATCGAACAATCCCAGCCGCATGCGTGCAGTGAACAAACGTTTGAGTGCAACATCGAGATCTTTTTCAGTCAACCAGCCCTGCTTCACGGCGTCGAGGTACTTTACGTAGTCGGAGTTGTTGGTCGCCTTGGTGAAGAAGTCCGCGCACTCATTGTCCATCCCCGTCTTCATCGAAACGGCGGCGGCTTCGGCCAGACTCTTCGCGAAGTGATGACCGTTAAAGACGTCGACCACAGCATCGCAATCGGATACCACATATCCGTTGAATTTCCACGCCCCCCGCAACTGATCTTTGAGCAGAAAGGTGTTGGCGCAGGCCGGTTCGCCGTTGACCCGGTTGTAAGCACACATCACCGAGCCCGCTTTCCCCTCAGTAACGGTGGCGCGGAAGGCGGGTAAATAAGTGTCTTCCATGTCATGCTTTGACACCTGCACGTCAATGCTGTGCCGGGACGGCTCAGGCCCACTATGCACCGCAAAATGTTTCGGCGTGGAAATGACTCGAAAGTATTTCGGATCATCGCCCTGCAGTCCGGTCACAAAGGCCACCCCCATTCGCCCGGTGAGAAACGGGTCCTCGCCGTAGGTTTCCTGCCCGCGTCCCCAGCGCGGATCGCGGAAGATGTTGATATTCGGCGACCAGAAGTCCAGCCCTTCCATGATGTCTCGTCGGCCTGCGCGTACCGCCTGGTTGTGCTTTGCTCTGGCTTCGGTGCCGATCACCACCGCCATGCCATGGATCAGAGGAACATCAAAAGTTGCGGCGAGTCCGATCGGTTCCGGAAACACGGTGGCGGTTCCGGCGTTGGCGACTCCGTGCAAGGCTTCGCTCCACCAGTCGTAGGCGGGAACCTGCAGCCTGGGAATCGCTCGCGCCTGGTTTACCAGTTGCGACGCCTTCTCCTCAAGCGTCATTCGGGAAACCAGATCGTCGACGCGGATATTGATTGGCTGCGAGGGATCCATGTAGGGCGGAGCCCCGGAAGGCTTCGCGGTCTGTGCCGCCGAGCTTTGTGCCGCCGGACCAAGCAGCGTTAAACACAGAATGGCGATAATTCGGATCCCTGCGATCTGATTAGCGTGATCACGCATCGGACAAGCACTCCTTATGGCTATGGCAAAACTCCCAGTCGACATAAAATCGCGTTGGAGTATAGCATCGTGAACGTACACGCATGGGATAAATTTGCTTTTACACGGGTGGTTCGCGACTGAAGTAAGATGAGGGCGACGAAGAGGGTGAACCAAGTCGACCCCCCAAAGGGGTCGACTGCACGCGACCTGCTGTGAGGACCTACGAATGAAGAAGGAAAGACGCGGTATCCACTTGATCGCGGAACTGGCCAACGTTTCGATCGGAACGGTGGATCGCGCCCTGCATGGACGCGGAGGAATTAAGGAAGCCACCCGGCATCGGATCTTGCAGGTTGCGCAGCAGATCGGTTATACGCCCAACCTGGCAGCGCGCGCTTTATCGGCAGCGCGGGCCAGCGCATCGATCGGAGTCTGCATGCCCCGGGAGATTCACTTCTTCTACGACCAACTGTGGAGCGGAGTCCTGGATGAAGGTCGACGGGTTGCCCAACTTGGAATCAACTTTGTCAACCGCCCGGTTCAGATACTGGGAGAGCACGATACCGAAGCGTTTCGAGAACTCTTAGCGAGCGGGGTCAACGGAATCGTTCTGACCGCCGGAAATCCCAAGGGGCTTAAGCCTCTGATCGACGAGGCAGAGGAAAGAGGTATCCGGGTTGTCTGTGTGTCCACCGACGCTCCCGAAAGCCGGCGCTCCTGCATCGTGTGCGTAGAGCCGAGGCTGAATGGCTGCCTGGCTGGAGAGTTGATGGGTAAGTTTGTTCCGCCTGGTTCGCAGGTAGCGGTCGTGGCGGGCATGCTGGACACTGAAGATCATCGCAAGAAAACCGACGGTTTTGCAGAAGCCTTTCCCCAACACTGCGCTGGAGGCAGCATATTCACGGTTATCGAAGGACACGAAGACGAGGACGAAAGTTTTCAAAAGACATTTGATCTGCTGCGCCGTGCCCCAACCCTTGCCGGACTCTATGTGAATACGGTGAACTGTCTCCCCGTGTGCCGGGCGTTGGGAGCGCACGGCCTGGCTGGAAAAGTGAAATTAATTACCACGGACCTGTTCGCGGAAATGGCGCCGTATTTTCAGAAGGGCATTATCACAGCCTCGATCTACCAGCAACCCCACCGCCAAGGCCAGATGGCAGTGCGACTCATGGCAGATCACCTCACCAACCGGGTTCCTCTCCCTCCGACCGTCCACCTAAGCCCTGGAGTGGTGATGTCATCTAATCTGAATCTGTTCCGCGAGATGAGAATTCCGGATTTCATCTTCGACGACTCGGCTCTGCTGGAGCGTGCCGTCCTGTAGCCGGACTTGGGCCGGGACCCCGGCCCTCGCGACTCAATGATTTGGCACTTTTTGTGTGCCGATGAACCATCGGTCCAAACCCCTTTTCAGGTGCGGGAAACCACTGACGGCGGGCGCAGCGCCGTCCCGATTCAGGAAGCGTGGCTGACGACTCAAAAATTTTCTTGACAATGCACATCGAACAAAGGTACAAGCCTGTCTGCATCGTTAACGTTACCGGGAAGTCGTTAGCGAGCTCGGAAAGTTGCATAGCAACCGCGAAGGGGTGGAGACCATGAAGTCTTTTTCATCTACATGCGCCGGAAGTCTTTTCTTTGCAGCGAAACACGGGCGGATACGCTCCCTGTTGATTCTCTGCTTGCTGATGGTTGGCTTGCCGTTTTACGCGTTCGCTCAAACCGCCACCGTGGTTGGCACCATTACCGATCCCTCCGGATCGGTGGTCCCCAACGTAACCATCACGGCAACCCACGTCGAAACCGGTCAGGTTCGAAGCACCAAGGCCAGCGATGCTGGCCAGTATTTGTTCGCCGACCTTCCGATCGGTCACTACAGCATTAAGGCCGAGGCCTCGGGATTCGGCATCGCCCAGAAGAACGACATCGTGCTGAACGTAGGCGATCGCGCCCGCATCGACTTTGATCTGAAGATGGGCGCGGCCACGGAGACCATTACGGTGGAAGCTGATGCCGTAAGGGTGCAATCGGAAAATGGCGAGGTCAGTTCCGTGATTACCGGACAGCAGGTCACGCAGCTCGCCACCAACGGCCGCAGCATGTACTCATTGGCCAATCTAACGCCGGGAGCTTCCAGCGGTCAGGGCGATTTTCAGACTCCCACGCCGGTGGGCGGCGACGCCGCCATGAGCTTTAACGGCCAGCGTATGAGCCACAACCTCTACATGCTCGACGGCAGCGAGAGCAGTGACCGTGGGGGCGGCGGCGGTTCCGACGTCATGCCATCGCTGGACTCGATCGCCGAGTTCCGCATGTTGACTTCGAACTACAGCGCCGAATATGGCCTGTCTTCGGCCGCAACCATGACCGCAGTCATCCGGTCGGGCGGGAAACAGTTCCATGCTTCGGCTTGGGAATTCACACGCAACGACGCTTTTGACGCGCGCGATTACTTCAACCCTGCCCCTAAAAAAGTGGCCGAGTTGCGGTTTCACACTTACGGCTTCAACCTCGGCGGTCAGGCTCCGTTTTGGAAGAGCCATCCGACGTTCTTCTTCTACAACATGGAATGGCGCAGCCTGATTAAAGGGGACATACTCAACCGGACGGTTCCTCTGCTCAGCACCTACGGCGGCAACTTCGGCAGCACTCTGATCACGGTTCCAACCGCGGTTTCCCCCGCGATTCTGGCGCAATACGCGGCCGATGGGCTCACCCCAGGGCAACCGTTCCCCAACAACACCATTCCGGCAGACCTGCTGGATCCCAACGCCCAGGCGCTCTTGGCTGCCGGTATTTTCCCCGCCCCAACCAGCGGCGCACAATTCATCGGCGGCAACAACGTGCCCACGAAGGTGCGGGAGGAAATTGCCCGGGTGGATCACCAGTTCAGCGACAAGTTTTCGATTTTCGGACACTGGGTTTCGGAGCAGATCTCGCAGAACTTTGGCACATCCATGTGGAGCGACGACAATGTGCCGACCGCACACAATACGTTCGGCAACCCCTCGTATAGCGGCGTGATCCACACCACCTATGCCATCAGTCCGAGGCTGCTTAATGAGGTGGCCTTCAACTACAACGCGAACCGGATCGCCATTATTCCCCAAGGCGTAGTCGCACGCCCCACCGGCTTCACCACGCCGAGGCTGTTTTCGGGCCCCAACAACCTCAACCGCATTCCGGAGATCAAACTTGGCGGCAGTACCGGCGCCACATACGCCACGGCCAGTTGGCCCTGGAACAACAAGGCGGACGATTACCAGATTCGCGACGACATCTCCTGGACCAAGGGAGCGCATCAGCTCAAGATAGGTGGCAGTTGGGCGCTTTATAAGAAGGTTCAGGATCTGTTCGGTCAGACCCAGGGCAACTTCACCTTCAACAATACCTACACCGGGGTTGACTTTGCCGATTTCCTGCTGGGTTACGCTCAACAGTATAACGAGCTTGCGGTTCAAGACAGCGGTAAGTGGAACAACGTTTCCTGGGCCGCGTATATCCAGGACAACTGGCGCGCCACCAAGCGTCTTACTTTGAATCTCGGGCTGCGGTGGGACGGAGTGCCGCATACTTACGAAGCCGACAACCGTATGGGCAACTTTTACCCCAACCTGTACAATCAATCCGACGCAGCCGTCATTCTTCCGGACGGTTCGATCAGCCCCAGCAGTCCGGGCTTGGGCACGAGTCCCAACCCGATTCTGGCGGGCTCCCAGTTCTACCTGAACGGCATCGGCATCCCTGGCAAGAACGGAATTCCGAAGGGTCTGGTGGATAACCACTGGGCTGCGTTCGGTCCGCGTCTGGGTTTTGCTTATGACCTGACGGGCCAGGGCAAGACCGTCATCCGCGGCGGATTCGGCACCATGTACGAGCGCATTCAGGGCAACGACATGTACAACGCCGGTCTGAACATTCCGTTCAGCACATCA
>WNFA01000035.1_pt1 | contig 101363 bp, 94 predicted proteins | sample 5400481 | NCBI WGS metagenome assembly WNFA01 (sample SAMN13153340, study PRJNA577476) | soil metagenome | isolation source: 120 cm saprolite under Douglas fir tree site 2 hole 1 replicate 2 | place: USA:California | collected 2015-04-18 | reverse complement strand
GCGATCGCTGTGCTCCCAGATATGGTGCGCCTGCCATCCGTCCTCGCGCAGTTCCGCCACCATCAGCGGCGACCGACCGCGAGGAAGGCGGAGGCCATGAAATAGCCACGCCAATCCTCGGGATTCTCCATCCGCAGGCTTTCGCGGCGGAAAAGCTCGGGAACGGCAGCCTCGACCATCGGCGGCAGGCAATGATAGTGATAGAACATCAGCCGCACATCCTGCAGCCCTGCAGCCACGAACTGTTCCTTCACGACGAAAGGATTGTGCGTGCGGGAGAGCACTTCGTCATAGCCCGGCTCGCCCGCTTTTCCCTTGCGCTGCGGCGGCAGGTCGGTGCGAAAGCGTTCGCGAACGAGGTCGAGGGCACGCTCGAGCGTTGCCGCACCGTCGCCGGCGGCTGCTCGCAATGCGTCGACGCGGATGAGATCGCTCAGAAAGAATTCGTGCGAGTACCGGTTCAACGTGAACAGGGCAAAAAGCTGATTGCGCGCCTCGGCGACCACCAAGCCGCCGGGCGCCACGACGTCGCGGAGATTGCCGATCACCACCTCGTCGAGCGCTACCGGAACATGCGGCAGGACGCCGACGCAGATCGCCGCATCGAAGGCGCGTGGATCGTTCGGCGGCAGAAACGCCGCCGGCTCGGCGACGCTTCCTTGCCAGATATGCGATTCCGGCACGCCCAGCGGCGACATGATTCGCCTGGCCTCCCGGACCATTTCCGGTGTCAGGTCGAAGCCATAAAGCTCGCGGCTCGGCGACACCAAGCTCCGCAGCATCGAGGCCGGTCCACAGCCCGCATCCAATACGCGACGCGCGCCGCTCTCGTCGAGCAGCCGGCGCACGAGGTCTTGATGGACCGGCGGATAGGCCGCGCCGGCATAATAGTCGCGGTAGTAGGTGTCGGCCCATGTCGCGTAGCACGAAGCCACCGCCGCCTCCGCCGCGCGCCGCTCCGACGGGTCGCTCATCGCCGACCTGCAGGCGCGGCGAGGAAGGCGCGGAGCGTGTATTTGCCGCTCGGCTCGCGCAGGCGCTCGACCGTCATCGCACGGAATCCGGCTCGTTCCGCGAGCAGCGTCACCGACGCGAAGCTGAAGACGTGGTGGTGGTCGATGAAGAATTCCTCGCGCTCGCCCCCCTCCTCCGCCGCCGCTTCGCCGTCGGGCAGCTCGACATAGACGAAGCCGCCGTCTTTCAGGAAAGTCGATGCGCGCGCGAGCATGGCGACGGGCGCCTCGACATGCTCCAGCACCTTGTTGAAGCTGATCGCGTCGTAGCGGCCGAGCGTCGCGGGATCGACCGTCATGAAATCGCCGGCGATGGCGGCGACGCCGACCGTGTCGCGCGCATGCGCCGCCGCCCGCGGGTCGGGATCGAGCGCGGTCACGTCCCACCCCGCCTCCTTCATCGCATGGGGAAACACGGCGAGGCCGCTGCCGATGTCGAGCAGCTTGGGCGGGCGGCGCAGTCCCGGCCATGTTTGCGCGAAGTCAAGGATGCGCCGGACGCGCCCGCGATTGTCCGATTTCGCCGCCGGCAGCGCGACGATGCGCGCAAAGTTGCGCCGCAGGCCCGCGGCATCGCCATAGGTCGCGTCGAGATAGGGGCCGGCATAGAGCGCCGCCATGTCCATGGCGTGGCTCGAGAAATAATGGCGGCAGAGCGCGCATTGCCGGTAGACGCGCCGATAAGCGCCGGAAAACGCAAAGCGAACCTCGCCCGTCGGCGGTCGGTCATAGCTGAACGCCGGGCGTAGATGTCGCCCCTCGCAGGGGCAACCCAGTGTCGGCGCGATCCCGCTCACCCGCGGCCCATGACCTGGCGAGCCAGCGCGTCGAGGGCGGCGGTGGAGTCCATCCAGGCGATCAAATCGAGACCCTCGCGCGCCATATAGGCATCGAAGCGCGCCTCCTCGCCGCGCTCGACCAGCAGGATGAAATAGCGGCCGGTCGCGCGGTTGCGGATCAAGACGGCGCGCAGCCCGAATTGCTCGAGGCGCCCGTTCAGCGACGGCGTGGCATAGAAGCCCCAATCCTTGCGCGCGATGTCATATTCGCCGCCGCGCTCGGTCTTGAACGTCACCTGCTCATCGGCGCCGAGCATCAGCTCGCCGCAATCCTTCATGTCGAACTTGACGGCGTTGCCGACCGGAAAGCGGCGCGGCGGCACCTTCGGCGCAAACTTCATGACCAGGCCCAATCCGGGATCAGGAATTCCGGGATATGCCAGACACCGTCCTGCCGGCGCCGCCAGATCGCCGGATTGCGGAAGCGCTCGGCGATGGCGAAGAAGCGGCCCTCCTCGGTCCCGGCGAAGCGGCAGAAGCTCCTGATGTCGCCATGCGGCGTGTCGTCGCCGCGGTCCCGGAGCACATCCAGCGCCGCTGTTCGCGCCATGCGGCCGTGGCGGATTTCCAGCGACAGGTTGTCGAACAGCCGCGTGAAGCCGAACTTGTACCATTTCATCCAGTGATGCAGCGAGATGAAGTCGTCGTCGATATCGGCATAGGCGTAATACCCGGTGCGCGCCGCCGCCGCGGTCCGGAACCCATGCGCCGCCGCGACCGCGCGGCTCGTCTCGGGGTCCCACGGGAAGTAATAGCCGAGGAAGACGGCGCGCACGCCTTGCCCCTCGAGCTGGTCCGGGTCCGGCCCGAAATAGGCGGTCAGGTCCGCCCGGCTCAACTCGCCGTCGGTCCAGTCGGCGGCGGTCGTGCCATGCATCACGCCGTAGGTCTTGAGCCACGTCCCGTCCAGCCGGAACCCGGTATGCGCCTCGTCGGCGCTGCCATATTCGAAGGCCGAGTTCTCGCCCCACACCACCAGGGGAATGTGAAACCGACTGGCGATGGTCAACGGTATGTTGAACAAGGCGAGATGCATCGGGATCGCCGTCGAGCCGAAGCGCTCGAAGGCCTTCAGCATGAAGCGCGCCTCGACCTTGGGATTGATCTGGTAATCGATATGGTCGACCCCGAGCGACACCAGGTTCTCGAGATTGGCGCGGCCGATCTCGGTGCGCGCCGGCGTCTTCCAGGTGACCGCAAGGGGCCGCAACCCATGCTCGAGGCACGTCACGACCTGCCAGGTGCTGTCCTTGCCGCCGCTCACGGGGATAAGGCAGTCATAGCCGCGGCTCGCGCGCTTCGCCGCCGCGACGACAGCGCAAAACGCGGTGGACCGCGCCGCCCAATCGATCTCGCGCCGCCGCGCATGCGTCGCGCAGGCGTTGCAGCTTCCTTCGGCGCCGATCGAGAGATTGGGGCGCGTATCGGGCAGCACGCAGGTCCGGCACCATTTCATAGGGCGGCCTGCTCGAGAAAGAGCTTGGCGCTGACGAAATAGAACAGGAACTTGCTTTCGCTGTTGGGCAGTGCGGCGCGGTCGATCAGCTCCTCGATGCGGTCGTGGCGCACGATGTCGAAGATCGGCGAGCGGTCGAGCAGCTGCTCACGCACGCGGCGGTCGCCGGTGTCGAGATAGTCGTGGATCGGCACGTTGAAGCCGACCTTGCGCGGATTGTCGAGAACCGCGTCGGCGGCGAGGCCGCGCACCGCCTCGCGCAGCACGCTCTTCGCCCGCCCGTCGCGGATGAGATGCCGGGTCGGGATGCTCTGGCACCATTCGAACAAGCCACGATCGAGGAACGGCGAGCGGTTCTCGATCGAGAAATACATCGCGTTCAGATCATCCTCGTGCAGGATCGGCGGCACCGATTCGTGGAACAGCTCGTTGACCATGCGGTTGCGCAGCAGGTCGTCGCTATAGGCTTCCTCGGCGAAGGGCTCGCTCCAATCCTGCCGCAGATACGCCGCGAATTCCTCCGCGTTGAGGTAGATGTGATCCCGCGCCTCCGGTCGCCGCACCAGGTACTCGGGATCCCGCAGGAACGGGTTGCGCACGATGGGCGCGATGTCGCGCTGCCAGTTGGCCAATGCCTCGGCGTAGAGCGCCGGCTCGTCCTGCAGCATGCTCAGATAGGCGTTGTGATGGTCGTAGTAGCCGGTGAAGAGCTCGTCCGCACCGGTGCCGCTCACCGATACCTTATAGCCGGCCTCGTGCACGGCCTGCATCAATCGCCACTGCGCGTAATAGGTGATGGTGTAGACGGGGGCGTCGTGTTGCGCGACCAGGCGCGCCAGGTGCGGCAGGAAATGTCCCTTCTCGACCGGCACCTCGGTGTGGCGCAGCCCCAGCTCCTGCACCGATGCTTCGACCATGTCGCGCTCTTCATAGCGCGAATCCGAATTCATGATGGTGAAGCCATGGACGGGATAGTCCAGGTACCGCTTGGCGATCGAGATCAGCGCATTCGAATCGATGCCGCCGCTCAGACAGAACGCGATCGGCACGTCGGCGCGCAGGCGCAGATCGACCGAGCGAATCAGGGCGGCGCGCGCGCCCGCGACGGCCTCGTCATAGGTCATCGCCGGCTGGACGTCGCCGACGACCGGCTGCCAATAACGCTCCTCGCGGCTGCTGCCCGTGTCGTCGACCGCGAGCGCGCAACCTGGCGCGACCTCGCCGAGCGTTGCAAAAAACGTGTCTCGGCCCTTGTAGAGCGATTTGTAGCCGTTGACGAGGTAGCGGCGCAGCTGGTCGGCATTGACCGGCAGACGCCGCCCGAGCAGGGCAAAAATGAATTTCGGCTCCGAGCCGAAATAGAGCCCGTCCTCGGCACGGTGGACATAAAGCGGCTTTTCGCCGAACCGATCGCGTGCCAGCAGCAGCGTGCCGGCGGATTCGTCATAGCTGGCGAAGGCCCACATGCCTTCGCAGCGATCGAGCGCCGCCGCACCGTCGCGCGCCAGCAGGCGCGCCAGCACTTCGGTGTCGCTGTGCGTGGTGAAGTCTTCGCCGCGCTGCGCCAGCGATTGCCGCAATTCGACGTAGTTGTAGACTTCGCCATTGTAGGTGAGCACCTGCGAGCCCTGCCGGAACGGCTGGTTGGCGCGGACATGCAGGTCGATGATCGACAGGCGGCTATGCAGCAGCAGCACGCGTCCGCCCGATGGCGTGGCATGGCGGTAGACGCCGTTGCCGTCGGGCCCGCGCCGCCGCATCAGCCGCAGACAAAGCTCGGCCGCGCTGTCGGGCAGGCTGCGCGAGCCGATATACCCGGCGATGCCGCACATGCTAGGCGACGTCTTCCGGCAGGATCGGCTGGCCGGCGGCGACCGCGCGGCGCAGGCGGCGGCCGATCAGCCGCTCTTCGCTGCCGGGCGCCAGCCCTTGCGCGCGCGGCCGCAGCCACACGAGGTCGGCGGCGGCTATCGCGCTCCCCTCCGCCAGGTCGCGGCCGGCCGCGATCGCCCGGCGCACCAAGCCGACCGTCGCCTGTTCACAGTCGAGCACGCGCTTCACGCCGTCCCCCAGCATGGCCACGGCTTCGCGCACGCGGCGCACGAGCTCGGCCAACTCCTCCGGGTCGGCGGAGAGCTTGTGGTCGCGGAAATCGGAATGGTTCTTGTCGATGGTGAAATGCTTCTCGATCACGCGCGCGCCGAGTGCCACCGACAGCACGGCGGCCTCGATGCCCATGGTGTGGTCGGAATAACCGACCCAGGGCGAGAGCTGCTTCAATGCGGTGATCGCGTTGAGATTGGCCGAGGCGGCGGGGGTCGGATAGGACACCACGCAGTGCAGCAGGACGAGATCACCGCGCCTCTTGTGCTTGCGCCAGGCCTTGTCGAGGAAATCTGTCGAGCGCGCGACCACCGCCAGGTCGGAGGCGCCGGTCGAGAGCAGGACCGGCTTGCCGGTCGCGGCGATCGCGTCGAGCAGCGGCAGAAAATCGACGTCGCCGGAGGCGACCTTGAAGGCCGGAACCAGCGGATCGAGAAAATGCACGGCGCCGAGGTGGAACGGCGTCGAGATGAACATGACGCCCTGGCGCCGCGCGACATCGGCAAGGCGCTGGAAATCCGCTTCGCGCAGGGCGAAACGACGCAGCTGGGCCAGCCGCGCCGCGTCCGCGGACGACACCAGCAGCTCCGGGCGGATGGTCTGAAACTTCACTGCCTGCGCGCCCGCCGCGGCGGCGCGGCAGACGAGCTCCTCGGCGAGCCCGACATCGCCTTCGTGATTGTTGCCGATCTCGGCGACAACAAGCACGTCGGAAGCCAGGTCGATCGGACCGATCTTCATGCCGGATAGCGCCCCCCAACGCCATGGTGATGCAGCACGAGCTGCGCGCCGGTGAGGCGGAAGCCCAATCCCTCATAGAGCCGGATCGACGGCGTGTTCGCCGCCTGCGTGCCGACGACCAGCTCGGCCGCCCCCATCGTGCGGGCCGCCCGGCCGATCATGGCCTGCGCCAGCCCGCGGCCACGCCACCGCGCCGCGACGGCGACCAGGTCGATGACCAGCCGATCGTTGCCGAGCTTGAGCAGCTGGAGAAAGCCGGCCACCGCCCCGTCGACGCTCGCCACGATCATGGCGTCGCCGCGCCGGCCAGCGAAGAAATTCTCCGCCCAGGCCGCCTTGATCCTGCCGGCCAGAGCGGGCGGAATGTGCGGGTCGAGGTGGAAGCGGGAGAAACGGAAGCCGTCGCGCGCGATGGCGGCGACCGCGGCGCGGTCGTCCGGCGCGGCGATACGCAGAGGCGAGCTGTCATCCGCGGGGATCTCGCTTGCCGCGGCAGCAAAGGTCAAGGCCGTATCCACGACCCGGAAGCCGGCGTCGGCGAGGAAACTGGCATCGGCCACGTCCTCGGCGGGAAGCTTCGCCGTCGCGAAGAACGCGCCGGGCGGCAGCACGGCCTCGCCATCCGTCGCGGCGACGAGCCGGAGCGCCGGCCGATCGAGCAGGGTCGAGAGCCAGGCATCGCGTTCGACGGCGAATCCCGCAACACGCGTCATTGCGGCCGCAGCAGCTGCGGGTTCTTTGCCGCGATCGCCTTGTACCAATCGAGATATCCGACGAAGCCGCGTTCCAGCGGATAGGCGGGCGCGTAGCCCAAGAGGCGGCGCGCCTTCTCGACCGAAAGCGTGCCGCGCTCGGGCATGAGCTGGTCGCGCGGATGGTGCTTGATCTCGAGCTGCGGGAAATGCTCGCGCAGGATCGCCGCCATCTGGTTCAACGAGCGCGCGCCGCCATAAGTGACGTTGAACACCTGATTGCGCGCTTCCGGCCGGGTGATGCACAGGATAAGGCCGTCGACGAGATCGCGGATATAGGTGAAGTCGAGCGCGTCGCTGCCGTCGCCGTTGATGGTCACGGGCAGGCCGCGCAGCACATTCTCGATGAACGCCTGGCCGACCCGGCGGCTGACGCAGCGCTCGCCATAAAGCGCGGACGGCCGGACGATGGTGTAGGACAGCCCGAAGACCTGGTTGTAAGCGATCACCATCTTCTCGCCGGCGTATTTAAGCGCGCCGTAGATGCCGATGGGATTGCACACGGTCTCCTCGGTGACCGCCTCGTCGTCGAAATTGCCGTAGACCATCGACGACGACATGAAGATGAAATGCTCGACCGCGCCGCGCGAGGCGTCCAGTGCGTTCTCGAGCGTGCGCAGGCTGTGGTCGAAGGTGCTGTACGGGTCCTTGTTGGCGCGGTTGGCATGGGCCACGGCGGCGAGCTGGACGACGACGTCGGGCTTGATGGCCGTGAGGCAGCGCGACAGCGCGTGGTAGTCGCGGGCATCTAGGATGTGCAACGCGATGCCCGCCTCGCGCACGAGCGTCAAGCGCTCGTTGATGAGGTGGATGTAGAGATCCTTGTTCGGGCTGCCGTCGTCGAGATTGGTGAAGGCGCCGAGGTTGTTGACCTGCAGGCTGTCGACGATGTGCGGATCGGCGCCCCGCTTCTTCAGCTCCAGGGCCAGGTTGTGGCCGATGAAGCCGGCGCCGCCGATGAGCGCTATTCGCTTGCCCGCCAGATTGGCCGTCATGCTGCGATCCCCTCCATGGCCCGCCTCACGGCGCCGCCGATAAGGCGCATGTCCTCCTCGCCCAGATGCGGCCCGACCGGCAACGCGATCGAGCCGTCCGAGATCGACCGGGCGATGGCAAAGCTGTCCTCGCGAAAGCCGTACTTGTCCCGGTAATAGGCCAGATGCGGCACGGCATGCGGGTAATAGACGCTGGTGCCGACGCCGTCCGCCTTGAGACGCTCGACTACATCGAGCCGGTGCGTCAGAAGAGGCGGATCCAGCAGCATGGACAAGCAGTAATAGCTGCTCTCGAACCGTCCGCCGCTGGAACGCAGCAGGCGGATGCCGCGAACCCCGGCCAGCGCCCGCGCGAGCACTTGATAATTGGCCTTGCGTTGCGCCAGGAAGGCATCGACTTTCTTCAATTGCTCGATGCCGAGCGCGGCGTGGATCTCGCTCATGCGATAGTTGAAGCCGAGCGCATCGACATCGTAGACGCCGGGCACGACGCGTTCGCCATGGCTGCGGTTGACGCCGAACGCCTTCTTGAGGCGCAGCGACTGCGCCAGCTTGGCATCGCGCGTGATCACCATGCCGCCCTCGGCGGTGGTAATGTGTTTCACCGGATAGAACGAGAACACCCCGACATCGCCGAACAGTCCGGCGTGGGTCCCGTCGAGGCGGGTGCCGAGCGCCAGCGCGCAATCCTCGACCACGAACCAACCGCGCCGTCGCGCCAGCGCCATCACCGGCGTCATGTCGACGGGCATGCCGAGGAAATGCACGATGGCGATGGCCTTGGTGCGCGACGTCGCCGCCCGCTCGATGGCGGCAATGTCGATGTTTCCCGTCTCGGCCTCGGCATCGACGAAGACCGGCCGTGCGCCGGTAAGTTCGACCGCATGCGCGGTAGCGACATGGGTTTGCGCAGGGACGATGACCTCGTCCCCGGGCCCGAGGCCGAGCGCGAAATAGACCAGGTGCATGCCCGCCGTGCAGGAGGATACCGAAACCGCGTGCGGCGCGCCGGTATAGGCGGCGAAATCGGCCTCGAACTGCGCGGCGCGCGGACCGTGCACCAGGATCGGTCCGGCGAGCACGTCGAGCACCGCCGCACGCTCCTCCTCGCCGATCATTGGCCGGCCGAACGGGATCTGTCGCATCACTGGGCTCTCGCAGACGGGATTGAAGCGTAATCGATCGTGACGGCTTTGCGCTCGCGCACCGAGCGTTCTATCGCAAGCGATACGGCCATGCCGTCGAGCACATCGCCGCACTCGACCTCGGCTGGTGTGCCGTCGAGGATGGCGCGCACGAAGCTCGGGATGAGATCGCCCTTGCCGGCGCCGGTTGCCGCCTCGATGACCGGTTCCGGTTGCGCCGACGGGTCACGCGAGCGAAAGACGGCGGCGCCGAGGGCATTCTGCAGGAAGGTCGCGTCCGTGCCGTAGAGCGCGACGGCGTGCCCATGCGGGAGCACGCAGGCGAAATTTGCGGACACCTTGCCGATCATGCCGCTGGGAAATTCGAGCAGCGCGGCGACCATGTCGTTATGTCGGAACGCGGTGTCGCGGGTCGCCAGGCGGCCGCCCAACGCCGTCACCCGCGCCGGCCTCTCGCCGGTCAGCCACAGCAGCAGATCGATCATGTGAACGCCGCCGCCATGCGTCACCGAATAGAACGGCAGGCGCCCGCGCCACCCATCGACGATCTTCGCCAAGCGGCCATAGGTATAATCGGCTTCGACGTGGTAAAGCCGGCCGAACGCGTCGGCCTTGATCTGATCGCGCAACCGCGCAAAGCGCGGCGCCTTGCGCAGAATCAGGTTCGAGGAGAGCCGCCGATCCGGCGCACGCCGCAGCCCGTCGCAGATGTCGGCGAATTCCCCGTCATGCAGGCATAGCGGCTTCTCGACGAAGACATGCTTACCGGCGGCGAGCGCTCCCAAGATTTGCGCGTGGTGCGCATCATCATGCGAAGCGATCGAGACAACGTCGATGTCGGGATCGTCGAGCACCGCCCGCGGATCGCTCGTCAGCCGCCGCCCGGGATGGCGCCGCCCGACCGCGGTGAGCTTGTCCGCATCGATGTCGCAGAGCGTCGTGACACGGCAGCGCCCGTCCTCCTCGTAGCCGGCAATGTGGCTCTCGCCGACGCCGAGCCCGATGATCGCCGCCCGCAGCTTCGTGCTCACGTCGCCGACACCGCGGAGCGTGTCGCCAATTGCCGCCGCAGCGCCACGATCTCGTCCAGCGCGTATTCCCAATGCGGCCGCTGCATCGCCGCGACGGTGGCCGCGAAAGCCGCGAAATCCTCGGCGGTGTCGACCGAGAGCTGAAGGCCGCTCAGGTCGGCGGGCGCGGCGAAATTCGTGATCGAGCAAGCCTCGGGATGCCGATAGAACCACGCGGTCACGTGCTCGCGCTCGTCGGGCGTCAAGTTGGCCGCCGCTGCCTTGCGCAGCGCCGCCGACGCGATGACCTCGACCGATTGGCCGCGCGGAAAGCTGCGCGGCGCAACGTTGGTGACGAGGTCGCACGGAGCGTCGCGGAACAGCCGCACGGCACGGTCGACGATGGCGGCGTCGATGAGCGGGCTGTCGCCGCTGATGCGCACGACCGCCGGCAATCCTCGCGCCGCGACGATCTCGATGAAACGGCCGAGGACGTCGTCCAACGGACCGCGATGACAGGCGACACCAAGGGAGCCGCAGGCGGCGGCGATGGCGTCGTCTTCGGGCGCCATGGACGTCGCCACGACGACCTCCGCCAGCTCGCGGCAGCGCCGCAGCCGCTCGACGACATAGGCGAGCATCGGCCGTCCCTGCACCGGGCGCAGCATCTTGCCGGGCAAGCGCCGCGAGCTCATGCGCGCCTGGATGATGGCGGTCGGGCGTGTCAAATGCGATCCATCATCAGCCGCTCGATGCGGGTGAAGATGAGGAGGCCGCCGAAACCGACCGCGCCGATGGTCGCGACGGCAAGCGCGAAGGCCCAGAGCGGCGGCGGCGGCGCCGTAGCGATCAGCGACCAGCGGAAAGCTGAAATGACCGGCACCAGCGGGTTGAGGAGATAGAGGGTCTGCCAGCCGCTCGGCACGAGGTCGAGCGGGTAGATCACGGGCATGAAGAACAAGCCGAACTGCAGGACAAAGCCGACGATGACCCGGGTGTCGCGGAACAGCACGTCGCAGGCCGAGGTCCACAGCGCGCAGCTCAGCGCTGCCGCGATGACGAGGAAGATGCAGACCGGTGCCGCAATGAGCGCCCGCGCCGGCAGATATCCGCCGACCGCCAGAACGGCGAGCAGCAGCACGAATACGATCACGAAATCGACGGTATCGGTCAGTACCGAAGACAGCGGCACGATCAGTCGCGGCAGGTAGATCTTGCTGAGGACCCCGGTCATGCCGACCAGGCTCGAAGTCGCATTGGCAAGGGCGCGGCTGAAAAATTGCCAGACGACGAGCCCGACCGCGACGAAGATGGGATAAGGCACGTCGCCGCTGGGGATCGCCGCCAAGGCGCCGAAGAAGATCGCGAATACGCCGGTGGCGGCGATCGGCTGCAGGATGATCCACAGCAATCCAAGCGACGTCTGCTTGAAGCGAAGCTTCAGATTTCGCCAAACGAACATCCCGGCGAGATGACGGAACCGCCACAGCTCGGCGAAATCCGGCAACAGGCGCCCGGCGCTGGTGATGACCATCGTCGGCATCGAATCGGCATGATCGGGAGACGAGGGCACAGTCTGTTGCCGGAAAATTTCCATGCTACCGCAGTCCGGGTGACCGCGGGGCCACCTGGCCGGATCGTCCTCGAAGCGCCGGCAGCGGCCGCCGGCCTTGCTCAGGCGGCCTCGACCGCCGTCGCCGCCACTTCGGCGCGCACCGCGCGACCGAGCAGGTCGAGCAGGATATAGACCCGCTCATGATCGGCGACGCCCATCAGCCGGCCGACGAAATCCTCGAACGGCCCCTGCGTCACCCGCACCCGGTCGCCCGCGCGCAGCTGCTGCGCCGGCGAGAGCACGTCGAACGCGCCCTCGCCTTCACGACGCCGCAGCGCGTCGATGATCTCGGGCGCGACCGCTACGGGCTCCTCGCCGCCGCTCACCAGCCCGAGGACGCCGGCGGTGGAGCGGATCGGCCGCCAGCGCTGCGTCAGCCGGTCCAGCCCGACGAAGAGATAGCGCGGGAACAGCGGGCGCGACACCAGCGCGCGCTTGCGCGCGTGGCGCACCCAGCGGCGATAACGCGGCAGATAGATGCTGTAGCCCTGGCGCTGGAGATGATCGAGCGCCTTCGCCTCCGCATGCGGTTGCGTGTAGGCGGCATACCAGGTGATCATGCCGTCGGCCCCTTGGCAGGACGCCGCGGCCGCGGCGTGATGTGCAGCAATTGCGGCGCCAAAATATGGTCCTCGCCGAGGCCGTGCCGTGACATCTCCATGACCACGGCATCGAAGCTCGCCTGGGGCGCGCGCGTATCGGTGATGACGATCGCGTCGAGCGGCCGATCGCCGCCGAGCGCCAGCGCCGCGGCGAGATCGCGCACCACCGGCCGCCCGGCGCAGCTCCGGCCGGCCGCCGCGTCGATGACGGCGACGATGGTCACGCCGGCTTCGGCCGCGCCCAGCGCGGCGATCTCCGCGAGCTCGCCCGCCCCCACCAGCGCCACGCGCCGCCACCCGCGCGCCGCACAGCCCTCCAGCAGGGCCGCGCAGTCGCGCCGCGCACGGCGGAAGAAATCGAGCGAGACGGTGAGATATTCCGCGGTCAGGCGGCTTTTCTCGGCGAAGCCGCGCGGCGTCAGGTAATAGGCGTAGCGGTTGAGCGGGGCCTGGCGCATCTTGATGAGGCCTTTCTTGGCGCAGCGCTTCAAGTAACTGTTCGCCAGGCCCAGCGCTATGCCGAGTTCACGCGCAAGATGGCGTTGCGTCAGGGCGCTGTCGCGCTCGACCGCGCTCAACAGCCCCAGCATGACGCTCGGATCCTCGGTCCTGGCCGTGTCCTCCCGCCGCTCCACGCCGCCCGTCCGCCATTGTTCACGCATTGAACGTATACCGTTCACCGCGCGAACGTCAAGTAAAAGCGTCGGGATCGGCCTGCACCGATTTAATAAATCGCGACAGCGGCTTAGGCCGCGTTTCGGCCCGCCCGACGGGCCAGTTCCGCCTCGATCAGCTTCCGCACGACCTGCGCGAATCGCACGGTGGGCCGCCATCCGATCACCTGCTCGGCGCGCGCCGAACAGCCGACACTGACGGCGATATCGGAAGGCCGAAACAATGCGGGATCGGTCTCGACATGCTTCCGCCAATCCAGGCCGAAATAGCTGAACGCGGCCTCGGCGAACTCGCGAATGGCATGCATCTCGCCCGTGGCGATGACGAGATCCTCCGGCGCGTCGAGGTCCAGCATGCGGAGCATGGCCTCGACATATTCCGGCGACCACCCCCAGTCGCGGCTGATGTCGAGATTGCCGAGGGGCAGTTGGTCGCTGCGCTTATCGGCAATGTCGGCGGCGCCGCGGACGATCTTCTGGGTAACGAAGCGAGCGGGACGCAGCGGCGATTCGTGGTTGAACAGCAACCCGGAACAAGCGAACAGTCCGTAGGCCTCCCGGTAGTTGGCGACCGCCCAGAAGGCCGCGGCCTTGCCGACGGCGTAGGGGCTGCGCGGGTGGAACGGCGTCGATTCCGTCGCCGGTCCGGCGCTCGTATTGCCGAAGCATTCGCCGGACGCGGCATGGAACAATCGGGTGTCCGATCTCAGGAACCGGACGGCTTCCAGGACATTCATCGTGCCCAACATGATGCTCTCGATGGTCTCTATGGGCTGAGTGAAAGACAGGCCCACCGAGGATTGGGCGGCCAGGTTGAACACGCGGTCCGGGCAGACGTCCGCGAGGACCTGCAGCACGCTGCGGAAGTCGGTGATCGCGACCGAATGGAGCGCAACCGTGTCGTGGATGCCAAGATGCCGCAGATTGTCGAAGGTAGAGATCTCGCGGTCGCGCGACGTGCCATGCACCGTATAGCCGCGGGCGAGCAGGAGCTGCGCCAGGTAGGCGCCATCCTGACCCGATATGCCGAAGATCAGAGCCGTCTTCGTTCGTGCCTTCATGACGGGACTCGCTGAGGATCGCGGCGTGCGGCGCTTCCGCGGCGATGCCGACGCCAACCGTCCCGGCGCGGACGGCCGGTACGCGGCGGAGTGTCGCCGATACCGGGCGTCGGGTCCAGACGGAAACGCGCGGCTTCGCGGCAGTAGACGAGTGCACATGCGGCTGGTGATGGAACGTCGGAGATGCTAGATGGGCGCAACCCTGCTCGGCCAGCAACGGGTCCCGGGCGCCGCCCAGCACGCCATTGGTCAATGCGGATCGGCATCGAAATCAGGCATGTCCAAATCGGCGAATCCGGCGGCATCGTGCCGTTGCTCGCCGGCGTTCTCGATCGCCTGTTCGCCTTGAATCCGGCGCATGAGTTCGTCGTCTATCGCACCATGTTCAACCGCTCGGTCATCGAGCGGGACCACGCCAATGCATGCACGATCGTCCTGCCCGTGGCCGAGCCGTGGCGTCACCTTCAAGACTCGATTGACCGCGACCCGGTCGATGTCCTGTTCCGCGCCTTTCCCACACTGGACGACCTGATCTTCCCGCTGAGCCGGCAGGTGGTGCTGATCCCCGACCTGCAGCACGAGAACTTTCCGCAATTCTTCTCCAACTCCGTCTTGCGGTCACGCAGGCTGGCCTTCAGCCGGGTTCTGCGCGGCGCCGGCGCGATCGGCACGATTTCCGAATTCGCCAGGCGCAGCATATTGCGGTCGCCCGAGAACGCTTGCACGGATGTGTTCCTGATGCCGCCGGCGCTGCGCCGCGACGCGACCGCCGATGTGAGCGAGGGTGCGGCGGAGATGGCCGAGCGATTGCGCGCCATCGGCCCGTACCTGTATTACCCGGCGAATCTCTGGAAGCACAAGAACCACCTCCGGGTCATCGAGGCGTTCGACCTGTTCCTGAAGCAAACCGGACGAAGTGTCGCTTTCGTCTTCACCGGTCATCCCGAGGGCTGGAAGGACATCCGCCGGCGGTGTCCCCATCTGCCTCTCCATCACCTCGGCTTCGTCAGCGGTCGCGACCAGCAGGCCATCTATCGCAACGCCGTCGCGACGACATTCTTCTCGCTCTATGAGGGCTTCGGCATGCCGCTGCTCGAGGCGTTCGCGGCCGATTGCCCGGTCATCTGCAGCAACACGACCAGCCTGCCCGAAGTGGGCGGCGATGCGGCGCTCTCCTGTGACCCCACCGACGTCGCGGCCATAGCGCGTTTGATGGCGTCCATCACCGCGTCTCCGGATTTGCGTCGCGACCTCGTCCGTGCTGGCCGCGAGCGCCTGACGCATTTCAACTGGGATGCGTCCGCCGCCGAGCTGATGGCGGCGCTGGCCCGCGTCGCGCGCATCGACCGGCCAACGGCCGTGGCGGAATCGCCGCTCGTCTCGATCGTCACCCCGTCCTACAATCAAGCGCCCTTTCTTCGTCGCACCATCGAGAGCGTCCTCAGCCAGACCTACAAGAATATCGAATACGTGGTCATGGACGGCGGATCGAACGACGGGTCCGTCGACATATTGCGAAGCTACGGCGATCGCGTCCGCTGGATCTCCGAGCGGGACCGCGGCCAGGCGCACGCCATCAACAAGGGATTCGCGCTGTGCAAAGGCGAGGTGCGCGGATACCTCAATTCGGACGATACCCTCATGCCCGACGCGATCGCGAAGGCCGTCGGCTTCTTGGTAAGCCATCCGGATTGCGACATGGTCTACGGCGAAGCCAATTACATTGACCGAGAAGATCGCGTTACCGGCAAGTACAACACCGCCGACTACACCTTCTCCCGCTTGATGCTGGATTGCTGCGTGTGCCAGCCGGCGGCGTTCTGGCGTCAGCGGATCGCCATCGAGACAGGTCCGTTCGACGAGAGCCTTGATATCGTCATGGACTACGACTACTGGCTGCGGATCGCGTGCGCTGGAGGGCACATCAAGCACCTGCACGAGGTTCTCGCCAATTCCCGGGCCTATCTCGAGACCAAGACCCTGTCGCGCCGCGAGGATGTCTACGCCGAGCTCTTCGACATCTGCCGCCGCCATGGCGGCTACGTCGCGCCCGGATTCTTTTATGGCCTTTGGGAACATCGGCTGGTCGAGCGGAATGTCCTTCTCAGCAATTCCCTGGGCAAGGTGCCGAAACTGCCGTCGATCATGGCGCGGGCACATCAGCTTTGGTTTTACCGCGATGGTAGCGGGCAACGCCTGATCAAAGGACTTCGTCGACTCGCGCGTCGTGTCAAGCGACGGCTCGCCGGCGCGCAGGTCAGCGGGGTCTGGCCGGACCGTTGGATGGCCCCTCACGCCGCCTTTGCCACCGCCAATATCGCGCGGGAGCCCAGATTGTTCTTTGCCGGCCGCCCCGCATGCGAAGGCTCGGTCGTGGTCGTCAGCGGAGCGAACGTCCTGGCGGAAGCGCGCTTGAGCGCCGACAGGAGCGTCGCGATCGAATTCCCGTCACCGGGGCGCGGACCGGTCGAACTGCGCTTCTCGTCATCGAAGGTGGACGGACAAAGGCGCTCCGTCTCGTTCCGCCTCGATGCGACGAATCTGTTCGGAGAAGGCGATCTTTGACGCGAGCGATGCGCAGCGATGTCGACGGTTCGAGCATGGGCCGCCTCAAGGTCTTGCTTCCCTTTGTCGAGGACTATCTTCGCTGGACCGGAGGGGAGGTGTACATCGGCAACGTCCTCCGTCTGCTCTCGCTGCCGGAGATGGGGAACCGCGCTGCGGTATATCTGGAAAATAACTCGCATCTGCGAGACGCGGAGATCGCCGCGCGCTATGGCCGGCACGCCGTCGTCGCCGCGGTGATGCCGCCGGAAAAGGGCTGGATGCGGCTGCGATCGCTGGTACCGCTGGTCGATGGCGGGCGGAGATCTGCTGTTGACGTGACCTTCCCGGTGACGAGCGCAGATCCGCATTGGCGACGCTATCGCAACCCGGTGTTCTGGATCCCCGACTTCCAGCACAAAGTTCTGCCCGAGCATTTTTCGGCCGACGAGATCGCCGGGCGCGACGCGGCATTCACCCATGTGGCCCGAAGAAAAGCGGCACTGCTGCTGAGCAGCCACGCGACAGCCGCGGATTTCGGGCATTTTTTCCCGAAGCATCGGGTCACGGTGCATGTCTGGCAATTCTGCTCCACCATCGTCCCGGAAGACGCGGCGCCGATCGATCCGCGTGCCGCATTCAACCTTCCCGACAAGTATCTCTACATCCCCAACCAGTTCTGGACTCATAAGGACCATCTTACCGCCTTCCGTGCCTTGCGCCTGCTGCGCGACCAGGGGCTCGCGGTCTATTTCGTGTGCACCGGCAGCACCGACGATTATCGCAACCGCGACTATTACCGCGGCCTGCAGAATTATCTGGGGGAAGCAGGTCTCACCGAGTCCGTCACCATCCTCGGCGTCCTGCCGCGCCCGGAGCAACTTGCGATTCTTCGTCACGCCGCCGCCGTTCTCCAGCCATCGTTGTTCGAGGGCTGGAGCACGGTCGTCGAGGACAACCGAGCCATCGGCCGGCCGATCTTTCTCTCGGACATCCCCGTCCACATCGAACAGGCGCCCGAGACCGGCACCTTCTTCAGGGCGCGCGATGCAGAGAGTCTGGCGTCCGCCATCGCCGCGGCATGGCCGCGGCTTCGTCCGGGTCCGGACGCTCAGGCCGAGGTCATGGCGCAGGCACTCGCCACGAAGCGGCGTGCCGCCTGCGCGCGGCGCCTCCTGGATATTCTCGCGGCAGCGGCGGGTTCGCCGTCGCTACGCTGCTGAGTGCCCTCAAAAGTCAGCGGCCTTGAATCGCGCCAGGCCGCGGCTCAGGAACGCAAACGTGCGGCGCGGCGACTGCACCGCCGCCTGCATGAGCGCCATGGCTGCGGCGGAACGCCGTCCTGAGCCAAGGCCGGCATTCACCCGCTCGAGCGCGAGGCTGGCGCGGAAGCGACGCAGCCCCTTGGCGCCGGCCGTCGAGCGAATTCGCGCAGCGTGCCGCGCCTCCAGATCGCGGCTCGCCCTGTCGATGATCGCGGCTTCCGGGGGCTTCCCGACATGGACGACGGCCAACACTTCCGGCAGGCAGTCGAACCGGTAACGCTCGACCAGGCGCAAGAGCCAGTCCCAATCTTCGAAGCGCTCCAGAGCCTCGTCCAGCATCCCGACCGCCTCGAAGCATTCCCGCCGCGCCAGCAATGTGGATCCTGGCGAGACGAAACAGCCGTCGAGGAAGCTCGCTGCCCAGCTTCCGTCCGCGCGGGGATAGCGATCCTCCGTATAACCCGTTCGCGTTCGCCGCAATCGAAACGCCGTGCACAACGCGCCCAGCGGCGGCTGGGAACGCTCGATCGCCTCGATCTGCCGCTCGAGTTTCATCGGCATCCATTCGTCATCCGAGTCGATGAACGCGATGAACGGCGCGCGCGCCGCCCTGATCCCGGAATTGCGCGCCGCCGCCGCGCCGCGATTGCGCTCGTGGCGCAGCAGATGCACCCGGTGGTCCAAGACCGCGGCAATGGCGCCCGAAAGGTCGTCGTGAGAGCCGTCGTCGACGACGATGAGCTCCCAATCGTGCTCCGTCTGCGCCACAACGCTAGCGATGGCCCGCCCAACCGTGGCCGCGCGATTGTATACGGGAAGAATGATGCTGACGCGGGGCATGCTGCAACCATTATAGCTGACGGCTTGCGAATCCGTCTTTGCGGGCACGTTGAAATTCTGCGGTTGCGATCAGCCGATCGGCTGCCGGGACGGCGCAAATTGCTCTGGCTGTATTATGGCCGATCCTGTAATTATCTCGCCGGCAAGCCCCGCGAATCGATCGGGTATGGCGACACAGGATCCACGGCCGCTCGTTACGATCGTCACGCCGTCCTTCAACCAGGCCCCGTTCCTGCGCGCCGCTCTGGAGAGCGTGCTGGCGCAGGACTATCCGCATGTCGAATACATGGTCGTCGATGGCGGCTCGCGCGACGGGTCGGTGGACATCCTCGAGGAATTCACCGGTCGGCTGTCCTGGGAATCGGGTCCCGACGCGGGCCAGGCCGACGCGCTGGCCAAAGGCTTCGCGCGGGCGCGAGGGGCGATCCTGGGTTGGCTCAACGCCGACGATTTGTTGTTCCCGGGCGCCCTGTCGCAAGCGGTGGCGCATCTCGAGGCAAACCCCGCGGTGGCGCTCGTCTATGGCAACGCCGTCTACCTCGATGCCGAGGGTCGCGCCTTGATGCCGTGCCGCCATGTCCGGCCGTTCGACCTGCGCCGGCTGCGCTACTGGTCCGACTACATCGTCCAGCCCAGCGCCTTCTTCCGCCGCGCGGCCTACGAAGAGGTGGGCGGCATCGACCGTAGCCTCCACTGGTCGATGGATTACGATTTGTGGCTCAAGCTCGCCGCGCGCCACCGCGTCGCCTATCTGCGCCGCGTCTGGTCGGGATACCGGGTGCAGGATGGCGGAAAGACCGTCACCGGCGGCTTCGCGCGCATCGCCGAGGTCGAGGCCATGGCGCGACGCCACGGCCTGGATTTGCCGGCAGATTTCCGCGTCGAGAAGGCGGCGCTGCATGTGAAGGAAGCGCGCCAGGCGCTTGCCGCCGGGGCGCCCGCGACGGCGCTCGTCGCGCTGGCGGCGGGCATCGGCACAATCGCGTCCTCATGGCGTGCGCTGTGGCGCTGCTGCTCGTGGCCGCTGTGGCGCGACATCCTGCGCAACCGCGCTGCGCTGCGCCGCGCGCGGAGCCGCGCCGCCGAGCGCAGAACTCTCGGTCGCGTCCTCTGACCGGATTTCCCAGTGCGCCTGACGATCATCACGCCATCGCTCAATGCACGGCACTTCATCGCGCAGGCGGTGGAGAGCGCCGGCGCGGAGGGTCGCACTGACATCGAGCACATCGTCGTCGATGGCGGCTCGACCGACGGGACGATGGAGATACTGCGTGGCTACCCGCATCTTCGCGTGCTGATGCAGCCGGGGCTCGGGCTCTATCCGGCGCTCAACCTCGGTATCGCCGAGGCGACCGGAGACGTCATCGGCTTGCTCAATGCCGACGACCGCTATCTCCCGGGCGCCCTGGGCCAAGCTCTGTTCGCCCTCGCCGCTCCCGACGTCGATTGCGCCGCCGGCGGCGCGCGCGTGGCACGGTTGGATGCAGGCGAGCGGCATGAGCCCATCCGCCAATACGACGATGCGCGTCACAAGATGCTGGCGTGGGACCCCCTGCTGTTCGGCGCGCCCCTCATCAATGCGCGGCTTTACCGCAAATCCTTCATGGGACGCATCGGCGACTTCGATGCCCGCCACGGCATCGCCGCCGACCGCGACTGGCTCATCCGCGCGAAGCTCGCGGGCATGCGCATCGCCGCGATCGACGCGACCCTCTACGAATACCAGGAGCATCCGGGCTCCCTCACCATCAACCGGAGCCGCGTAAACGCCGACAAGATCCGCGATCAGCATCTGGCGATCATCAGCCGGTACATCGCTGATCCCCGCGCGGCCGGCGTCATGCGGCGCTGGCACGCCTGGGAAACCGGGCGCAAGTCCCTGCGGTGCCTCGCTCAAGGCGATCTGGCCGCGGCCGCTCGAACGGTGCGCGTGGGCAGCGCCGAAAGCCCGCTCTGGCCCTTGCGGTTTCTCGCGGAAGCGCCGCTCAGGATCGCCGCGCGGTTCGCGCCGTAAGCCGCCTCACCCCCGCGCAACCGCGGAAACCGCAGGCGCCTCGGCCGCGGCGCCCGCCTGCGCGAGCCAGCTCTGGAACATCAGCACCGCCCAAAGGCCGGCGCTCCAGTCCCGCTCGCCCGTGCGATGCTCGCGCCAGTAGCGGGCGATCGGCTGGGGATCGAGCCAACCGCTGCGGCCCAGCGCATCGCCGGCGAGCAGATCGTCGGCCCAGCCGCGCAGCGGCCCGCGCAGCCACGCCGCCAGCGGCACGGCGAAGCCCTGTTTCGGCCGCTCGATGAGCGCGCGCGGCACGTGGCGGTCGAGGATGCGCCGCAGCGCCCATTTGGTCGTGCCGCGCCGCAGCTTCATCGCCAGCGGCAGGCGCCACGCGCATTCGACGACGCGGTGATTGAGCAAGGGCACGCGCACCTCGAGGCTCACCGACATGCTGGCGCGGTCGACCTTGGTGAGGAGGTCGTCGGGCAGATATGTCAGCGTATCCAGCAGCATCATGCGCTCGATGAAATTCGGGAAGCGCTGCCGCAGGCCCGGGTCGCGCAGCCGGTCGCGCGCAGCGCCGGCGAGCGGCACCAACGGCTCCGGATCCGGCCACAGCGAGACGAGCCGGCGATAGGCCGCGTCGGCGTCGTCCTCGCGCAACAGCGCCGCCAGCTTCTGCGCCTTCTGCTCCGGCAGCGCCGGCCGCAGCCGCGCCGGCGCGAAGCGCGCCATGCCGCGCAGGGCGTCGTCCGACAACAGGCTCAGCACGCCGGCGGCGCCGCGGCGCAGCGCGCGCGGCGCGGCCAGCGCGCGCCGCACGTTCTCGCCCCATCGATAGCGGGTATATCCGGCGAAGAGCTCGTCGCCGCCGTCGCCCGAGAGCGCCACGGTGACGTGCTGGCGCGCGAGGCGCGAGACGATCTGCGTCGGGATCTGCGAGGAATCGGCGAAGGGCTCGTCATACCATGTCGGCAGCGACGGGATCACCTCGCGCGCGGCGCGGTCCTCGACATAGAGCTCGGTATGTTCGGTGCCGAGATGGGCGGCCACCTGCTTGGCGTGGCGCGCCTCGTCGAAGCCGTCGGCGGTGAAGCCGATGGTGAAGGTCTTCACCGGGCGCGCGCTCTCCGCCTGCATCAGCGCGGTGACGAGCGACGAATCGACGCCGCCCGAGAGGAACGCCCCGAGCGGTACGTCCGACACCATCTCGTTGCGCACCGCGCGGCGCAGCGTGCTCTCGAGCTCCCTCAGGAGTCCGGCTTCGTCCGCTCCGCTCGCGGCATCGAGGCGAGCACCCGCGGCCGCTTGCTGCAGGTCCCAGTAGCGCGCGAGCCGTGGTTCGCCGTCGGCGCCGAGCGTGAGCATCATTCCCGGCTCGAGCTTGTGCACGCCGCGATAGATGCTGTGCGGCGCCGGCACGTAGCCGAAGCGCAGGAAGGCGGCGACGGAGTCGGGATCGATCTCCGGCCGCCAGTCGGGATAGCGGTGCAGCGCCTTCAGCTCCGAGCCGAAGAGCAACGCACGGCCGGCGCGGCCCCAATAAAGCGGCTTGATCCCGAGCCGGTCGCGGATCAGGGTGAGCTCGCGCTCGTGGCGATCCCACAGCGCCAACGCGAACATCCCCTCACATTGGCGCAAGGTCGGCACGATGCCCCAGCGCGCGAAGCCCTCGATCAACACTTCCGTATCCGAATGGCCGCGCAGCACGATACCGTCCTGGCGCAGCCGCTCGGCGAGCTCGCGGTGATTGTAGATCTCGCCATTATAGGCGATGACATAGCGGCCGTCGGCGCTGGCCATGGGCTGGTGGCCGGCGGGGCTGATGTCGATGATGGCGAGGCGGCGGTTGCCCAAAGCGATGCCCGCTTCCGGGTCGACCCAGACGCCGCCGTCATCGGGACCGCGATGACGCAGCGCTTCGGTCATCGCGGAAACCACGGCCTCCCGGCTCGCCCGGGTGGCCGGACGATCATCGAGGAAGCCGGCGATGCCGCACATTGCCCTGTCCTATGCCGGGGCCGACGCTAGCACAGCCGCATCGGCCGGCGCTGCACTTTCGCGCCGGCGAATTCCATTGCCGGGGCGACCGGCTGGGATATAGTTGGCCGAACGAACATTGGGGGACAGCGGGTCATGTCCAAGTCCCATCGTCGCGGCGCGCGCTTGGCGATTCACGCTGTGCTGACATGCGGTCTCGTGATCGCCGGCACCACCTCCTGCCAGAACGGCGGCACCATCTTCTCGAGCGGCGCCGATGCATCGGATGCCTGCGGCCGCGAGCACGCGGCCTTCGCCGATTCCAAATCCTTCTATCTGCAGCAGGTGGCGCAAGGCGCGCTGCTCGGGACGCTCGGCGGCGCGGCGCTGGGCGCGCTCGCCGCCTCGACGTCGGGCGGCAATGTCGGCAAGGGTGCGGCGGTCGGCGCCGGTGCCGGCCTCGTCGCCGGCGGTGCCGCCGGCTATTTCAACGCGCGCCAGCAGCAGGCCGCCGACCAAGCCGCGCTCGCCAATTCCATCTATGGCGACATCGACCGCGCGTCGCAGGAGATGGACCGGGCGACGACGACCTTCGCCACCCTGCGCGGCTGCCGCTTCGCCGCGGCCGACCGCATCAAGGCCGCGGTCCGCCAGGGCCGGCTGACGCACGAGCAGGCGGCGGGGCAGCTCGGCGACCAGAAGCGGCGCTTCGACGAGGAGCTGGCGCTGGCGCGGGAGTACGGCGCCAAGATGGCCGAGCAGGACCAGCAATTCCGCTTCGCCGCCGACTCGCTGGTCAAGCAGGATCCCGGCGCGCAACACGCGCTGGCGAGCCGCACCGCGCAGATGGGTACGGGCGACTATGTCGCAACCGCCGCGGTCGCGGTGCGCAGCGCCCCGAGCAGCAGCGCCGACCGGGTGGCGGCGCTCGGCAAGGGGCAGCGCGTGCATGGGCTGGCCGACCCAAGCGCCGGCGAGTGGCGCAAGATCGCGCTCGACGACGGGACGTTCGGTTTTGTCGCGACGCGGTTCCTGGCCCCCGCCGGCACTGCGGCAGCCGCTCCCCCTCCTGCCGCCGCAGCCGCGCCTGCGGCGGCAAAGCCGCCCGCCGCGGCGACCCGCAACGTCCAGGTCGCCGTCGCGGCGACCGAGACCATCCCGGAGAAGCGGATCGCGTACACGCGCGCCATCGACGACGCGGCCAAGCAGAGCAGTCTCTCCTTCAATCTGGATCAAACCTCCTGAGCGGCGGTTGAGCCGCATGCCCCGCCTCGCGCCCGCCTTGGCTCTGTTCCTCTCGCTGGCAAGCGTCGCTTGCTCGCCCGCGCGAGGCCAAGTTCGCGGCGACGCGGCCGAGCCAATCCTCCGGATCGAAACCGGCATGCATGGCGCCGCCATCAATCGGCTCGCTCTTGCCGAAGATGGGCAAGAGCTGATCACCGTGTCCGATGACAAGACGACGCGGGCGTGGTCGCTCGCGGATGGCCGGGCGCGCGCGGTCTGGCGAACGCCGATCGGCGAGGGCGATCAGGGCGCGCTCTTTGCCGTCGCGGCGGCGGGCAAGACCGTGGTGGTGGGCGGGCTGACCGGGGGTGTCAATGCCGCGGAACTCTACGTGTTCGACCGCCCCTCCGGCCTCATGCGCGGCAGCATCGGCGGCTTCGCCGAAGCCATATCGGCTCTCGCCTTCTCGCGGGATGGCCGCTATCTCGCCGTGGGCGAGCGCGGGCATGGCGACTTTGTGCTGATCGACTTCGACCAGCACAAAATCGTCGGCCAGGATCGCGATTATGCCGGCACGGTCGAATGGATCGCCTTTGCCGGCGACGGGCGGCTCGCCACCAGCTCCGCCGACGGCAAGCTCCGCCTCTATGACGCTCGCCTCCGCATGATTGCGTCGGCGACTCTCGCCGCCGATCGCCTGCCTGGCGAGCGTCCGTGGGGGCTCGCGTTCTCGCCCGACGGCCGGCGGCTCGCGGTCGGCAGCTTCGCCGCTCCCAAGATACGAATTTTCGCGACCGAGAACGGGCTGAAGCTTGACCGGACGCTCGACGGCGCGCCGGGCAAGATCGGCGCGCTCTCGGTCGTCGCCTGGAGCGCGGATGGCAATGTCCTCGCCGCGGCCGGAAGCTATCGCGACGCGAACGACCGACGCCTGATCCGCTTCTGGCATGCGCAGGGAGCGAATATCATCCCCGGCAAGGACGTCCCGGTCGCGGGCGACACCGTAACCGACCTGGCTCTCCTCGCCGACGGCCGGGCCGTTTATGTCAGCGGCGAACCGTCTTTCGGCATCGTCGACGACAAGGGCGATGCGGGCCTGCACCGCGATACCGGCAAGGTGGATTTCCGCGACGCGTGGCAAGACGCCTTTCGCCTCTCCGACGACGGCGCGATCGTCGAGTTTCCAAGCCAGCGTGGCGGCAAGCACCGTTTGCGCTTCGATCTGGTCGAGGGCTCGCTCACGCCGGACCCCGCGGTCAGCACCGACCTCAAGCTTCCGGTCGTCGACGACGAGCGGATCAAGGTCGCGGAGTGGCGCAATAGCGATGCGCCGAAGCTGAACGGGCGCGCCATCGCGCTCGAACCCGCCGAGCACGTCCATTCGATCGCCATTCTGCCGGGCGGCCGCGACGTTGCCCTGGGAACCAATTTCTATCTGCGCCTCGAGCCCGGCGCCGGAGCTGCCACGCGAGGCTTGCGCTTAGCGACGCCGTCGGGCGGATCGTGGCAGACGATCGTTCCCGCACCCGTATGGAGCGTCAATGCCAGCGGCGACGGCCGCTACGTGGTCGCCGCCTTGGGCGACGGCACGATCCGCTGGTACGCCGCGGCCGACGGGCACGAAGTGATGGCGCTTTTCGTCGATGCGCACGACCGGCGCTGGGTCGCCTGGGTGCCCGAGGGGTTCTTCGACCACAGCCGTTCGCCCGACGGGCGCGGCGGCGAGACGCTGGTCGGCTATCATATCAACAACGGGCCCAACAAGCTCGCCGACTTCGTCGAGATTGGGCAGCTCTACAATCTGTTTTACCGGCGGGATCTCGTCCTGGCGAAATTCCGCGGCGGCGCGGCCGGAGATCGCAACGTCGCGGAACAGCTCGCGCGCATCGGCGACGCGCGCGCCGTGCTGAAGACGGGATTGCCGCCCCGGCTCGAACTGGTCGAGGCGTGCATCCGACCGGCCGGCAGCGAAGGCTGTCCAGCCGGAGCCGCCACCAAGCCGGCCGATCCCGCCGATCGGCGCGCCGCGATCGCCGGCCCGGGCGGCGAGCTCTTCGCGCGCTATCGCGTCGTCGATCGCGGCGGCGGGCTCGGCCGCGTGATCCTGCGGCGCAACGGCGCGGTGATCGACGGCGTGCGCAAGGTTGAACATGCCGACGCCCAGCACCGCGTCGAATCCGCCGCGATTCCACTCGATCCGGCAGTTGACGAGATCCGCTTCGCGACGGAGTCGGCAAACGCCGCCATCCAATCGCAATCGGATGAAGACCTGGTCATCGATGCAAAACCGGCATCGGCGCCCGCAGCACCTGAACCGGCGACCGCGCCCGCGGGAATGCAATTGTTTCTCGTGGCGGTGGGCATCAGCGAGTATGAGCAATCGGAATTCCGCTTGGTGAACGCGGCCAATGATGCGCGCGCGGTGGCCGAGCTGCTGAGCCAGCCGAGCCCTCCCGTCTATGACCGTGCGCAGGTTACCCTGCTTCTCGACCACGAAGCGACCATCGCCAATATCTCGGTGGCGCTGCGTCAGGTTGCCGCTGCGGCGCGGCCCAAGGATATCGTTGTCATCTTTCTCTCTGGCCACGGTGAGGCGGTTGATGGAAAGTATTTTTTCGCGCCGGTCGATTTCGCCACGCGCCACGCGGAGCTGCTGGCCAAGGCCAACGCCGCGAACGAGCATGAGATCCTGGACCAGCTGTTCCGCCAGGACGGCTTCGGCGAGTCCGAGTTCCTGCCGATGCTCGAGAAGATCCAGGGCAACCTGCTTCTGGTGCTGGACACGTGCTTTTCGGCGGCGCTCACCGACGACGCGTACGTGCAGAAGGTGCGAAACGAGACGGTGGCCAACAGCGTCGGGCACAAGACGGGTCGATTCATCCTGGCGGGCGCGCGCCGCCTCGCGCTCGATTCCAACGGCGAGAGCGAGAGCCCCGGCCGCACGAACCACGGGCTCTTCACCACGACCCTGCTCGAGGGGCTCAAAGGCGGCGCCGATGTCGGACACAAGGGCCGTATCAATGTGATCTATCTCATGGACTTCACTGATAACCGCATGCGCGAGGAGAGCCGCAAGCTCAACCTCGACCAAGAACCTTCCTACTACTTCACCGGCAACAGGTTCTTCGACATCCGTGCCATTCCCGCCAATCGCTGAGCCGCGAGCCTCGCCGCGCGCTTTCGTTGCGCCGGGAAACCTGCTCGCCGCGGCTGCGCTCGTCGCGCCGCCCGTGGCGATCTTTGCCCCGTTGGCGGTCGCGCCGCTGCTGGCGCTTTTGGCGGCAGCGCTGCTGGCGCTCGATGGGCGCCGTTGCGTTGCGGCGCTTCGCCCATTCACGCCCCTCGTATTGCTCCTCGCGCTGCTGTCGCTGTGGGCCGCGCTCAGCGCTTGGTGGTCGCCGATCCCTGGCCACAGCCTCTTCGAGGCCGGCCGGTTGCTGGTCATCAGCGGCGCCGGTCTCATCACCGTGGGCGCGGGCGCCTCGCTCACCGCCAGCGATGCGCAACGGCTGGGCGGTGCCGCCATCATCGGCGTCGCCGGCGCTCTGGCCCTGTTGCAATTCGAACGGTGGACCGGCGGGGCGCTGCTCGGCCTCTTTCACCGGACCCCGATCAGCCCGGCGATGTTGCTGTACCGCTACGACCGCGGCGTGACCTTCGTGCTGCTCGCCGCATGGCCGGCCGCTGCCGCGCTCGCGGAACGACGCGGCATCGCGGCCCTTTTCGTCGGCGCTGTCGCCGCGGCGGTCACGCTTTTCGAGTTCAGGAGCCAGACGGCCTTGCTCGCCGGGGTAATCGGTGTTGTCGCGGCGCTGGCCGCTTGGCGGCTGCCACGATCGGTCGCGGCGCTCATGGTCGCGGGCGCGCTCCTGCTGGTGGTCGTCTTTCCCATCGTCGCACCCGGCGCCGCCGCCATCGAGCGGATCCGGCAGGGAGGGCCGATGCTCAAGGAATCGGCGATCCATCGCCTGATCATCTGGCGCTTCACCGCCGAGCGCATCGCCGAGCGCCCTCTGCTCGGCTGGGGGATGGACGCCTCGCGCGCCATCCCCGGCGGCGAGGCCCACGCCAGCGACGTCATGCCGGAAGTGAAAATGACGGGCGTCGTCACGATGCTCCCGCTGCACCCGCATGATGCGGCGCTGCAATGGCGGCTCGAACTTGGCCTGCCCGGCGCGTTGCTGTGCATCGCGATACTCGGGCTGGTGCTGTGGCGCGCGGCCCGGAGCCCGCACATCCCACCGCCGCAGCGCGCGCTGGTGCTCGGCTGCACCGCCGCCGTGCTGATCATCGCCATGCTGAGCTTCGGCGCCTGGCAGGCGTGGTGGCTCTCCTCCATCTGGCTCACCGCCGCGCTGCTTGCCGGAGTACAGCCGCGCCCCGTTTCGTGACAAGATGACGGGGCTATCGCCGCGAACAAGGCGGGCTTGGGAGGAAGGACATGCAGGGTCTCATGATGGACATGCCGCTGCTGCTCTCGGGGCTGATCGAGTATGCGGCGGATTACCACGGCGCGACCGAGATCGTCTCCCGGACGATCGAGGGCGACATCCAGCGCTACGGCTATGCCGACGCGCATCGCCGCATCAAGCGTCTCGCCAAGGCGCTGCTCCGCCTCGGCGCCCAGCCGGGCATGCGGATCGGCACGCTCGCCTGGAATACGCGCGAGCATTTCGAGATGTTCTACGGGGTGACCGGCACGGGCGCGGTGCTGCACACGGTGAACCCGCGGCTCTTTCCCGACCAGCTGGTCTACATCATCAACCATGCCGAGGACGAATTTCTCTTTTGCGATGCCGCGACCTTGCCGATCGTCGAGGCGATCGCGCCCAAGCTCGCCACGGTGAAGTGCTTCGTCCTGATGGCGCCGGAAGCGCGCATGCCGCGGACCGGCTTGGCAAATCTGCTGTGCTACGAAACCCTGCTCGCGGCCGAGGACGATGCCTATGCCTGGCCGCAATTCGACGAGCGCAATGCCTCGACCATCTGCTACACCTCGGGGACGACGGGCAATCCCAAGGGGGTCGTCTACTCGCACCGCGCCGCGGTGCTGCAGACCATGCTGGCGGCGTCCTTCGATTTCCTTCCGGGCCACCGCCACGGCACGCTCGAAGTTATGATGCCGATGGCGCCGATGTTCCACGGCAACGCCTGGAACATGCCCTATCTCTCCTGCTACACCGGCAGCAAGCTGGTCCTGCCCGGGCGGAACTACGAGCCCGACAAGCTCTACGAGCTCATCGAGAGCGAGAAGGTGACACTGACCGCGGGAGTGCCGACCTTCTGGCTGATCCTCGCCGACTGGATGGATCGCAACGGCAAGAAATTCTCGACCCTGCGTTCGACCCTCTCGAGCGGCTCGGCGCCGCCGCGCGCGCTCGTCGCCAAGCTCGAGCGCGACTATGGCGTCGAGACCATGCAGGCCTGGGGCATGACCGAGGCGCTGATGGCGACGAGCTGCTCGCTCAAGCCCGGCCATGGCGACCTGCCCTTCGAGCGCCGGGTCGATTACCGCATGAAATCCGGCCGCGCCATCTTCGGCGTCAAGACGCGCATCGTCGATGACGAGGGCAAGGAGCTGGCGCGCGACGGCACGGCGTTCGGCCATCTGCGCGCCAAGGGGCCGTGGATCGCTTCGGGCTACCTTAAGGGTGAAGGCGGCAGCGCGCTCGACGATGACGGCTGGCTCAAGACCGGCGACATGGCGACGATCGATGCCGAGGGGCACATCCTGCTGACCGACCGCTCGAAAGACGTGATCAAATCGGGCGGCGAATGGATCAGTTCGATCCAGCTCGAGGATGCCGCACTTTCGCATCCGGACGTCCTACAGGCGGCGGTCATCGCCGTGCCGCATCCCAAATGGCAGGAGCGCCCGCTCCTCTTGATCGTGCCCAAGGCCGGCGCCCGCATCAGCGCCGAGGCGATCCTCGACCATTTGCGCCCGAAAGTGGCGAGTTGGTGGCTGCCCGACGCGGTCGAGCTCGTCGACAAATTCCCGATGACCGCGACCGGCAAGGTGCACAAGCTGACGCTGCGGCAGCAGTACAAGGATTACGATCTGCAAGCCAAGGAGCACGCGTCGGCGCCGCACCGCCGCTGAGGCGCCGGATCAGACGCGGAACTTGTACTCGACGCCGGGACGGCGCTCGACATCCGGCGGGAAGTTCTCGCGCTTCTCGGCGAAATAGCGCGCGCGGTGGTCGCCTTCGGACGCCGCGTTGTAGGTCAGATAGAGGATCCGGCGCGCGCGATCCGTCAGGTTCGGCTTCGATGCGTGCGGCGCGTAGCTGTCGAAGAACAGCACGTCGCCCGGCTCGGTCGGCACCGGCACGAGGCTGAAGCCCTTCATCTCCGCGACCGTCAGCGGCCGCCATTCCTGGCCGACGAGGCCGGCGAGCCGCGCGCCATCGCCCATCTCCAGGCAGCCGTTCTCGATCGTCGCGCGGTCGATCGTAACCAGCGCGGTGACGAACATGCTGGCATAGCGCGACCAGCCGGCCTGCTGGTCCTGATGCGGCTCGAAGCCGGCGCCGCCGGGCATCTTGAAATTGATCTTCTCCTTGAACAGGCAACCAGGCGCACCGAAGAGCTGATCGATCGCCTCAGCCAGCCTGCCGCGGCGCACGAAAGCGTCGAACGGCGCGTGATGCGGGCAGAAATTCTCGATGCGCTGGATGACGCGCTGCCTTGCGTCGATCAGGCTCGGCTCGCGATAGACCATGTGCGCGCCCGGCACTTCCGGCCGTTTCGCCAGGTCGTCGGTCCAGCGCGCGAGCGCGTCGACCTCGGCCGGGGTGATGAAGCCGCGGGCCAACAGCCAGCCCTGTTTGCGGTAGGCCGCCATCTGAGGCGCGGTGAGCACCGCGCTCGGCGATCGCGACGGATCATCGCCGCCGCGATCACGGCTCGTCATGTCAAGCATGCGCCGCCTCCTGGAGCCGCGGCAGTATCTCCCGCCGCGCCCGCGCGACATCGGCCTCGAAATCGATCTCCGTCCACGGCAGGTCGCTGATGTCTTCATAACCGAAGCGATCGGGATGCGCGAGGATGAGCTCGCGGATGACGGCCTCGTATTCGGCGCTTGCCCGTCCCGCCTGGACGTAGGCGGCGGCGCGCTCGGCGAGCGCCGCCGCCATGCTCGGGGAGAAGCGGAAAAATCCCACGGATTCGCCATGCCGGTCATGGGCACGCTCCGGCGTCTTGGCGAAATCGACGATGACCTCACCACGCAGGCAGATCTTCACCGGTTCGTCGCCCGGCTCGATCGCCTGGTCGAGCAGCAACACATTCTCCGGCGCCGCGCCGAGCAGACGCGCGACCATCCGGCTGTCGCAGAGCACGTCGCCATCCATCACCAGCACCGTCGCTCCCGCGGCGAGCCGCTCGCGCTGGACCGCCAGCGAGACGACGCTGCCCTCGCGGTAGCGGGAATTTTCGATGAGCGCGACAAGATCGAGGGCGCCGATGCGGCCAAGCTCGTCGCGGATGAGGTCGAGCCGATGTCCGACGGTGATGGCGATATCGCGCACGCCATGCGCATGGAGCGCGGCGACGTGCCGCTCGAGCAGCGTCTTGCCGGCGAAGTCGAGCAGGACCTTGGGCGCCGAGTTGCCGAGGCGACGGCCGACGCCGGCCGCTAGGATGATGGCGGAGAGGGACGACGCGGATGGTGCGGTCGAACGTGGCATGATGCCAGCCTGAGGCCTCCTAGCGAGAAATTTGCTCGACGACCGCCGCGGCGGTTGGCTCTGCCGAGAGGCCCTGCTCCGCCATGATCTCGCCGACGGCAGCGACCAGCCGCTCGAAATCCTCCGGCTCGAGCGCGCCGATGCAGCCGATGCGGAAGCTTTTCGCCTGGGTGAGCTTGCCCGGGTAGATGATGAAGCCGCGCTCCGCGAGGGCGGCGTATAGAGTGTCGAAACGGAAGCGCGGATCCTGCGGCGTGCGGAAGGTGGCGATGATCGGCGCCTGGATGCTCTCGTCGAGAAAGAGGCGAAACCCGAGGCGCGCCATGCCGTCGGCCAATGTCCGGAAATTCGCCGCGTAATGCGCGCCGCGCGCCGCCGGGCCGCCCTCGGCCTCGAGCACGCGCAACGCCTCGACGAGGGCGGCGACCACCTGAACGGGTGGCGTGAAGCGCCATTGCCCGTTGGTCTCGAAGCCGCGCCATTGGTCGTGGAGGTCGAGGCTGAGCGATGGCGCCACCCGCTTGGCGCGCTCGATGGCTTTCGTCTCGACCAGCGCAAAGGCAATGCCGGGCACGCCCTCCAGGCATTTGTTGCCGGAGGCCAGGACGGCGGTGATCGGCGTCTCGCGCAGATCGAGCGGCAGCGCGCCGAAGCTGCTCATCGCATCGACGATGAAGGCACGCCGCTGGCGCGCCACCACCGCGGCGACCGCGGCGAGCGGGTTCAAGAGGCCGGACGTCGTCTCGCAATGGACCAGCGCCACATGCGTGACGGCCGGGTTGTCGGTCAGCGCGCGCTCGACGGCGGCGGGGTCCACGGCCTGGTTCTCGGGCCAGCGCAGCGCCTCGACCTTGCGGCCGAGGCGATGCGCGATCTCGATCATGCGCTCGCCATAGGCGCCATTCGCCAGCACCAGCAGCACGTCCGCGGGACCGACCAGCGTCCCGATCGCGGCTTCGACGATGAAGGTACCGCTGCCCTGGAGCGGGATCGCGACGTGGCTGCCATGGCCGCCGGCAACATCGAGCAGGCGGCGGCGCAGCTCCGCGGTCATGGCGATGAACGCCGGCTCGCGCGACCCCCAATCGTTGAGCATGGCCCGGCGCGTCTCGATCTGGGTCGTCAGCGGTCCCGGGGTGAACAAGAGGGGCGGCTGGGCCATGGCGCGGCTCGCTAATCGGCTGCGCCGGCGTCGACGCGCCGGCTGGTGAGCCGCCGCAGACGCCAGCCGGTGAGCAGCATCATGAATGTCGCGCCGAGACAGGCGGCGACGACGAGCTGCGTACGCCAACCCAGCCAGATGATCGGCGCCAGCAGGTAAAGAAGATCGTCGGGATCGAAGCCGAACGCGCCGGAATAAGCCTTGCTGCCCGGGCCCTCGAGACGTTCCAGCACCTCCGACCAATAGCCGCAGACATAAAGGGCCGCTCCTGTGCAGACGCCGAGCGCGACGGCGACGCCGCCGAGCGCAGAATCCCGGAGACCGAGCCCAAGCGCGACGAAGAAACCGGAATTCACGACATTGTCGACGAGGTAATCATAGCGGTGACCGCCCGGCGTCGACATGCCGCCGATGCGCGCGAGTTCGCCATCGGCGCGGTCGAGCAGCGCGGAGACGAGCCACAGCCCGCCGCCCCACCACACCGAGGCGCCATCGGCGGGGAGCAGCGCGACGCAGGCCAGCAGCCCCGTCCCCAGCCGCAGCGTGGTGAGATGGTTGGGCGTGACCCCCGAGCCGACCAGCGGCCGGACGAGGATGCGCGCCAAACGATGGCTCCACGACGTCCCGATCACGACATCAATCCCCATCGGCCGCGGCGGGCACGCTTACGTCGTCGGCGACACGATCGACTAACCGCCGCGCCTCGATGAGCTGCCACACGAACAACGCTGGAACGCCCAAGGCGACCTCGCGTATGCGCTTCAACAAGGACAGCTCGATCGCCGCCTGCGGGCTGATGCCGAGCAGGCCGCAGACGAGCACGTAGCCGCCCTCCTGCACACCGAGCGAGGCCGGGATGGCAAAGCCGACAGCACGCAGCGCCTGACCCAGGCTCTCGATGATCAGCCCTTCGCGCAAATCGACGGACGCGCCGACAAGGTGGAGTGCCAGCATCACTTCGACGCCGCCCAGCAGCCAGGAGATCAGGTGGTAGCTGCACGCCCATACGAGCCGCCGAGGAGAGGCGTAGAGCGCTCTGATCGACCGATGCAGCCCGGCAATCTCGCCCAAGGAAGACCATGCCGATCCTCGCTCGGCGAGCCTGATCAAGCCCCGCTCGACCAGATGGAACAGGCCAAAGCGCTGCGCCGATATGAAGGCGGCGACGATGACAACCGCGAGGCCGATGCCGCCGATGATCCAGGGGGCGATCCGCGGCTCGTGCAGGCCGGGAACAAGCAGCGCCAGGCCGAGCAGCGTGAAGATGATCTGGCTCAGCATCTCCATGGTGAGATCGACGGTAACGCTTGCACCGCCCGCACCGAGCGGCACGCCGCCCTGCCGCAGCAGCCGCGCGCCGACGAATTCGCCGCCGATCTGCGCGACCGGAAGAAGATTGTTGACCGCCTCTCGGATCCAGCGAAGGGCGATGAAGGTGAGCAACCGGGGCGCCGGAGAGGGCGGCAGAAGCACTTGCCACGCCAGCGACGAGAAGAGCATCTGGACCGGGTGGAAGGCGATCACCGCGAGCACGCCCCAGCCCGCGGCACCCAGGCCGCTGGCGATCTCGGCAAAGCCGTAATACCCGCACAGCGCGAGCGCGAGCGCCAAGCCAAGGGCTGCGCCGAGGGCCAGAGAAAGTCTCATCAGGCGACGCCCGCGGCGGCGACACGCGGAGTGGCGGCGACCGTGCCGGCTTCCGCCAGGAACGCCTTGAAGCGCCGCGCCACGCTTTCGGGAGTGACCGTCGGCCGTCCGAGCTTGCCCATCGAGCCCGGCGCGATGCGGACGTGAATCAGCGCCGGCTTGGGGCCGAGCGAGGCAGCCCGATAAGCCGCCGCGAACCCGTCCAGGGTGCCACACGAGGCGGCGTAGCAATAGCCGCAGGCGAGCGCCACACCGGCAAAATCGACCGAGCCTGAAACGGTCGGCTGTCCGCCGGTGGAGTCATGGACGCCGTTGTCGAGCACGATGTGAATCAGGCCGGCCGGCGCGTAGGCGCCGATCGTGGCGAAGCTGCCGAGCTTCATCAGCGCCGCTCCGTCGCCGTCGAGCACGACGACGGGTATCGCCACGTTGAGCGCGACGCCCAACGCCATGCCCGAGGCGCCGCCCATGGACCCCACCTGATAGAGATGCTGCGGCCGGTCGGCCAGGGTGAAGAGCTCGCGCCCGCATTTGCCGGTGGTCGCGACCACCGCCGCCGCCGGATCGACCAGCGCCAGGAGGCGCTCGAGCACCGCCGCCCGGGTGGGCTGCTCTCCCGGCGTGCTGATGTCCTCGCGCCTGCCCGGGTCGGTGCGCTTGCGCGGCGCCGCCTCGAGCCCGTCGTCGCGGACGCTTCCCTGCTCCAGGACGAAAGCGAAGGGGAGTTCGTTCTGTGCCATCCGCGCGACCGCGCGCCGGAGAGCCGCCGGCAGCGCTTCCGTGCTCTTCGGGAAAGGCTCGTGCTCGACCTCGATCACGGACAGGAGCCGCTGCGTGATCTGTCCCATCAACTTATGCTGCGGCTCGTCGCCGATGCCGGGCTGACCCCGCCACGTGGTGATCAGCAGCGTCGGTATGCGGAAGGGCGCGTTGAGCGAGGTCAGCGGGTTGACGGCGTTGCCGAGGCCGGAATTCTGGCACATGACCACCGTCTTCCGGCCGGCGAGCCAGGCGCCGGCGGCGATCGCCACCGCCTCGCCTTCGCTGGCCGCGCCGACATAGGCGAGCGCCTTGCGGCTGAGCACGCCGTTGATCAACGGCGTGAGAAAGCTGCAGGGCACGCCGGTATAGAAGTCGAAGCCGTGGCTCGCCGCCTCGGCGAGGAAATCGGCGGCGGTTATCATCGGCGATCCGTCACGTGAAATTGCGCGCGTTCGAAAGATCTTCGAGCGTGTCGACGTCGAGCCAGTGGCCGGTTATGTAATGCACGAAGACGGGGTGCTTGGCCGCCAGTCGCGTGATCAGCATCGGCATGTCCGTGCTTTCGAGCTTGCCTTCGGCTTCGATGAGGTCCAGCTCTTCGCGCAGCCACGCGGCGCCTTGCGCCGTGAAGCGTGCCAAGCCGATCCATTCGCCGCTACTCTCCGCCGGCGAGAGGTCCTGAGCGACGGCGCGTAGATGGACCGGCGCATCGTCGAGATAGTTGCCGGAGAACGGTCGCTCGGCCGCGACCAAGTCGCGCGGCGTCGCGCGCGCACCCGCCAGAGCGCCGAGCGCATCGACCGCGACGACGATATCGCCATCGGACGCCAGCAGCCCATCGAGAATGTAGCGGCGGAACAAGATGTCGCCGTAGACGACGATGGTCTCGCCACCGAGCTGCCGGCGTGCGCAGGCGAGCGAGTAGACTTCGCCCGTCTCGGCGTAATGGTCATTGTCGACGGTCGCGACGCCGTTGAGAGCGATCGCTTCCTTGTGATAGCCGCGGACGACGGTGATGGCGCGGATTCCGCTGTCGGAAAGAAGCGAGACCAGCCGCTCTAGCAGCGACTGCCCGCGCACGTCGATCATGCATTTGGGCTGGTCGCGGGTGAGATCGCCGAGATCACCGCGCGACGCGGCGAGAACGACTGCCGAGGCGGTTGCCCGCGCCGGCAGATAACGCCGTTCGGCCGCCTCCAATTCGGCGTTGCCGACGAGGCGGAAGATGTCTTGGACGCTGGCCACCCGGCCTTCCACCTCGCGTAAGGATTCATCCTCCCAGATGCGGCGACTGGTGTCGCGCATCGCCGTGATCGCCGCGCGCAAATTGTGGTTCGCCCAGATGACGGTGGATATCCCCGCCTGGCGGAACAGCGATGTCGGCGTCGAGTGATAGGTCGTGGGCACGATGATCAACGGGCAGCGGTTCTGCCAGCGCTCGGCGAAGGCCAGGATCTCGCTCGCCGTCTTCTGCTTGGAATGGATCAGGATCGCATCGGCGCCGGCGGCGTGATAGGCCTCGGCGCGCAGCAACGCCTCGTCCAGCCCGTACCCGGAGATGAGCGCTTCGGTGCGCGCGACAATGACGAAATCGTCGTCGCTCTGGCTGTCTTTTCCGGCCTTGATGCGCCCGGAGAACTCCTCGATGCCGGCGAGAGGCTGTCGCTCGCCGACGAACGAGTTGGTCTTCGGGAAGAGCTTGTCCTCGATGCAGACGCCGGCGACCCGCCGCTCGCACAGTTTGCGCACGAGCCGTCGCACATTGTTGAAATTGCCATAGCCGGTATCGCCGTCGACGAGGATCGGCAATTTCGTCGATTCGGCCATGAACTCCAGCACTTCGAGCACCTGCGTCCAGGATGCTTCGTTGCTGTCGCGCAGGCCAAGGCTGGCGGAGATCGACAGACCCGACGCCCATATGCCGGGAAAGCCGGCCTCTTCGACGATCTTCGCGGAAAGGCCGCTATGCGCCTCCATGAGGAATGTCATGAAGGGCGAGTAGATCTCGGCGCGAAGCGCGGCCGCCCTGCCACGCTGCTGACGATCCGCCGCGCTATCCTGGGTCGCCGGCTCTCGGGGAAAGCTGACCATCTATCGCCTCGCGCGCTACCTTCGGGTGGGACCAAAATCGTGAGTCGGATGTTTCGGCCCTTCAGGACCTCCCCGCGCTTGATGGTAGAAAGGCCGCGGGGGGCGTCACTATCAGCAGAACTATGGGGAAAAAGTCAACATTGTGACAGCCCTCCTCGGACCGGCCGTGCAGCACCGCGAGGCGAAGTACAGGGAAACCCGGACGACGCTGATGCGCACGCACGCGCCCTAAACCTGAGATCGGAACGGCGGCTGACAAGGGGGCAGCGCCTGGTTTTCGGCGCGGCAGACGACGTGTTCCCGCCGAAGGCCCCTCGCCGCGCACCTCGTCTCGCCTCTATTTTCTATTTCGCCGCGCACAAAGTCGCGGCGATCGTCTTTCCAACGACACCGCTCTAGGCGCCCGATCAACCGGACCTGCGACACCGCTCGCGCGCCGGCGAGCAGGCCGTCGCGGTTGGCGCGATCCAGGCATTGATGAGGCCTTTGCGCTGTCGGCGTAGGCGAGGAAGACGGTGGCGTCGTGCTCAGCGGCAATGTGGCTGCGAATAGCCGCCACGGCTCGATCGTGCAGCGGCCGACTGCCAGACAACTGAACGTTTTCTTCAAGGGGGCCCATTCGCGCCGCGGTTGACATGTCCGTCGCCCTCGATGACAATTGATTTTTCATAGATGCGCCGAAAACTCGGGGTCACGCCGGGATCAAGGGGGAGGAACCATGGCGAACTCACCACGAATTCCGGAGCGCGGCCACCGGGAGCTGACACCCCGTCCGCAGCGCATGCTCCGCTCGTTGCGACTGGCGGTCTTTCCGGCCGTGCTTCTCGCGACGACGGCGGCGGTCTCGGCGGATGATTGGCGCGACCGCCACGAAGAGCGGGTCGAGCCCGTCGTGCTCAAGACCCAGGGAAGCTTTCTCGTCGGTGGCGCCGTGGTCACGAACCCCGGCACGTTCGACCCGATCGCGCTGACGCCGGACGGGCAGACCATCCATGGCGACCACGCCTATGCGCAATACCAGATACCCTTGAATGCGCGGCGATATCCGCTGGTCATGTGGCACGGCGGCGGCCAGTTCAGCAAGACCTGGGAAACGACGCCCGACGGCCGCGACGGCTACCAGAATATTTTCCTGCGGCGCGGTTACTCGACTTACATCATCGACCAACCGCACCGCGGCAATGCCGGGCGGGCGACGATCAACGGCACCATCGCGGCTGTGCCGGGGCCCGGCGCGACCGGCGAGCAAGGCATCTTCATCCGCTTTCGCCTGGGCATCTGGCCGGATTACTTCCCGGGGGTGCAGTTCTCGCATGACCCTGCCGCGCTCGATCAGTGGTGGCGTCAGCAGACCCCGGACACGGCGGCGACGAGCAACGATGTCGCCACTGCGCCAGTCGCCGCCCTATTCAACAAGATCGGCCCGGCGGTGCTGATCACGCATTCGGCGAGCGGCGTCCTCGGCTGGATAACCGCGACCAAGAGCGACAACGTGCGGGCCGTTTATGCCTACGAGCCGATCACTCAGGTCTTTCCGGTGGGACAGGTGCCGCCCCCGGTCCCGGCGGGACCCTTGGGTCCGATCACCGGTACGCCGATCCCGCTGGCCGACTTCATGAAGCTGACGACGATCCCGATCGAGATCATCTGGGGCGACAATTTTCCGACCGCCGGCCAGCCCGCCTCCGTCTATCCGGACATCGAGATCTGGCAGGGCCGGATCATCATGGCGCAGGAGTTCGTCAATTTGATCAATGCCTATGGCGGCCATGCGCACCTCACGCACCTGCCGGACATCGGCATCTTCGGCAACACCCATTTCGCGATGTCCGATCTGAACAGCCGGCAAATCGCCGATCTCTTGGCGGATTGGCTGCACGACCACCGTCTCGACAAACGATAAGGCTCGGTGCCGTCCCCGGTGGCGCCGCGCCAGCTATCCAGCACCTTGTTCAGCCTGACGTGCGGAAGAACGCTGGTGAAGCTGCTGCTGGCCCGCGGCGCTGAGTGCGCGGCTCGCGCCGGGCTACAGCCGCCCCTGCTGCAGCATCGGTTGCGGCGCCCGCGCGCAGCCGATCAGGCAGGGCAGATCCGTCGGCGACAGGGAGCGAATGCTCTCGATCACGCGGCGCGGCGCGCCCGCCGCATCGCCCGGTCCGGCGTTGCCGGCGAGCGCGAGCCCGATCATGCCGACGCACAGCAAAGCGGCGACACCGGCGGCGAGCTGGGCCCGCTTGCGGCGCCCCTTCATCGCGCGCGCATTCTCGAGCCCGTCGATGGTGATCTCCAGGCGGCGCCGGTCGAGGTTCCAGATCGAACGCTGGTGCTCGTGCAGCAGCTCGAGATCGGCCAGGTCGCGCTGGTGCCGGCTCGCCTCTTGCTCGTACTGCGCCTGCGCCGCTTGCGCCGCCGACTGTGCCTCGGCAAGCTCTGCCTTCATCTGCCGCAGGGTCTCCTCCCACGCAAGCCGCTCTTGCTCGCGTGCGATGACAAAGCGCCGTAGCAAGGCGACGAGCCGGTCGCGATCGCCACTCTCGACGATCGGCCGCACGACGCAGTCGACATGACGCTCGGCCTTGATGGTCGCGACCAACCGGCCGATCCGCGCCATGGCCTCGCTGCCCGCCTGGCCGCTACCGCCAGGCACGGGCGCGCGCCCACGCTCGCCGCCGGACAAGCGAGGGGCGCGCGCGGTCTCCGCTGTGTCAGTACCGGGAACCATGGCCTTCCCAAATACCTTAAGCCTTTTTTCGACTATGGCCAGCCGTGGTTAATCAATCCTTTCGCGTGCGGCAATCGCCTCTGCCCGCCAAGGTAGCGGCTCGGCCAGCGGCACGACGATGCCCGGCAGAGAAAGGACGCATCAGGGAACCACCCGGTCCCGGCTGGCGGCGGAGCGGCTCATGCCTCCGGTCGCCGCCTCCTGCTCCATGCCCCGGGCGGGCTATTCGAAAAGTAGCGGCAGGCGCCGCCTGTGGAACCTTCGCGCTGGCTGAGACGTATGTTACGAACCCGTGACACGACGATGACCGGTAGAAAAACGAACAAGCGCTTGCCGGAGCGCGATTGCTTGGGGCGGAGCCATGGAAGACAGAAATCGGTCGGGCACGATCGATGGTCCCGTTCGAGCTTTCAGCGCCACGGCGGCGACCCGGGCGGCGGCAAGCATTCTCGGTATCGCGCTGTCGCTGGTCGTCCTCGGAATGCTCATCCGCGCACGCATGACGGGCGTGCTCATCCTCGACAGCCTCGGCGAGCGGCTCACCAGTCCCATGGCGCTAGTCCATCAAGTTCTGGTCGGCACCTATTGGGATGTCGTCGTCGTCGTTGTCATCACCCTGCCGTTCTTGTGCTTGACCTACGCCCTGCGCCGCAGCCTGCGCGCGCTGCGCGTCCTGCGCGGCACTTATTGGCTCGTGGCAGGTTTCATACTCGCAGCCGAAGCAGTCAACCCAACGGTCGTGTACTATCTCGGCACGCCCTTCACCGTGCAATGGCTCTACTATTCGGATTTTCTCAGGGGACTCGACGCCCGCAACTCGCTTCTAAGCCTTCTCGACGCCAGGATCATCGCCGTCGCGTTCGTCGGCCTGGGTGCCTTCAGTGTGCTCGCCCTGATCCTGCGGCGCTTCGTCGAAGCCGCTTTGACCCGTTCGTACCGCCATCGGCTTGTTGTCGCCGTCACCGCGCTTGTTCTCGCGTATCTCGCGGTCGGATATGTCGAGTTAGATCGGCTGGAGCTGCGACGCTCTGTCACCGCCAATCCGGTGATCGTGTTCGCCGACTCGCTGCTGCCGCACGACGCGCCGGCCATCTACACGATGGCGACGCCAGTGGACTCCGACGATTTCGCGCAGGTGGCCGAGCGCGATCCTCGGCCGGCCGCGTCGCCCGGCGTGCCGGCCTCGGCTGGTATCAAGAACGTGATCGTTTTCGTCCTCGAATCCGTGCCATCGAAATACGTCGAGGCCTATGGCGGCAAGTTCCCGGTGACCCCGGTGCTGAGCAAATACCGCTCGCAAGCCATGATGTTCGATACCATCTACGCGCACACCGCCAACACCAATGTCTCGCTCGTCGCCCTCCTCACCTCCACATACCCCTGGCTGTCGACACGGTTCGTGACGCGGGAGTATCCGGATTTCCCCGTCCCTTCGCTGACTGGCGAATTACGGCAGCGTGGCTACCGCACGGCCTATTTCACCTCCGCCGACGGTCGCTTCGACGGCCAGGATGAATTCCTGGCACAGCACGATGTCGAGGTTCAGGAGGATTACCGCAGCATCCCCTGCGACCGCTCGATCAACGCCGCCGGCTTCGAGCAGACCATCCATGACCTTGTCGCACGCCAACAGTATTTCGAAGGCGTCCACGACGACTGCACGGCCGAGGCCCTGAACCGCTGGATCGATACGGAACGCGCGCGCCCGTTCTTCGCGCTGCTCTGGACCTTCATGACGCATCATCCGTATTTCGTCGCCGGCGAGGAGACCGATTTCGGCGTCGAAAATGAAAGCCTCAACCGCTATCTCAACGCCCTGCGCGTCGGCGATGGCGCGCTCGGCAAGGTGCTGCAACACCTCGAAGACACCGGGTTGGCCGATTCGACACTCGTCGTCGTGCTCGGCGATCATGGCGAGGCGTTCGGCCGCCATGGACAAGTGGCGCACGCCGCCAACATCTACGAGGAGAACGTCCACATCCCGTTCTTCCTCATCAATCCCCGCGCCTTCAAGGGCGAGGAAAGCGGCGTGGTCGGCGGCATCGTCGATATCGGTCCGACCATCCTCGACATCCTGCGGCTGCCGCTGCCGGGGGACTGGCAGGGCCGCAGCGTCTTCGCGCAACAGCGCAGCCCGCGCACATATTTCTTCACGCCATGGGCCGACCTGATCTACGGCTACCGGCAGCACAGCAACAAGTACATCTACAACGTCACCACTAATGAATTCGCCCTCTACGACCTGTCTGCCGACTCGGATGAGAGCCGCAACCTCATCGGTGAGCACCCCGAAATGAGGGACGAGATCACCAATCGCCTCGCCGCCTGGATCCAGTACCAGAACCGGCTGATCGCCAAGCTGACCTCTGTCGCGGCCAACCCGTCCGGCGGTAGCGAAGCCTCGCCCCGTTGAGGTCACCCCCATCGTGTTATAAAGAACACACCGCCCGACTTCGCGAATAGCCGGGCGCGGGAGGGATGACCGTGCAGGACCTCGATCCGTTCCGGATGCAAACGCGCTCGTGGCTGGAGGCGAATTGCCCGGCGAGCATGCGCACGCCCATGCCCGATGACGAGATCGTCTGGGGCGGCCGCCGCGCCAGCTTCAAGAACCCGGATGCGAAGCTCTGGCTCGAGCGCATGGCGGCGCGTGGCTGGACGGTGCCGACCTGGCCCAAAGAATATGGCGGCGGCGGCCTCTCGCCGGACGCGGCGCGCATCCTCGAGGAGGAATTGCGCCGCCTGGATTGCCGCCCGCCGCTGCAGAGCTTCGGCATCTGGATGCTCGCCCCGGTGCTGCTCGAATTCGGCACCGAGGAGCAGAAGCAGATGCATCTGCCGAAGATCGCGCGCGGCGAGATCCGCTGGTGCCAGGGCTATAGCGAGCCCGAGGCGGGCTCCGACCTTGCCGGCCTCAAGACCCGCGCCGTGCCGCAAGGCGAGCATTTCCTCGTCAACGGCCACAAGGTCTGGACCTCCTACGCCAATTTCGCCGACTGGATCTTCTGCCTGGTGCGCACCGATCCGATGGCGAAGAAGCATGAGGGCATCAGCTTCATCCTGATCGATATGGCCGATCCCGGCGTGCGCACGCGGCCCATTCGCCTCATCAGCGGCGCCTCGCCCTTCTGCGAGACTTTCTTCGAGAACGTCCGCGTGCCCCTGGGCAATCTGGTCGGCGAGCTCAATCAGGGCTGGACGATCGCCAAGCGCCTCCTCGAGCACGAGCGCAAGATGATCGCGTCCATCGGCCAGCGCCAGCGCGGCGCCGAGCGTCCGCTCGCCGACATCGCCAAGGCGTACGCCGGCGCCGAGGGTGGCCGCGTCGCCGATCAGACTTTGCGCGAGCGCATCGCGCAGCAGGAGATGGATCAGCGCGCCTTCCAGCTCACGCAGCGCCGCGCCGCCGAGGAGGAAAAAGGCGGCGCGCCCGGCCCCGCTTCGGCCATGTTCAAGTATTACGGCACCGAGCTCAACAAGCGAAAATTCGAGCTGCTGCTTGCCTGTGCCGGGACGCAGGCGTTGGGATGGGAGGGCGACGGCTTCGCCGCCGACGAGTTGCGCATCGCCCGCGAATGGCTGCGCTCCAAGGCCAACTCGATCGAGGGCGGCACGTCCGAGATCCAGCTCAACATCATCGCCAAGCGCGTGCTTGGCCTGCCGGACTGAGGCACGCCATGGCGCTGACGCTCGATAGCGACGCCGCGCTGGTGCGCGAGACGGCGCTTGAGTTCTTCCGCGAGCGCGCTCCGGTCACGGCGCTGCGCAAACTGCGCGACGAGAAGGACCCGACCGGCTTCTCGACCGCGCTATGGCGCGAGATGGCGGCGTTGGGCTGGGCCGGTTTCCTCGCGAGCGAGGAGTATGGCGGCACCGATTTCGGCTGCGTCGGCTTGGGCCAGGTTTTGGAAGCCGCCGGGCGCAGCTTGGCGGCGACGCCGCTCGTGTCGACGGCGCTGATCGGCGCCAGCGCCTTGTCGCTGGCCGGCAGCGCCGCGCAGAAGCGCGCATACCTGCCCGCGCTGGTCGGCGGCGAGCGCCTCGTCGCGCTCGCGCTCGAAGAAGGCGCGCACCACGCGCCCTTCCGCATCGCCACTGCGGCGCGCAAGAGCGGCAAGGGCTGGCGGCTCGACGGCGAGAAGCGCTTCGTCCTCGACGGGCACGTCGCCGATCTGCTGATCGTCGCGGCGCGCACGGCGGGGAGCCGCGACGAGCCGCAGGGCATTACGCTGTTTCTGGTGCCGGGCGACGCCAGTGGCGTGGTGCGCACCCGCACGGTTATGGTCGACAGTCGCAACGCTGCCATCATCCGCTTCGACGGCACCGACCTCGGCGAGGGCGCGGTCCTCGGCGAGGTCGATGCCGGCGCCGGGATCCTGGAGCGCGTGCTCGACCGGGCGCGTGCGGGGCTCGCCGCGGAGATGCTGGGAAGCGCATCCGAGGCCTTTGAGCGCACTGTGCTGTATCTCAAGGACCGCAAGCAGTTCGGCGTACCCATCGGCTCGTTCCAGGCATTGAAGCACCGGGCCGCGCAGATGTTCTGCGAGATCGAGCTGACACGCTCCGCCGTCATCGCCGCGCTCTCGGCGCTCGACGCCGGCGATGCCGGCGCGGGCCGTCTCGCCAGCCTTGCCAAGGCCAAGGCCGGCGACGCGTTCTTTCTCGTCAGCAACGAAAGCGTGCAGATGCATGGCGGTATAGGCATGACCGACGAACACGAGATCGGGTTCTTCCTTAAGCGCGCTCGGGTTGCGCAGGCGAGCTTCGGCGATGCATCCTTCCAGCGCTGTCGCTATGCCGATTTGAGCGGGTACTGACGTGAATCGGGGCCTGGCTCTTCCCGCCGGTGTGACCCAATAGCGCGCTCCGGCGGAAAGGTCACGGTCGCGGTCGTCCCCTTCCCCGGCTGTGGGACACCACTATAGCGTTAAATACTCAACAGATTATCCCGTTGTCCGGGCAGCATCGTCGATCATGAGTTGTATGCCGGAGCGTCCCTGCCAATTGTCGGCACGGAGGTGGCCGGCGAGGTGGAAAGCGCTTCCCTGGCCATGGAGCAGTGCGGGGCCGAGCTCGCCCTCGAGGCAGCGGAAGGCGATCGCCTTGAGGCGCCCGCCACCGGCGCCGTCGCCGAGGATGCAGCGCACATGCTGCGTGCCAACCACGTCGGCGCGCAGCACGCGCAAGTTGGCGAGCGCAAAGCGCGGCTCGGCATTGCCCGCGCCGAACGGACCCAGCCGCTCGACCAGCTCGACCAGGTCCGGGCCCGCGGCGCCGGCGGCGAGCATGCCGTCGATGCCAAGCTCCGGCATCAGCGCGTCCGTGCCCAGTGCCGCGGCCGCGCGCTCGACGAGAAAACCGCGCAGCGCCGGGAGCTGGGACACGGCAACCGTAAAGCCTGCCGCCATGGCATGACCGCCGCCGTTGAGCAGAAGCCCGGCCTGGCGCGCCGCGATCACCGCGGGCCCGAGGGCCAGTCCCGGCACCGAGCGGCCGGAGCCTTTGCCGATCCCATCGGCGACGGCGACGACGCAGGCCGGGCGGTTGTAGCGCTCCTTGAGGCGGCTCGCGACGATACCGATGACACCGGGATGCCAGCCCTCTCCGGCGGCGAAAACCAGGGGCGCGTTGCCGTCACCGCTCTCGACCTGGTCGATGGCCTGGGCCAGCACCCGCGCCTCCAGCTCGCGGCGCTCGGCATTGAGCGCATCGAGCTGGCGCGCGATGGCAAGGACGGCGCAAGGGTCGTCGCTCGCCAAGAGCTGGGCGCCGAGATCCGCCTGGCCGACCCGGCCGCCAGCATTGACGCGTGGGCCCAGGATGAAGCCCGCATGATAGGCGTCGAGCCGCTCGCTAATCCCGGCCACGTCGGCGAGCGCCGCGAGCCCGGGATTGCTGCGCCGGCGCAGCACCTTGAGGCCTTGCGCCACGAGGGTACGGTTGAGGCCGGTCAGCGGCACGACGTCGCAGATCGTGCCGAGCGCCACCAGGTCGAGCCACTGCATGAGGTCCGGCGCCGGCATCCGCTCATACCAGCCGGCGTCCCGGAGCGCGCGGTTGACGCCGACGACGAGGAGGAAAGCCAGGCCCACCGCGGCAAGCACGCCATGCGGGCTCGTCTCGTCGACGCGGTTCGGATTGATAACCGCGAGGGCCGGCGGCAGCTCGGGCTCGGCGATGTGATGGTCGACGACGATGACGTCGAGACCCGCCGCCTGCGCCGCGGCGAGCGGCTGCTGCGCCGCCGTACCGCAATCGACGGTGACGACGACGGCCGCCCCTTCGGCCTTGAGGCGGAGCAGCGCCGGCGCGTTGGGCCCATAGCCCTCACGCTGGCGGTCGGGGATGTAGACGCGCGTGCGGGCGCCGACGGCGGCGAGAAAGCGCTGCAGCAGCGCCGCGGCGGTGGCGCCGTCGACATCGTAGTCGCCGAACACGGCGATGATCTCGCCGCCGGTGATGGCTCGCGTCAGTCGCCTGACCGCGGCGTCCATGTCCTTGAGATGCGCCGGGTCGGGCAGATCGTCGCGCAAGGTCGGGTTGAGGAACCGGTCCGCCTCGGCGGCGCCGATACCGCGCGAGGCCAACAGCCGTCCGACGATCTCCGGCAGGCGCAGCTGTTGCGCCAAGGCCAGCCCGGCGCGATCGTCACCGGCGCGCTGACGCCAGCGCCGGCCGCACAGCGAGCGCTCGACGCCGAGAAAGGCAGGCGATCCATCGGGCATGGCGTCCAGGATCGATGACCGCCCCGAGTCGCGTCAATGGCGCAAATGGCCCCGGACTCCATCACGGAGGGTCGCGCGGCGCGCACACGCCCACGAAATCCGCGGAAAACTTGAGTTCGTCGAAATCGGGCAGCGGCCGGTTCATGTCGCGATAAACCTCGGCAAGCTCCGGACTGCGGCGCAGCAGCGCCTTGGGCAGCTCGATCAGATCGTCGATCATTGTTGTCGGCAGCGTCCAGGTGGTGCCGAACTGCCAGAATTTTTCGCGACAGGGCCGCGCCGGGATCATCTCGAAATCGATGGTGACGATCCGGGTCTTCACCGGCTTTTGCGTGTCGAGGTTGCGGGACACCGCGTTGCGGGTTTCTGGCCGATTGCTCCAGCACGTCCGCGCCAGGCTGATGCCGGGCGGCTGGTAGGTCGAGCTCGGCGTGGCGATCGCCTGCAACTCGGCCGACAGGTAATTCTGCGTGTCGAGGATCGTGTTATCGAGGGGCGTATCGATCACCCGGAACAGTGAGGACGCGACGTTCGGCGGGTAGATGCGGCTGTCAATGCCGGCGGGCGAGCGAGTACGCGCGTTGACGACAATGAAAACGACCTCGCGCATCCGCTCATAAGCCGGCGGCCGCGGCTTTTTCAGGCGCTGGAAGATGCCGGGCGCGCACTCTGCCTCGTCCTCCAGCGCCAGCGTCGATTGCACCCCGAGGTTGTCGACGAGCCCGCCATCGATGAGATGCAGCACCTTGTCGTTCGCGTTGAGACCGAGATCGAGATATTCACGCGCCTGACGCGCGCCGCGGAGCGCCGCCAGGCCATCGGAGCGAGGCGACGGAGCCTTCGCGCCCGAATTGTCGGATGCGTCGTATTGGGCATAGCCAGCGATCCAGCGCGGCGGACCGCGGTCGAGCCAGGCCGGATCGCGGTGCGCCGCGCAATCGCCGGAGTAGTTGCTGAGGCCGATCGGCGAGAAGACGATGGGAAAATTCGCCGACGCCGCCACGGCATAGGCCAGCTCATAGCGGTCGAGGTCCGAGCAAATGAGATCGAAGCGGTTTTGCGTGAAGGGAAATCCCGTCTCGTGGCCGAGATCGGTGGCGTTGAGGATAACGAAGGGTTGGTTCCGCTCGTTCTGGTATCTGCCCTTGACCGCCGCGTAAGTCGCATCGCCGAACAGCCGATCGGAGAAGAACTCGGCCAGAACGTCGCTCCGCTGGTAGGTAGTGAAGGCGTATCGCATCGCCGTCAGCGGATTGAGGCCGCGCCAATAGAGGCTCGCGATCGCATCGTCATTGCGCAGGAATTTGCCGAGATCGTCCTCTTGGTCCGCCGGCCCCAGACCGCCTTGGCCCTTGAGCGCGTACCACGCCGCCGTAACCGAGCCGCCGGAGACGGAGGAGATGACGTCCACTTCGTCGAGCAGCGTGCCTTCCCCCGATGTCGCCGGCAGCCGCTTGAGCGCTTGCAGCGTGCCATAGGCGAGCGCCGCCGCGCGGACCCCGCCGCCGGAGAATGTCACGACGATAAACGTGTCGCGCGCCGATTTCCGCGGCGCAAAGCGATAGCCGAAATCCGGATCATAGCGGCAGGCCGCCGCCTCGCCGCCGCACAGCCGCGCATTCGTGACATGAGCGAAGTGGTCGCAGGCGCACAGCGCCAGCAATCCGAACGCGACCGCCGCGCGTTGCAACAGCCTGGTCATAGCCAACATCCGCCGCGAGATGTCGAACGGGCTCTATAAGCGCATTGGGCTCCCGCCACAACCGAAGCGCGCGTTTCGGCGCTGCCGGCAGATCAGCGGTCGTAGCTGGGTTTGCGCTCGAAATTGTGCTGCGCCTCGACGAAGCGCACCGTGCCGGTCTTGGAGCGCATCACCATCGAATGGGTGATGGCGCCGCCGGCGAAGCGGCGCACGCCCTGCAGCATGGTGCCGCTGGTGACGCCGGTCGCCGCGAACATGACATTGCCCTTGGCAAGGTCGAGCAGGTTGTATTTGCGATTGAAATCGGTGATGCCGCAGCGCTGCGCGCGGCTGCGCTCCTCGTCGTTGCGAAAGATGAGGCGCCCCTGCATGAAGCCGCCGATGCAGCGCAGCGCTGCCGCCGCCAGCACGCCCTCGGGCGCGCCGCCCGACCCCATGTATATGTCGACGCCGCTCTCCGGCCGCGACGTGGCGATGACGCCGCTGACGTCGCCGTCGGAGATGAGCATGATGCGCGCGCCCGCCTCGCGCACCTTGGCGATCAGCTCGGAATGGCGCGGGCGGTCGAGGATGCAGACGACGAGGTCGGAGACGTCGGCGCCCTTGGCCTTGGCGAGGTTTTTCAAATTCGCCGCCGGCGGTTCGTCGAGATCGACGACTTCGCCGAGCCCGCTACCGATGCCGATCTTGTCCATGTAGACATCTGGCGCGTTGAGGAAGCCGCCGGCCTCGGCCATGGCTATGACGGCGAGCGCGTTGGCACCGCCCTTGGCGGTGATCGTCGTGCCCTCGAGCGGGTCGAGCGCGATGTCGATGCGTGGGCCGTGTCCGGCGCCCACCTTCTCGCCGATATAGAGCATCGGCGCCTCGTCGCGCTCGCCCTCGCCGATTACGACGGTGCCTTCGATGGCGAGGCTGTTGAGCGCCTTGCGCATGGCGTCCACCGCTGCCTGGTCGGCCGCCTTCTCGTCGCCGCGGCCCATGAGCCGCGACGCCGACAGCGCTGCCGCCTCGGTGACGCGCACCGCTTCGAGCGCCAGATTGCGGTCCATCGCTTCGTTCTGCGCCATGACTGCTCCTGTGCTATAGGTTCTCGACGCGGATCATGCGGGGCGGCTCCAGCACCGTCTCGAGCCGGCCGATGCGCTGGAGCGCGCGGCGCATTGCCGCCTCCTCGGTCTCATGCGTGGTCAGCACCACCGGCACCGCCTCGCCGGGGGCGCGGCCGCGCTGGATCATCTGCTCCATCGACACCTGCTCATCGCGCAGCGCTGCGGCGATGTCGGCGATGACGCCGGGGCGGTCCAGCACCATGAGGCGGACATAGGCGGCGCCGTAATGCCGCGCGATCGGCGACGACGGGCGCGTTTGGAGGGTCGCCGCCGGCACGGCGAAACTCGGCGACCAGCGCCCGACCGCGATGTCCAGGAGGTCCGCGACGATGGCCGACGCGGTCGGCTCGGCGCCGGCGCCGCGGCCCTCGAGCAGCACGCGGCCGACGAAATCGCCCTCGACGACCACGGCGTTGTAGACGCCCTCGACATGGGCGATCGGCGTCGCCCGCGGCACCATGCAGGCATGGACGCGCTGCTCGATGCCGTGGTCGGTGAGCCGGGCCAGGCCCAGGAGCTTGATGCGATAGCCGAGCTCGTCGGCGAACTCGATGTCGAGCGCGGAGATGTGGCGGATACCCTCGACATGCACACCCTCGAAATCGACGGCATTGCCGAAGGCGACCGCGGCGAGCAGCGCCAGCTTGTGCGCGGCGTCGATGCCGTCGATGTCGAAGCTCGGATCGGCCTCGGCGTAACCGAGCTTCTGCGCCTCGGCCAGCACTTCCTGAAACTCGCGCCCGGTCTCGCGCATCGTCGTCAGGATGTAATTGCAGGTACCGTTGAGGATACCGTAGATGCGCCGCACGTGGTTGGCCGCCAAGCCTTCGCGCAGCGCCTTCAGGATGGGGATGCCGCCGGCGACCGCCGCCTCGAAGGCGAGCGCCACGCCGCGCGCCTCGGCGAGCCTGGCCAGCTCGGTGCCGTGATGGGCAAGGAGCGCCTTGTTGGCGGAAACCACGTGCTTGTCGTGGGCGAGCGCACCCGCGACCACCTCGCGCGCCACGCCGTCGCTGCCGCCGATCAGCTCGATTACCACATCGATCTCGGGATCGGCGGTCATCGCCACGGCGTCGCCATACCAGCGCACGGCGGAGAGATCGACGCCGCGGTCGCGCCGCTTGTCGCGCGCGGCGACGGCGGCAACGACGAGCCGTCGCCCACTCCGGCGCTCGAGCAGATCGGCATTGCGCTGCAAGAGCTGCACCGTGCCGACACCGACGGTGCCGAGGCCAGCGACAGCGATCTTCAGGGGGGCTTGCACGCGGTCGCCGGCTCCCTAGACGTCACTGTCCGGTTTGTAGCGCCGGGACCGTCAAGTTGCGACTGTTTTATCGGCGGTTGGGCCGGTGTCAGAATTCCAGCAGGACCTCGGCACGATCCTCGCCGAGCCCATCACCAATCGGCGCCGCCTGGACGACGATACGGTTGGAGGCGAGGCCGAGCTGCGTCAGCGCCTTGGCCACGACATTGGCGCGTTCGATCGCCTTGCTGAAGCTCGCCAGCTCCTGCTGCGCCGCGTCGGCGCCGTAACCGCGCCGGCCATAGCCGACGACGCGGACGACGCCGCCATGCTTGTCGTAGAGCTTGACGACGTCGCCGAGCCGGCGGTCGTCATCCGGCGTCAGCGTCAACCCGTTGCCGGCGAACTTGATTTCCGCCGCCTGCAGCGAGACGGAGCCCGGCTTGCTCGGGCGCGGCGGCGGTGTGGCGATGGCCGGCTCCGATTCTTGCGTGCGCGGCACGGCCTGCAGCGGCGGCGAGAGCGCGGCCTGCTGCTCCGGTGGCTTCACCGCGGTCGGGGCTGGCGCGACAGCCGGCGGTTGCTGCGGCAGCCGCGACGGATCCAGCGCGGCGGTCTGCTCGGGCAGCGATTTTTGCGCATCGCTCGGGCCGAGCGACGGAGGCCAAGACCCGGCCTGCTGCTCGGGCGTCGGGGGAATGGCGATCGGGACCGCAGCCGGCGAGTGCTGCGGTGGAGGCGCCGGACTCAGCGCCGCGGTCTGCTCGGGCGGCGATTTTGGCGTATCGCTCGGGCCCAGCGATGGCGGCCAAGGCGTGGCCGGCGTAACGGGTGCCGGGGGCAGAGACGGCGGTGGGTCGGCCTTCACGACTGGCGCCGCGGCGACCTTGGGCGCATCGACCGGCGGAGCGACCGCGGGCGGCGGCACGGGTCGCGCCGGCGCCGCGGCTGCCATCTTGTCGGGCGTCGGCATCATCATGTCGCCAGGCGGTGGCGGCGGTATGCGCATTGCCTGGTCGGCGGGCGCTGGCGATGGGGCGGTGGGCGTCGGGGCGGCAGGCGGCGCGGTCCCCGCCTTGGCGACGTCGGCGGGCGACGGCGAGCGCGGCGACGCGGCATCCGCCGATGATGCGGTCGGCCGCTGCCGGTCGGCAGCCGCGGTCTGCGGCGCGGGCGATGGGCGCTTGGCAATGGTGGCCGGTGGCGACTTGGCCGCTTGGTCGGCGGCCGGCTTGCGCGCCTTCTCGGGCGGCGGAAGGCTAGGCGGCGGCGGAGCCGGACGCGGCGTGTCGCCTTCCGGCATGGCGTGCGCGGCGGGACTGGTCAGCGCGGTTTCCTGGGGCGCCGGCTCGGACCCGGAGGGCGAGCGCCGCCACGCGCTGTTCGCATCCGAGCGCCCGCTCGTGAGCGACGGATCGGCGTTGCGCTTGGTCTCGGTGGGTGCAGCGCCGTCGGTGGCGGATGACGGGCGGGTGATCGGCCTCGGCGCGCCGTCGGACACCGCAGCGCCGCGGCTAGAGCGCAGGTCCGCATCGCCCTGTTTCGCCTGGGCGCGGTCGTCGACCAGCCCTTGCTGCAGCTTCTGCCGGTCGATGCTGCTCATCGCGCGATCGGGCGGCGGCGGCACGGTGCCGAGATTGGGATAGGGCTGGTTGCGCCCGGCTTCGAGGTTCTGCGCGTTGCGCTCGCCCGTGGTGTCGTCGTTGAGGGTGAATCCGGCGGCGCTGCGGTAGAGCTCGACGGGATTGACGTATTTGGGGGTGGACGAGCATGCCGCCAGCCCGGCAGCGGCCGTCATTGCCAAGGCCACCGCTCGGCCGCCAGCCTTGTCCCACCCTCCACTGATCCTGCGCAGCATCATGGCCGCCTCGCCTTCCCCTGGGCTAACGGATTGTCGCCCCCTATATAAGCCCTGCAAATACTTACCTGTTGGTGTATTAGATCGGCGCTTGCCGGTCGGCAACAAGCAAACGGCGCCGGGCGGGCGGGCGGCGCGCCTTCCCCGACGCAGCGGGATGGTAAAGATGGCAGATCCGGGCGACCCCGAAATCAAGATACCCGACCCGGTCGAGTGGTCGCGCAACATGGCGGAGATCGCCGAGCGCAGTCAGCGGCTGGTGATGGAATTCCTCGCGCGCCAGAACGGCGAGGGCGTCGGCATGGGCGACCCGCTCAACATCGGCAACGCTTTCCTGGAGATGACCCGGCAGATGATGGCCGATCCAGGCAAGCTCATCCAGGCGCAGATGTCGCTCTGGCAGGATTACATGACGCTTTGGCAGCGCACCGCCGAGCGTTTCCTCGGCGGCAAGGCCGAGCCTATGGTCGAGCCGGCGCCGAGCGACCGCCGCTTCAAGGACGCGGCCTGGAGCGAGAGCACGCTCTTCGACTTCATCAAGCAGAGCTATCTCCTTACCGCGCGCTGGCTGCAGACGACGGTGAAGGACGTCGACGGCCTTGACGACAAGACGGCGAAGAAGGTCGATTTCTATACGCGCCAGTTCGTCGACGCGATGGCGCCGTCGAATTTCGTGCTGACCAATCCCGAGGTGCTGCGCACGACGATCGAGAGCGGCGGCGAGAACCTGGTCAACGGCCTGAAGCATGTGCTCGACGATCTCGAGCGCGGCAAGGGTCGGCTGGTGATCAAAATGACCGACATGGACGCCTTCAAGGTCGGCGAGAACATCGCCGTCACGCCCGGCAAGGTCGTCTACCAGAACGATCTGATGCAGCTCATCCAGTACACGCCGACGACCGAGATGGTGAAGCGCCGGCCGCTGCTGATCATGCCGCCCTGGATCAACAAGTTCTACATCCTCGATCTGCGGCCGGGGAACTCCTTCATCAAATGGGCGGTTGACCAGGGCCACACCGTGTTCGTCGTTTCGTGGGTCAATCCCGACGAGCGGTTGGCGCTCAAGGGCTTCGACGACTACATGCTCGAAGGTCCCTTCGCCGCGCTCGACGCTATCGAGCAGGCGACCGGCGAGCGCGAGGTCAATGTCATCGGCTATTGCCTCGGCGGCACGCTGCTGGCGGCGACCCTCGCCTACATGGCGCATAAGGGGGACGATCGCTTCAAGAGCGCCACATATTTCGTCGCCCTCACCGATTTCGCCGAGCCGGGCGAGCTCTCCGTCTTCATCGACGAGGATCAGCTGCAGTCGCTCGAGGAGCGGATGAAGGGCCACGGCTATCTCGAAGGCTCGGACATGGCGACCACGTTCAACATGCTGCGCGCCAACGACCTCATCTGGTCGTTCGTCGTCAACAACTACCTCCTCGGCAAGGAGCCGTTTCCGTTCGATCTGCTGTACTGGAACAGCGACTCGACACGCATGCCTGCGGCCATGCACAGCTTCTATCTGCGCAACATGTACCAGGACAACAAGCTCGTCGTGCCCGGCGGCATCTCCCTCCTGAACGTGCCGATCGATCTCAGCAAGATCGCCGTGCCGAGCTTCCTGCTGTCGACGCGCGAGGATCACATCGCGCCGTGGAAATCGACCTACGCCGCGACGCAGATCTACAAGGGCCCGATCAAATTCGTGCTCGCCGCCTCGGGCCACATCGCCGGCGTCGTCAACCCGCCCGGCCAGCGCAAATACGGCCATTGGGAGAACGGCAATCTGTCGCCCACGCCCGACGCCTGGCTCGCGGGTGCTGCGTATCACGAGGATTCGTGGTGGCCGAGCTGGGAGAAATGGGTGAGCGAGTATTCCGGCGGCGAGGTCAAGGCCCGCCAGCCCGGCGACGGCAAGCTCACGCCCATCGAGGACGCACCCGGCTCCTACGTGCGCGTCAAGGCGAGCTGACGCATACTCGCGGGCAGCCGATCGGGTTCAGTCGTCGTGGTGCTGGACCGTTCGCAGTGCGTCGCCAATGCTGTCGAACGTGCTGCTCAGATTCGCGCCCGCGAACGTCAGCGCGAGCATGATCGCGACCGCGATGAGCGCGGCGATCATGCCGTACTCGATGGCCGTGGCGCCGCGGTCGTCGCGAAAGACATCGGTCAGGTGCCTGCGCATGATCTGGCCCCCTTGCAAGACAAGACAGGTCGCCAGCGGGCGCAAGAGTAGCACCGGATCAACCGAGACAGGATGATGATCGGCTGCAACTTTATCAAAACACCATCGGTCGCCGGGACGCTTTCGTCGCCGGCTTTGTCGCGCCTTTTCGCGAATTTCGCCGCAGGTGGAGCCGCAGAACGGCGCCGTCACGCAGTTCGTCGCGGAGATTGCCGACGGTGACCACCGGCCGTCCACTCGAGCATCTCTGAAAATCCGTTTCGGAAATCAGGAAAAGCGTTCCCACGCAGCGGGCGGGAAATTCCGAGTGCGCCCCGATTGCGGCCCGGCAGACGCCCCGCTTGCGTAAGGTCTCGACTTGCGTTCGTAGAACGGCTCGCGTTTCGTCCACCGTCGCTTCGCAAGGCCGCAAGGAGCCGAGCAGTTGTTCCTCCTATGCGCGGGTGCAGGCGAGCTGCGCGCGACGGACGCTCAAAAAAAGCGCAAGCGCTGCACGCGAATTAGGCGTTGACCGACCTCTATCGCGGGTTTACCGTTTCGATGGGATTAGGCGCGTTCTAACGACTCCGAATCAAATCGGAGCTGAGCGTTCGGGCTAACCACAGCCACGACCGGCTATGCGCGGGTAACGCCGCGCCAAGGGGTAGGATTTTGCCGTCGCGCAACTGGCTTCGCATGCCTGGGGCGCGGCGGTTGGTGCGCGTTTCTACAAGCAAACTCAAGGGGAGGAGTAACCACATGGTTCGATTTTCCAATCGACACCTGCTGAGCATCATCCTCGCGCAGGGAATGTTGGCGACGCTGCCGGCCGCGATGGCGACCGCGGCGACCGTCGAAAACCCGCTCTGTTCGGGCGAGGGCGTGCTGTTCAACCCCGGCAATGGTCAGGACATCGTCGTCCCCGCCGGCTTCACTGTGAGCGCGTTCAAGACCGGCCTGAATTTCCCGACCGGGATCGCCTTCAAGGGCGAAGGGGACAAGTTCGACGTCTTTGTGCTCGAGTCCGGCCACGGACTGCCCAGCCGCTGCAATGATGAAGCGAAGTGGCAGACTCTGGGGCTGGGCCCCAACCCCTTCACCCCCGACATCCTGGTCTTCAACCAGAACGGAACCTTGCTCCGCACGCTCGGGAAGCCGACGGATGCGACCACTGAGACCGGCGGTACCAACGTCTTCCAGCCGCACGGTCCGGCGGTCGATATCGGCTTCGAGAATGGGCTGGCCGGCGGGCGACTGTTTGCCACCGATTCCAATCAGGCGACGCATGCGCATAACGGGCAGAACAACAGCTCGCGCATCGTCACCGTGGACCCGATGAGCGGAAAGGTTTCGCCCTTTATCACGCAACTGCCGACCGGCGACCATCCGAGCGAGCAGCTCGCCTTCAAGGGCGGGTTTATCTACTGGTCGCAGGGCTCGACGACCAACAGCGGCGTCGTCGGCCGCGACAATGGCAACGGCGCCAATCAACAGGACATCCCCTGCCAGGACATCGTGCTGAGCAACAATACGTTCGATTCCGGCGGCGGGGTCTTCACCAGCGGTTACTCCCCGTTCGGCACGACACGCCCGGGCGCGACGGTCAAGGCCTTCGACAGCGCCGCGCATCACGGCGTCTGCGACGGCGCCATTCTGCGTGCGCGGCTCAGCGCGAAGAATCCGGCGGACACGATCGAGCCCTTCTCATGGGGCTATCGCAACGGCTACGCCATCCGCTTCGCGCCCGAGGACCATGTCCTGAAGAGCGGGCTGCTGGTGGGCGAGGACGGCGCCGACGAGCGCGGCGCGCGGCCCTCGAGCAATGCTCCCGATTCGCTGCAACTCGCGCGCCAAAACGATGACGGCACGCCGGACTACCATGGCTGGCCCGATCGCTACGGCTTCCTGCCGGCGAATCAGGCGATCTTCAACCCGGTCGGCGGGCCGGGCGACGATCTCTGCGTCCCAGATATCACCCCCAGCAAGTGCACGCCGGCGAGCCTCGCGCAGATTCTGAGCGAGGATCGGCCGATCCACGACGTCCTGGCGTTCCCGCCGCAGCAGATCACGGCACCACTCGCCATCGAGGCGGCCGATTCTTCGTTCACCGGCATCGACTTCGTGCCGAATTCCTTTGTCGGCGGGCCGATCGAGCGCGGTGCGGCCTTGTATGCGCTCGAGGGCGACTTCGGCTTCTCGGCCGCCAACGCCACCCCGCCGGCGCCGGAGGCCGGGCACGAGATCAAGCTCATTAATTTCAGCGATCCGGACGACCCGCTGGTGCTCAAGATCATGCGGTTCGCTCACAACACCACCTTCGAGCAGGCGTTCCCGGACGGGATTCGCGCGTTCAACCGTCCCACCAACGTCAAGTTCGGGCCCGATGGCTGCGCCTGGGTGGTGGATTACGGCGCGGTCCGGGATTTCGGCCAGTCCGATCCGGCCTCGAAGTTCACGGTCCCGGCCGACGCTCCCCTCGTCCAGATCCCGCATACCGGCGTGATCTGGCGGATCTGCCGGGGATGAGGCCGGCGCATTGATCGACCAGAAGACGCGATCGAGTTGAGAGAGCCTGTCGGGGAGCGGCATCAGCCGCTCCCCGATGCATTGAGGAAATCCGGCTCGGTGAACGACGCCCTGCGCGAGCAGGGCGTCGTCATTTCCGGCGCTAGATGCCGTGCGCGGCCCAGAATGCGCAGTGATGCCGCGTCGCAAAATCGGATTCGACCTGCGCTCCCGCCGGCGCCAGCGACTGGATGTCCTCGTCCTCGTCACGGGCGGTGAAGCGCGGCCAGAATGGCTCCGGGAAGTGATGGCGGCGGAACGTGTTGGGATCGCCGTTGCGGGCGAATTGCGTCCAATAGGCGATCATCGTCTCGGACAGCTTCTGCTGTGTCGGCGTGAACGGGACCGATTGCGGCAGGGTAAAGAGGTACTGGATCTCCGAGGCATGCGCCGCGCCGTAGGGAATGCTGATCGGCGGCAGGAAATTCTCTGCCGCATTCTCGTCGTTGAATTCATAGGCGTAGGTCCGCACGTATCCGGACAGCGACAAGTCGGAGCTCCGCGCGCCGCAGGCGAAGATGACGTCGGTGCCTAACGCAGCGACCGCCTCGTCCGCGCTCGCGTAATTGGCGAGGGGGTATTCCGCCAGTACCGCCGGCGCGAGTGCGGCGCCGACGATGGCGCGGACGACGAACGGGTACGCCGCCGCCGTCACCGGTCCGCCGACCAGGTCGAAATCGAGCCCGACGAACAGCGTGAACTCGTCGTGGTTGCTGCCCTGGATGATCGGCACGCGATTGAAATCGCCGCTGGCGAAGGCGCTCGCCAGCGTCTGCGGCAACACCTTGCCATCGACATTCGGCACGATGCCGGACGCGGTCTTGGCGAGGATCTGGGCCACCGTCAGGGAGCGTAAGCATGCGGCGATGCTGCAGCCGAGGCTGGTCGCCACCGCGCTGCCCTGCGCCTCCGCGGTTGCCAGGCTCGGCAGGTTGAGCGCGTAGGCGCCGCTCTCGACGATGGCGCGCTGGAACAGCCCCGCCGCCCGCGGCGAGGCGACGTTCGAGAGCGTGCTCAAGCCGCCGGCGGACTCGCCGAACAGCGTCACCTTGTCGCGATCGCCGCCGAAGCGCTCGATGTTGCGTTGCACCCACTCCAGCGCGAATTGCTGGTCCATGAGCCCGTAATTGCCGGAGATGTGCTCGGCCGATTCGGCGCTCAGCGCCGGGTGGGCCATGTAGCCCAGGAGCCCCAGGCGATAATTGATGGTGACGACGACGACATCGCCTTGCTCGACCATCCGCACGGGGTTGTAGTCGTCGCTCTCGCCGACGACCAGCGCGCCGCCATGGATCCACACCATCACCGGGTGGTCGTCGCGGCCGTCGTTCGGGGTGAAGACGTTGAGGTAAAGGCAATCCTCGCTGACGCTCGCCGCGCCGAAGGGGGAAGCGTTCTGCGCGCAGTGGCTCGCGAAACGCGTGGCGTCGCGCGGCGCGAGCCAGCGCGCATGCGGCTGCGGCGGCCGCCAGCGGAGATCGTCCACCGGCGCTGCCGCATAGGGAATGCCGAGGAATTCGCGCATCGTCGGCGTGGACAGTCCTTTGACCGGCCCGTCATGGGTCATGACGACCGGCGAACCGGCCATCGCGTTGCGCACCGGGCTCATCGCCAACAGGCAGGCGGCAACAACGCCGAGCGTCCAGGGCGCGCGCCTCGTCGCTCTGGCTTTTTGCTGCAAGACCATTGGTTTCTCCTCCCCTGTTAAGTGCTTTCTGGATCAGCACGACGGCCGTTCGCGCGGACGCATATACACGCCCGGAGCTAGCTGGCTTTCTTGCATGAAACTATGGGTGGAGAAGCCGCCTCTCCGCAATGCCTGGATTGCGGCGGGCAGCGATTATCGGCGGGCTCTATCGGTATTCGCTCGCCAGCCGAGCGCACTGCTTCGGCAGGCGCTCGATATAGAGCGCCTCCTCCGGCGTGACGTCGCGCAGATAGCGCGCCGGCGTGCCGGCCCAGAGCTGGCCTTTGGGCACGCGCTTGCCCGGCGTCACCACCGCGCCTGCCGCGACCCAGGCGCCGCTCTCGACCACCGCGCCGTCCATGACGCAGGCCTTCATGCCGATGAAGCTCGAATCCTCGAGCGTGCAGGCATGGATCAGCGCCATGTGGCCGATGGTGACATGGGCGCCGATGCGCATCCCTTCCTTGAGCACGCTCGAGACGTGCACGACCGTGCCGTCCTGGATGTTGGCGTAGGCGCCGACGCGGATCGGCGCGATATCGCCGCGCAGCACGCAGCCGAACCAGATGTTGGCATTGGCGGCGATCTCGGTGTCGCCGATGATGACCGCCGTCTGTGCCACCCACGCCTCCGGCGCGATGCGCGGCAGCGCGTTGCGGAAGGGCAGGATGAGGCCGCCGCTCACGGGAACAACGGCTCCTGCTCGAGTCCTGTCGTCTCGGCGATGCCGAGCATGACGTTCATGTCCTGCACCGCCTGGCCCGAGGCGCCCTTCACCAGATTGTCGATCGCCGAGACCAGGATGGCGCGGCCGGAAAGGCGATCCTGCGCCAAGCCGATATGGCACAAATTCGAGCCGCGCACGTGATGCGTCGCCGGCACGCTGCCTTCCGGCAGCACGCGCACGAAGGCCTCCTTGGCATAGGCATCCTCGAGGACGCGCCGCAAATCGGCCAGCGCCGCGCCCTTGGCATAGCGCACATAAATGGTCGAGAGGATGCCCCGGTTCATCGGCATCAGATGCGGCGTGAAGCTCACCTTGATCGGACGGCCCGCCGCCGCCGACAGCCCCTGATCGATCTCGGGCATGTGGCGGTGGCTCGCCACGCCATAGGCGGTGATGCCTTCGGCCACCTCGGCGAACAGGCTGGTCTCCTTGAGCCCGCGCCCGGCGCCGGTGACGCCGGACTTGGCGTCGATGACGATGTCGTCGGCATCGATCACCGCTTTCTTGACCAGGGGCACGAGTGGCAACAGCGAGCCGGTCGGATAGCAACCGGGCACGGCGACGAGGCGCGCGTTGGCGATGCCGGAGCGATTGACCTCGGTGAGGCCGTAGATGGCCTCGCGCTGCAGCTCGAGCGCGCGATGGGCATGGCCGTACCATTGCGCATAGGACGCGGGATCGGCGAGGCGGAAATCGGCGGAGAGATCGAGGATCCGCAAATGCTTCGGCAGGCCGGCGAGAACTTCCTGCGTCGTGCCGTGCGGCAGGCAGCAGAAGACCAGATCGACCTTGCGCCAATCCACCTCGGCGATCGCCACCAGGTCGGGAAGGTTGCGCCGGGCGAGGTGCGGGAACACAGCGCCGATCGGCTTGCCGGCCTGACGGTCGGCCGTCATCGCCACGATCTCGGCGCGCGGGTGATGCGCGAGGATGCGCAGCAGCTCGGCGCCGGTGTAGCCGCTGGCGCCGAGAATGGCGATCCTTACCCGACCGTCTTGCGAAGCCATGACCATCTCCTGCCGCTCGCCCGAGTTGAAAACACACTCGGCGAGGAAAGTCCATCCGGCGCAGAAGCTGGGGAGCGCCGGGGCTCGGCGCAAGCGGCCGCAAAAAGGAACGCTGCCGCGCCAAGGCTCGTTTTCCAGGGAAACTTAACGGTCGGATTGCCGTGCGCGCGCTCAAGATCATTGGTTGGATGGCGGCGGTCATCCTGCTGCTCGTCGTCATCGCCGTCGGCGCGCTGTGGCTCGGCGGCGCCCGGGCCGTCGCCTGGGCGATCGAGCATCCCGTGAGCGGCATGGTCGGCCGCCAGATCCGCATCGACGGACCCCTCACCATCCGCTGGGGCGCGCCGACGCGGCTCGTCGCCGAGGATGTGCATGTCGCCAATGCCGCCTGGGGCAGCGAGCCCGACATGTTCCAGGCGCGCCGGCTCGAGATCGACCTCTACGCGCGCACCCTGCTGCGCGGCCCGACGCGCATCCCGCTGATCGCGCTCGATGGCGCCAGACTGTTGCTGGAGACCTCGAAGACGGGCGAACGCAACTGGGATTTCGGCGCCAAATCCGCGGCGCCGAAGAAGCGCAGCCAGTTCCCGGATCTGCGGCATTTCGCGGTGACCGACTCGGCCCTGGTCTTCCACAATGGCGAGACGGAAGCCCGGACCGAGCTGGGCCTCGCCAACTTCGACTTCCAGCAGCCCGATCCCGCCAGCCCGGTGACGATCGCCGCGGAAGGAACCTTCCAGAAGGCGCCGATCCGCATTGCCGGCACGGTCGGGCCGATCGCGCAGCTGCGCGATCCACAGAAGCCCTACCCCGTGAAGTTCGACGGCGGCGTCGACCAGATCCGGATCGCCGCCGAAGGCACCATCGACGAACCGCTCGATTTTGCCGGCGTCTATCTTCGTCTGTCGCTCAGCGGCGCCAAGCTGGACGAACTCGCGGACATGCTGGGCGTGCCGCTGCCGCAGCTACCCGATTTCCGCAGCACCGCCGTGCTGGCCGGCAGCAACGGTCGCTTCGACTTGAAGGCCCTCACCATGCGCATCGGGCACAGCGACCTCGAGGGCGGCATCGCCATCGACACCAATGCCAAGGTGCCGCAGCTCCAGGCCAACCTCACCTCGACATTCATCGATCTCGCGGATTTCAAGGGCCTCTATGGCGCCAAGCCGCAAGCATCGTCGGCCCCCTCCAAGCCGCCCGATCCCGGCGACCGCATCATTCCGGACACGCCGATCTCCGTGCAGAAGCTGCCGGGCATCAACGCCGAGCTCAATTTCGACGGCACCAACATAAAATCGACGGGCGGGCTGCCATTCGAGCGCGTGAGCCTCGGCCTCACCCTCAAGGACGGCGAGCTCGAGCTGCGGCGCCTGCGCTTTCACGCGGCCCAGGGCGATGTCGACCTCGGTTTCCACTTCACGCCCTTCACCAAGAACGGCCCGCCACACCTCAAAGCCAATGTCGATATTCGGCATGTCGACCTGCACCAGCTCCTGAGCGGACAGTCCATGCCGGACATCCTTAAGCAGACGGCCGGCGTCGCCGGCGGCTTCATCAAGATCGACACCAGCGGCGTGTCGACGCGCGAGTTCCTCGCGCGCATGAACGGCGATGCCGGAATCTTCATGGAGAATGGTCGGTTGAGCGCGCTGCTGGAACAGATCGCGCCGATCAATGTTCTGGGCGCGCTCGGCGTCTATATCCGCGGCGACGAGCCGGTGCAGATCAATTGCTTCGTCTCGCGCTTCGCCATCAAGCAGGGCGTCGCCACCGCGACGACGCTGCTTTTCGACACCAATGACGATACGGTGCTGGGTGAAGGCAACGTGAACTTCGCCGACGAGACGCTCTATCTGCGGCTCGTGCCCTACAACAAGAGCTTCACCTCAGTGACGCTGCGAGCGCCGGTCGACGTGCGCGGCACTTTCAAGAAGCCCGACTACCACCTCGAGGTCGGCGGCCTCGTCGCGCGGCTTGGTGCGGCCGTCGGGCTCGGCGTGCTGTTTCCGCCGGCGGCGCTGCTGCCGCTCGTCGATGCTGGGCTCGGCGAGAACAACGCGTGCTCCAAAGCCTATGCCGCGCAGCGGCCGCCCGGCGATGCCGAACCCAAGACCGGCACGAGCTCGCCGCCCGCCAACCGGCAGCCGAAGGCGAGCCGCAACCCGCGGCCGCGCTGATCCGGCCCGAGCCGCTCTAGCGCTTCGAGAACTGAAAGCTGCGGCGCGCCTTCGCCTTGCCGTATTTCTTGCGCTCGACGACGCGGCTGTCGCGCGTCAGGAAGCCGCCGGCCTTGAGCACGGGGCGCAATCCCGGCTCGTAATAGGTCAGCGCCTTGCTGATGCCGTGGCGCACGGCGCCGGCCTGCCCGGAGAGGCCGCCGCCGATCACGCTGCACACGACATCAAACTGACCGAGCCGGTTGGCGATGACGAAGGGCTGGTTCAGCAGCATGCGCAGCACAGGCCGCGCGAAATAGATCGGGCTGTCGCGGCCGTTGACGGTGATCGTGCCATTCCCCGGCTTGATCCATACGCGGGCGACCGCGTTTTTGCGCTTGCCCGTGGCATAGGCGCGGCCCTGCGCGTCGAGCTTCGGTTTCGCCTCGGCGGCCGGCACGGGCTGCGCGCCCGGCGCGCCTTGCAGCGCCTCGCGCAAGCCACCCAACGATGTCTGCAGATCGGCCATGGTCACGCCCTCTTCTTGTTCTTGCGGTTCATCGCGCCGACATCGAGCGGCTGCGGTTGCTGCGCCTCGTGTGGATGGTCGGGTCCTTTATAGACCTTGAGATGCCCCATGACGCGCCGACCCAGGGGGCCGCGCGGCACCATGCGCTCGACCGCCTTGATGATGACGCGCTCGGGGTGCTTGCCGTCGAGGATCGCGCCCTTGCTGCGCTCCTTGAGGCCGCCGGGATATCCCGTGTACCAGCGGAAGACACTGTCGCGCCGCTTGTTGCCGGTCAACGCCACCTTTTCGGCATTGACGACGACGATGTGGTCGCCGCCATCCATGTGCGGCGTGTAGGTCGGCTTGTGCTTGCCGCGCAGACGGCTGGCGATGATCGAGGCGAGCCGGCCGAGGACCAGGCCCTGGGCGTCGATCAACAGCCACTTCTTGTCCAGCTCGGACGGTTTTGCGGAATAGGTCTTCATGGTCCTGTGACCCTCAAAAGGCGGCGCAGTATGTCACGCAAGTCGCTTCAGTCAAGCACAGAATATGCGTAGAATCAAACGCTTAAGTTATACGGTATTATAATACCGTGTGCGTCACTCAGCGTGGCGGCAGCGAATAGGTGCCGGAGACGTGGGCAACCATGTCCGGATCTTCCGCGGAGAACAGCTCGACCGTCCCGACGGCCAGGCGCTTGCCGACCTTGATCAGCCGCGCATGGGCGATGAGGTCGGCGGGCGGCGGCAGGCGCAGGAAGTTGATGGTGAGGTTGGCGGTCACCGCCTGCACCACCGGCCCGAGCGCGGCCATGACGGCGCCATAGAGCGCGAGGTCGGCGAGCGCCATCAGCAGCGGCCCGCCGATCGTGCCGCCTGGGCGCAGGAAGTCGCTCTTGTAGGGCAAGCGGAACACCGAGCGTTCCGGCGACAGCTCCACCACTTCGGGTCCCATCGCCTGCGCGAAAGGCAGCTGCTCGCGCACGATCGCCTCGAACTCCGCCACGGTGATGCGCGACATGCCTGCCCTCGCCGTTCGGCCTCACCCTCGCCCATTGCCCGCGCACGCGCAAGCGGCGCTAGCGGCCGGCCAGACTGCCGCGCGCTGCGCAGGCGACGATCGTGCCCGCCAGCATCAGCGCCAGCGCGCAGACGATCGCTGCGCCGGTCGGGAAATCGAGGAAGGCCGAGCAGAGCAGGCCGATGACATAGCCGAGAACGCCGAACGCGTAGCCGAACGGCAGCGGCCGCCGCGCCCCGGCGATGCGCGCCGCCAGCGCCGGCACGATCAGCGAGGCGAACACCAGGAACACGCCGGCGAGTTGCACCGACGCCGTCACCGTGACCGCGAAGACGGCATAGAACAGCGCGCGCCGGCGCGCGAGGTCGCCGTAGATGCAAGTCCCCAGCACGACTGCGTAGACCACGCCTACCGGGATGAGCTGCTCCGGCGTCACCCACAGGATCTGCCCGGCGAGCAGATCCTTCAGATTTTCGGCGCCATGCGGGTTGAAGCCGAAGAGGATGATCTCGGCGCTGGCGGCGGCGACGAAAACGACGCCGATGATCGCTTCCTGGAGCGCGGCGAGATGCTTCTCCGTCCAGATCAGAAAAGCGGCGGCGACGAGGGCCGCCGCGACCGCGCTCGCCTGCACCGACCAGCCATTGGGCTCCCAGCCGAGAAAATCGGCGATGACGACGCCGAGCCCGGCGACCTGCGCGATGGCGAGATCGATGAAGACGATGCCGCGGTCGAGGACCATGCGGCCGAGCGGCACATGCGTCGCCAACACCAGAAGCCCCGCCAGGAAGGCGGGCCAGAGAATGTCCAGGCTATGATCGGCCACCATTGCCTCCGAGGCCGGCGAGCAGCCGCCTGATGGTGTCGTCATAGAAGCCGAATAAATCTTTGGCCGCGTCGGTGCCGCCGACCGTGAACGGCAGCATCACCGCGGGGATATGCGTCTTCTCGGCGATGAAGTCCGGTGCGCGCGGGTCCTGGTAGGCGGCGTAGATGACCATCCGCGCCTGCCGCTTCGGAATGTCGTCGAGGAGCTGCGCCAGGTAAGCGCCGCCCGGCGGCACGCCCGGCTTCGGCTCGATCGTCGCCACCTCGTTCATGCCGAGCCACTCGAAAAGATAGATCCATGCCTTGTGATAGATGACGACGTTAACCCCCCTGAGCGGCGCCGCTGCCGCCTGCCAGCGCTCAATCGCCTGGCCAAGCCTGTCATCGAAAGCCTTCGCGCGCCGCATATAGGTCGCTGCATGCCTCGGGTCGATCTGCGCCAAACGCTGGGCAAGCGCCGCCGCGATGACGCGCATGTAGCGCGGATCGGTCTGCACATGCGGGTTGCCGCCCGGATGGATATCGCCCTCGGCACGGTCGAGCCGCGTCGGCACTTCGAGCAGCCGCACCTGCTGCGTCGCCTCGAAATAGCCGGCGCTGCCCGGCTGCACCTTGGCATTGCTCGACTGGCGCAGCAGCACCGGCATCCATCCGATCTCGAGCTCGGCACCGGTGCAGACGGCGACATCGGCGCTGCGCAGGCGCGCGATGAGCGCCGGCCGCGCCTGGATCTGGTGCGGGTCCTGCCGCGCCGTGGTGGCGACGAAGACGTTGACTTCGTCGCCGCCGAGCTCGGTCGCGAGCGCGCCCCATTCGGGCTCGCAGGCGAAGACATTGAGATCGGCGCGCGCCGGCGAGGTGACGATCATCGCCGCGAAGAGGGCGAGGACGGCAAGGCCTGTCCGCAGGGTCATGGGCCGGTTCCTCTCAGTACTGATGGGCGCCATGAGCGCCGAGGCTGACGATGTATTGCAGGATGAATTCGTTCGCGGTCTGCGGCCGCGAGTGGTCGTTCTCGTATTGCAGGCGGAAGCGGCCGAATTCGCTGGTTGAGTAGTCGATCATCGCGGTGTAGCGCCGCGGCGTCGCGCCAAGATTGTCGAGCGTGGTGCCCGCGAAGGTGGGCCCGAGCGAATTGGCCTGCACCTGGTCATAGCGCACGCCGACGCGCCATTGCGGCATGAACTGGTAGACGCCCTGCACGTAGAAGCCGGTCTGCGTCGTGCCGGAGAAATTCACGCCGTTGAAGGCCCCCTGCTCCCGGCGCAGGAAGAACTCGCCCTGCAGCTTGAGATAGCGCTCGACGAAATTGCCGTTGGGCGCCCATTTGAAGACGCCGTCGGCAATGTAGGTATTGTCGGTCCCCGAGAAAATGTCGGTGACGCGCGCGCCGGAACCGTCGACGTCATTGGTGGTGCGGTCTTTGGCCGAGGTATGGAGATAGGAGAGCCCGACGCGGTAGCTCGCGCTCTCGCCGATATCGTCGCCGGTATGCACGAAGGCGCTCCACGCGCCCACGCCGCTGTTGTGGTTGCTGGTGCCGCCCGCGGGGAAGGCGTCGCCGCGCAACGCCTCGCCGCCGAATTCGAGGAAGCGGCTGGTGGGCGCGAGCCAGCGCACCTGCACCCCGTCATCGTCATATTGCGTGTTGAGAAAGGCCTGGTAGGGCAGCGCCTGGTCGGCGAAGTCCCAGGTATGGGCATGCTGCTCGTTGAGATAGCCGATGCCCGAGAAGAAGCGCCCGCCGCGCAAGGTCAAGCCATAGGGCAGGCTCGTCGACTGGATGAACCCCTCCTCGACGCTCACGGTGTTCTCGGGATGAAAAGCCAGCGTCAAATTGCCATAGAGCGCCTGGTCGACATTGGCCTGCAGATTGATCTCGCTCTCGTTGATCGAGAGGCCGCGCGGCAGCGGCCCGGCGGAATCGCCGAGCGCGAAGCCGGGCAGTCGATAGCTATCGGGGCTGAGGCTCTGGCTGGTGGCTTGGCCTTGGAGCACCACGCCGATCGCCGGATTGAAGGCGCCGGCACTCGCCGGCGCGCTGCCGCCGGGGGTCGGCGCGGGGGCGGCCTGCGGCAACGGGGCGGCGGCGATCGGCGGCTGCAGCGCTGCTTCCGCTGCCTTCTGCGCCGCGTCCGCCTTGTCTTCCGCCACCTTGAGGCGCTGCTCCATCTGCTGCAGCTTGATCTCGTAGCTCTTCTGCAGGCGCTGCAGTTCGCCCTCGTATTGCTGCCGCATCTGCTGGATGTCCTGCCGCATGTCCGAAAGCTCGTCGGCCGCGGCGGGTGCCGCCGCCATGGTGCCGAGGAGAAGCGGCAGCCCGCAGGCCGCCGCCGTGACTACCGAACGTTCCATGGAATCGAATCTCCATCGCCGAGGAATGCCGTCATCCCGCCGCGCGAGCGCCGCGGGACGAGCTCAAGCAGTCGCGGTCAGGCGATGGGAGGCGCGCGGGTCTGGAAGAGAAGATGCGCCGCGGCGGTCAGCCGCAGCGCGGTCGCAGATGATGGCAGCACCGTCGCGTGCTCGTCGGGCACCACCAGGACCACCGGCGCCGGCAGCGCCGAGGCGCCGGCGAGCTGGAGGCTGAAGCACAGTGAGCAATCGTCATGGGCCGGCAGCGTCGGCTGCCCGCCCGGCTGCGTCGGCGTGCCCTGCACGCCGTTCGCCGGCAGGGCTGCCTTGCCGGCGGCGATGAAGGTGAAATCCTCGCGGTGGAAATGGCCGGCGGTCGCGGCGAGCTGCAGGAGCAGCGAAAAGCACGCGAGCCATGTACGGAACCTCCGCCCGGCCCGGCCCCTCCGTGGTGCGCTCTCGCGTTTCGCGCGCATTGTCTCCCCTGCGGTGGCGAGCATAATGTTATCTTGTAACACGGTGCAAGGACTTGCTGCGGAGCAACTTTCCCGTTGAACGCGGTTGGCGGGAATGGTTGCGATATGGGCCCCCGGGGCCCACATGCAGCGCCCTGCGACCGTGGGTCAAGGAGGTTGGTATGAGCGCAAGCGAGGAGCCGGTGCTGCTGCGCCGCGACGAGGACGGCATCGCCTGGCTGACCCTCAACCGGCCGGCGCAGCGCAATGCGCTCTCTGTCGCGCTGATGAACGCTCTCCAGGAGCAGATCGACGCGATCGCCAAGGACCGCAAGATCAAGGTGGTGGTGATCGCCGGCGCGGGTCCCGGCTTCTGCGCCGGCCACGATCTGAAGGAGATGCGCGCCAATCCCGGCCGCCAGCATTACGAGGCGCTGTTCGCGCAGTGCTCGCGGCTAATGACGAGCATCGTCAAGCTGGCCAAGCCGGTGATCGCGCGCGTGCATGGCATCGCCACCGCGGCGGGCTGCCAGCTGGTCGCCAGCTGCGATCTTGCCGTCGCCGCTGATGACGCGCGCTTTGCCGTCAACGGCATCAATATCGGCTTGTTCTGCTCGACGCCGATGGTGGCGCTGAGCCGAGCCGTCGGCCGCAAGCCGGCGATGGAGATGCTCTTGACCGGCGATCTCGTCAATGCCGAGCACGCCCGCGCGATCGGTCTCGTCAACCGCGTCGTGCCGCCGGAGCAGCTCGATGACGAGGTGCGCACGCTGGCGCGGCAGATATCCGCCAAGCTCGGTCTCGCCGTCGCCATCGGCAAGGAGGCGTTCTACCGACAGGCCGAGCTCGGCCTCGACGCCGCCTATGCCTACACCGCCGAGGTCATGACCAAGAACATGCTGGCGCGCGACACCGAGGAAGGGATCGACGCCTTCCTCGAGAAGCGCCCGCCGAAATGGGACAACGACTGAGCCTTAGCGATGAACCACGACAGCTACAGCGACGACTATCTCCGCGGCATCCTGCGCAGCGTGCGCACCATCGCCATGGTGGGCGCGAGCGAGCATTGGAACCGGCCGTCCTATTTCGCCATGAAATACCTGCAGGACAAGGGCTACCGCGTCATCCCCGTGAACCCGCAGGCCAAGGGCGAGGAGATCCTCGGCGAGAAGGTGCGCAACGACCTCAGCGAGGTGACCGAGAAGATCGACATGGTCGACATCTTCCGGCGCTCCGACGCGGTGCCGCCGATTGTCGACCAGGCCATCGCGAAAGGCGCCGCCGTGGTGTGGATGCAGCTGGGCGTGCGCCACGACGCGGCGGCGGCCAAGGCGGAAGAAGCGGGGCTCAAGGTGGTGATGAACCGCTGCCCCAAGATCGAATGGTCGCGCCTCCATGGCGAGCTCGCCTGGAGCGGTGTCAACACCGGCATCATCTCCAGCAAGCGCAGGAAGATCTGAGCATGGCCGACCAGCCTCGCACGCCCGGCTTCGAGACCCTGGCGATCCATGCCGGCGCCGCGCCCGACCCGACGACAGGCGCGCGCAGCACGCCCATCTACCAGACGACGGCGTATGTGTTCGACGACGTCGACCACGCCGCCTCACTGTTCAACCTGCAGACCTACGGCTACATCTATTCGCGCCTGACCAACCCGACCGTGTCGGTGCTGGAGGAGCGCGTCGCCACGCTCGAAGGCGGGCGCGGCGCCATCGCCGTCGCCTCGGGCCATGCGGCGCAGATGCTCGCTTTCTTCTCCTTCATGGAGCCCGGTGACCAGTTCGTTTCCTCGAACAAGCTCTATGGCGGCTCGATTACCCAGTTCGGGCGCAGCTTCAAGAAATTCGGCTGGGACGCCATCTTCGTCGATCCTGATGATCCCGAGAATTTCCGCCGCGCGCTGACCCCGAAATGCAAGGCGATCTTCGTCGAGAGCCTGTCGAACCCGACCGGCGTGGTCGCCGACCTCGCGGCGATTGCGGAGATCGCGCATGAGGCGGGGCTGCTTTTCATCGTCGACAACACCATGGCCTCGCCCTATCTCTGCCGACCGATCGAATGGGGCGCCGACCTGGTCATCCACTCGACGACGAAATTCCTGTCCGGCCACGGCAACGCCATGGGCGGCGCGGTCATCGACAGCGGCCGCTTCGACTGGGCGCAGAACGACAAGTTCACGTCGCTGACCGAGCCCGAGCCGGCCTATCACGGCCTGCGCTTCTACGAGACCTTCGGCGACTTGGCGCTCACCGTGCACGGCCACGCCGTCGGCCTGCGCGACCTCGGCGCGACCATGGCGCCGCTCAACGCCTTCCTTACCATCACCGGCATCGAGACGCTGCCGCTGCGCATGGCGCGCCATGTCGAGAACGCGCAGGCCGTCGCCCAATATCTGGAGCGGCATCGGGCGGTCTCCTGGGTTGCCTATGCCGGGCTCGAATCGAGCGAGTACCATGAGCTTGCGCGGAAATACCTGCCGAAGGGCGCAGGCTCCGTCTTCACCTTCGGCCTGAAGGGCGGCTACGAGGCGGGCGTCAGATTGGTCGAGAGCGTCGAGCTCTTCTCGCATCTCGCCAATGTCGGCGACACGCGCTCGCTCATCCTGCACCCCGGCTCGACCACGCACCGCCAGCTCTCGCCCGAGCAGCAGATCGCCGCCGGCGCGGGGGCCGACGTCGTGCGCCTCTCGATCGGCATCGAGAGCGTCGCCGACATCATCGCCGATCTGGAGCAAGGCCTCGGGACCGCCGCGCGGCGCTGAGCTTGCGACGGCAGAGCGCGGCGGAACCTAAGGGCAGCCGATGGCCGCGAAGGGCTGCGCCAGCTCAAGGCGCATCTCGCCCACCTTGAGATCGCTCCATCGCGGTGCCGCGGCTCCGAACTTCCCGGCGCGCAGCGCTTCTTTGAGCTCCTTGCACTGACTGGGGCCGGCTAAGCGGCCGACCCTGCTCCATCTCCCTTGGGCGTCGGCCGTCATGACGATCATCTGCGCGTGATCGTCGAGAATGATTTCGTCGCGCCCGTTGCGGTTGAGGTCCACGAGGAAGGCGTCGCAATCGGCCGAGGAATCGGCGAGGCAACGCGGCAAGTCCCAGCTCTTGAACCTGCTCCAGTCCTGCTGCTGGAAGCTTTCCGGCAGCGCACGGCCGCGCGGGTAGACTGTGATGTGGGCGGCCAGATCCTCCGGCGTCGGCGCCACCATCTGCGCCGACCCGCGATATTGCGTGTTCGACGCTGCCTGGGCGCGCCTTCTGATGGTCGCGGCATCAGGGCCCTGTTCCCTGGATTTCAGCCTTTCGAGGGTGGCCGCGCCATAGCGGGCGCCCTCGAATCGCAGATAATCGAAGTCGAATTTTTCCGGCGGCACGACGCCGGAGTCGAGGCGCGCGAGCTGATCCAGGACGGCGAGCCTGGCTGGGTCGGCGAGCGGAGTGAACAGCGCGAAGAACACGGCCAGCACGACGAACGCCGTCGCTATGTTGCAGGCCTCGATACGCCGGAGCCACGCTCCGCGCCCGATCGCCGCCACCGTATAGCCCAGCGCGTAGCAGCCGGCGACCATGACGCAGGCCGCCGCAATAATCCGGTCGCTTGTCCAGCCGTATTGTCCGACTCGCAGCGCCAAGGCATAGGCGGCGATCGCCACCAGCGGCACCAGCATCAGCGCGGCAATCCTGCCGGCGCGGCGCAGGACGAGTGGCGGCTTATGCTCGGGCAACCCGTCGTGATAGGTCGCATTGATGAGCACGACCAGCGCGGCCGTGGTCGCCAGCAGCAACCCGGTCGCAAAGTGCGTGCCCCAGAGCGGCGCAAGTCCGGTCAAGGGCAGAGTTGCGAGAAATCCGGCGACGAACAGCGTCACGAGCGGCATGAACCACGCCAGCAGAACCAATATCAGGCCGCGCAGGCCGCGCATGATGCCGGCGTGCGTATCGGTCACGTGGAGGGCGCAGGCAAAGGCCAGCGTCGTCGCCGGCAGCGCGAACCATCGACGTTCGATCAATTCCGAAAAGAACGCCACGCCGATCAGCTTGAACAATCCCGCTCCCAACGACAGGAGCAGCCAGAACAGGCCGACGAAGGCCGCCGACAAGGCCGCCTGGACAGCAAGTCTCCAGGCCGCGTCGAAATATAACGGGTAGACCGCAATGAAGCTGAGATCGCCATCGCCGGCGACGATCAGCGACTGCGCGATGAACAAGGCCACGGCGGTGAAGAGGACGAGCGTATGAGAGGGCCAGATGTGGAGATGCTCGCCGCCCAAGAGATGCCAGAGGAACCAGCCGTCGGTATCGGCGCCGCGGCTTATGTCGTGCGCCGCGAGACCGGCGAGCAGCGCGGAAGCAGCAATCGCCCAAGCCGTCAATGTGCGCGGACGCAGGTTGCCGAGACCGGTAATGACGATGATCGGCACGAAACAGGCGACCAGGAGCAGCGGCGTGAAGATCAGGCCATTGCTGGCCGGCCAAGCCGTGGTCTCGGCGGCTCCATAGAGCAGGCAAAGCGCGACGCCCTGCACGATGCCGATGCCGAGCCTGGAGCCGGCAGCGGATCGCAAGCCTTGGAGGGGGATCAAGCCTTGAACGGGTATGGCATTCCACATCGTGCCGATCCTTGACAGAGGCTTGCAACGACCGGCTGCGACGCCTCTCCACGGCTGCGATCGTCCATGCAATAAGTGCAGATGAGCCCTAAGGATTGGTGAAATTTGGTGACACCGGCACGGATACGTGGCCCACCTAACGGCTTGGCCGTTCCGCGCTCGTTTCCGGCTCTTCCGGTGACCAGCCTAGGCGCACGAGCAGAAGCGCGCTTACGCCCTGGCGCCATTGCCTTCAATCCTTGAATGATGTGTTCACGGCGGGCGCCATTATCGCCAGCGCCGAGCGCGATTATCTTTTTGGGCGGAGCATTTCCCGCATTCGATAAGGTGCACGGCAATGTCTGTCTCCCTTCGCCTTTCGGCGCTGGCGCGCGTCGCCGTCCTGGCGGCCGCGCTCTTGGCTTCGGCCGCCCTCGCCGGCTGCGCTCATCGCATCGACGACGGCACCTATTACCTCGGCCAGAACGACCGCGTGCCCGCCGCGATCTGTGCCGCCTGGGCGGCGAGCTAGGGGCAGCGCGCGTTCTCGGGCGTAGCGACGAAGCGCAGGTGCAGCCCGTCGACCCGCAGGTCGCGCCAGCGCGGTGGCATCGCTTCGAAGGTTCCGGCGCGCAGCAAGGCGCGCACCGGCGCGCAGTTGATGGGGCCGTCGAGCTGGCCCGCCACGCGCCAGCCGCCCTGGCCGTTCTCGGCCAGAACGACGGCGCGCCACGGCTCGAGAATGATGACCTCGTCGACGCCGTCACCGTCTATGTCCACGACGATGGCTTCGCATTTCGGGCCGCTATGGGCCGCGACTAGGCAATTCGGTGGCTCCGGCGCGAGGGCTGTCCAGCTCTGCGTGAGGAAGCTCTCCGGCAGCACGCGGCCCGCCGGATAGACCGCCAGATTGGCCGCCAGCTCCTGCGGCGTCGGAGCGATGCGTTGCTGCTGCCAGCGATTTTTCAACTGCTGCGCGGCGAGGGCGCGCGGTCTGATCTCGGCGGCTTGCGCGCCTTGCTCGGCGCTCTTCAGCTTCTCGAGCGCGGCCCTGCCGTAGCGCGCGCCGTCGAAGCGGAGATAGGCGAAGTCGAACTTGTCGGCCGCGATCGTGCCGGCCTCGAGCCGCGCGAGCTGGCTCGCCACCGCGAGGCGCGCCGGATCGGCGATCGGGGTGAACAACGCCAGCAACACGCCCAACACCACGAAAGCGGTGACGATGTTGCAGGCGGCGATGCGCGCGAGCCAAGGCCCGGGCCGCAGCACGGCCCAACCATAGCCCAACGCATAGCACGCCCCCACGACGAGGCAGGCCGCGGCGATGATGCGATCGCTGGTCCAGCCATGCTGGATGACGCGCAGCGCCAAGGCGTAGGCGGCGATCGCGACCAACGGCACCAGCATCGCCGCCGCGAGCGAGCCGGCATGGCGCAGCAGGCGCGGCGGCGCGTGCTCGGCGGCGCCATCCTGGTAGGTCGCGTTCACGAGAAAGACCAGCGCGGCCGCGGCGGTCAGCAGCAACGCCGTCGCGAAGCGCGTCCCCCACAGCGGCGCCAGCCCGGTCAAGGGCAGGGTGGCGAGAAAGCCGAGAACGAACAGCGCCATCAGCGGCAGCAGCCATGACAGCAATGTCAGGACCAAGACGCGCATGCCGCGAACGATGCCGGCGCGCGAATCGGTGACATGCAGCGCGCAGGCCAAGGCGAGCGTCGTCGCCGGCAAGGCGAACCAGCGATGCCTGATCATTCGCTGCAGGAAATCGACGTCGATGAGCTTGAACAGCCCCGCTCCGAGCTCCAGCACCGCCCAGAACAGCGCGACGAAGATGAATGACAGCGCCAGCTGCACGCCGTGCTTCCACGCGGCATCGAAATACGCGGGATATGCCGCAATGATCCTGTGCTCGACGTCGCCGGCGACGACCAGCGCGTGTGCGATGAAGAGCCCCACCATGGTGAAGACCATCAACAGGGGCGACGGCCAGATCGCGAGTTCGCTCTGATGCGCGAGGAGCAGCCCCAATATCCCGCCATCGGCGTCGCCCGCGCCGCGGTCGATATCGTGCATCGCCAGCGCGGCGAGCAGAACCGCGGCAACGCCCGCCCAGATGAGCAGCGAGCGCCGGCGCATGTTGCCGACGCCGTTCAGCACGATGATCGGCACGAAGCCGGCGACGAGCAGAAGCGGCGCGAAGACGAGGCCATGCGTCGCCGGCCATCGCTCCGCCTCGGCCGCGCTATAGAGCAAGCACAGCACGAGACCTTGTGTCAGGCCCGTTGCCAGCCGCACCATCGGCACGGCTGGCAAATCACGCAACAATGTCGCTCGCAACATGCCGTCACCCTCTGCCCGCCGGGCTTCGCCCCCAGGGCACGGATCGCAGGTTGCCGCTAAAGTTTGGTTAAATCGCGGCGCTCAGCCGTAGGTGGCGACTTCCACGAGGTTGCCGTCGGGGTCGCGGAAATAGACCGACATCATCGGCCCCAGCGCGCCCAGGCGGGGCACCGGACCGAGCTCGACGGCAACGCCGCAGGCTTCGATGTGGCGGCGGATATCGGCGATCGGCGCCTCCGTGATGAGGCAGAAATCGCCGGAGCCGACGGTGACATGCGTCGCCTTGGGCTCGAATTCGTGGCCCTTCACATGAAGATTGATCTTCTGCCGGCCGAAGGCGATGGCGGTCGAGCCCCTGCCGTCGCCGGGCGGCGGCACCATACGCGCGCCGAGCACGCGCTCGTAGAAGCGCAGGCTCTGGGCGAGGTCGCGCACGGTCAGCACGATGTGATCGAAGCGATCGATGACGAAGCCACCGCTCATTCGGCGGGCGCCGCGGCGCCAAGCGCCGCCCGGCTGGCACCCTCGCGCGGCAGGAACAGGCCGGTGGCGACGATGACCGCCGCCAGCGCGGCGAGCACGACGAAGAGCCAGGCGAAATCGCCGGCGCGATCGAAGATGAACGCGACCAGCGGCAGCCCGACCGAGCTCACGCCGAGCGACAGGACGAATTTCGCGCCGAACGCCGTGGCGCGCCAGCGCCCGGGCGTGTAGCGCACGAGGAGCGCGTTCTCGGCCGGCGCCAGCATCGACATCAGCGAGAACACCACCATGATCGCGCCGAACAGCGGCAGCTCGACCCAGCGCATTGCGACCAGCAGGGCCGGCACCGCCAAGGCCCAGCTCAGTACATAGACCCATTTCAGCGAATAGCGGTCCGAGAGCCAGCCGCCCACCAGCGGAAACACCATGCCCTCGGCAAAGACCAGACTGGCGAAACCGCCTGCGCCGAGGGTGCTGCCGGCGGTGAGCGCGACCAGCCGCTGCTCGAATAGCTTGGGCAGCGCCACCGTCAAGGCCTGGTAGATGATGCCGGCGGCGAGCATGGTCACTGAGAGCGCGACGAAGGCGCGTACGACATCGCCGCGCGCGGGCTCCGGCTGCGGGCGAAGATCGGTCCTGGCAGCGACCACAGCGCCCGAGCGCACGGCGAACAGCAGGGCGGCTCCCATGGCGAGGCAGACGACGCCCGGCAGGATGAAGGCGGCACGCCAATCGATGTATTGCGTGAGGAAGCCGGCGGTGGCCGGCGCAATGCCGACTCCGACGCTGCCGAAAATCCCGTTCCAGCCGAGAACCCTGCCGCGGTTCTCGGCGTTGCGCACTAGCCAGGCGATGCCGACGGGATGATAGATCGAGCCGAACAGACCGAGCAGGCCGAGGCCGACGGCGATGCCGAGCGGCCCGGTAGCGAACCCGGTCGCCAACGCCGCGGCGCCGCTGCCGAGATAGAACAGCACCATCATGTGCTCGGCGCTCCAGCGGTCGCCGAGCCAGCCCGCCGGGAGCGCGCCGGCGCCGTAGAGGATGGTCCCCGGCAGCGCCAGCAGCATCAACTCGCCATAGCTCAGCCCGAAGCGCCCTTCGAGCGCCAGCACGACGGTCGGGTAAAGCAGCATCAGCAGATGCGTCAGCGTGTGGCCGGCATTGGCGAAGAACACGGCAAGACGCGGCGAGCTTCCGCTCATCGGCCGCTCCGGCAGAGAAAGCGGGGCGAGCCTGTCATGTCAACCGCCGTCCGACAACCGCGCGCCGTCACCCGCAGGGCTGCCACGCGTCTCGTTCGCCAGCCAATCGAGGAAGCCCTGGTTGCCGGCCACCACCGGAAGCGCCTCGATGCAGGGGCAGTCATAGGAATGCAGATCCTTGACCCGGGCGATCAGCGCGCCGAGGCGGTCGTCGGTCGTCTTCAGGATCAGCACCGCCTCCCCTGCCTCCTGCACGACGCCCTCCCACCAATAGACCGAACGCATGCCGTCGATGATATTGGCGCAGGCGGCAAGGCGTTCCTCGACCACGGCGCGGGCGATGCGCAACGCCTCGGCGGCGTCGCCGGTGGTGGCGTAGACGAACATCACGGGCATGGGCGCCCTCCGTCGCGATTCAACGCTTGGCCTGCTCGGCTGCCTCCGCTTAACATCGACTCCACGCGAAGTCGAGGGAAGGGAGGCCCGCGATGAGCGAATTCCGCGTCACCCGGAAACCGGCGCCGAGCCCGGTCCAACGCGGCTGGCTCAGGCGCGGTCTTGACCAGCCCGGCGGCAAGCTGCCGCTCTTCGACGATTACGGCAAGCAGATCGACCCGCGCACCGTCCAAGCTTGCATCGAGCAAGGCTGGGCCGAGCCGTGGTTCGCCAACCCGACCAAGCGCGACTGGCTCGTCTGCAAGCTCACCACGGCGGGACGCCAAGCCGCGGCCAAGCTGCCGGCGCGCCCGGGACGCATTCACGTCGTGCGCGAGCCCGAAAAGACAACCGTCTGACTTTAAAAGAAATGGTCGGGCATGTCAGATTCGAACTGACGACCCCCAGCACCCCATGCTGGTGCGCTACCAGGCTGCGCTAATGCCCGACCGGTGGCGGCGACTATAGAGAGCGCGCCGCCGCGGCGCAACGCCATCTACCGCCCGCGCTTTTTTAGGAGATCGCGGATCTCGCTCAGTTCGCCGCGCAATTCCATGAGCGCGGCGTGCCCCGCACCCGCGCCCTCCTTGCCACGCGCGGCAGGCGCGGGGGCGGGCGGACGCGGCGGCGGCGCGTCGCTGCGCAGCGCGCCTTCGCGCAGCAGCTTCTGCACGCCCTTGATGGTGTAGCCCTGATCGTAGAGGCATTGGCGGATGCGGCGCAGCAGCACAACATCATCGGGCCGATAATAACGGCGGCCGCCGGCGCGCTTCAGCGGACGCACCTGCGCGAAGCGCGATTCCCAGAAGCGCAGCACATGCTGCGGCACTTCAAGTTCCTGCGCTACCTCGCTGATTGTCCGGAATGCCTCGGCAGATTTCGGCTGCCGCCGGTGCGATCGCCCCGGCAGCGTCGAGGACGGCGGATCGAACAGATCGCTGGGCATGGTCATGCCGTCGCCTTGCTGGCGCTGACCTTGGCGAGGGCCGCGTTGATCTGGTCCTTGAGCACGTGCGAGGCGCGGAAGACCAGCACGCGGCGCGGGTTGATCGGCACTTCGGTGCCGGTCTTGGGATTGCGGCCGATGCGCCGGCCTTTGCGGCGGACCGCGAAGCTGCCGAAGGAGGAGATCTTGACCATGTCCCCGCGCGCCAGCGCGGTGGAAATCTCATTGAGCACGGTTTCGACCAACTCGGCCGATTCATTGCGCGACAGGCCCACCTCCTGGTACACCGCCTCGCTCAACTGCGCGCGCGTCACCGTCTGCCCAGTCATGAGCTCCCCTCCCCTTTTGAATCAACGTTAGACCCCAGGGGGAAATGCGTCAATTACAGACGGTTGCAGGAAAATCTTTAGCCCGTGGCATCGATGGGACAAGCGGTGCTGACGCTACCAGCGCACGAGGCTCGCGCCCCAGGTGAGGCCGCCGCCCATCGCTTCCATGAGCACGAGATGTCCGGGCTTGATGCGGCCGTCGCCCACGGCTTCGGCCAGCGCCAAGGGCACCGAAGCGGCCGAGGTGTTGGCGTGGCGGTCGATCGTCACCACCACCTTGCCGGCAGCAAGACCGAGCTTCCGGCCCATGCTGTCGATGATGCGCCGGTTCGCCTGATGCGGCACCAGCCAGTCGACATCCGAGGATTTGAGGCCGTTGGCGGCGAGCGTCTCGTCGACCACCTCGGCCAGCCGCTGCACGGCGTGGCGGTAGATTTCCTTGCCCTCCATGCGCAGGAAGCCGCAGCTCCCCGTCGTCGAGGGACCGCCATCGACAAACAGCAGATCATAGCCGCCGCCGTCGGAATGGAGATGCGTCGAGAGGATGCCGCGCTCGCTGGCGCTGCCGTTGGAGGGCGCGGCGCGCAGGACGAGCGCCCCGGCGCCGTCGCCGAACAGCACGCAGGTGCCGCGGTCCTGCCAATCGAGGATGCGCGAGAAGGTCTCGGCGCCGATCACCAGCACCGTCTTCGCCTGCCCGCCGCGGATGAAATTGTCGGCGACGGCGAGTGCGTAGATGAAGCCGGAGCATACCGCCTGGACATCGAACGCCGCGCCCCGTGTCATGCCTAGGCGCGCCTGCACCTTGGTCGCCGTCGCCGGGAAAGTGTTGTCCGGCGTCGCCGTCGCCAGCACGATGAGGTCGAGATCGGCGCCCTTGATCCCGGCTGCGCCGAGCGCGCGCTCGGCGGCGCGCAGCGCCAGATCGGAAGTGAGCTCGCCCGGCGCGGCGATGCGCCGCTCGCGGATGCCGGTGCGCTGCACGATCCATTCGTCGGAAGTGTCGAGCCGCTCCGCCAATTCGGCATTGCTGACGATCCGCTCCGGCAAATAGGCGCCGCAGCCGATCACTTGCGCGCGAAAGTTCATGTCAGAGGGCGGCCGATTGCGGCTTGTCCACGGGCGCTTGCAGCGCGTTGAGACGGGCGACGCCGTCGCGTATCTTGTCGAGGAAGCCGTTGATCTTGAGGTCCACGGCGACGCCGATGGCGTTGGCGAAGCCATGCGCATCGGCGCTGCCATGGCTCTTGACGCAGATGCCCTGCAGGCCGAGGAAGACGGCGCCGTTGTAGCGCCGCGGATCGAGCCGCTCGCGCAGCTTGCGCAGCGAGCTTGCCGCCAGCCAATAGCCGATGCGCGCTGACAGCGAATTCTTGAAGGCCGCGCGCAGGAACTCGGCATAGAGCCGCGCCGTGCCCTCGGCAGTCTTGAGCGCGACGTTGCCGGTGAAGCCGTCCGTCACCACCACGTCGACGGTCCCGGCGCCGATGTCGTCGCCCTCGACGAAGCCGTGAAAGCGGATGGGCGAACCGGCGCCGCGCAGGCGCGCGCTCGCGCCGCGCACGGCGTCATTGCCCTTCAAATCCTCGGCGCCGACGTTGAGCAGGCCTACCGTCGGCTGCTGCACCCCGAGCACGGTGCGCGCGAAGACGTCGCCCATCAGCGCGAACTGCACGAGGTTGTCGGCGTCGCATTCGATGTTGGCGCCGAGATCCAGCATGACGCTCTCGCCGCGCTGCGTCGGGAAGAACGAGGCCATGGCCGGGCGATCGATGCCCGGCAGCATCTTGAGCGCGAATTTGGCCATCGCCATCAGCGCGCCGGTATTGCCGGCGGAGACGACACTGTGGGCTTCGCCGTCGGCCACCGCATCGATGGCGAGCCGCATGCTCGAGCGCCGGCCCGCGCGCAGCGCCACGGACGGCTTCGCGTCGCCGGTGATCATGTCGTCGGTGTGGTGAAGCGTCGCGCGCTGCGCTAGGCGCGGCAGCTTCGCCAGCACCGGCCGGATGCGGCTCTCCACGCCGTAGAGCAGGAATTCGACTTGCGGAAAGCGCTGCAAGGCGATGCTCGCGCCTTTCAGCACCATGTCGGGGGCGCGGTCGCCGCCCATGGCGTCGAGGGCGATGATGACCCGTTCGCTCACGCGCGCTGGGCCGGCCCGGGACGGCTTACGCCGTCTCCGCTGCCGTCGCCACCACTTCGCGCCCATCGTAGTGGCCGCAGGCGGCGCAGACATGGTGCGGTCGCTTGATCTCGCCGCAGTTCGAGCACTCGACGTAGCCCACGGGTTTGAGCGCGTGATGCGAGCGACGCATGTTGCGACGGGACTTTGATGTTTTCTTCTTCGGAACTGCCATGGCACCAACTCGCAAAGCACCCCGGCGGGGCGGAAGCCGCAGCTAAATAGCGAAAAAACGGCGCGCTGGCAACCTCAATGCCTAATTAGCTCGGCTATGGTTACCGTATGATTAATTGTTTTTCTTCCACTTGGCCAGCGCGGCAAAGGGCGAGGCCAGCGCCTCGGCGGGCGACTCGGCGGCCGCGCCGGGCGCGCGCGGAAAGGGATCGAGCACGAGCGAGAGTTGCTGGGCAACGGCTTCGCCGATATCGAGGACGCCGCCGGGGAGCGGCTCGACCAGCTCGGCCGCACCGCTCAGCACCACCGCCTTCTCCCCGTCCCCAGCACCGGGGCGATAGAGCAAGGTAAATTGGTCGTCGATGTGGCCCAACACCGGCTCGAGCGTGACGACGCAGGCCTGCACCAGGTCGGCGGAAAGCGCGGCGGAGAGCCGCAGCAAGCCGCCGGCGAGCAGGGTCAGCCGCACCTGCGCCTCGAGCCGGTCGAGTGCCAGCAGATCGAAGCGGCGCGCCAAGGCCGCGCGCTCGGCCGCTGTCGCCGCGAGGTCGTACACGCCTTCGCCCGAGGGCAGGCGGTTGACGTCGACCGGCCGGGCGAACTCGGCGGCAGCGGGTGAAGCGGGATCGGTCATCTTACCTCCAGGGGAGCGAACGCCACGACGCCGGCGAGCAGCGCGGCCGCGGGCTGCGCCGCAAGCGCCGCCGCCTGGCGCTGGGCATAGGCGCTCAGCGCCGCGAGCTGCGCCTCGCCCGGTGTGGCGGTGCCGAAGAGATTGCGGCGCAATGCCGCGACCATCGCCGCCTCGTCGGCGAGCCCGCGCTCATATGCCGCGATGCGGCCATAGAGGCCGCGCGCCATCGCCTTGACCCGGCGCCCGACGCCGAGATCGCCCGCCCCCATCTCGCGCAGCGCGCCGTCGAGATCGGCAAACATGGTGTCGAACAGCTCCTGCGCAAAGGCCGCCGCGTCGCCCGGCTCGCGCTTCAGGCGGTTGAACACAAGGAAGGCATGCAGCGCCAGGACCTCGAAGCGTCCGTCGAGCGTGTCGGGAACGCCCCAGCTGCCATAGAAGGCCGGGTCGCGCGACCGCTCGACGATCCGTCCATAAGCGGCGAACGCCGCGGCGCGGCGCTCCCGGCGGCGAAAGAGGGCAGCAAACACGGGCGCTAATGTCTCCCGCGGCACCGGCACCGGCCGCAGGCGTTGACAGCCGGTCTCTCGGAAGCGCACCTTCGCCGCCAGATGGGCATATTCGGACACCTTGTCAATCGCCGCGCCGCACCGGTCGAGACTTCGCCGGCGCCACAGCCGCTTCACTCGCCGCTGCGCCTGGCGCTCGCCGGGACGGCCATGCTGACGCTCGCTGCCTGCTCGATCCCGGTCGATCAGCGCGGCAATCTGCCGGAGAAGGCGTCGCTCGAGCAGATCCAGGCGGGCGTTACCGACAAGGCCACGGTGACGCGGCTGCTGGGCTCGCCCTCGAGCATCGCCGCCTTCGACGCCAACACCTGGTACTACATCAGCCAGAAGAGCAAGACTGTCGCCTTCTTCAAGCCGAACCTCCTCGACCAGGAGGTCGTCGCCATCGACTTCGACAAGGACGGGCTGGTGCGCGACGTCCGTCACCGCGGCATGGAGGACCGACAGGAGGTCACGCCCAATCCCAATGCCACGCCGGCGCCGGGGCGCGAATTCTCCTTTATCGAGCAGCTCATCGGCAATTTCGGCAAGTTCTCCGGCAAGGGCCAGGGGCCGGCTGGCGGCGGCGGCGCCGGGGGCGGTGGCGGGGGCGGCCCGGGCGGCTACCCCTAAGAGCTTCCGAGGCAAGCGCGGCCCCGAGGCCTTCTCGCCTCGCCGTCTCAGTTCAACGCAGCGACGCCAGGATCGCCAGCAGCAGGATCGCCACGATGTTGGTGATCTTGATCATCGGATTGACCGCGGGACCGGCGGTGTCCTTGTAGGGGTCGCCGACGGTGTCGCCGGTCACCGCCGCCTTGTGGGCGTCCGAGCCCTTGCCGCCGTGGTGGCCTTCCTCGATGTATTTCTTGGCGTTGTCCCAGGCGCCGCCACCCGAGGTCATGGAGATGGCGACGAAGAGGCCGGTGACGATGGTGCCGAGCAGCATGGCGCCGAGCGCGCTGAACGCCGCCGCCTGCCCGCCGATTGCCCGGATCACGAAATAGACCACCACCGGCGCCAGCACCGGCAGCAGCGAGGGCACGATCATTTCCTTGATCGCCGCCTTGGTGAGCAAGTCGACGGCGCGGCTGTAATCGGGCTTCGCGGTGCCCTCCATGATGCCGCGGATCTCCTTGAACTGTCGCCGCACCTCGATCACCACCGAGCCGGCGGCGCGGCCGACCGCGGTCATGCCGAGCGCACCGAACAGGTAGGGCAGCAAGCCGCCGATGAGCAGCCCGATCACGACATACGGGTTCTGCAGTCCGAAATTGACCTGCACGTCCGGAAAGTAGTGGTGCAGGTCCTCGGTATAGGCGGTGAACAGCACCAGCGAGGCGAGGCCGGCCGAGCCGATGGCGTAGCCCTTGGTCACCGCCTTGGTGGTGTTGCCGACCGCGTCGAGCGCGTCGGTGGTCTTGCGCACGTCCTTAGGTAAATCGGCCATCTCGGCGATACCGCCGGCGTTGTCGGTGACGGGACCATAGGCGTCGAGCGCCACGATCATACCGGCTAGCGCCAGCATGGTGGTGGCGGCGACGGCGATGCCGAAGAGCCCGGCGATGAGATAGGAGACGATGATGCCGGCGCAGATGACGACCACCGGCAGAGCGGTCGACTCCATCGACACGGCGAGGCCTTGGATGACGTTGGTGCCGTGGCCGGTGATCGAGCTTTGCGCCACGCTGCGCACCGGGCGATAGGAGGTCGAGGTGTAGTACTCGGTGATCCACACCAGGAGCCCGGTGACGGCGAGCCCGACCAGCGCGCAGCCGAACATGCCCGTGCCCGTGGTGATGACGCCGTTCGTCAACTTGATGGCGGCGTTGAAGCCGAAGAGCTCGGCGATCACCACGGCAATCAGCGCTGCCGAGATGACGCCGGAGACGATCAGACCCTTGTAGAGCGCACCCATGATCCCGCCGCTGCCGAGGCGGACGAAGAACGTGCCGATCACCGACCCGATGATGCAGACGGCGCCGATGATCAGCGGGAACGACATCATCGTCGTACGCATCGGCTCGTCGAAGAAGATCGCCGCGAGCAGCATCGTGCCGACAATGGTGACGGCATAGGTCTCGAACAGGTCGGCGGCCATGCCGGCGCAATCGCCGACATTGTCACCGACATTGTCGGCGATGACCGCTGGATTGCGCGGATCATCCTCAGGAATGCCGGCTTCCACCTTGCCGACGAGATCGGCGCCGACATCGGCGCCCTTGGTGAAGATGCCGCCGCCGAGGCGGGCAAAGATCGAGATCAGCGAGGCGCCGAAGGAAAGCGCGACCAGCGCCTCCAGGATCGGCCGCGGATCGCCGCCCGGCAGGGAGCTAAGCAGAAAGTAATAATATGCGGAGACGCCGAGCAGCCCGAGGCCCACCACCAACATGCCGGTAATGGCGCCTGACTTGAAGGCGATGGCGAGGCCCGAGGCGAGGCCTTCGCGCGCCGCTTGCGCCGTTCGCACATTGGCGCGGACCGAGACGTTCATGCCGATATAGCCCGCCGCGCCCGACAGCAACGCGCCGACCAGGAAGCCGACGCCGCTGCGCCACCCCAGCGTCGCCAGCAGGATGACGAAGATGATGACTCCGACGATTGCGATGGTGCGGTATTGCCGATTGAGATAGGCCTGCGCGCCCTCCTGCACCGCGCCCGAAATCTCCTGCATGCGGGCGGTGCCGGCATTGGCGGCGAGCACCTGTCGGCTGGTAAGCCAGCCATAGAGCAGGGCGACCACAACGCCACCGGCAATCACGACCCAGTAGGCATTCATCGTTCAAGTCCCTCGCTGAAAAGGCGTCCCCCGAGAAAAGCGCGCGGAACATGACAGAAGTGCGCGGCCGAGGCAACCCGCAGCCTCACCGGTCCCGCCCGTCGCGAGGGCGGCTAGCGCCCCCGCTCGAGCAGCCGGCGGATGAGGATGGCGTGCATGATGCCCTTGCCAAGCACCGTATCGGCGGTGATCAGCCGGCGGCGCTTGATGAGCTCCTGGTCCACCACGCGATCGCTGCTGCTGCGCCAGCCACAGATGGTGTGAAGCTCGCGAATGAAGGCGTCGGAGAGCTGGCGCCGCTTCGGCTCGACGGCGTCGGCGTGCTGTCCGTCGGCGATTTTGAGTTTGACGACGATGCCGATTTGGCTCGTTACCGCATTGCGTTCGATCACCGGGAGGACGATGGGCTGGATGTCGACGAATCAGGCACGCCCGCGACATGCGGCGCCTTGACGCCCTGCTCGCGATCGACGGCGAGCGCCGGCGCCACAAGCGCGCCGAGCCGCAACAGGCGGCTAGAAATGGCGGTATCCGGCGACCGGCACGGCCAGCACCGCTCCTTTCTCGTCCACCACGCTGACGCCGCTCCCCGCCTCGATCCGTCCGATCATGCTGAGGGCGACGCCGAGTTCGCCGGCGAGCGCGGCAAGCGCGGCGTCGGCCGCCGCAGGCGCGGTGAACAGCAGCTCGTAATCGTCGCCGCCGCCCAAGGCGGCCGCGAGCCGCAGCGGATCGGCGGCGATGACGGCGCGCGCCGCCGGCGACAGCGGCAGGCGCGCCGCCTCGATCACGGCGCCGACCTCCGATACGTCCGCGATATGGCCGAGATCGGCGACGAGCCCGTCGGAGATGTCCGTCATCGCGCGGGCGATTCCGACCAGCCGCTGGCCGAACGCGAGCCGTGGCTGCGGCAAGCGGTAGCGGTCGGCGAGAAAGGCCTGCGCGCCGGCATCGATGTCGCGCAGCTCGCCGCGCAACACTTGGAGGCCGAGCGCCGCGTCGCCGAGCGTGCCCGAAACATAGACGAGATCGCCCGACCGCGCGCCGCTGCGTAGCACCGCACGGCCGGCGGCAACGCGGCCAACGGCCGTGATGGAGAGCGTGGCCGGCCCGTCGGTGGCCGTCGAATCGCCGCCGAGGAGAGCGATGCCGTAGCGCGCCTGGTCGCGGGCGAGCCCGCCGGCGAAGGCTTCGAGCCAGGCCTCGTCGCGCGTGCGCGGCAGCGCCGTCACCAGGAGATAGCCGACGGGCACCGCGCCCTTGGCGGCGAGGTCCGAGAGGTTGACGCGCAGCAGCTTCTGCGCCACCTGTGCCGGCGGGTCGCCGCCGAGGAAATGCACGCCCTCGACGATGGCATCGGCCGTCAGCACGTATTGCTGGTCGTTCGGGCCCTCGATCAGCGCGACATCGTCGCGCAAGCCGAGCGCACCCGGCGCGGCCAGCGGCGCGAAGAAGCGCGCGATGCGCTCGAACTCATCGAGGCGCTGCGCCGCCACCGCCTGCTTCCAGATCGCCGGGGCGCAGCACATGCGCGATGCGGTCGAGCACACCGTTGACGAGGCCCGGCTCCTTGCCGGCAAAGAAGGCGTGGGCGAGGTCGAGATACTCGCTGATGACGACACGCGCGGGCACATCGGTCCGCGCCAGCAGCTCGTAGGCGCCGGCGCGCAGCACAGCGCGCAGCACGGTCTCGAGGCGCTCGAGCGGCCAGTCGGCAGTGAGCGCGCCCGAGAGCGCGCCATCGAGATCCGCCTGACGAGCGATGACGCCGTTGACGATGTCGGCGAACAGGGCGGTGTCGGCCTGGCCGTAATTCTCGCCGTCCTGCTCGCGCCCCAGGCGATGCTTCTGGAATTCGGCGATCACCGCCGCGGGCGGCGCGCCGCTCAGATCGATCTGGTAGAGCGCCTGCACGGCGGCAAGGCGCGCGACACTACGCCGGCGCAGTGCGGTAGGCGAGCGCGGCAATGGCGCGTCGCCGCTCATCGCTCGCCCAGGCCGAAATGGCGCTTCAGCTCGATCATGGCGAGGCAGGCATTGGCCGCCTCGCCGCCCTTGTTCTTGCGGTCGACGCGGGCGCGCGCCAGCGCCTGCGCCTCGTTTTCCACCGTGAGAATGCCGAAGCCGATGGCGAGGCTGTGCTTGAGCGCGAGCTCTTGCAGCCCACGCGCGCTCTCGCCGCAGACATAGTCGTAATGCGTCGTCTCGCCGCGGATGACGCAGCCGAGCGCGACATAGCCGTCGAAGCGCGCCTCGCGCGCGCCGTCCGCCTGCGCTTCGACGGCAAACCGGATCGCCGCCGGGATCTCGAAGGCCCCCGGCACGGTGAAGCGCTCATAGCTCGCGCCGGCGGCGTCGAGCGCGGCGATCGCGCCCTTGGCCAGCTCGTCCGAGATATGCGCGTAATAGCGCGCCTCGACCATCATGATATGCGGCGCCATCTCGGGGCTCAGCCTCCGCGCCGCTCGATCGGCCGCTGCCCGACCACGGCGAGGCCGTAGCCCTCCAGGCCGACGATGGTGCGCTGCGTGTTCGACAGCAGCACCATGTCGCGCACGCCGAGATCGAGCAGGATCTGCGCGCCGACGCCGTAATTGCGCAGCTCCGATCCGCCGATCATCTTGTTGTCGAGCAGGCTCGGCAGCCGGTCGGCCAGGCTGTTCGATACCGGCTCGCGGATCAGCACGACGACGCCCCTGCCCTCGCGCCCGATCGCCTCCATGGCGCCCTGCAGCAGCCCGCCGCGGCGGCCGTGGTCGCTGCCGAGCACGTCCTCGAGCACGTTCAGCGCGTGCATGCGCACCAGCACCGGCTCGGGCGTGGCGATGTCCCCCTTGACCAGCGCGATGTGCTCGACGTTGCTGATCTTATTGGCATAGACATACATCTTGTAGTCGCCGCCGAAGCGGCTGTGGAACGGCGTTTCGAGCTTGCGCTCGACGATGCGGTCGTGGCGGCGGCGATAGGCGATGAGGTCGGCGATAGTGGCGATCTTGAGGCCGTGGCGCTGGGCGAAGGCGATGAGTTCCGGCCGCCGCGCCATGGTGCCATCATCGTTCATGATCTCGCAGATCACGCCCGACGGGTTCAGCCCGGCGAGCCGCGCGATGTCGACGCCGGCCTCGGTGTGCCCGGTGCGCACCAGCACGCCGCCGTCGCGCGCCATCAGCGGAAAGATGTGGCCGGGCGTGACGATGTCCTGCGGCCCCTTGCTCGCGTCGATGGCGACGGCGACGGTGCGCGCGCGGTCGGGCGCGGAGATGCCGGTGGTGACGCCCTCGCGCGCCTCGATCGAGACGGTGAACGCCGTCTGCAGCCGGGACGCGTTCAGCTGCGGCATGAGCGGCAGGGCCAGCTGCTCGACGCGCTGGCGCGTCAGCGCCAGGCAGATGAGCCCGCGGCCGTGCTTCGCCATGAAATTGATCGCCTCGGGGGTCGCCATCTGCGCGGGGATGATGATGTCGCCCTCGTTCTCGCGGCCTTCGTCGTCGACCAGGATGAACATGCGGCCGTTGCGGGCATCCTCGATGATGTCTTCGATCGGCGAGACGACCTCGACGAAGCTCATGCGAGATCCTTTCCCAGAATCCGCGCGACATACCGGGCCAAGACGTCGATCTCGAGATTGACGCGGTCGCCGGGCCGCGCCGCGCCGAAGGTCGTCTTGGCCTGGGTGTGCGGGATGATGTTGACGCCGAAGCGGCGGCCATCGACCTCGTTCACCGTCAGCGACACGCCGTCGAGAGCGACCGACCCCTTGGGCGCGATCGCCTTGTCGAACGGCGGCGGAGCGTCGAACAGGTAGCGCACCGAATCCCCTTCCGGCCGGCGCGACACGATTTCCGCGACGGCGTCGACGTGGCCGGCGAGAACATGGCCGCCGAGCTCGTCGCCCACTCTGAGCGCGCGCTCGAGATTGATCGTCGTGCCCTCGCGCCAGCCCCCGAGCGTGGTGCGCGACAACGTCTCGGCCGAGGCCTGGACGGCGAACCAGCCGGTGCCCTTCTCGGTCACGGTGAGGCACACGCCGGCGCAGGCGATCGAGGCGCCGATGGCGATGTCGTGCGTGTCGTAAGCCGTCGCTATGGTAAACGCCGTGTCACCGCCCGGCTTGACCTGGCGCACCCGCCCTATATCCGTAATGATCCCGGTGAACATGGCGGGAATAACTTAGTGCTTCCGCCGCCGCCTGTCATGGGGCGCCAGCATCGAGGTCAGCTCGGCGCGGCGAGTGCGCTTGCGGCTACGCCGATCCTTCGCCGACGAACGATCCGTCGGGTCCGATGACGAAGGCGCCGAGCAGCGGCTTCAACGCGCTGGCGCCGCCGCCATCGACCGACACTATGACCCGCAGATTCCCGCCCTTCTTGTTGGGCTCGTCCCAGGAGACCTGCGTTTCCACCTGATATTCCCAGCCATCCGGCCCGATCACCGTGTCGCAGGGCGTCTCGGCCCGCCGTTGCAGGAGGTCCGCATAGGAGAGATGGCGCAGAGCTTTCACTCGATCCGCGATGATCTCGACCGCGATCCGACGGCTCTTCGCCCTGGGCACGCGCGACCGGAAGCGGATGACAACCCGCGCGACAATCGCCGCCGCCAAGATCCCGGTGAGCAGGATCCACGCCCCGTGCGAATCGTTCGAAAACAAGTCGCTCATGCCCGTCGATTTACGCCTGCGCGGTGAAGAGACGGTAAACGACGGCGCGCCGGCTAAGCCCTTCGCCGCAGCGTCTCGAGCACGTCGTCGCCGACTTGCTCGAGCGCGATCCGCTCGAAGCGCGGCGCGTCCGCGAGCTTCTCGATGCCGAGCGGCGCGACCGCGGGAATGCCGTCGCCGCCGATCAGCATCGGCGCATGGAACCAGGCGAGCCGGTCGACGAGGCCGGCGCCCAGCAGCACGGCGGCGAGCGTCGCGCCGCCCTCGACCAGCACGCGCGTGAGCCCGCGCTGCCCGAGCTCCCGCACCGCCGCCGTCATGTCCGCCGTGCGCTCGGGCGTCGCCGGCACCTCGATCAGCTCGACACCGGTCCGCTGGAAAGCTTCGCGGCGCGCCGCGTCGCCGCCCTTGATGGTGATGAACCAGGTCGGGACCTTGCTCGCCTCGGCGACGACGCGCGCGGTGAGTGGGACGCGCAGCCGCCCGTCGACGACGATCCGCACCGGGCTCCGCCGCTCGAGGCCGGGCAGCCGGCAGGTGAGCAGCGGGTCGTCGCTCAGCACGGTGTTGCTGCCGACCACGACCGCGTCATGGTTGGCGCGCAGCAGGTGGCCGCGATCGCGCGCCCACGGGCCGGTGATCCACTGGCTCTCGCCGGTGTAGGTCGCGAGCCGGCCATCGAGCGTCGCGGCGAGCTTCAGGGTGACGAGCGGCCGCCCCTCGCGCAGTCGCAGGAAGAAGCCGGCGTTGATCTCGGCCGCCTCCGCGGCGCAAAGCCCGGTCTCGACGGCGACGCCAGCCTCGCGCAGCTTCGCGATGCCCTGGCCGGAGACGCGGGGGTCGGGATCCTCGATCGGCAGCACGACGCGGCGAATGCCGGCGGCGATCAGCGCATCGGTGCAGGGCGGCGTCTTGCCCCAATGGCAGCACGGCTCGAGGCTGACATAGGCGGTGGCGCCGCGCGCCGCCGCGCCGGCGCGCGCCAGCGCCTCGGTCTCGCCATGCGGGCGCCCGCCCGGCTGCGTCCAGCCGCGGCCGACCACGCGCCCGTCCTTGACCAGGACGCAGCCCACCGTCGGGTTGGGCCAGGCCGAGCCCAGCCCGCGCCGCGCCAGCGTCAGCGCCGCCTTCATGTGTTGCAGGTCGTTCACTGGCAAATCCCGCGACACCGGCATCAACTCAATCGTCGCCGTCGACCGTGGTGCCGATGCGATGGACGAACTCGCCGAAATCCTTCGCCTCGCGGAAGTTGCGATAGACCGAGGCGAAGCGGACATAGGCCACCTGGTCGAGCGTCGCCAGCGATTCCATCACCAGCTCGCCGATCATCTCGCTGGGGATGTCGGTCTCGCCGGAGCTTTCGAGCTGCCGCACGATCGAGTTGATGACGCGCTCGACGCGGTCAGGTTCGACCGGGCGCTTGCGCAGCGAGATCTGCACCGAGCGCGCCAGCTTGTCGCGGTCGAACGGCTCGCGCTGGCCGTTCTTCTTGACCACGGTGAGCTCGCGCAGCTGCACGCGCTCGAAGGTGGTGAAGCGCGCCGCGCAATTCGGGCACAGGCGCCGTCGTCGGATCGCCGCGCGATCGTCGGTCGGGCGTGAATCCTTGACCTGGGTATCCTCGCAGCCGCAGAACGGACAGCGCATGTGCTTGCTCCCTCGCCGCGACGGTCAGCCCGGATAGACCGGGAAACGGGCACAGAGCGCCGCCACCTTACGCCGCACCGCCGCCTCGACCGCGCCATTGTTCTCGCCGTTGGCGGCAATCCCGTCGAGCACTTCGGCGATCATCTCGCCCACGCCGCGGAACTCGGCCTGGCCAAAGCCGCGCGTCGTCGCCGCCGGGCTGCCGAGCCGGATGCCCGAGGTCACCATCGGCTTCTCGGGATCGAAGGGGATGCCGTTCTTGTTGCAGGTGATGCCGGCGCGCTCGAGCGCTTTCTCCGCGACGCGGCCCGTGAGGCGCTTAGGGCGGACATCGACCAGCATGAGATGCGAGTCCGTGCCGCCGGAGACGATGGCGAGGCCGCGCTCGACCAGCGTCGCCGCGAGCGTGCGCGCATTGTCGAGGACGGCGCGGGCATAGGCCTTGAATTCGGGCCGCAGCGCCTCGCCGAAGCACACCGCCTTGGCGGCGATGACGTGCATCAGCGGCCCGCCCTGCAGCCCCGGGAAGACGGCGCTGTTGATCTTCTTGCCGACCTCCTCGTCATTGGCGAGGATCATGCCGCCGCGCGGGCCGCGCAGCGTCTTGTGCGTCGTCGTGGTCACGACATGCGCGTGCGGCAGCGGGCTCGGATAGACGCCGCCGGCGGTGAGCCCGGCGAAATGCGCCATGTCCACCATCAAGATGGCGCCGACGTCATCGGCGATGCGGCGGAAGCGCGCGAAATCGATGACCCGCGGGTAGGCGGAGCCGCCGGCGATGATGAGCTTGGGCCGCTCGGTGTGGGCCACGCTCTCGAGCTGGTCGTAGTCGATGAGTGCGCTGTCGCGGCGCACGCCATAGCTGACGATGCGGAACCACTTGCCGGAAATGTTCGCCGGCGAGCCGTGCGTCAGATGCCCGCCCGCGGCGAGGTCCATCCCCATGACGGTGTCGCCCGGCTTGAGGAAGGCGAGGAACACCGCCTGGTTCGCCTGGGCGCCCGAATGCGGCTGCACATTGGCGAAGCTGCAGTCGAAGAGCTGCTTGGCGCGGTCGATGGCGAGCTGCTCGGCGACGTCGACATACTCGCAGCCGCCGTAGTAGCGCTTGCCGGGATAGCCCTCGGCGTATTTGTTGGTGAGCACCGAGCCTTGCGCCTCGAGCACGGCGCGCGAGACGATGTTCTCCGAAGCGATCAGCTCGATCTGGTCGCGTTGGCGCTGCAGCTCATGGCCGATCGCCGCGGCGAGCTCGGGATCGGCGGCGGCGAGCGGCGCGGTGAAGAAGCGGTCGGGGCTGGCAAGCGGGGCGGCGGTACTGCGGGCGGGCATGCGGCGGGGACCTGACGTTGTCAAAGGAATGAAAGCGCGATCACGACATCTTGGCGACGCGCCGCGCGTGGCGCCCGCCTTCGAATTCGGTGGCGAAGAACGTCTTGATGCAATCCTTGGCGACCTCGGGGCCGAGGACGCGGCCGCCGAGCACGAGGACGTTGGCGTCGTTGTGCTGGCGTGCGAGCCGCGCGCTGGTGCCGTCGTGGACGAGCGCGGCGCGGATCGCGCGATGCCGGTTGGCGGCGATCGACATGCCGATGCCGGTGCCGCAGATCAGCACGCCGCGGGTCGCGCGCCCCTCGTCGATGGCGCCGGCGAGCGTCGCCGCGAAGTCCGGATAGTCGACGGCATCGCGGCTCATCGTGCCGAGATCGAGCACGGTGTAGCCGAGCGCGCGCAGCTCCGGGATCAGGATGCTCTTCAGATCGAAGCCGCCGTGATCGGCGGCGATGGCGATGGTTTCGGACATGGCACCAGCGGGCGGAAATCGCCGGGTGATCCTACCAGATGTCGCGTCTGCTTGTCAGCCACCTACCATCCTTCGCGGGTTTCCTGCCGCCCCCTTGTCCCGTACACGAGACCGCAATATTCCCACGGGCGCCGCACTAATTCCGCACCGGCGCTGCGCGCCAATGCTGCACAGCTTGCTCCGTCGCGCCGGTTTCGACTTGCCGCTGCTCGGCCTTGTCCCGCGGCTTCGCTCGGGCCGCCGACGAGAGCACGGATATTCGGGCCGCGCTCCTGCCGCTGGCAATGATGATTATTGTGTCGCGCAGGGGTTTAGATTGACAGTACCAATTCACCCTGCAATTATCTCAGCGAATTCTCGTCGATGATTGGGGATCGCTGTAATGGCCGAGCAAACACCGGATAAGATGGCAGAAGAGGAGTTGCTGCGCATGACGACCGACGTGGTCGCCGCCTATGTCAGCAACAACACGCTGCCTACGGCGCAGCTCTCCGAGATCATCGGCACCGTGTTTCAGTCGCTGAAGGCGCTCGAGGGCCAAGGCAGCGAGGCGAAATCGGAGCCGCTGAAGCCGGCCGTCCCCATTCGCAAATCGATCACGCCGGACTTCCTCATCTGCCTGGAGGACGGCAAGAGGCTCAAGATGCTCAAGCGGCATCTGCGCTCGACCTACAACATGACGCCCGACGGCTATCGGCAGAAATGGGGATTGCCGGCGGATTACCCGATGGTCGCGCCCAATTATGCCGAGCAGCGCTCCGCCTTTGCCAAGAAGATCGGCCTCGGCCGCGGCGCCAGCCGCCAGGCCGGGAAGCGCGCCGCCGTAAAGAAATAGCGGACTTCCACCGCACCTTGGCCAAGCCGCGTCCCTCTCCGAGGGGCGCGGTCTTTGTTACAAGCGGCTCCTAGCCTGGCGCCTTGGCTTGCGGCTCCAGCACCATTTGCGTCTGCATCACCAGCGCCACCGCGCGTCCCTCGGCCGTCGTGATCCGGGTCTGCCACACCATGGTGCGGCGGCCGCGATGGATCGGCGTGGTTTCGCCGACCACCTTGCCGCCGGCGGGCGCGGGCGCGAGAAAATTGGTCTTTGACTCGATCGTCGTCGTCCACGCGCCCGCCGGCAGATTGAGCACCGTGGCGGCGGCGCCGAGCGTGTCGGCAAAGGCCATGATCGCGCCGCCATGCAGCACGGCCGGGCGCGTGCAGAGCTCGTCGCGCACCACGAGCTCAGCGGTCACCCGCTCCTTGGACGCGCTCAGATACGCGATGCCCAGCAGTTCCGCAAAAGGCAGCCGCGTCTGCCGCAAGCGCTCGAGTTCATCCATGCTCCCCTCCTTCGCCTTTGCTCCACTGTCGCGCGGCGGCGTCGCGAGAACAACTACACCCGGGGTAATCGCAGCGCGCGACGCGGAAACCACATGCTTAATCTTATCCCTTTTGCGAGTGAATCAGCGAATACTTGCCCTGAACAGGTGCGGCCGCCGCGGTTTCTGGGGACCATGGCAATCAAGATTTAATATGAATATGCGATAACTTGCGTACTTGCAGGCTAATCATTGTGGGGTATGCCATGCTGCGATCGCTGCGCATCAGCCTCCTGATGCAATTGCTCTTCGGTGGGGCGCTGCTCATCCTGGTCGGGGTGATCGGCTTCGACATGGCACGGGTGATCCCGCAAAAGAGAGCCGCCGAGCGCGTGGTGGAGGTGAGCAAGGCCGGCCAGGCCGTCTTCTCCGCCCTGCAGGCACTGCGCCTGGAGCGCAGCCCGACGCGGTTGACACTCGAAGCCAAACCGCCGGCTACCGGCGAATTCATCGACGGCGTCGCCAAGCTGCGCGCCAAATCGGGCCCGGCGGTGCAAGAGCTGATCCGCATCTGCAGCCAGATCGTCTGTGCGACGCCACGCGACGCGGAGGATATCCGCCATGCCTTTGCCGGCGTCGAGGCGCAGCGCGTGGAAGCGGATCGCGACATGCGCCTGCCGCTCGAGCAGCGCAGCCAGGGCAGCGGCAAGCGGTGGCTCGACGCGTCGACCATCCTCATCGATCGTCTCGAGGCGCTGTCGACCCTGCTGTCGACCGAGGTCCGCCTCGTCGACCCCCTGATCGGCGATCAGATGGCGGTCAAGCAGCTTGCCTGGCACGCGCGCAATTACGCCGGCTTCGACCGCAATTTCTATTCGGAAGCGATCCAGAACGGCGCGTTCACGCCATCGCTCATCCTCAAGATCACCGATCACGAAGCGCGGGTCGACAGCGCCTGGGCGCTGGTTCTCGACCTCACCTCGCGGGCCGGCGCGCCCAAGAACGTCGTCGACGCCGTCGCCCGCGCCAAGGACGAGTATTTCGGGCGCTATGTCGCGACGCTCGCCAGCATCCGCCAGGCGCTCGACGCCGGCAAACCATCGCCGGTCACCAATGACGAATTGCTGCGAGCCGGCGCATCCGCCCTCGATGCGCTCGTCAGTGTCTCTGATGAAGCGCTTGCTGCCGCACGCGCTCACGCCGAGGCGAACGCCGCCGCGGCCAACACGAACCTCATCATCGAGGCGGCGCTCCTCGTGCTGGCGCTGGCGATCGGCGGCATCGGCGTGTTCGTCATCCGCAGCCGCATCGTCGGCCCGATCGGCGGCATCGTCGCCGCCATGCTCAGGGTCGCGCGCGGCGACGTCTCGGCGACGATCCCGTTCCGCGACCGCCGCGACGAGATCGGCGAGCTTGCCGGCGCTCTCACCATCTTCAAGCACAACACCACCGAGAAGGAGCGGTTGTCGCAAGCGCAGCAGCGCGACCAGACCGACAGAGAGCGCCGGCAGAAGACCGTGGAGGAAGCGATCGCGGAGTTCGACGGGTCGGCGCGCCGCGTGCTCGAGGCATTCTCCAACGCCGCCTCGCGCATGAACACCACCTCCTCCGGCATGTCCGTCACCGCGGAAGAGACCAGCCGCCAGGCGACGGCGGTGCTTGCCAGCTCGCAGCAGATGTCGACCAACGTCGAGACGGTCGCCGTCTCCACCGAAGAGCTGTCGAACTCGATCAACGAGATCGGCCGGCATGTCGCGCAGTCGACGACGGTGGCCAGCAAGGCCGTGCACGAGGCGCAGCGCACCGACGCGACCATGCGCGGGCTGGTGGACGCTGCGCACCGGATCGGCGAGATCGTCAAGATGATTCAGGACATCGCCTCGCAGACCAACCTGCTCGCGCTCAACGCCACGATCGAGGCGGCGCGCGCCGGCGAGGCCGGCAAGGGCTTCGCCGTCGTCGCCAGCGAGGTCAAGAGCCTCGCCAATCAGACGGCGAAGGCGACCGAAGACATCGCCGCCCAGGTCTCGTCGATCCAGGACGTGACCGGCGACGCGGTCGAGGCGATCCGCAATGTCGGCGGCACGATCGGCGAGATCAATCGCATCGCCATGATCATCGCCTCCGCCATCGAGGAACAGGGCACCGCGACGCAGGAGATCGCGCGCAACGTGCAGGAAGCCGCGCGCGGCGTCCAGGACGTCGCCGCCAATATCGCCGGCGTCAACCGCGCCGCCGAGGACACCGGCGGCGCGGCGGCGCAGGTCACCGACGCGACCGCCGAGCTCGGCCGTCACGCCGACGCGCTGCGCGCCCAGGTCGCGACGTTCCTCGGCAAGATCCGCAGCGCCTGACGCGAGCGGCTATTTCAGCTCCTCGCGCTTGCCGTTGTGCCAGCGATAGACGACGTAATCGGGACCGACGACGTCGCCCTTGGTATCGAACCCGACCGTGCCGATGACCGTGTCGAACTTGCTGGCGTGCATCGCCTTTGACACATCGTCGAGTTTGTCCGACTTGGCCTTGGCGACGGCGCCGGCATACACCTGCATGGCGGCGTAGGTGAAGAGCGTGTAGCCCTCTGGCTCATAGCCCTGATGCTTGAACTCGGCCACCACCGCCTGCGCCGTCGGTAGATTGCGCGGCTCCGGCGGGAAGGTCATCATCGAGCCCTCGCCGGCCGCCCCGGTGATAGTCCAGAACTCGTCGGTGGCGAGCGCATCACCTGACATCAGCGGCGCGTTCAGGCCCTGCTCGCGCGACTGGCGCACCAGAAGTCCCGCCTCCGTGTGATAGCCGCCGAGATAGATCAGCACGACACCCGCCTGCTTCATCTTGCTGATCAGCGCGGAGAAATCCTTGTCGTCGGCGCTGGTCGCCTCGTACATCGCCTCCTTGAGCCCGGCGGCGTTCATCGCCTTCTTGGTCTCGTCGGCGAGGCCCTTGCCGTAGGGCGACTTGTCGTGAAGGACCGCGACCGCCTTGCCCTTGTAGTGCTCGGCGATGTAGCGGCCAGCGACGCGGCCTTGCGCGTCGTCGCGACCGCAGACGCGGAAGACGTTGTTCCAGCCCTTCGCCGCGGCGTCGTCGGTGAATTTCGGATTGGTCGAGGCCGGCGAGATCTGCAGCATGCCGTTCTCGGCATAGACCGACGATGCCGGGATCGACGAGCCGGAGCAATAATGGCCGTCGATGAAGTGGACGCCGTTATTGGCCATCTGGTTGGCGACGTTGACGGCCTGCTTGGGATCGCAGGCGTCATCGCCGACGGCGATCTTGAGCTTGCGCCCGAGCACGCCGCCCTTGGCATTGATGTCGGCCACCGCCATCTCGGCGCCGCGCCGCATCTGCTCGCCGAACGCGGCGTACTGCCCGGTGATCGGCCCGACCACGGCGACATTGAGGTCATCGGCATGCGCCGGGGCCGCCGACAGCACCACCGCAGCCACCGCCAGCAAAATACGCGTCAGTCTTTTCATGGGTACACCCCTATCATCAACGGCAAGCAGTTGAGGCGTTCTGCATCCATCCTACACCGTCATGGCCGGGACAAGCCCGACAAGCACGGCCATGGCCATTTCTCGCTGCGCCCGTTCTCGTGAACCCAACCGCCATCTGTTCCTCGCGCAACATAGCATGTCCCGTCGCGCCGCTCAGCCCCGCTCGCGCCACGAAAGCGGGCCGGCGGGCTTGTAGAGCCACGGATACTGCTGCACCATGCGGCGCGCCAGGGTGAGGCGGTGGGCGAGGAAGGCGAGCGCCAGCAGGATCGCCGCGGCGATCAGGGTGCCGCTCGCCGACAGCAGCTCGCCCTCGAACAGCGCATAGAGCAGGAAGCGGTCGCCGAGGCCGAGCAGCGCCGCATAAGGCAGCGTCTGCCACGCCGGGCGCCAGCGCCGCGCCAGCGCCCAGCCGGTCGCGAGCGCGGCCGCGCCGAACAACAGGAGTGTGAGGCCGAGGAAGGCGCCCGGCGATGCGCCGAGGAGCGCAGCGGCGTCGCTCATCGCCCGCCCTCGAGATAGGCGGCGCGCACCTCGCTGTTGGCGAGGAGCTCGCGCCCGGTGCCGGCGAGCGCGATCTGCCCGGTCTGCATGACATAGCCGCGATGGGCGAGCCGCAAGGCATGGTGCGCGTTCTGCTCGACCAGGAACACCGCGACCTTCTGCTGCTCGTTGATCTCGCGGATCACTTCGAAGATCTGCTTGACGATGAGCGGCGCGAGGCCGAGCGAGGGCTCGTCGAGCAGCAGGAGGCGCGGCCGACTCATCAGCGCGCGGCCGATCGCCAGCATCTGCTGCTCGCCGCCGGAGAGCGTGCCGCCGCGCTGGCCCTGGCGCCGCTCGAGGATGGGAAAGAGCGCGAAGACGCGGCGCAGATCCTCGGCGAAATGCGCCGGCTCCGTCACGGTCGCGCCGATCTGCAAATTCTCGAGCACGGTCATGCGCGGAAAGATGCGGCGCCCCTCCGGCGCATGGGCGATGCCGCGCCGCATGATCTCGTAGGTCGGCAGGCGCGTGATGTCGTCGCCGGCGAGCGCGATGCGCCCTTGCGCCGCCTGCGGCCGGCCGCAGATGGTCATGAGCAAGGTCGACTTCCCCGCGCCGTTGGCGCCGATCAGCGCCACGACCTCGTCGGCGCCGATCTCGAGATCGACGCCCTTGAGCGCCGCGATTTGGCCGTAGAAGGCGTGGACGCCGGCGATCGAGAGCAGCGTCATGACGCCCCGCCGCCGAGGTCGCGCGCGATCTCCGGCGGCAGCGCCTCGTCCTCCTCCGCGCCGAGATAGGCCTTGATCACCACGGGGTCGCTGCGCACCGAAGCGGGCGTGCCGGAGGATATCTTGCGGCCGTAGTCGAGCACGACGATTTGGTCGGAAATCGCCATCACCACGCCCATGTCGTGCTCGATGAGCAGGATGCCGATGCCGTGATCGCCGCGGATATCGCGCAACAGCACGTTGAGCTCCGCCGATTCATGCGCGTTGAGGCCGGCCGCCGGCTCGTCCAGGCACAGCAGCGCCGGGTCGGTGCACATCGCGCGCGCGATCTCGAGGCGCCGCTGCGCGCCATAGGGCAGGCTGCCGGCGGGATGATCGGCGCGGTCGGTGAGGCCGACGCGGTCGAGCCAATCCTTGGCCTTCTCGACCGCCGCCGCCTCGGCGCGGCGATAGGTCGGCAGCCCGACCAGCCCGCCGATGCTGTAGAGGCTGGCGCGCATGAGCCGGTTGTGCTGCGCGACGATCAGATTCTCCAGCACCGTCATGCCGGCAAAGAGCCGAACATTCTGGAAGGTGCGCGCCACCCCTGCCTCGCGCGCGATGCGGAACCCGTCCATGCGTTCGAGCAGGAACTCGCCCTCGGGCCGATGCAGCGCGAGGCGCCCGACGCTCGGGCGGTAGAAGCCGGTGAGGCAATTGAACACCGTGGTCTTGCCGGCGCCGTTCGGGCCGATGATGGCGGTGATCTCACCGTGCTGCGCCGCGAAGGAGAAATCGTCGATGGCGACCAGCCCGCCGAAGCGCATGGTGAGATGCTCGACCTCGAGCAGCGGCGCTCGCGACGCTGTGGTCACGCCGCGCTCCCGCGCCCGCCCTGCAGCCGCAAGCTCGGCTCGCGGCGCGCGAGCAGCCCGCGCGGGCGCCACACCATGATGCCGACCATCGCCGCGCCGAAGATGAGCATGCGGAACTCGGCGAAGCCGCGCAGCTCCTGCAGCCCCACCAGCACGACCGCCGCGAGCACGATGCCGAGCTGGCTGCCCATGCCGCCCAAGACGACGATGGCGAGGATCATCGCGCTTTCCATGAAGCTGAAGCTCTCGGGGCTGATGAAGGCCTGCTTCGCCGCGAAGAACGGGCCGGCCAAACCGCCGATCATGGCGCCGATGGCGAAGGCCGAGAGCTTCACCGTCGTCGGATTGATGCCGAGCGCGCGGCAGGCGACCTCGTCCTCGCGCAGCGCCTCCCACGCCCGGCCGATCGGCAGCTTGCGCAGGCGCAGGGTAAAGAGATTGATGGCGAGCGCCAGCGCCAGGACCGCGTAATAGAGGAAGATGACGCGGTGGTTGGGATTGAAGCTCAGATGGAAGAAGTCGTGGAAGCTGGTCGTGCCGGGCGGCGAGCGCGCCGCGAAGGGCATGCCGAAGAAGGATGGGCGCGGGATGTCGCCGATGCCGGCCGGGCCGTTCGTCACCGGCACCCAGTTGAGCAGGATGATGCGGACGATCTCGCCGAAGCCGAGCGTGACAATGGCGAGATAGTCGCCGCGCAGGCGCAGCACCGGGAAGCCCAGCGCGACGCCGAAGGAAGCGGCGAGCAGCGCGGCGATCGGCAAGCATTCCCAGAAGGAGAGATGGAACCACTGGGCGAAGAGCGCGAAGGAATAGGCGCCGACGGCGTAGAACGCGACATAGCCGAGATCGAGCAGCCCGGCGAGCCCGACCACGACGTTGAGGCCCCAGCCGAGCATGACATAGATCGCCGCCAGGGTGGCGAGATCGACGACATAGCGCGACGAGAACGGCAGGAACGGGAGCGCGATGGCAACGGCAACGCCAAGCCAGGCGAGGAGCGCGCTCCGCTGTCGATCGAGCGCCAGCAGCGAGCGGGCCCGCGCTTCGCCGGCGCGGACCGGCCGCAGCGCCTGCGCAACTCCCAGCAGGAGGCGGCCGGCAAACACTGCGGCGACGCCGATCGCGACCCAACCGAAGCGGGTGCGGATGGTGAGCGCGGCGTTGACTTCGACCGCCTGGAAGCCGACCAGCGGGATGGCGAGGACCAGTGCCGCCAGCGCGGCGAGCGCCGCGTCCTTGATGAGATGACCCCAGTCGAGGCGCCGCGGCGGCGGCAGCGCCGCAGGCGCCATCACACCTTCTCCACGTCGGGCCGGCCGAGCAGCCCGGTCGGGCGGAAGATCAGCACCAGCACGAGGATGACAAAGACCGAGACGTCCTTGTACTCGACCGAGAAATAGGCCGACCACATCGCCTCGATGAGGCCGATGAGCAGCCCGCCCAGCATGGCGCCGGGCAGCGAGCCGATGCCGCCGAGCACGGCGGCGGTAAACGCCTTGACGCCGGCGAGGAAGCCGATGAAGAAATCGATGACGCCGTAATAGAGCGTCACCATGACGCCGGCGACGGCGGCGAGCGCCGCGCCCATGACGAAGGTCGCGGAGATGGTGCGGTCGACATTGATGCCGAGCAGCGCCGCCATGGTCATGTCCTGCTCGCAGGCGCGTTGCGCGCGCCCCAAGGGCGTCGCGCCGATGACGATGCTGAAGCCCGCCATCA
>WNFA01000161.1_pt1 | contig 102955 bp, 92 predicted proteins | sample 5400481 | NCBI WGS metagenome assembly WNFA01 (sample SAMN13153340, study PRJNA577476) | soil metagenome | isolation source: 120 cm saprolite under Douglas fir tree site 2 hole 1 replicate 2 | place: USA:California | collected 2015-04-18 | reverse complement strand
CTTACGTCAGCAACGTCAGCTCCACCCAACAACAAATCATCCAAGTCGAATACAACGTAAACCGCAACGTCTCCGTAGTTGCTCTACGCGACCAGAACGGCACCTTCGGCATAGACGTAAAAATCAAAAAGCGCTTCGATTAGAACCTCCGACTCCGCGGCGTGACGGACAAATGAGCACGACGATTCGAACATGGCTGCTTGTTATCGGTTGTGCTTTTGTTTGCTTTTCCTGCTGCTTCCGCACCCGCCAAAATTTTCCAATCTACTTGGTTGGATCGGGCTACTGTCCGCATATTTTCTATGGCTGAGCCAGAGCGATAAGAGAAAAGCACCTCTCTATACTCGCGGTGGACGCCTTTTATACGAGAGCCAGCCGCGCCTGTACAAGTCAGTGTATCTTCTGACGGCTTTAGTTGGACTCTTCGCGGCTTTTGTCTTATTCGTCCTGAATCTCCTGCCGAAATAAGAGAGCCTCAAAAAGTGCTCGCGGAGCTGGCAGGTAATTGTCTTAAACGAGGGCAAGCCCTGCAGCCTCGGCGAGCGCCCGGAAGTCGCGGTCTCGCGTGAGCAGAGAAATGCCTCTGTCTATGCAACTCTGGGCGATCAGTGCGTCGCCGAGGCGAGCCTTGCGGCGCTTTGCCAACACTTTCGCCTGCAACATTCCCGCCCGTTGCCAATAGTCAGTTTTTGTTGGGACCAAAGGCACTTCAGACAGCGTTCTCGCAACGTCCGAAGAAAGCTTTGGATCACTCAGCAGCTCGGTGAGCACCACCGGAACCATGAGCACCTGCCGGTCTGCCAGCGCGCGGTCGAGCAGTTCGATATCCGCGCCTGCGCCGCCTTCCAGAAACGCAACCCAGGTGCTGGTATCGGCCGCGATCATCGGTCAGCTTTCAGTTCGGCCCAGGTGCGCGTAAAACGAACCTTGCCGCGAAGCTGCCGCAGGCGAGCGTAGGTTCGCGACGCCGCAACAAGCTGCAATCCGGTACGCACCGTCTGGGTGATTCCCTCGCCGCTGGCTTTTTGCGCCTTTTCCAGCAGCTCTTCCGGCACTTCCACGGTGATCTTTCGCGCTGTCTGCATAGTGCCTGATTTTACCATACTCGATACCAGCATCGAGTATGGTATCTAGCCCCAGATGGCTGGGCGTATCAGATTCGCTTCTATTCGCTATGCTATGTTCGTGAGTTAGAATCTTGAAATGGAACCATCCATCCGTTGGCGCTATTCGAATACAAGGGTCTCGAACTTGTCATCTTGTCGAAGCCCTTCAAGACCAAAAAGTTGGCGGAGAAGGCGCGTCTCAAATATCCCGACAGCGTCGCTTCGCCCCGACCACTGGCGCGGCCAATAAATGCACCTCTATAATGAGTTTGTTATCCGTTTATGAAACAGCCTACTAACCAAGACACCGATCATTTTGAGACCGTAAAGGTTTGCCCTATATGCGGAAGTTGTCGGCTACAGCGCAAGTTTGATGTGCGACATGTCATGGATGACCCCGAGCATGCCTGCAGGTTGGAACTGGGCTTCGCCGGTGCTAGCGTTGTTGCCTGCCGCGAGTGCAGCTTCCTGTTCAAACTCCAACAGCCGAACGCCGCCGATCTTCACGAACACTATGCCGAATCAGGCGAAGACTATCTTCTGAGCCTGGCCGAGGAGCATAGCGGAATCCGCGAAGATTTTCGTGTGGCTCGGCGATTGTTGACTGAAGCGTTTCACAAAGGGGGAACGATCCTGGACATAGGCTGTGCAAGCGGTTTTTTTCTGGAATCGCTCGGAGGAAACTGGGAACGGTTCGGCATTGAACTCTTTCATTTGGCTGCGGAGCGGGCCAGAAAGCGTCCCGGGCTTAGTATCCGCGAATGCGATCTCGTTACAGCAAAATTTCCGGCACAATCTTTTGATGTGATATGTTCTTTCGATGTTCTAGAGCACCTACCGAGCCCAACTCCCATCTTCCGGGAGGCGCGGCGCATCTTAAGACCAGGTGGATGGCTGCTTTTGGGCACAGGTGACTCCGGTTCTCTCACAGCCCGCCTGGCGGGAAACCGCTGGACTTACTTGTGCCTCCCAGAACACCTTTCCTTTTTTAATTCGAACTCTCTTAGGAAGGGGTTAGCCAAGGCAGGATTCTCGGTTTCCAGGTTTGAGAGAATTCACCACGGGGAGAGAAGTCGTTCCGTGGCAACCGGGTGGATGCGAGGGGTCGGCAAACACTGGGCCGTTGAGCTATTTGGCGAGAACATCATTCGCCTAGGTATCTTTCGGCAAAAGACGACTGAGTTCTTAGTTCCCTATTTTTTCGATCACATGATATGCGTTGCTACGTGAAACTCAGACCAACTCCTTCGCACATTTGCCGAGTCGCAGGTCTTGCTCATCCGAAAGAGGTGCAGCAAGGGGGTCATAAGCGATGGGCTCCCAACCAGCGAGAAAGCATGAATCAAACGCGGCGAGCTCCACCAAGCAAATCTCTTAGCTAACTCACAAAATGCTGATCATGCGTCACATTCGCCGCAATCCCAACGGATGACGAATCGGCCTTGTGATTTTCAGAAATGAGAACCAAGTCGAGTACAAGCCGCACACGATTAGGCGCTGGATGGGTCCGAGACGCGCCAGCGGGTTAGACCTCAGGTTGCCATCCACAAGCTGTCTTGTCGCCGCGTTAGCGGCGTAATAATGCCAGCCTGTTCCGTTTCCTAGATTCAAGTTGTAGCTTATTTCCCTCTCTTTGTGGATAGCCGCCGGTCCCCGTTTCAGATACGCGTAGTCGTGGTTTTGATGCACGGCAACAACCGCCCGGCTCACATCGACGAGCGGAACCTCGCTGTTGCGGGCGAACCATATGAGCCATGGATCCCAACCATCACGGCCAATCAAGAACGGCGGCATCTTCCCGTAGTACAGGCCACGCGAGAAGCAGAAATAATCCACCCAGCTTGGCCCGTTCAGTCTCCCAGTGGACAAGGCAAGCGATCGCAACTGTCGATCCCACTCAGCTTGATTGAAGTCCCATGGCTCAGTGATATTCGTGTCCCAGCGCCTTCCCATCAAAAGGAACTCGCTGTAGGTTTTGGAGGTCACCTCGACTGCTGCGCGAAAGTCGGAGGTCAGCATTATGTCGCAGTTCGCATAGCAGAGGATGTTATGGCGGGCGATTTGGTTAGCCCGATCAAAAATGTAATTGAGGTATTTCGTGCCATGCTCATTCCGGATTACGTGCGGCTCATGGTGTATCGCAAGGTCTCGGCAAGCCTCAGCTGTCCCTTCCTCATCTCCGAAGAGGATAACTTCGACCTCAGGGTGCAGTAAGGTCCAGCTTTTGATTGCATTTCGCTGGATCACATTGCTGTGGCCCTCGAATGGCTTTGGAGTGGAAAAAATAGTTAGCATTCTCGATCCATTGCTCTCAAAACTAAGGAGATGCTGCACACCGACGCGCCCGGCGCAATTCTAGCAGGAATGGTCGACCTTTGCTCGCATTGGTGATTGCGTAAGCGGCGGTGCATCAGCAACGTGCGCAGATCTCGCAGCGCGGTCGAAGCTATCCAAATCGATGGAAAGCGGTTTTCTACTTGTAGCGTCAAGAGCAAAGCGGCATCCCGCCGATCATGCTTCTGCTTACGTGGCTCGGCGGCACGGACCTTCGACGGATGACCCACCTGGCAGTCGATCTCCAGGTCCTCCAGCAATTTCAAAAACCAGTGCATCGACCGGGTAGCTTCGATCCCCAACAGAACTTGGCCGGGGAGTGTGGAATAAAACTTCCGCACTTCGTCGCCATCGTGCTCCAGGGTCTTCTCGATCAACTCTCCTGTTTCGGTATTCAACATCGCAAGCGACTGTTGTCGCGTATGCAAATCAACGCCTATAATTCGCATCGAGGCCTCCTTCGGCTCGAGCGCTGTTAGGGTGAACACCGAAACAGTCTACTCGCGCCCCTGTGAGGCCGTCGTCGTTATGACATCAGGTTCCGATTATTCGACCACACATCCGGCGGAGCGACACGTTCGAATTGCAAACATGGTGGTAGGATCCCTTCAACTCTCGAGTTGTCGGCAACTCGAGAACCAAGCGAAACGGATATCTGGATTGCGGCTACTGGGAGCAACGCGGATCCGAAATACGATCCTATGATTTACAATTTCGCAAAACGCATGCTAAACAAAGTTCGCCGTACTCTACGGCCCGAGAACGGTTTTCTACGGCATGTTGATACTGTCGTGCATGTGGGGGCAAACGAGGGGCAGGAACGTGAGCTGTACGCGAAATTTAACTTGAACGTTTATTGGATAGAGCCGATCCCTTCGGTATTTGAACTGTTGCGGACTACTCTCCAGTCATTTCCAAAGCAAAAGGCATATAAAGCGTTAGTTCTTGATCGCGACGGCACTACTTGTACGCTGCACGTGGCCAGTAATGCTGGCGCATCCTCGTCGATATTCGAATTGGGTGAACACCGACAACTGTGGCCTGAGATATCTTTCACCCACGACATATCTGTTGAATCCACAACTCTTACCACTCTAATAAAAACACAGTCCATCTGTCTGGGAACAAATACAGCGCTGGTCCTTGATACTCAAGGCTCTGAGCTGCTAGTGCTCAAAGGAGCCACGGGCCTATTGCATCGCTTTAAGTATGTGAAGACGGAGGTTGCAGATTTCGATTCTTACCTTGGTTGCTGTAAACTCTCAGAGCTTTTGCCGTTTATGAAACAACACGGATTCCAGGAAGTTAGAAGGGATGCATTCATGTCATCTCCGGGGGTTGGCACTTACTACGACCTTCTATTTAGGCAAGTGCCGATCCGCCCTCCAATAAAATAATGGGAAGCTGTAGGCCGCAAGAGCAATGTTCAGGTCCTGGTTAACGCGCCTCGAGAGACCTCCGGCAACCAGACTCATCCAGTTAGTTTTCCGAGGGGCCAATCGACGAATTGCAAGTATGGCCGCGAGACTTTCACGACGGTGTCTCGACTGTCCTCGACGGAAGTCATAATCTCATGCGATTTCGAGCCGATTGCCAGTTCCGCGTGTTCTGGCAACGGCGATTGTTGCGACATCCGTGAGCTATGGGATGTTCATGCTTGGCTAGTACTGGCCTGAAGCCGTACGCGTGGTTTTTTCGTCGAAATACGCGCAGGTAGAACGAAACCGAGACAACGAACTGCCTGGTGTAGGATCACCCAAATCAGCCGGCACTGTCGATGGGCATAACCAGGGTCACGGGCTATCGCCGCTCCCCCAGGGGAAGACAACGCCGCCCAATTATTCACTCAATCACGCACGCTCCGGATCAGACACTTACACGGCCTCAACTTCCTCCACTGTTCACTCGACCTCGCCGCTCCGAGCCAGGGCAATCTTAACCCTGTATGATTTTCATGAGATTTCGCGGGCCGCAGGCCCTATAGGGGTAGGTTACCGAGAGGGATCCGTCCGGCCGTACAAGAGGCACTGCCACTTGCCGCCATCGGCTGGTTGGCAACGCTACGGCTGCTGCGAATCGCCCATCGCTTGCTGGGTACCTGCCGGCTGCGGCTGGGCTGGCGTGTTTGTGTTGGGGTTGTGGCGGCGAGTATTGAATGCGCGGAAATTTTCTCCGGCATTTGGGTATTCGGCGCGAAGATCCTGCCAGGCCAGGCGGGCTGCCTGAGTGCTGGCGGTGCGCGTTGCCAGTTGTGCTTCACGGGTAATTTTGGGCATTTCCGCGGCTACTTTTTGCCCCAGCGGCGATCCATAAAATTCCAGCAGGTCTTTAATTTCGTCTTCCGTGAAGTGCTTGTCGTAGATTCCGACCAGTTGGTTGGTGACGTAATCCGCATCGAATTTCTTCTGGAATTCCGCGAGATAAGCGTTCGTCAACACTTGCGCGCGGTCGTTATTCGCCGCTGTTTCCAGCATTTTCTGGCGGTACTGCTCAGTCGCCGAGCCGGCCGCATCTTGAATCGCGTCGCGCGCGCCAATCAGTTCCAGCAGCGAACGAATCTCTTTTTCCTTCACCGGATCGATCGAAGCGCTGGCCTGCGCGCCGTTCTGCACCGAAGCTTCGACCGAAGTGTTCGAAGCTCCCTGGATCGCAACCAGGAATGTTCCAACGTATATGACGATCAGCGCGAGTACGGCCTTCATGAACTTCCTCATTTCCATTGGCGGGCTCCGTTCTTATCGCCGGTTGCAAGTACAGCCCGCACCCGATAGCGCCCGGTCGTTTTTATAGTGCGGGCTCCAAGTAGAGCCCGCGCCCGTCGCCTATATTGTGGCGAATCCGCACGTCGGTGGGAATTTGGACTGAAGTACAGTCATGTTGCACCGGTGACTGTCCCAGCGTGCAGGTGGCGCCACAGGCGTGCGTAGCCTTCTGCTGCTGTATCGGGAGAAACGCAGGAAAATTCAGTGGCAAAACCGTCTGGTCGAGGACGCCGTTCACGCCGTGGACAGCCACCAGCCGTTGCCGGCGCACCAACAGGTTTCGTCAGGAGGTGAGTTGCGCCGCAGCGACTTCACCTTTCTGGAATCACTGCGCTTAAACGCTGCGGAAAGTTTGCCTGCAGTCTGGTCATCGCGCGCACCCACGCACGGGATAAATGCAGCACCACAAATAAATCTGGCTTCATATCGATCCACGGCCGCGCGCCTGATCAGGAGCATTGCTCCAACGCTGGGCATTTCCCCCGGGCCATCGGCCGAAGTCAATGGAAACAACAGTCGGCCACCCACGCGCAACGCATCCAGCCAAATGTCCAAGGGATACGAGGCTCCAGCGCTTACATAAATTACATCGCATTCGGGGAGTGCGCCTTGCGAGCCGGAAGCGCAACGGACTGTAATATTCGACAATGCGGCGAGATTTCTGCCGGCACGTTCCGCAAGGTCTTGCTCAATTTCATAAGCAACAACCGACCCAGCCGGACCGGTAAGCTTCGCGAGAATAGCAGTGTAATAGCCAGTTCCAGCTCCGATATGCACAACACTTTCGCCTTCTTTGACATCCAGAACCGCAAGGCATATGGCATGCAGAATCGGTTGACCGTTATTGATTCCGCGCTCGGTGGAAAGTGCGACCACCACATCCTGGTACAGAAAGGCTGGATCGTCGGTGGGCGTATCAACGTATCCGCCGCCAGCAAAAACCTTCCAGGGACCTGGCCCGACAAAATTTTCACGCAACGTAGAAGCAAACGCTGCCGCGAGGCGCGGATGATTCGCCGCGCCTCCGGCGCTTGAAGTAATCAGCTCCGCGAAAAAATTCCGGTGTGCTTGCAAATGCTCCACGCTACACCTCCCCTCGTGTGTGCTGGCCTCTCTATCTTACTGCTCAGGCCAGCCAGTGATGGGTGCAGCGGTGAATGATGGTCGGTGCAGATCGTGTTGTATTGAAGTGCGCTAGAGAAGGGCTTTTGTGCAGCGGGATGTGTTGCCTGACCGCTTACCCTACAGGTTAGGGTTCGATTTGCACCAGATCGACCGGGGGCTTCGCAGCATCGGAATTCCATCTCTGAGGCCCGGTCGAGTGCGAGCGAAAGCGATTCATCATCTTACCGACGCCGATCGAACCTCTGACGAAATGGTCGACCTTCAGTGGACCCATAACCTTGATCGTTCTGATCCAGTGTAAGGCGCTACTGATCGAACAACCGCACTGCGAGCAATCGGGCGTGCCACCAAAAACACAAGGTTCCACGCGGCTTTGCAGATCGGCCGAATAATTGGCAGACATCTTGGAGAAAAGGCAATCCTCAGGATTGCTCGGGGGATGGACGATAGCGTCAGCCATTCCTTCGGTGACTAAGAGTTTCCGGTACTGCTTAGCTAAGGAAGGCAGCCCCCGCGCCAGAAGCACGCGATCATCCGGCGTAAGCATTTCCGTATTTTGCTCACCGATTTGCGGAGTATAAACGCTGACCCAGATTCGATTTACCTCAGCCTGTGCGTTCCAGAAAGACACATACTCTTCCAGGTACCCAGGGCGTGCCAGCATCGGCCGCGTGACGACCCAATGAATGTTGACTTCGCGGCCCTCGATGTTCTTAAGAATGCGCTCGTACGTTGCCGGTTTGCGCCGGATATCGTGATCTTCAGGCAGCCCATCCACCGACACCGCCACCCGCAAACGAGGGATTTTCATCCACTCGATCGGGATAGGGATCACAGCGCTGGTAACGACGAGTGTGAATACGCCCAGCTCACTGAGAGCGGGAAGAATGCGGCTGAGTTCACGATGCCGGACCAAAGGCTCGCCACCTACCAGCGAAACATGCATGGGTTTGTGCTTTCGAACCAGGTTTAACACACCATTAACCAGCGCGTTGCCGCGCAGGTCATTCAGTTCGCGAAGGGTGACTCCCCCGCTGCCCAGGTGAGTCTCGCCATAGGCGTAGCAGCCGGGGCAGCTGAGTGGGCACTCACGAGTAATTTCTATGGATAACATGGGGGCGCTGCCGGCCAGGATCTTGCGCCAAGCAGCTAGCACTTCTCGCGAAGTCATACTCGGATTGGGGGCAGTAGTAACCATGTATCTCTGATGCAAATCTCGCGACGAGAGGTGCTTTTTTCCCAACACAAAAGTTTGTTCCCGAAAGTGCGCCACGTTTTTGGCGCATTCACAACGCGCAGTTCACAACGCGATTTAAACACATGTCCGCAAATTCGCAAACTGCTGACGAGATTACAATGCCCGCTAGTAAGTCGGGAGACGAGCCGCGAAAGGGAATTGGGCTTATTAGGTTTTTGCGCGGCTCGTTTGTTACGATGCAGCGCGATGACCGCCAACTGGAAGGACAGTCCGCAGCCGTTTCTCAATCGCCGAAAGCCGGAGACACCGTGCAGACGATCGAGCAGGACGTCGCCAAGCGCGAAGCCGGCTTGCACACGAAGTTGTCGCCATAGCCATCTATTGCAAATTCTGGCTGCCGCACGCGCCCGCATGGATCTGGATCGCCGGCTTCTCTGTCATTCTGGCGCTGATCAACACGTTTAGTATTGAAGACTTCGGCTCAGTGGAATATTGGTTCGCGATGATTAAGGCCGTGACCATTGTCGCGTTCCTGATTCTCGGCGCGATGCTTCTCTTTGGCGTTGGCTTTCCCCGCATTGGATTGAATAATTTCACCGCTTGATTCTTGTCGTTCGAAACAGTCTCAGTCGAGGAAAATTCGCTGCCAAGGCGCGTACTGATCAGCCTGAAGAGATCGCCGCGGACAATCGTTCGTTGCACCAAGTGATACGCCGCAATCAGCCGCTTGGCAGTGGAAAAATCCTCAGCGCTCCAGCGATTCAGATTCGCGCCAATTCCCAACGAACCTTGCGTCGAGCTCAACATTCGATAGCTAAGCGAAGTTGTCCGCCCATTGCCCCGTGCGGTGAGTCCGTAACCCAAGCCATCATGATCTGCGGCGTATACGCGTAGCTAAAGCCATCCTGCATCGCCAAGCGGTCAGCAGTTGGCCTAAGAACCTGCTCTGGCCGCGCGATCGAATCGGGACCGCAAGGAAGGAAACATCAGTCAACCCGATAGACTCTCTGGTTTTGCGAGTCGACGACCAGGGTAAGTCCCTGTGCATGTTCATTAACCCGAAACGGACCTGCCTCGGAATTGACATCCAGGATGTGCGAAATACCAAGTTCCCGAGCGTTGCCAAGCGCCTGAAGCGACGAGATTGCGCCTGGGAGCGTTCGTTCACCCCACCGCCCTTCGGGCTGGACGTAATCCTTATCCAAGTAATACGGCGTGACGCTGCGATCAAGAATCAACACGCGTCGTACAGAGGGAGACGTATTCAGATATTCGAAGCTCTTCAGATAGGGAATGTTTCGGTTTCGTTCTACCTGCGCGTATTTCGACGAAAAAACCACGCGTACGCCTTCCGGCCAGTACTTGCCAAGCATGAACATCCCATAGCTCACGGATGTCGCAACAATCGCCGTTGCAAGAATACGCGAAACTGGTAATCGGCTCTGAATCGCATGCTGCCAGCCGAATACCGCAAGTATGGTCGCGATGACGTAAACAGGAATCAGAAAACGGGACTCTTGCTGGGTAACAAACCAGATGACTAGAAGTAGGAACCCGAGAACTGCGAGCATTTTCACGATCGGGTTCTTGCGGCCGGCAATCAGTCCAATCGGTGCAAAAGCGAGCGGGGCAAGCCCGATGCCTCCAGCTCCATGAAAATTTGAAGTGTGGTAGGTCAAATTAAAAGGTAAGAGAAAAAACGCAGCCAGGCCGCGTCCCAGCCCTTGGCCACGCTGATATATGTAGGCATGAAATTGAGCAATCGCGTCAGAAGACAAATACCTGGGTGAACAAATGCCTGCAAAACCGGGAGGCGGTGGGTAGATAGGGCATCCGAGAAAAATCCAATTCCGCAAATAATAGGGACTTGCAACCACACATGCAGAGCCGATGGCCACAACTGCGCCTTTAAGAGATTCTAGCCAGCCACTCCGTCGAAGACGGTTGCCTATCCATACTGCGCAAACGATCAGCGCCGGTAGCGCCAGGATACCGGTGTACTTGGTGCCCATGGCCAGCCCGCAAAAGATGCCGAAGACCGCCCAGTCGCGCGTTCGCTCGGCGTCAATGCCGACTCGAATCGCAGCCAAAACGAATGAGGCATAGATGCCATCCACAAAACCGTCCACCGATCCGTTATAAACCGCGGGCATCGTCGCAATCAGTGCTGCTACCCACCATGCCTGGCTGGGTTTTAGTCCGCTTCGCAATGCCAAAGACGCTGCCGCTAAAAGCAGCATTCCAAACGTTAGGAAGCCCGAAAATCTGGGGGCTCGATTCCGTCCGATCGCTAGGAGGGCGCCATACATGGTTTCCGCGGTTTGCGGGAACGCCGTATGACAATTATCCGCGACCGGGCGAATTACACCGTTTCGAAGCCACACCTTAGGTCCGAGCAGGTGATACGCGATCGTGTCGTTCGCCCAGTCTCCTGTCATCTCACCAAGGCCGACAACCCCGGTCATGCCAACGATGAGGGCGATAAGACACAATGTGATTTTGGGGGCATTACGCCGTGCTTCGACCAAGAGTGCGCTGCTGTGCCTTATGAAATCTCGAATTTCTTTCGCTGAGCCGACGATCGAAAAACCGAGCACCATCAGAATGCTTTTTCGTGTAAACGAAAATTGTCCAACCAAAAACAGCGCAAGCGAGAGCAGTCCGAAGCCGCCTAGCAGCGCGAATACAAAGCGGTCGAACTGGTTATACATGGTGGCAAGGTAGCGGGAGATCCAGCAGCCAATTCCCAATGCGGCCCCGACGAAAAGTAGAATCCCGATAAAGGCCTGCAGAGCAAGTAGAAACATGCCTTAATGCGCCCTCCACCAGGACCACAGTTTGTGGCCGGAGCTTGAGAGCAAAACTCTAATCACGACAAAGCCTGCGAGCACGACGCTCATCCACAGCTGAGCCAGTCGCGCCGAGATTCGCTCACCTAGCGGTAAGAGGGAAGTGCGTGCCACGCCGCGAATTATAAGACCTTAGGTTCCTGCTGAGAAACATTTTGGTGGCAGCATTCTTCGCGGACAAAAAACCTTTGATTAGCGCTCTCCATCAGAGGCCAGCGGTAAGTGACAAGTTACCAGGAGCGGCATGGGTGCATTGGGCGTCGATGAACCATTTGAGGATCGGGCTAGCAGGACCCGAGGTAAGCCTCGTAACCTCGTAGCACTTTGAGACAACCTGCGGGTTGCTGTTGATTCGAGATGCGTTTTCAGGCGGCCATCAAGTCAAACGTTCGCAGGCGCGTCGAGCGCCAACTCTTCGCCTGCTAACTGCAGGTAGTCCTGAAGTACGGACACCACGAGCCCGTGGTCTTCGCGTTGCGGCAGCCCAGAAACGGTGATCGTGCCGACACATCCTGTTCCCGCGACGAAAATCGGAAAGCTGCCGCCATGAGTCGAATAGTCCTTCAATTCGAGGCCAGTCGTGCCCTGTAGAGTCGTGTTGGCGCGCTCATGCTTCAATCCAATGGCGTAGGAACTGCGGTGATAGCGCGTCACAAGGTTTCGCTTGCGGCGAATCCACTCCAGATTGTCCGGCGTGGTTCCTGCCATGGCGTGCGAAAAAAGAGGAAACCCGTGCAGTTGGATGTCAATGGCCACTGCGGCTTGAGTTTTTTCCGCGGCCGCTTTCAGAGCGCAACCCAGAGCCCATGCCACTCCCGAATCGAAATGCTTGAATTGCAGTCGTCTCTCCTGCAGCGCAATCTTTTCCAGATCCTGATCGATGCTCATGAAGTTTTCCCACGCGAAGCAAGAAATCATATCTTAGCGCGGACGTGGTGTCGCTTTTCAAACGCCCGATAAGCTCCAATCATCAGACCACATCGCCATCGTAACCCGAGATGGATTAGGTTTTTGCGCTTCGCGTTTGTTACGATGCAGCGCCATGAGCGCCGAAGCGCAAGACCAGCTGCCATCGACAGCAATCCCGCAACAGAGCGAACCGCTGGACTTCGCCAAACGCGAAGCTGGTCTGCACAAACGCCTCTCGCAGCGCCAGGTCGCGATGATCGGGCTCGGCTGCACCATCGGCACGGGACTTTTCCTCGGCAGCGCCATTAGCGTGAAGCTCGCCGGTCCAGCAGTTCTTCTCAGCTTCGCAGCAGGAGCAGTGATTGCCCTCACGGTGATGTGGGCGCTGGCGGAAATGGCGGTCGAGCATCCCGCCGCTGGCTCATTCGGCCTTTACGCGGAAATGTATTTGCACCCGTGGGCGGGCTTCGCCGTGCGCTATACCTACTGGCTCTGTCTGGTCATGGTTGTTGGCAGTGAAGTTGTCGCCGCCGCCATCTATTGCAAGTTCTGGTTCCCCGGCGCGCCCGCATGGATCTGGATCGCCGGATTTTCCACTCTTCTTATTCTCGTAAATACGCTGAGCATAGAAAATTTTGGCTCGATCGAGTATTGGTTCGCGATGATCAAGGTGGTCACCATCGTGGCATTCCTGATTCTGGGCGCGCTGCTTCTCTTCGGCTTGGGTTTTCCTCGCATCGGCCTCACCCATTTCACAGCGCATGGCGGATTTTCACCACACGGTTGGCGCGGCGTCGGCCTCGGCGTGGTGATGGCCATCTTCAGCTATCTCGGACTGGAAATTGTGGGCGTCACCGCCGGCGAAGCCGCCGATCCCCAAAAAGCGGTTCCGCGCGCCCTGCGTCGTACGCTGAGCTATCTCGCTCTTTTCTATCTCGGCGGATTGGCCCTCGTCGTGGGCATCGTTCCGTGGACGGAGATCGGACTCGGCGAAAGCCCGTTCGTGCGTGTCTTCGAACGCGTTGGCATTCCCGCCGCAAGTCATGTCATGAATTTCGTCGTGCTTTCTGCAGCCCTCTCGAGCGCCTTGTGCAATCTGTACTTCACCGCGCGCATGCTTTTCTCGCTCGCTCGCGGCGGCTTTGCGCCGGCGCTATTCGGCAAGCTAAGCAAGAACGGGATGCCGGTGGCCGCTGTCCTCGCCTCCAGCGTCGGGATGGCCCTTGCTCTGGTCCTGGCGCAGATTTTCGAGCGAACTGCCTTTGTGTTTCTCATCGGTGTTGCTTTCTTCGGCGGTCCCTTTATTTGGCTCATGACGCTCGCCACTCACATCGCCTTTCGCTTGCGCATCGTGAAGGAAAATCGCAGTATCGCTCGCATCGCGCCGCTAGGAATCTGGAGCTCGATTTTCGGCATTCTCGCGCTGCTGGCCGTACTGGTCTCCACCTGGTGGATCCCGGACTTCCACGTCGCTCTTCTTTCTGGCCCGCCGTGGCTCGTCTTCCTTACCGCGTGTTACTTTATTGGGCGAAAGTTTCAGTCCCCCAAGTCTGCTGCGGGAGCCGCACCTCATGGATGAACTGCTCAATTGGCGCGGTGAATTCCCGATTCTTGGCCGCTCCACCTATCTCATCAACAACTCGCTGGGAGCAATGCCTCGCGGCGTTTACGATTCGCTGCACAGTTATGCCGATGCTTGGGCCGAACGTGGAGTGCGCGCCTGGGAAGACTCCTGGTGGGATCTTGCGCGAACGGTCGCAGATCAAATTTCGCCGTTGATCGGCGCCCTGCCGGGTGAAATTTCTCTGCATCAAAATGTCACCACCACGCAAGCCGTCATTACCTCGTGTTTTGATTTTCGCGGTCCGCGCAACAAAGTGGTGATGACCGATCTGGAATTTCCATCGGTGCAATATTTTTATCACGAGCAACGGCGGCACGGGGCGCGCGTCGAGCTTATTCCCAGCGGCAACTCCATCCGTTTTGAGTTGGAACCGTTCCTTGCCGCCATTGACGAAACCACGCTGCTGGTTCCCATTTCGCTGGTGCTTTTCCGTAGCTCATTCATCGTCAACGCCAAAGCCATCATCGAGAAAGCTCACCGCGTCGGCGCGCATGTGATTCTTGACGTATTCCAGGCGACCGGCACTGTGCCATTCGATGTGAGAGAACTTGGCGCCGATTTTGCCGTCGGAGGCGTGCTCAAGTGGCTTTGCGGCGGTCCCGGCGTGGCCTATCTCTACGTTCGCGAAGATTTGCGGCAAAAATTGCGCCCGGCACTGACGGGCTGGCTCGCGCATCGCCGTCCATTTCAATTCGAACCCGGCGCCATCGATCCGCGCGACGATTCGTACCGTTTTCTGAACGGAACGCCGCACATTCCGGCGCTTTACGCGTGCCGGCCCGGCCTCGAAATTCTCAATCAGGTCGGCACGACGGCCGTTCGTGAAAAATCCGTCCGAATGACCACGCGTATTTTCGAGGGTGCTAGCGCACGCGGCTGGCATGTCAACACTGCGCAAAATCCTGCAGAGCGCGCCGGCACCGTGTCTGTCGATTGCCCACACGCCTTCGAAGTCTGCCGCGAATTGCTGGCGCGAAACATTCTGGTGGACTATCGCCCGCAGGCCGGAATTCGCATTTCGCCTCATTTTTACAATCAAGAGAAAGAATGCGATTTCGCGTTGTCGCAGATCGAAGAAATCCTGAACACTCGCGCATGGGAAAAACATGCTGCAGCCGCGAGTCAGGCTTGAAGCGATGACATCCTCGCTTCCCGGCGTGCCGTCCTTTCCGCTTTCTATCGTCATTCCTTCCTTCAACGAGGAACTTCGTCTCCCTCGTTCTCTGGAACTTATCGCTGCGTACGTAAACGCCTCTAACCGCAGCACCGAAGTCCTGGTGGTGGATGACGGCTCGAAGGACCGCACCGCCGAGGTCGCGGCATCATTCAGCGACCGCATCGCGAATCTTCGGGTATTGAAAAACGGCGAAAACCGCGGCAAAGGTTACAGCGTTCGTCACGGCCTGGTGGAAGCCAGAGGCGAAAACGTGCTGTTCACCGACGCCGATCTTTCCGCCCCAATCGAGGAAGCGGACAAACTTCTCTCCGCGCTCGGCCAATACGACGTGGCCATCGGCTCGCGCGCCATGAATCGAAAGCTGATCGAAGTCCACGAATCGCCGTTTCGCGAATTTGCCGGAATTATTTTCAATCGTATCGTTCGCATCGTTTTGTGGCTTCCGTTCGTGGACACGCAATGTGGCTTCAAGGCATTCCGCCGCGAACGCTGCCGCATTATCTTTGACCAACAGCGCATTGAGCGTTTCGGCTTTGATCCGGAACTGCTGTATCTGGCTCGCCATCACGGGCTCAAGTCCATTGAAATTCCAGTGCGCTGGTCGCATTCACCGGCCACCAAAATTAACATGATGCGCGACAGTGTTCTGATGTTCGTGGACGTGTTCACCATCCGCTGGAATTCAATTCTTGGCCGCTATCCCAAGCGGAAATAGCCCCTACCGCTTTGTAGTATAAAGTACTTGACAGCGATTCACGTTTCCGCTACTCTACCGTCCATGGCGCTACTCGGCCCTCTTCGTTCCTCTTCGCGTATTCCCATTCCCATTGACGCGCGCGCCGCCGACCATCTTCGCTACATCCGCGAAACCATGGAGCGTGCCGCCGAATTTACCGCCGTCCCTGGCTGGGGCGGCGTGGCCATGGGCGTTACCGCGCTGGTTGCCGCGTATTTCGCTTCCCGTCAACTTACGCCGGACCGCTGGCTTTCTATCTGGCTCATCGAAGTGTTTGTGGCCGTGGCCATCGCCGCTCCTGCATCCGCCACCAAAGCTCACCGTGCCAATGCCAAGCTGCTTTCCGGGCCGGGCCGCAAATTCCTTTTGAGTTTCGCGCCGCCCGTGGTGGTCGGCGGCTTGCTTACTTTTGCGATGGCGCACGCCGGGCTGCACGCGCTACTCCCCGGCATGTGGCTGCTGCTTTACGGAGCTGCGATTGTGACCGCCGGCTCGTTTTCCGTGCGCTGCGTTCCGATCATGGGGCTATGCTTGATGCTTCTTGGCGCAGCAGCGCTGTTTGTTCCCCGCCACATGGGCGATTTGTTTATGGCCTTCGGATTCGGCTTCGTGCAAATCGGATTTGGAATTTGGATTGCCCGGCGCTACGGAGGCTAAGGAAAGTTTGCATGGCAAAATCATCCACAATTCGAAACGATCATTCGGCACGCGAGCGCCATGGCACGCTCCGGGCCGACAAAGGACTGCACCGCGAAGCCGTCTCCCCGGACCTGGATCGCCTGATTCACGAACGCATTCGCCTGGGCATCGTCAGCGCCCTGGCCGTCAATCGCTCGCTTACCTTCAATGAATTGAAAGCTCTCTTGAAGACCACTGACGGCAATCTCAGCGTTCACGCGCGCCGTTTGGAAGAAGCCGATTACATCGTGTGCACCAAGTCCTTCGACGGCCGCTTGCCCAAGACCGAATATCGCCTGACTGCGGCTGGCCGCAAAGCTCTCGAGCGTTACCTGAACCACATGGAGGCGTTGATCCGCGCCACGCGCGAGGGCTAAAAAAATTTGGCGATTCGCTTTATGGTATAAAGTTATTTACGCAAGCTCTCCGCGGCGGAGAAGGAACATTACCATGACCACGCAACATATAATTCTGCAGCACATTCTCAGCGCGCCTCCAGTGATGCCGGCGCAGGCCCTGCATGTTGCCATCATTACCGACGGCAACGGACGCTGGGCCACAGATCGCCGATTGCCGCGCTCTGCCGGGCACCGCGCCGGAGCTGAAGCCAGCCGCTCGATCATCGAGGCCGCACCCAAGCTCGGTATTCACACGCTTACACTGTTCGCGCTTTCTTCCGCGAACTGGCAGCGGCCGCTCGCCGAAGTCAACAGCATCCTTCGCCTGCTGCACGAATATCTGCTGACGGAAACCTCGCGCTGCGTCGAAAATGGCGTTCGCATCAGCGTCATCGGGCGACGCGATCGTATTCCGGCGACCCTCCGGCAAACCGTTGCTGACGCCGAGTCCGCCACCGCTCGTGGCATGCGCCTTCATCTTCGTCTGGCCATTGATTATTCCGCGCGCGAATCCATCTATCTGGCCGCGCGCCGCTACTACAAAGCGACAGAGCTTTCGCAGGAATCGTTCTCAGCAGTGCTGTCGGAAGTTTCCCGCGGCGGCTCAACCGATGTGGATCTTCTGATTCGTACCGGCGGCGAGCAACGCTTGTCCGATTTTCTTCTTTGGGAATGTGCGTTTGCCGAACTGGTTTTTTTGGAAAAGCGCTGGCCGGATTTCAGCGTCGCCGATCTTCGTGCTGCGCTCGCCGAATTCGCCAAACGCGAACGCACCAGAGGCGCCCTGCCACAGGAATTGGCCGCAGAAAATTTTTGAGTTTGCTCGACAGGAGTCAACAAAATGGCCGAAACACCGCGTTACGCCCATCTCATTGCGTTGTTGTTTCTGGGCAGTGGCTTTGTGATTTTCCTCTGCCTGTTGGTGGCCGTCGTCGCCGCTTTAAGGAAAGCGGGCAAGGTAGCCAAATTCGCTGCCAGCGGTGCTGCGCTCACCGCACTCGGCTACGCCGTTGTGCTATTCGGAATCGCGCTGGCCACCAGCAACAAAACTTTGCCGCCCGGCGATTGGAAATACTTTTGCGAATCCGACTGCCACATCGCCTACTCGATTGGTTCTATGCAGGAAGCCGCGATGTTGGGTCCGGAAACAAAGCATCTAACAGCGCGAGGGCGATTCGTCGTGGTACGCCTGAAAACCTGGTTTGACGAAAATTCCATCTCGCCGTCTCGTGGCAACTTTCCTCTCACGCCCGATTCGCGGATTGTAAAACTCATCGACGATCGTGGACGCCAATATCTTCCCGCACCGGAAGCCAGCGCAGTTTTGCCGGGACCGTCAGCGCCGCTCAATACGCCGCTACGTCCCGGTGCATCCTACTTGACGACTTTCGTTTTTGACGTTCCTGCGGACGCTCGCAACCCGCGGCTGCTGATCTCGGACGTTGACCTGGTGACGCGGCTTCTGGTCGACCACGAAAACAGCCCGCTGCACGGGAAAATTTATCTGGCACTAAACCCAAGCGCATCCACTACGGTGTCCGACCTGCAGTAAATCTCTTGTTTTCTGCACCTTGGTTCCCATCACATCGCCACGAATCTACCCTGACGTTTGCCTTGTCCGCGTCGTCTATACCTCAGGAGACGCAGATGGCAACCATGCGACTTGCGCTGTCCTGGGAGACTAGAATCTCAGGGTCGTGCCACGAGGAGGTGAGATTGGAACGATCGGGATTCACGCAGCGTTCTTCCTCACCTGCTGCCGATTTACAGGCAAGAGCCGTGGATGACGCTTCTCTGGCTTCCGCTTGCCAGTCGGGCGACTTGCACGGATTCGAACGCCTGTATCATCTGCACGCTTCGCGCATGAAGAGCGTCGCTCGCAATCTGCTCGGCAGCAGCAGCGAAGCGGAAGACGCGGTGCAAGATGCTTTTCTGAAGATCCATCGCAGCATCGCCACTTTCCGCGGCCAATCCAGTTTCGCCACCTGGTCATTTCGCATCTTGATCAACACTTGTTACGACGCACGCCGCAGCCGTATGCGCAAAAAAGAAGTGGCTCACGATGAGCCAGGCGACGCGCCCACGCGGCCTGAACCGCGCGCAGCCTCTGCGCACCCCGCCTTGCGCATCGCCCTCGAACGCGCTTTATCTGAATTGACCCGCCAGCAACGCGACGTTTTTCTTCTTTATGAAGTGGAAGGCTTCCGGCATTCCGAAATCGCCGCGATCCTGGAGATCAGCGAAGCCGCTTCGAAGAACACCCTTTTTCAGGCGAAAAAGTCGCTTCGCCAGATGCTCGAGGCTCCACGCAGCAGCGCCGCGGAGGCCAGGTAATCTCCATGAACATTAAATGCAACGATCGCGAACGAATTTTTCTTGATGGCACGCCACAGGAATGGGCCGCGCTGGAAGATCATTGCGGCGATTGCGCCGCGTGTGCTGAAGAACTTCGCGCTTGGAAAAATCTCTCCATCGCCGCTAGTGAACTCCATCACGATTGGGATTCACCGGCGTTGTGGCCGCGCATCGAACAGGCTCTGTCACAGCAACAGGGTGCAACATCGAAACAATCCCACTGGCAGCGTCTATTCGGTTCCTGGAACTTAGGCGCGCTGCAATGGCAAACGGCTGCGGCCGCGCTGCTTCTGGTCGCGCTTACGACTTCTACTGTGTGGTTTCTGAAGAATTCAAACACTGCGATGGTTGAACAGAATCCGGCTTTGCTGACGGACCGCGCGGTAAACGACGTGGTACGCGCCGAAGCCACCTATGAGCGAGCCATCGACAAGCTCGACGCGCAAGCTCGCCCGCAACTGCAAAATTCTACTTCGCCGTTGCTGGCCAACTATCGCGAAAAATTATTTGTGCTGGATAGCGCCATCGCCGACTTGAAATCCCAGGCCAGCATCAACCCGGCGAACGGCCATCTGCGCCGCGAGTTGCTGGCTATGTACCGCGAAAAGCAGGACACGCTCGAACAGGTCTTGGAGGTCAAACAGTGAAGTTCCCAGCACCCAGCAATTTATTCAAGGCGGCGCCGCGCCACCCGGCATGGCTCTCTTGCGCCATTTTGTTTTTCTCCGTCAACGGTCCCGCTCTCGCCACGGAGCCGGGGCAGCAAGAGGTCACGCGCGACTTCGCAAAAACTGTGACGCTCTCCGGCAATCAGGGACTTAGCCTCGATCATCGCCTCGGACAGGTCCACATTCATGGCGATTCCGGTCATGAATTGAAAATCTCCGCGAAAATCCATGTTCAGGATCGCAACAACGCTGACGCGCAGGACTTCGCGCAAAAAATCCAGATCGATGTTCGCGAATCGAGCGATGGCGTGCACGTCCGCACTGTCTATCCGGAGAGCAAATTGCCGATCGTGCGCATCGGCGGCCACACTTCCTATTCCGTGGATTACGAGATAACTATGCCAGCCGACGCGCCGCTCTGGTTGCACAACGATTTCGGCAACGCGGATGTTTCCGGAGTGCACGGCTGGTCACAGATTGAAAACGGCCACGGAGTTTTGACCGTGCGTGATGCCGGAGCCGCCAAGCTGGTCAACTCCTTTGGCCGCGTGGAACTTTCCAACGCCTCCGGCAACTGCTCGGTGACCGATAACAACGGCGCCGTGAGCGTTTCTAACGTCAAGGGAACACTGGAAGTGCGCGATCGTTTCGGCGAAATCGAAGTTTCCAAGATCGGCGGCGCGGTGACCATTTCTGGAGGCAACGGCGCAATCTCTCTTTCTGGTGCGGGCGGCAACTCCACAATCAACAATTCTTTTGGCGAAGTTACAGTCCGCAACGTCACCGGCACCCTCACGGTTTCCAACAGTAATGGCAAAATTGCTGCTGCGGATGTGTCCGCAAACGCCGACCTGAAGACCAGCTTTGGAGCCGTGGAGGCGACTCGCATCGGCGGAACGCTGGCCATTCACAACAACAATGGATCGGTGGAAGTTTCAGAAGCTCGCGCTTTCGTTTCCGCGACCACCAGCTTCGGCACTGTCACCGCCAGCCATCTGCACAGTGGAGCCAACATTGTCACCGGCAACGGCGCCATCGAACTCAGCGATATTCAGGGCGACGTGTACACCAAGACTTCTTTCGGCTCCGTGCACGTGGAAAATGTGAAAGGAAAATTCACGGCGCAGGATTCCAACGGCGCGGTCACTGCCAAGTCCATCCAAGATGACGCCAGCGTCGATACGTCTTTCTCTGGCGTAACGCTGGAGAACATCGGTGGGAAAATCCGCGTGAATAATCAGAACGGCGCCATCGACGTGACTGCCGCTTCCGGCTCTGCCTGCAAAGACATCATTCTAAAAACTTCCTTTTCCCACATTGCCGTGCGCGTTCCGGCTAATGCGGGCTACAAAGTGGAAGCCCACACATCCTTCGGACACATCACTACCGAATTGCCGGTGACTGCCAGCGGTACCATGGGCGGCGATTCCCTCAACGGCACCATCGGCAACGGCGCCTGCTCGCTCGGCTTGACGAACTCAAACGGCAATATCGAGATCACTCGCGCTCCCTGACGCATTTCCGGTCATTTTCTTGCGCGTGCCATGGAAAACGCTTTTCGTATCACTCGTGTCGCCGTCGGAGTCAATGCGAATTTTTCCAAATCATCTTCATCCGCCCACGCCACGTCGGTGACGTCTCCGCCAGCCATCGCTTCGCCGGAAATTCGTTGGCACAAAAAATCTACAATCACAAAATGAAATCGCGGCCGCCTGCGCTCTTCCATAGTGGTCCAGGTTTCGTCCGCTCCACGTCCGAAATTGATTCGCTCAAAAACCTCGATCATTTCCATCACCCGCACTTGCAGCCCGGTTTCTTCCCTCAGCTCTCGCGCCGCTCCTTCCATCAGCGTCTCGCCGAGTTCCAATGTTCCTCCGGGAATCGACCATTGTCCTTTCAACGGCTCATTTCCCCGCAGAATCAACAGTACCCGGTGGTCCTCAATCAGCACTCCGCCCACACCCACAATGGGCCTCTCGGGAAACTCACGCCACGAACTCATTTAGCCCCGCTTTCTTTGTGCCTGCTGCAACCATGATTCTCTGTACGCTAACGCAGCTGGTCTTCATCAATACTTTGACTTTCTGGCTTGCGGTATATAATACGTTGGTCGGTAGCGGTCGCGAGTCTGCATGGGTCCCGCCCCGCGAATATTTTTACGGAGGATCGTGCCGTGATTCGCTGCCCCGATTGTGGAGCCGAAATAGATGTGGACGAGGACGAAGTCGAGGAGGGCGAAATTTTGAGCTGCCCAGAGTGTGAATCCGAATTAGAAGTTACCCAGACGCATCCCGTCCACCTGAACCCCATCTCCGACGACCTCGATGAAGAGGATGATGAGGACGAAGAAGAAGACGAGGATGACTCTGAAGAGGACGACGACGAAGAGGACGACGATCCCGAAGAGGATGAAGAAGAGGACGAAGAATAGTCTAGGCCCATACGCCGGTGCATCGAAGCCGGCCCGTTTGGCATCTCAATAGCGTGAAATATCTATCTCCTAAAGCCGCCAGGGACCACGAGGTACGACGCTCGCTGGTCGGTTCCGTCCTAATTACCGGTTTGATTCTAGCGTTCGCCGGTTCACTCGGCGCGCAAGAAACCCCTCAGCCTCCTGCCGCGCAGTCTTCGCCTTCTTCAGATTCCACCTCGAAACAAAATCCGAATCAGGCTGCTGCGCACCACTCCAACGACTTTCTGGTTCGCGGTACGGTTTTCACTCAGGAAGGTTTCGCGCTGCCCGGAGCCGAGCTGCGCATTCGCCGCTCTGCCGAGAAAAAATTCCGCTGGCAAACCGTTTCCAATTCGCGCGGCGATTTTGCCGTCCGCGTTAAAATGGGAGCTGATTACGAAGTGCTGGTTCGCGCCAAAGGCTTTGCAGAACAGACTGTGCCGGTGGACGCCAAGACCGGCGACCGCTACAAGGATCTGGTCTTCCGCATGGAACACCAGGGAAACAAGAAATCATGAGCAGTCGCAAAAAAATCTTTGTCGCTGCTTTGCTCGCATTTTTCTGTGCGCTGTCTTTGAGCGCTCAGGACAAGAAGCATAGTTCGCAGTTGAAGACCGTTCGTGGAGTTGTTCTCGATAAGTCCGAAAATCCGGTACACTCCGCCGTCGTGTTTCTGAAAGACACTCACTCCAATCAGGTTCGCAGCAACATCACCAATGATCAAGGCGAGTATCGCTTCAGCGGACTGGACCCCAACGCCGAATACGAGCTGTATGCGGAAAAAGACGGCGCGAAATCGCAAACCCGCAATATTTCCAGTTTTGAAAGCCGCATGGACATCGTCCTGAATCTCAAATTGCAGCAACGCAAGAAAGATTAAGTTCGTCACGGCTGTAACTTCCACGAACAACTTACGGCGCGAGCACTCGCAGTGCTTTATGCACAACTTCAATTTCCACCGGCGTTTTTCCTAATAACTCGCCGTCTCCCTGAAAACTCGTTTCCTTCTCCGCGGTCAATTTGATCTTCGCGGCGCGCATTCGAACCGTGCGTCCGCTCCTCAATGCGCCGGTGATGAGCAGCCGCGGAATCAGTGCCAGCACCTCTCTTTTTCGCAACATTTCAATCATCACCACTTCCAGCATCCCATCATCCAGGCGCGCGTCTGGCGCCAAACGCAATCCTCCGCCGAGTGCCGGTGCATTCAGTACTGCTGCCAGCAGCACTAGCCTGGCGACGGTCGGTAGATCGCTTTCCGGAAATGCCGCTTCCACCTGAACTCCGCGAAATCCCCGCAGAGCAGCAATGGCCGAGGCCAGATATCGCAGCCTGCCAGGCCACTTCGCGAATCTTCGATTCGCATACCGCAACGCTTCCGCGTCTATCCCCATCCCGCCGCCGCCCAGATAAACCACATTCAGTCCGCTTGAATTCCGGACTCGCACTAAATCCACCATGCGAGTTTTTCCGCCCACAATCGTCTCGACTGCTTTTTCCACATTCTTTGTGATTCCCAGCGCCGCTGCAAAATCATTGCCACAACCGGCCGGGATCACACCCACTTGCACGTCTTGGCCGAGCACTTCGTTTACCAGCAACTGCAGCGTGCCATCGCCGCCCATGGCAATCAGCGTCGCGCATCCTTCGCGAAGCGCCCGCCGCACTTCGTTGCGAAACTCGTCCGCCGAGTCTGTCTCTACAATTTTTGCGGCATACGTCAATCGCGCAAATGCACTGCCCATTTCCGCGACTTTGCGGCCTGCGCCCCCGCGGCCTGCAGCCGGATTCACGAAGACTGCCGCAGGCACAATTCTTTCCATCCCGCCCTCAATCTGATTTTTCGGATTACTTTGTGGTTGGACCGCAGAACTCTTTGCGCGGGCAGTCTGTCACAACCGCCGCTTTACAAGCAATCTGAAACTGCGCACTCAACTTTTCGCGTTCGCCAGAAATCCCGCCAGTTCCAGCGCTTTTGCTACTTCCGGATTTTTGCCGAACTGTTCCCACACAAACCCGGTCCGCGCATTTTCCGCCATCAACAATGTGATTCCCGCGTCGATGCCCAGCACATCCGAGCTCGCCCATCCGGTCAGCGGATTGAACGCGTCCACGAAACCATACTTTTTCCAGGTGCGTTTGCCAAATTTCTCTCGAATATTCTGCAGCACGCGGATGCATTCTTTTGGCATGAACACCAATGACCCCCCTGTTGCGCACGGCACGATGCTTCCGTCTATTCTTCCCATTGCCGGCGGTCCGCCCCACACTGCGTACCCGTGCTCCGAATCCGATGCCGAAATTCCCCACAAATCTTCGGAATAGTCCGGAAAACGGCCGGCCAGTTCCAAGCACCACATCTTGTGGATTTTCGTCGCCACGATCGAATTGGCAAAATAGTCCGCAAACTTGTCGTGCAGCCCGCGGAAATTAAACCAAGCGTGCGAGTATTGATGCGCGAAAAGCGGCGCGTGCGCCCCGATATAAGGAACCTGATCGAATTCGAAACGCGGCCTTTGCCATTCATTCCAGACCGCCGGCGCCAGCGTGTGCGTGCGCGAAGCGAAGCCCAGCAGATACATCATCATCAATTCGCTGTAGGTGTCCCATCGCGATTTCAGGAATCCCTGCTCCGGTATCCAACCCATTGAGAACGTTTGCCCGCCGTGAAGAATCCAAGTCCAGTCGATTCGCTCGTAAAATTCTGTCGCTAGATCCTTAATTTCCTTGTCATCAAAATATGCCCGGCAGGTGAGTGCGCCGCATAAGAATAGACAGGTGTCGATCGGCGATACTTCCGAATTCAAGATGCGCTGACCAGTTTCTCCGCTGATGAAGTGGTACAGAAATCCATGCTGGTGCTGGATGTTTTTCAGCGCGAAACTCAGCGTTGCCCGCACGCGATCTCTTACTGCTGCGTCTTCTTCCCATCCCCTTCGCGCCGCAACACACAATGCCGTCAATCCAAAGCCGGTTGCCGCCACGCTGGATGCATTTCTGGGAGTTCCGCCGTCAGCCGATCCGCGGTCCTCAATCTGTCCGGTTTTCGCGTTGGCTTGCTCCCAAAAATACAAAAAGCACGCCTGCTCGACTTCGTCTAGGAACACGTCTTCGTCCGCTGTAAATCGATAAAGGGAGGGGTCAAACGAGAACAATCTTGCTGGCAACCCCGGAGTGGGATCTCGCGGCAGCAGTCTGTCCGGCTCTTGAACTAAGCTTTGGCCGAATGCCGGGTACGAGGGAAAAACCAGCGGAGCCGCGGCGCCCAGCAGGCTTGCCTGTTTCAGCCACTCTCGCCTGCTCAGTCTATTTCGGCTCACGCTGCAAGCCTCGGGTGTCGCCGTTCCCAACAGGGCATCGAACCGCGCATGACTTTTCGCTCATACGGCGCGTCATTCTACCTTTCGGCGCTTGCGCTTTCCACTTCTAGTGCAACTAAAACGATTTACCTGTGTGAATTCGCCACTCGTACTTACCACTTCGGGCGGCTAACTCTTTTGGGGATTGCCACTCGTTATTCTGGTGCCGGCGGGGGGAATCGAACCCACGGCCTAGGGATTATGAGACCCTCGCTCTACCACTGAGCTACGCCGGCGGAAAGCAGCCTTTTATCCTACGAAGAGGCTTCCGACTGAGTCAAGCCTTCTTGCATTCTCGCGTTGTCCTGGCATGCCACGAGAGATCAGTCGTGCGAACCCGGATTCTACAACGGCCAGGTCGTTCTCGCCCGCTTCGTGACCCTAGACACCCTAGACCCCATACCCTAGTTTTAGTACTAGTGTACTGTTGTGAAACGCATTCCCACCCACTAGCATTCTCGTGTCGACAAGGACTCTTCCTCACATCGTCGGTCATCAGACCGGTGCGGAGGGGTTGAATCCGATTTCGACAAAAAAAGTACAGGTCCGCCCTTCGGACCTCTTGACATTGGTGTCTAAAACGGTACAGTACCTCCGGGATAGTCGTGTTCCTCGGAGGAACAATGTCAAGGAAACTGACGGTTGTCGCGGCGATGGTCATCCTCGTCGGCGCGATGGGACTAAAGACTGCTGTCGCGGGTAGCGGCAGTGGATCTGTAATCATGGCAAACGGTGGAGCTCCTGCGCCTCCATCACCATGGAAGAACGGTGGAGCTCCTGCGCCTCCGTCTCCCTGGAAGAACGGTGGGGCACCTGCACCTCCGTCGCCATGGAAGAACGGTGGAGCTCCTGCGCCTCCGTCGCCCTGGAAATAAGGCGTCCTGATCTCAACCATTTGAGTTGAGCGGACAAACCAGGGCGTAGTTCAGTTGAGGGACACGTGCCTGGTTCGATCGAATTTTTGGTTTGGTGCACATGCTTCATTCTTGAAGTAGCCGTGGTGGTGTGCGCAATTCGCGCTGGCATTTTCCGCCGCTTCCTTCCATTAAACCTATACATGGCAGCCTCCGCAGTCGGAGACCTCCTGCGATTTCGCATCCTCTTTCACTACGGGTACACCTCCAGAGAATACTTTTATTTCTACTACTATTCGGATGCCCTGCTCACGGTTGCACTCTATCTCGCGTTGATCAGTCTTTTTGTCCAAGTCTTCAAGGAACTCAGCGCCGAAAAATACGTCATCTTTGGCGCCTGCTTGCTTCTCACAGGCACCTCTCTCTTTTCCTACCTGGTCATCCAACAGTCCACTGGCCGCCTCCTCACCCGTTTCGTCGTTGAACTATCGCAAAACTTGTATTTCGTCGGCCTGGTGCTTACTTACGTTCTTTGGGGCGCTATCCTTAAACTCCGCGAAACTCGCGCTCAACTTGTCCAATTGGTTTTGTCCCTGGGAATCTATTTCAGTCTGTTTGCCGCGAACTATGCGATTCGCAATCTTTATCCGGCCGCAAGCGGTATCTCGATCTCACTCCTGCAATTCCTCGGCTGTTTTCTGCCGCTGGCCTGGGCATTTGCATTTTGGCGTATCCCGGAAGATGCGCGTCTGGCTCCTTCTACCCTGGCGGTGATCCCACGATGATGGCTGCCGTCATTCTTATCTGTTCCGTGGTCCTCATGCTGCAGTTCTTCATTTCTTACTGCCGCTCGCTGATCGCGGCTTGCGCCAAGGAACCCCTGCCCATCGAAGTCCAGGAGGTCACCGGAATCGTCCGCACGGCCTCGGCGGAGGACTTCTCGCGCGTGGTTCAACTTCTTAAACTGTGTCCTGAGCGTCCTGACGATCGCAGTTCACTTCGCGCAGTGAGCGCCTATTACCGCTTTCTGGGATTCGTTCGCTCGACCGTTGCGCTGGCCGTGCCTTCCCTCAAATCATGGGCGGACGGCGAACGCGCCCAATGCAGCTACTTTGCCGCGGTCGCGCTAGGCCGCCGTATCGCCTTCAGCCGGGATCTTCTGGCGCAGCAGATGTTGCCTTAACCTAGCCGCTCCTCTTGCTTCTTTCGCGACTCCCATCCTAATTTTCTTCATTGGCTTTTTCCCTGTGTGCTATTCTGCTTTCTGATTCGCTCCTCGCCGGAGTGGAAGCGTCCGCAGCGCAAAAACTTACCGGTGAATAAAACATGCTTGCAGTGCGGCGCGATACTCCTATCGGGTGTACGCGTCTGTAGTTTTTGTGATTCGCATCTTTCCGACACCGCCTCTTCGTCGGCGCCTCCCGCGCACCAGACCCGCGGAAATCCTACGTTGGAGCAACTCGCTGATTCTGTTTGGCGCGGCGAAGTGGCCAATCGTGTGGCCTCCTATCGCGCGCGCAGGCGGAAAAACTCGTTTGACGATGGCCAGCCTCAGCTCCCGTTCGAACAGCCCGCTACAGCTTCGCCCGTTTCATCCAAAATTGCCGCTGCCGTCGCCACGGCAGAACCTCATGCGCTCGACGAAGACTTCTCATTCACCATTGCTATTGGCCGTACTGCAAACCGACGCGCCTCGGACGAAGCGCAAATGTTTATCGACGTCTCCATTCCTCCGGCCCAGAACACCGTGCCTGACACTGCGCCCGCACTCTCTGAATCCACGGCCTCGCAACACTCCGGTCTCTACCCCGTCGCTTCCATGGACGAACGCCGCCTATCCGGCCTGATCGATACCGCGTGCCTGCTGTTCGCATGTGGCGGATTTCTTGCGCTGTTCGGCTCCCTCGGTGGACACTTCGCCTTCAGCAAATTAAGCAGCGCGGTTTATGCGGCTTCCTTTGCCGTCGTCTATCTGCAATATTTTTCGCTGTTCACCGTGTTTGGCGGTACCACTCCGGGCATGATGCTGCGCGGTCTTCGCGTTGTGGACTTCTCCGGCGAAGAGCCGACGCCGCGCCAGTTCCTTCTACGCGCGGCCGGCTACATGCTTTCCGCGGGAACTTTCTTTCTCGGCTTCCTGTGGTCGCAGTGGGACGAAGACGAACTCACATGGCACGACCGCATCTCGCATACATACCTCAGCTCTGCCAGTTCCATCGCCGACTCCGAACTCAGTGGCGTAGCGCACACCCACTAGCCAGTAAATCGCTGAATCGCTGTTGCGCTTCGTCCTAAATCTTTCGCTTGTAAAGATAAACGCTATACTTGGACAACGGACGATAACCTTCCGCAGCGTCATCCCAGTGGTAAGTCGTCGTCATTCCAATGTCGGCGATTCCCACCAGCCGGTAATCGTCACGAATGTATTTCTCTGCCCAGTACAAAATGGTGGTATCCGAATTCGTTTTGCGCAGCCAGGACGCCGGAACCATCACTTTCACCACATATTCCGGCTTGGCCTTTTCGATTTCGCCGATCATCTCCTGCTGCATTCGTGATGCAAACTTCTGCTCTTCCATCAACCCGTAAGTGTAGATATATCCCGTAGCCGAATGTCGCTGCGCATAAAAATAGATCTCCGGCTCCGATCCCAGCACCGCCATGCGCGCGTCCGCGTCGGAGTGGTCCTTGATATATTTTCCAAATGCGATCGCTTCGGGAAACGGATTTCCCCCATACTCGGACCGCACGATTTTTTCCGGACTCATTTCAAAAAAGATCGCTCGCTGCGCGTACAGCGCCTGCGCCCATCCGAGGGCAAACACGCCGACGCCAATCGCACTCAGCCAGAGCCTGCTCATTCGAATTCGCTCGGCGAGTTGGGCGATGCTCCATGCCATCGCCTTCCCCGCCAACAGACAAATTGCCGGAAGCATCACGATGAAATAGTGATTGCGGTAATAGAGTCCCGCACTTGCTCCCAGAAACGACCAGCCCAGCAAACTAACCTCGAAGCTCAGCGCGACGGATTTGCCTCTCTCCCTGATTAACGCGAAAAGCCCTATCACGGCGAAGCACCACACCACCGGCGCCCCGAAAAAAAGATCCGGCACAATTTCACGCAGGTATTTCAAGCCCTGCATAACATCCGTGGACGTCGCGTATTGCCGCGCATACGAAACCGTCCAGAAGCAAAATTTCGCGAACACTCCTGCGCGGTATAGCACAGCACAAGTCAGCAAGTAGGGAATTACCGCCCCTGCGCCGTACACGCCCAGCCGCGCTGGCAATTTCTTTCGCTCCTCCCGATCCCTCCATCCACTGCACACCAGTTCCTGCGCGCCTAATAAAATGAAGATCGCCCCCGGCTGTTTCATCAAAAACGCCAGCCCCATGCAGACTCCCGCCGCAAAATATGTTTTCAGGGTTTCAGGGTTTGTACTTACAAACCCAGAGTTCAACAGGGTTTCAGGGTTTGCCCTTTCAAACCCTGAGTTCAACAGGCTTCCCGGTCTTCGTGCCACTACAAGAAACAGCAGTCCGGCTGCTGCAAAAAAAGTCACAAAATGTGTTGCGTGTCCGGCCAGTCCCAACACCCCTTCACTTGTAGAGAGCAGCGCAAAACTCGCCGCGGCGGTAGCCGCTGCTAAGTCTCCGTACAGCCGGCGCGCCAGAAAAAACACCATCACGGTCGTGAGTCCATTCACGACCATCAGACCGAGATGAATTCCCGCCGCGGTTTCTCCAAACGTCCGCAGGATCGCCGCATACGCCGCATACGTCCCCGGCAATTTCATGTTGTAAGCCAGCTGGTACGGAGGAATTCCCTGCAGAATCAACTGCCCTGCATATGCGTATTCGCCTTCGTCCCGCTCCAGCGGCATTTCCCGCACCCGCCAGCGAATCCCTGCAAACAGCAAAATCACCAGTCCTACCACCGCAAACGCCAGCCATCGCGCCCGCGAGGGAGCCGGCAGCTCCGTGGTCTCAGCCACGTTAGCGCCGGGAATCTCGCCATGCTGCAGTCCCAAGTCTTCTTCCAATCTTTCAGTTTCGGCCATTAAGCCATTTTTCCGCTTCGCGCCACGCTCGGTCAGCATAGCATCCGCCGCGAGTCCAATTTCACGCTCCTCTCACACCCGTACCAATCTGCAAATCTCAATCACGTTTTGTTTCGCAGGACCCGCAGCATGTGGTCCCCCGCAAATTCCTTGCAGCCGGCAAGCACAACTCCTCCTCCAAAGTTATTTTCTGACGGTTGTGCGCTAATAAATCTCTCGGTCCACCTCGACCATCATTTCCGCTTCGGCATCGAGCCCTGCAAGCTTCTTGTCGGCCGGTCGAATAGGCGTTTACGCGGCTTAGCGACAATAGGCTTGCGACTCCTAGCGCCGTGCCGAATCTCCGCAGGAATAGGCTCGGGGGCCATGGCCAGGAGGTACCCTCGATCGACTGTCCACGGCGAAGCGTCTTATTGGATTGCGGAATAATTTGACTTTTATCGAATTGCATCGCGCATTGTTTGGAAAAGGTCTAAACCCGGGGCGCGTTGGCGTCGGAAGGATCTGGAAGTAAGTTTGCCGGAGTATTCTTCCATGGCAAATGAAGCTCAAAAACCATTGAGCTCAAAGGGCACTCGTCTGTTGCCTACGACTTTATATATAAGTATAAAGATGCGGTTGACGACTTCGGACTCTATCCCGATCAAGGCCATGGCCGCCAAGCTAGCCCGCTTGATCTATCGTATGCTCCGTTACGGCACCAAATATGTAGACAATGGATCACGCTATTACGAACTTCAACAGCGCACTCGAGAGATCAGGCGTCTCAAGCTCAAAGCCGCCACTTTGGGGTTCCATCTAGTCCAATCTACCGCCGCCTAAAGCACGTGGAGTTTCTGGAGAGAACGACTTAGACTTCCACAGACTAGAGTCCCCCCTCAAGCGTCACAGCTCGACCGTTTTCGGCAGTAAGCAACAAAGTTAACTTTTCACATAGTGGGATAAAACCGAATATGAGACTTAGAATCCTATTTACGCTGATCCTTCTCCTGGCGACTCCGTTTGGTCTATATGCGCAAACGAAGTACGGCAGGATCCAGACTGGGCGCATTACGAATGAACAAACAAGGTTCATCGCTGGCGCCGCGCCAGATGTTTCGAACGGGAATATCTTCAAGACCAACAATGGCGGCACGACGACTATCACGAATTTCCTTAATGGCGTGGACAGCCAGGTTATCACCGTGAACTGCGGGGATGCGAACACGACTATCCAGAACAATGCGAACATTGTGACCGCGACGGCTGCGGACATCACCTGCACTGCGAATAAGGCCCAAGACTTCACTTACGACGCCTCGCAAACGAAGTGGATTCAGAAGCCGGGCGGGAATTCGGGCGGGAGTCCTGCAGGGAACAACGGCGATTTACAACAGAAGAACGGCGCGGTGTTCGGTCCTGGCGGCGAGAACGATGATGGGAGCACTTTCTCCACAACTCGCGTGTTCAAAGCTAACAAAGACGCTATTCACTGCGGGCCTAACCCGTGGTTCGACGTTCGGTGCTTCGGTTCGACTGGCTCAGGTCAGAGGACCACGGGCAGTATCAACTCTGGCTCAGCTAGACTAACTGTAGCTTCTGCGATCGACTTCGCCAATGGTCAGGGAATTGTAATCTACAAGGCTGGAGCACTGCCGAAGCTGACTACCCCTGGACAGCCAATAGTCACGCCACTTCTCGCAAACGGCGCGACCACATGGAATTACCACGTAGTTGCTGAAGATAGAGCTGGAGGATTGACTGCGGCATCAACGGCAGGCACGACCACGACTGGCGCTGCAGGCCTAGGATACACTACGGTTGCTGTCACAGGTGCTACACGCACAGCCGGAATTGCGACTTATACAACCTCTTCCGCGCACAACCTAACCCCTGGCATGACCGTGCAGATTTGCGGCTTCAACGGCACGGTCTGCGGCGGTGGCGGCACAGATGTATTCAACGGTACGAAGGTCGTTCAAGCTACTCCCACAGGAACCTCGTTTACAACCATTGACGGGAGCGTTGCAGATACTACGGAGACGATCTCCGCGACGGTGAACTTCCTTTCATGCAACACCCTGACGTTTCCCAACGCCTCCTACAGCGGCGTCAGCACACTTCGGTATTGGATCTACCGCTCACAGGGAGCTGGCGCGTTCTCATTAGTGGGGTTGGCTGAGGGCATTGATCCCTACTTCACTGACTGCGGCGCGAGCAAGGCAATCGTTAAGCCCGCGTACGTCCCAGCAACGCCCCTCGTCAGCCCGCAAGCAGGTTATCTCTCCAGCACCATCCTTAGCGGTGGAGGAACTACGATTCTTACGTTGGCTGCGAACGCTGGAACCAACGCAACTACGCAGTTAGTGCTCCACAATGACGGGCCTGCTCTCCTGGCCGCCGCAGCCGCAGCCGCCGCAAACTCCAATGGTGGAGTTGTCTACATTGCAGATCCCAACCCCAATGTCTTTTCAGTAATTATCAACGCGTTAACGGACTTCAATTCGATCAGCTCCAGCGGCAACAACATGATTAACCTCCTAGTCGCAGGAGATATGGTGATTAATCAGCCGTTAGTTTTACGCACCGGTATGAAGATCGAAGGGGCGGGGAAGCGCAATACGTCCTTCATGTACCAGGGTGGCGCTTGGCTTACCGGCACTGGTGCGCCTGTTATCTACATCCCATTCAGAACTTCGATTGAATTAAAGAATCTGTTCATTCAGACCACGGCCGGCCCGTATTCTTCTGCTCTATATGCAGACAGCGACAGTGCTGGAAACGGCAGTAATGGTATCATTCTCGATAATGTAGCTTTCGAGGGTTTCAATGCCGATGGCTTCGCTCGTGAAGTGGTGCTGAAGGGCGGCTTCGACTACTTCGTAAAGGATTCAGTGTGCGCTACTGGATCAGTAGGCGCGAACACGCTTCCACTTCCCTGCTTCGAGTTTACGAATAGTTCTAAGGCCCTCAACAACGTAGCTGCTCAAGTACCCGGACGAGTCATCATCGAACGAGCTTTCTTTAATAACTCGGGTATCTCAGTAAGTTCCGGCCCCAATCCAGGAGCTACCCCTGGCGACTACAACATCAATGGCGTTCTCACTGAAACCATGTACCAGCCTTTCTTGTCAATCAGACCGGGCGTGGATGGAGCGGGGCGCTTCTATCTGACGGATATTATCGGCGCCGATCAGGCATCAGGCCCAGGCACACCGATGATCCAAACTTCCGGGAATAAGGTGAACACCGTCTCGATCTCGGGTGGTTCGCTTCTTCAAAATCAACCGGTACTTATCACCGATCAGACCGTTCCTGGGCTTCTGGTTTTGAAGATGCACGTCGCTACGACCAATTACGGTTACACCAACAACCCGCACGTTACTTTCCACGACAACTTTATGGAGATTTCTAACCAACCGCTTACCTTGGCAGGAACAGGACGGGCGATTACCCCTATCGTCGGTTTTGGTGCTCCTTCAGGATGTGTTGTCAGTGCTGGTGGCGCGGTGCCAGTTGGTACTGTTACCTATGTACTGACTGCTCTTGATGCTGATGGGAAAGAAAGTGTGAATGGTCCTGCCGTTTCGATCACGACGACCAGCGGCAATCAGACTGTTACTTGCACCGTACCTGCATTACCATCTGGCGCAATTGGATATGCTATTTATCGAAGCGCGGGTCGTAGCTTTACAAGGTCTGGAGTTCTTACTTGTGTTGACGGTCAGCCTCAGGTGCGTACCAGGTCGTTTGTAGATCGGACTGCTGGTACTTGTGGCGCCTCTCTCCCATTATTCAATTCTGCGGGTACCAGCATTCTTTCAAGTACCGGTCTTACTACATTCCAAAATCGGACTGTTAGCCCTACAGGATTTATCGCAACGGAAACTGCACCTAGTCTTACAGCTGCTCGAACTCAAACTATACCGGATGCGTCGGGAACATATATCCTTGATTCCACACTGGCATCGTCCGTCACGACGAACGCGAGCGCCAATATCGTAAATCTGCTTCAACCACAAATATCTAAAGTGTTCGATACCTTCCAGCTAACAGCTGCAAGACCTGGACCAACAAGCATTGGCTCGAACTGGACAGCGAACTCAACTGGGGGTGGAGGCGGAACCTTGCAATTGGTCGGTGGTGGGAGAGCAGCTACGTCTTCCAGTACGAGCCGCGCCAGTGCTTTCTGGAACGTAGGGACATTTCCAAACAACCAATGGGCGCAGGCCACAATCGCAACTATCGGCACCAATCAGCACGGTCCTACCGTACGCTCCTCCGGCAGCACCAATCCAACGTATTACACCTGCATTGACGGGGCTGGTGGCGAGGCCATCTTCAAGTCAGTCGCCGGAGCGTTTACTTCGTTAGCTTCCAATGCCGTTGCGGGGGCCAATGGAGACGTTGTTCGCATTACAGCCTCTGGCACCAACATCGCTTGCACGGTCACATCGACGTCGGGTATCACAAGCAGCTTGTTCGCCACTGATGGCGCAATTTCATCCGGCGCACCTGGATTAACTATCGGAAACGGGTCAGCTACCCTCACAAATTTCATGGCAGGAGGAATAACCCTTACTGGCGACCTTTCGCTGAATGGAAATCAAATTACCGGCGTGAGCGGTAATAGCGGTCGTATCGCGGAGTCAAGCGGTGCACTGGGGAGCGGCAATCTTGGGATGTTCGACGCGAGCGGAAACATCGTTGACTCTGGAATCGCGGCATCCAGCATCACGACCGCGCTGTCAGCAATTACCAAGGCGACCACTGCACATACGCGCATGACTCTTGGCGAGGCGAGCGCGTCGGGGGTGGCCGTCTCGGCCGAGACAAGTCGAGCCGACTCTGGCGATCACGCCCTCTTGGAGAACTTGAAAAAGACCAGCGAGCAATCAGTCCCCGAGCGGGCGATACTCACAGGCACCTATACGAACGCCACAACCAGGGCGAGTAACGTCAATGGCCTTTCCTTCACTGTGAGTGCAAGCCGCAATTACACTGCGGTCTGCCATCTCTATTATCAAGGCTCCGGGCGCACCGCTGGACTTGATGTCACCATAACTGGCCCCGCTTCGCCTATTAGCGTGTTTTATTCCTATGACGAAGGGGCGCGTACAACCCTCGCCAACAGCGTCGCGAGCGCCTTTAACACAAAGCTCACTGGGAGTTCTACAATCATAGCCAAAACAAACCTTCATGCCACGGTAACGATTGGCCTTCGTAACGGTGCGAACGCCGGAACGGTTCAAGTTCAAGGCTCAGCCACAGGGACCGGTACCGTCATGGTGCAAGCTGGATCGTTCTGCATGGTGCAGTAGACGATTATGGATGCCCAGAACGGCGTTACGAGTTCGAATGTCGATTCCGCGACATTCATTGGTATTTCGTGTCCGACATTCGATTTCTAACCCAAGCTTTAACCATAAGCTTCGTAGCATCAAGAGTCTCTAAAAATCCATGTCCCGCTACGCGCGAGAATTCTTGTCCACAATAACTTGGAAGTCCGACAGAGGAGAAAAAATCAAGATACATTAGTCGAACGCGGTGCGCCGGCCAACTTCGCGCTGGCGCTAGCTTGGCTCGGCCCGCCGTCTGTAGCTGCCTTAGAAGCCTGTCCACTCTAGAATCGTAAGTGTGTTCTTCCAAAACCTTTGCTCGCGCTGCTTGACTAATCCGTAGGCGCTCCGGTTCGTTGTCAAGGTAGGATCGAATCAAAGGGACTATGTTGCGTTCGTCGCGATACCCGACAAAGTGAACTCCTTCATGAAACCCCAATCGAGAAATTTCATTCGGAAGTGCGGTTATAAGTAGCGCGCCAGAAGCCATGACCTCGAATACTCGCATATTAGCATCCTGCGGAAAATCATCTCGACCTATATTAACGACGACTCGCGATCGTCGATAAACCCCAAGCACTTCATCGAGTGCGTATGATCGGGTCCACTCGTTCACTTGAAAAGCTCCGGCGATCGTTGGAAGTAGCTCGGCGCGCTTCCTGTATACCGGTGGCCCGGTTTGTCCGACCCAGCCGACCTCGTATTGACGAATGGGATCGGGATCTTGAAACAACTCGCGACGTACTGCCCAGGGAAGGAGAAACGCACCTGGATGACCGGCTTCTATGAAAGCCTTTACGTATCCGGGATGGAATATAGCTACGTGGTCGAATAAGGACGACCAGCGAAATTGTCGCGACGTAGAGAGGTAGATGTCGGTGCGAAAACACACTGTGGGGATCTCGGATGTAACTAAGTCTGAGGGCAATAGCGGATAATCGGAGTCGAACTGAAAGATCCAGGATGGTGTTGTCGGGCATTGACACAATAGCTCGGGCAGTGGCGCATCGAACGCGGGGGATCCCTGGACGTAATAGAGATCAATACCGCGACGACGGAAAGCTTCGGCGTAACCGGGAATTAACTTAAGATGATGTTCCTCGCGGCAAAGAACCAAGATCAACATCTTAAAGAAAAACTCCCACCATAATCTTTAGGCTGAAATTGATACTTACTGTGCATTTGCGGACGAAATCACAACCAGGAAACCATCTAATTTGGGTGTCTTCCCAGTAAAAAGCGCAAAATCCTCGTTGGGCCTGATTTCAATCGAGGCTCCGTCACTGCCCAACCATTTTTTGCCCGGCTCGACAACAGCAAATCGTGAGTTCAATTTAATAATCAGATCGTTTTCATCTTCGTGCTGTAACTGAGTAACGATCAAAGCCACTTTCCACTTTCTAAAGTGGTATGCCCGTTCCCGGTGGGTGACAGCGTCTTGAACAATTATCAGATAATTTCCATCACTCACGAAATTTTGACAGTTTTGCGCTAACTCCTGCAGTCCATCTAAAAGGGGTGACCGGAGGATCGTCTGACAATTCGTGAGCGGATCGATATTGTTGTTTTCGACTGAAGCCCAGCCCATCGAACCCTCACCGATTGTATGACCCATGAAAACAGTTGGAGTCGCTGGCTTGGAGTTAGTAGAGCAAGACGAAGACACGAGCAACGCACATACGAAACCAAGGACCGAAAGCAACTTCAGCTGTGCTCGGAGCATTGCCACCTGCGGCGCCACATTTCGAAAATCCTACGTGCAAAGATTACATGCCGGGCGGCGAATAATACCAGACTAAAATGTTTCTTGTGGAGCGTTGGGTTGCCGGCGGCTAGTGCTTGTTAGAGCCGCTTCGTCTTTCGCCCTGCTATTGAGGGAAGCAAAATCATAGACATCGAGGCCATGTATTTTCCACAAAGGTGGATTTTTTGCTATGCTCACAATGGGTTCGTCCAGCCGCGCCCTCGAGAGTTCGATTCAAAACTCATGGCCTCTGTGACCGCAGATCCGTCAGTCGCAGCGCGGGTGTCCGCGCAAGCGTCTCCAACAGCAACAGTACGAATTGAACCGCCGCACGGGTGGCTGGAACTGCGGCTTGCCGATGTGTGGGAGTATCGCGAGCTGCTGTACTTTTTTGTGTGGCGCGACATCAAGATTCGCTACAAACAGACCGTCGTCGGTGTGCTGTGGGTAGTTTTGCAGCCCTTGCTGACCATGGGCGTGTTCACTCTTTTCTTTGGCCGCTTGGCCAAGCTGCCTTCCGAAGGCTTGCCGTACCCGGTTTTTTATTTTGCGGCTCTGGTGCCGTGGGCTTATTTCTCCGCATCGCTGAGCACTTGCACAAACGTGCTGGTTGCCAACCAGCACGTCATCACCAAGGTTTATTTCCCGCGGCTGGTCTTGCCGCTTGCGGCGGTGTGTACCGCGCTGCTGGATTTGACGATCGGATTTGTGGTGATGGTGATCATCACGCTGGCGTACGGATACCGGCCAGGCCCGGCAATATTGCTGATTCCGCTGTTTGTGCTGTTGGCCCAGCTGACGGCGCTGGCCGTGGGCCTGTGGACTTGCGCCCTCAACGCGCTGTACCGGGACATGGCCGCCATCGTGCCGTTCGTCATCCAATTTTTGATGCTGGCGTCGCCTGTGGCTTATTCCAGCACGCTGGTGCCGCCGCGTTGGCGCGCGCTTTACCATTTGAATCCCATGGCTGACGTGATTGACGGGTTTCGCTGGAGCGTTACCGGGCGCGGGCACGGTCCGGGCGCGATGATATTTGTCGCGGCAGGAATGGTGGTCCTGATTTTGGTTGGTGGGCTGATATTTTTTCAGCGCGTGGAGGGCACCGTTGTGGATCGCGTGTAGCGCGGTCGCTGCGGCTGCGCACTGCGGCGCTTCGCGACATGGCCGATATGGCCGACATGGCCAAGTTCGTTTTGAGTGGCATGGATTCCGCTGCAAACCGTTCGTGTCGCCGCATTCGCACGCTAACATCTTTGTTTACCGGTAAAATAAGCGAACCATGTCTGACATCGTCATTCGGGCCGAAGGGCTCGGCAAACGCTATCGCCGCGGCGTAACCGGCCCACCGGAAACGCTGCGCGACGCTCTCACACGCGTCATTGGCTCGCCTCTAGCGGCCATGCGTCGGCCAACGCAGGAACATTTCTGGGCGCTGCGCGATGTGGGACTAGAAGTCCGCCACGGCGAGGTGCTGGGTCTGATCGGACGCAACGGTGCCGGCAAGACCATCTTGCTCAAGATTCTTTCGCGTATCACCCGGCCGACCACCGGCAGGGCAGAAATTCATGGGCGCGTCCGCAGCCTCCTGGAAGTGGGCACCGGATTTCACTGGAAACTTACCGGGCGCGAGAACACCTATCTTAGCGGGTCGATTCTGGGGATGGGTAAGACGGGGGACCCATCGAAGGAATCGCAGACTGGGGCCGCGTAAACTTCTGATAAAGAGTACACCTCTAATGGATCCGCCAGAGTTGGTAATCATTTGTCGCGGCAGGGTTCCATCTCCATGGAACGTGACCATGAAGGTTCGAATAAAGACCAGCACCGTATTCTACCGTCCGGCCGTGCGGGGAATTGTAACAACGCTCGTCCATTAACTCGCGATGAGGAAAACGATTTAAGGTAGCGTCGGCGCCTTCCATGAGACCGACAACCAGCAGGTCCCCTGGCTGCGGGCCGCGCTCACCAGGCTTGGTTACCCTGGCGCCAGCTTCCTGGGCGTACCAGTAGAAACCCCATTGCCCGTTGAACCATACCTTCTCACCGTTTGCGACATGTGGAGCAATCAGTTCGGCAGCTGCCCTGCGACCGCATTCGGCAAAATCGTTGTCGGCTACGAGCAAGAGGAACGAGAACGCTGCACAAACAAAAATCAATCCGCCGAATGCCCAAAACTGGCGACGTCCCGGTAAGGCGCCGAGTTCTTTGATCAGCATCAAAACAATGGCAGGCAATGCAGCCAGCATATATTTGAGCGGGAAGTGGAGGTATACGGCTGCAGGCGCAGGAATCAAGATCCAGAGATCTAGCAACATACCGAGATGGTCCTGCGTTTTGACGTGTTGATAAATCACGTCAGCGAGTACGGCGAAACTGTAAAACACTGCGGCCACTTGCCATTCCTGAGCTACGCTTCTCCAGGGCGTGACCAGAAAATGAGTAATCAAGACTGGAATTGAAGCGGTCGCTATGAGAAAAGGCGCTCTACGCCAATGAATCGCTAACCACACTGCGGTGAACGGAATGGGGAAAAAAAGATAACGCAGGTAGGCAAAGATGTTAGCGCGAAAATGCCCTGACCCAACTAAAATGTCTGCGGACTCGACGACCGAGCTACGGTCGCGCAACAATAAATTTACAGCAAGAAGAATGCAGCCAGCGACAGCGACCGGGAGCCACAAGAATAACTGGCGCCAAAATTGCGAACGCGCCTTTCGAATTGGAGAATGATCGAACAGCCATATCGCGCCGAGAGGCAAAAGAAGAGCAATTTGCGGGCGGGCATAAGGTGCCAAGCCCAATGCCAAACTCGCAATCAATCCTTCGTGCCAATGTTGTTCTTGTTTCCAAGCTAGGAGGCGCTCCGTGCCGGCAAGGCCAAGAGCCAGTGCGGCGATGTCGGGCATTGCGGTGCTGGCCATTGACAGGAATGGGGGAATGGCGGTCATCAGCATGCCCGCGATGGCAGCCTGAAACTCCGTAAAGCCTAAACGCAATGAGAGTTTCACCATGGCGAGAATGGCTATGCCGACTAGCAATATTTGTAGTAGATGGGCCGCCCGCTCCGATCCTCCCACCAAAATCACGGGAACCAGCAGGTATCCCATAAGTCCTTGCGTTGTTCCAGCCCCCAGATTGCCCGCCTGTGTCAGACATGTCTCGTTTCCCATCCAGCACACTGGAAAGGACATCGGTTGAAGCGGAGTCTTGAGTATCTGGCGCGCTTCGAATAGAAACCACGGATCATCAATGGTGTAGGCCTTATTTAAGAATGGGAGGAGACAAATGACTGCCAATACAAAGCCTGGCAGGAACAGTGTGATAACGGTTTTTCTAGCGACGACATATGGCTTGCCACCAGATGCCTGAGGTGGGGCGACGTTCACTAAGCTGTCCACGAATATGAATGTCGAGAATGGATCGAGTTATCGAATAACACTTGAATACCAATAGGAAGAGCGTAAACAGAAAGTTGGTGATGAGGTTGGGCCATTATGCCTGTTTCAAGCCACGCCCAAATAGCTTGCGAGCTGTGAGGCCTGGCTGCTGCCTTGTGTCGATCACGCTAGTTGGACGCCCTGTGCGAAACCGATCGGCAGTTTAACATAGAGCTGCTCAGCCCCCTCCACCTGCGAGGAAAGAAGCCAATTACGTAAAACCCCGTCGACACGAAGGAATATTGCGCCGCTTTCCTGTTATCCTGAATGTTCGTCCTAACTGCTTGGCCGAGAAAACGGTGAATGGCTATCCTACTACCCCCGTCATTCGATATGTACCGTTGTCCGTCCATGTTTGGTGCCGACGGTCGTAAGAATTGGACCGCCTGTGGGGCGATTTTCTCGCTACGTTCAGTCATCTGAGATTATTCGGCGCGGCGTTTAAAAATTGTAAAATAATTAACGCGACAAATTGGCTCGACTGTTTACAGGTGGAATAGCCCGGAATGTCTGACATCGTAATTCGGGCCGAAGGGCTCGGCAAACGCTATCGCCGCGGCTTAAGCGGCCCACCCGAAACGCTCCGCGACGCGCTCACGCGCGTCATCAAGTCGCCTCTAGCGGCGATGCGGCGACCGACGCAAGAACCTTTCTGGGCACTCCGCAATGTCGATCTAGAGGTGCGGCAAGGCCAAGTTCTGGGGCTTATCGGTCGGAATGGCGCGGGCAAGACCACGCTGCTGAAAATATTATCGCGTATCACCCGCCCGACCACAGGATGGGCGGAGATCCGAGGTCGGGTGCGAAGCCTGCTGGAAGTGGGCACTGGTTTCCATGGCGAACTTTCCGGGCGAGAGAACACCTATCTTAGCGGCTCCATTCTGGGGATGGGCAAGCGCGAAATCGATCGCAAATTCGATCAGATCGTGGCATTTGCGGAGGTCGATAAATTCATCGATACCCCTGTAAAGCATTATTCCAGTGGAATGTATGTGCGCCTTGCTTTTGCAGTGGCGGCGCACTTGGAGCCGGAAATTTTACTGGTGGACGAAGTGTTGGCGGTCGGTGACGTGCAGTTCCAAAGAAAATGTCTGGGCAAGATGAAAGAAGTCGGATCACACGGACGCACTATCGTATTCGTGAGCCACAATGTGAACGCGATCGCGGCAATGTGCACGTCGGCGATGGTTCTGGCAAACGGCTCATCCGTGTATTTTTCGAACAATATTCAGGAAGCACTACGGCAATATATAAATCCGATAATCAGCACTCACACAGTGGATCTCTCCGAACATCCTGGGAGGACGGCGCCAACTGCCGTATTCAAAGAAATAGTAATATACGACGAAAACAATCAACGATCACAACTACTAATGCCCGGCACGGGAGTTACTGTTGAAATGAAAGTGAGGCCACCGGACAGAATTAACAATCCTAAAATTGCTTTTGCTGTAACCAACGGTCGCGGAGAAAGGGTTTTCGCGGTAGGAACTTACATCGGAGGTACAGAAATCCCACATATCGAAGGGCCATTAACCATTCGCGTGCAGTTTGAGATGCCACTGTTGGTGGCAGGTCAATATAGTTTGGATCTGGGGTTATATGACCGAACCGGGATGCAAGTGGACGAAGTGTTCGGTGCTACTACATTTGAGGTAGCCAAGACCGATTATCTGCAAATGACGGAAATGCACAGCCATCACATGGGAAACATCATGGTACGTTCCGACTGGAAGTGTGTTTAGTTATAGTGGATTGGATTCCGTGAGTTAATTTCGACCGACGGCGGGAAATGAATCCTCTAGGGAAGAATTCGTGAATTCCGAGAATTTTGCACGAGTGAAACTTCAGGGCCAAGCCCACTCAGGCGAAGTTGTTCGCGCCATAGCTTTCCATCTATCGCAATTTCATCCAATTCCGGAAAACGACGAGTGGTGGGGAAAAGGTTTTACGGAGTGGACGAACGTAGCGAAAGCGAAGCCGAAATTTCCAGGCCATTATCAACCACACCTGCCCGCCGACCTGGGATTTTATGATTTGCGGCTGCCGGAAGCGCGAGCAGCGCAAGCGGAGCTGGCCGCGGAATACGGAATCCACGGATTCTGCTACTACCACTACTGGTTCAAGGGCCGGCGACTGCTTGGGCGACCAATTGACGAAATTTTGAGAACGGGCCGTCCCGATTTTCCATTCTGCCTGTGCTGGGCGAACGAGAGCTGGACGCGGCGTTGGTTGGGGGAGGAGCGAGACGTATTGATCCCGCAAACCTACGACGAACGCGACGACCTAGATCATTGCCAGTGGCTGGCGAAGGCATTTGCGGATCGCAGGTATCTGAGGGTGGGAGGCCGGCCGGTATTCCTCATCTACCGACCTGGAAATTTGCCAGAACCGAAGCGGTTAACCGACACACTTCGTGATGTTTGTACGGAGAATGGCGATAAGAATCCATACCTGATCGGCGTCGATGCGCATCAACCGGGCCGGGATTTTCGGAGCGACGGGTTCGACACCACACTCGAATTTGCGCCCCAGCTTGGAGTTCTCCCGGCGGCATTCTACGATGAGTTCAGCCTGGGACGACTTCAGCGGAATCTTCGGCTGCGAGTGCTCAGCGGCAACCTCAAGGTGTACGACTATGAAGATGCGCGCCAGAGAATGACCTCGTACGTCCGGCCATTCCCGACTGTTCCCAGCGTATTTGTAGGTTGGGACAATACACCGCGCAGGGGCAAGGACGGAATAATTATTGTGAATAGCTCCCCGCAAGCGTTTGGCCGTGCCCTCGAAACGGCGGTCTCGAAGCTCAGGACCAGCGGTGATGAGGAACCGTTGCTGTTCATCAACGCCTGGAACGAATGGGCTGAGGGAAATCACCTGGAGCCTTGCCAGAAATGGGGCCGAGGATACTTGGAGGCAGCGCGAAAGGCTTTGCGAACTTCCGCGAACTGCCATTTGGAGCATGTAAGCCATCAATCCCGAGTACGACTATGACGACTCGCGTTCTGATAAAACTGTGATTCCATGGACGCAATGACGGACCGAGCTTCGGACGTTTTTCAGAGCGCCGGTAGTGGGCGGCAGCAGGAATTTGCTCGGGCAGGCCAACACACGGTTCGAGCCATTGCGTTCCATCTTCCGCAGTTTCATCCAATCCCAGAAAACGATGAATGGTGGGGAAAGGGCTTTACAGAATGGACCAATGTAGCAAAAGCCAAACCGCAGTTCCGGGGTCACTACCAACCGCATCTGCCGGCTGATTTAGGGTTTTATGATCTGCGACTACCCGAAACGCGGGCCGCTCAGGCGGAAATGGCGGCGAGCTACGGAATCCATGGTTTTTGCTACTACCACTACTGGTTCAATGGTCGACAGGTCCTGGAGCGTCCGGTGAATGAGATCTGGAAGAGCGGAGAGCCACAGTTTCCTTTTTGTCTTTGCTGGGCCAATGAAAATTGGACGCGCAAATGGGATGGTCAAGAAGACCAGGTGCTGCTGGAGCAGCGATATAGTCCTGCAGATGATTTGGCGCACATCCGGAGTTTGATTCCGATGTTTTTCGATCCGCGTTACATTCGCGTCGGGGGCCGCCCCATTTTTCTGGTCTATCGGGCGTCGCAACTTCCGGAACCAGAGAGGACCGCGGAAACGTGGAGGCGAGAGGCGGAGCGTGCTGGCTTGAAAGGTTTGGTCCTAGTTCGAGTGGAGAGTTTTTGGAGCGAGTCTGGCGATCCGAGAGAGATTGGATTCGACGTGGGGCTGGAGTTTCAGCCACAGTGGGCGCTTGTGTCACACCTGCGGATCTATCGGCGGAAGTGGTGGCATGTCAGGAGGTTAGGCACGCACGAAAGGTGGTTGCGCGAGAACAGCGTCTATGATTACGAGTCGCTTATGCGGACTACGCTGGCGGCTCCTGTTCCGACGTACCCGCGAATACCTTGTGTCTGCCCGGGATGGGACAATAGCCCCAGACGGTCGCAGGACGCAATATTTTTTGTCAACTCCACCCCAGAACTTTACGAACGCTGGTTGCGCGAAGTCGTTGATCGACTGAAGACGCGCATGCACTCTGGAAGCGGCGAGGATTTCTCTGCTAACTCGCTTGTCTTCGTCAACGCCTGGAATGAATGGGCGGAGGGAAATCACCTCGAACCCTGCCAGAGGTGGGGCCGCAAGTACCTGGAAGCAACGCGGAGAGCCTTGGGAGTCGCTGCGAACCAGAGCGTCGAGTATGCCGACCGTTAGCGTCATCATCCCGAACTACAACCACGCGCGCTATCTGAGGCAACGGATTGAGAGCGTACTGTGGCAGACGTACCAGGATTTCGAGGTCGTCCTGCTGGATGACTGCTCGACGGACAACAGCCGGGAGGTTCTCGTATCCTACCGGGATAATCCGAAGGTACGGATCGACTTTAACGAAAACAATTCCGGGAGCGTATTTAAACAGTGGAACAAAGGGGTGAGGATGGCGCGCGGCCGCTACATCTGGATAGCGGAGTCCGATGATTACGCCGATCCGGGTTTTCTTGCCCAGATGGTTCCGATACTTGATGGGCAAAGGGAAGTAACACTCGGGTATTGCCGCTCGAGAAGAGTTGGGGAGGATGACCAACACTTTGGATTTGCCGATTCGGACTTTGATCGCCTGGACCCGAATCATTGGGCGACGGACTTCACCGTAGATGGACTTGAAGAATGTCGGCGATTCTTCGTGCTCTCCTCGCCAGTTCCGAACGCCAGCGCAGTACTCTTTCGCAAAGATGTCTACGAGAGGGTGGGTTGGGCAGAGGAGCGTTACCGCATTTGCGGTGATTACAAGATCTGGGCTGCCATGGCGCTCGAAGGCAAAATCGCCTATGTTGGCAGGCCTTTGAATCACTTTCGGACGCACGGCGAAAATGTTCGCTCGCGAACTCAAGCCGGTGGCCTGGACATAGCCGAATACTTCTACGTGATGCTATCGATTTTGTGCCGTGTGGCCCCACCCGGGACGCTCACTCAAGAGAAATCGATAAAAGAGATCTTCGGTCAGTCGCTTTTTGACCTCAGCCCGCGCGAGCGAATCAAGATTGCCATGCGATCGCTGTCTTATATCGCCGAGTGGAATCTGCGTCACAATCCCTATGTGCCCCGAAAGATAATGCAGGAGTATTTTAGGGATTGGGATTTCGCTCTGATTGGAAGAGAATTTGCCATTTGCCCACCGAGCCGGTGGCAGTTCTTTCTGCACAGATGCCGCTTCTACCGGCATTACTCCCCCGGAATGGGTTGGAAGATGAGATTGATAAACCTGATGCGACTATTCGGAGCGCCGCTTGTCGGTTACCGGCACAGGCATTGGCCCGAAAAAACGCTTGCACGATTAATTCAAATGCTGAGAACTCCCGAAGAGAGTTGAAAAATGTATACCTGGCGCCGACGCCGAGACTATTTTCTTGTATCACGAGCGGGCGAAAGTTGATTAGGCGGATGATCACTTTTTTCACAACGGCCAAGCCGTTTAGGGGACACAACGGGGTGATTCAACGGAATGCGCTCGAGAGCTGGGCGCTCATGCACCCGGATGTAGAAGTGATTTTGTTCGGCGACGACGAGGGAGCCGCAGAAGCGTGCGCTGAGCTTGGATTGCGGCATGAGCCGAATGTAGAGCGACACGAATCCGGGCTCAAATATGTCCGCTATCTTTTTGGCGAAGCGCAGAGGCTTGCCCGGCATGACTATATTTGCTACCTGAATTGCGACATTATCCTGCTTGCGGATTTCCTTGACGCATTTGAACGAGTTCGCCGGCAGATGCCGAAATTTCTGATGGTCGGGCGCCGGTGGGATACGGACATTACCGAGCCCGTCGATTTTGAAAGAGCCGGCTGGGAACAAGAGATATGGAAGCTGGCGTTAAACACTGGCCGCCAGCAAATCCCATCCTTTATCGATTATTTCTGTTTTCACAAGGGACTCTATCAGGAGATTCCTGCGCTGGTGGTGGGACGGAATTATTGGGACCACTGGCTGGTCTGGAGAGCACTGACATTGCCGGTGCCGGTGATCGACTGTTCGCGGGGTGTGACTGCTGTACACCAGAATCATGATTACGCGTACAGCCCGGGCGGAAGCGCAGGGACGCACGGGGACGAACTTGCGATGCTCAACAAGCAAATTAGTGGGAATGGAGAACAGTTGCGCTCCATCAGAAACGCAACGCACATCCTCACGCGTAGCGGAAGAATCATGCGGGTGCGGCACTACAGCAAGTGGGTGTCGATTTTGGAGCTGGGCACTCGTCAGGGATTCTTGGAACATACGTTCTGGCTGCGAAGGCGATTAGGTCTGCGCAGGGAGACCTTCACGAAGTTAAAGAATATGTGGCGATGAGGGCGATCACGCCACAGGACAGGCAATCGAACCCACGTCCAGCGATCCGCGAGTTATTGACCTTCGCATCCTGCCCGCTCAAGCGTGGTGGTCAGTGGAAATTGCGAGTCGCAATGCCCTCGAAAGAGCAGCCGCGAGCGTCCGAATTCAGCGCGTAGCTTTTGGAGCTCAAGCTCAAACGCGCGCCAATCCAGCAAATCTTTCCCTTCCATGTTCGATTCGATCCTTAACGCTCCACGGCCACCTGATCCGACCAGGCATCCATCGAATCGCCGAGGCGAGTCTGAGTTCTTTAATTGAGCGCATTGTCACTGGTGTCTGGTGGCGCAGAAAACCGCAACTGCGTGCGCTCGTCTGGCGCCTCGTAGAATATCTATCCGAGAATCGCTTTGCGGAAACTTGGAAGCAGATGATGAAGAACTCACCGGAACTCGCGGAGATCCACAACACGATTTGCGCCCGCCGTCAAGGCGTTTGGACAAAAGCTCTCCCGCCGCGTAGGGTTTCGGGGCAATCGCTCGAAAAAATAAACTGGACGCCAGGCTGGATTAAGCGCGGGCGAAGAGAACGGTTTCCTCCGCGTGGATTATCGGCTTGCGAGCCACGATGACATTCTGCGGGCATACCGCGCGGTCATCGATATAATCCAGAACGTCAAAAAACTCCGGCCAGCGCGCCTGGACGTAGCCCCTCGGGATGCAAGCCTCGCCCCAAAAGGACCATCTCCCTTCGACTCCGAATCCCTCGTAACAGAAAGATCCGCGGTCGTAGGCCGCCAACGTGACGGTGTCATCGCGGAAAACTTTGGCACTCTGTTTCAGCCAGTCCGGTCTACTCTGCAGGGTTGGATCGTCGCGCAGGGATTTGCAGTACTGGATAAACTCTCTGCCGCGAGTGGTGGCAATCAATAGCCCGCCTGGAATGAGAAGCCGCTCGAACTCACGCAGCAGAGCCAGGTGCATCTCTTCGGGCAGATGCGAAAACACGGAATACAAGTAGATTAGATCGAACGCGTCGGCCGGCAAAGAAGTGGGCGGATCCGGATCGATCAGTGTGAACGCAGACCATTTGTTGGTTGCGCGGCATGCCTGGATTCCCGCTTCGCTGTGATCCACGCCGCTGATCTTCTCGGGATCCACGTCTCGCAAAAAGAACCGCGCGATCCGTCCCCATCCACAGCCGAAATCTAGGATGCCGCGGCAAGATGCGATCTCGCCAATGTGCTTTTCATAGCAGCTTTTGAAAAGCCTGTACGCGGCGAATCCCTCGCGCAGTGTTACATCCTCAGTGCCTCCCGTAAAGTTGGCCTGCAAGGAAGCAGCGGGCATGCCGGGAACGATCGCCGCCAGCGGCCGAAGTCTTCTGCGCCCGACCGTGTTCATCCAGAGCCACGCGTCGTCATCGGCTTCGGAAAACCAATCCTTCGGAATTGTTCCCGGTTTCCTGCTGCGCGCGATAGCTCGACGCATTGCCGGCCCACTTCTCACAGCTCGGAGTACGCCTGAGGCCAGACGATTTAAGTTCATCTGTCGATTGTAGTCTTGGAAGGATGTTCCAGCAAAATCAGAATCGGCTTGGGGAGAACGGTCACCCGTCCGCCCCTGCCACAGTCGCGGCTGTTTCTATTCTCCTCATGCTTTCCGCCTCTGCAGGCGTGGAACTTGGGCGCAAAATGGGCACAAATCGAGGGATAGCCGGTGAGTAAGGGCAGCCGAATCAACGTGAATTTTGCGATTTTCTGAAGCGGGCGATGGCATTGTCCCTCGCTAGGGCTATGGGAGCCCGATCGGAACTACAGGTATCTCTGTAGGCAGCTGATAAAACTGGGTTTATTCGGAGTTCCACATGGGTAACAATAGGGAAAAGTAGGGAAAAAAATCTCCGCGGACCAATGGTGTGTTCGTCTGTAAATCATTGAAAACACAGCATACAGTTTGATCGATATTTTGGCATCAAAGCTGCTAGAACTGTAGTTGCGTTGAGGAGTATTAGACAGCCTCATTGACCAGTTCACTCCGCAGGCTGAGTCAACGAGAAGCAGCGAGGGAGAACTATGCGTAAGTGTGTGTTTATTGCGGGGATCGTTTTTTTTGCTAGCTTCCTGTTCGTACAACCTTCCAAGGCCGACAACTTTAATCACTACCAGTTAACTGGGGCTGCCTTCGGCGGGTTGACCATTAGTTTCACTCTTCCTCAGACTCTGACCCCGTCAAGCGTTACTTGGAACGGTATCTTAAACTTCACAAACGTCGCAGGCACGTGGGGAAAAGACGGCCAAAATACCCCGTATAATTTCTCGACGATCATGATCGGCTCGAAGGGCACAAATGGCACGAACTACTGGGCGTCAGGAGGCGCCACTCGTTTCGTGGAACTAGAGGCTCCAGGACTATTTACCTGGAACGCCAACGGTACCGTAACTCTGAATACCGGCACCTTTGCTCTTGGCGACTACAATAGCTTTAACGGCGGACGATGTCGTGGGAACTCCCGAACCCGCATCGTTGATGCTATTGAGCGTCGGTGGGCTGGCACTTGGCGCACTTCGCCGCCGCAAGACAAATTAGAATTACTCTACAGAAATCCAAGAGCGCCCATCAGGTTTTGGCGGACGCCTTTGCTTATTTGAGGCCGGGTTTGGTGACCTATCGAGCCAGAGGCGCGAGACGCGGCTTTTTGTTGTGCGTAGCGGGAATGTACGTAATCCAGCAAACCGAATGCTGCGTGGCGAAGGTTAGCTGTAGAGCTGTAGAAGCATTATTCACTAGTTTGACCAATTCCATTCAATTTTCAACGAGAACGCGTGATACCGGTAAATTTCGCTGAGCGCTTGACGATCAGGATTGGTTCTGCCTCACTGAGACAGCAAAATGGCGGAAGCCGTGATCTTAACGAATGCGCTGCTTTCGATACCTCATTCTAGAACTAACTTGCGAATTACAGGTCCCAGTTGCCACGCAACCTTCCACATGGCTATCCTCAAAACTCCCGACGAGATCCCGAGAGGCACCTCGCTTGCGTTCGGCACGTAGAAGCCGTTCACTGAAAACCGACGTTATCGGAAGCATGCGCTGTTGTTGCCTTTCGCTAAGCCGCACTTTTGCAGAACAACATCTATCGTTGATGCGAACATAAGGAGATGGGTAAGGCATTGTGGCGTGGCGATGCCCGCGACCCCACCCACCAGAAGATCGATACTGGCTATACGGGCGGCTAAGGTGCTCCAGCTAGAAATGAATTACGGCGCCGAGGCCGATCTGAAAATTATTTTGCGTGCTGGAATAGAGCGTGCTGCGGACGTAATCGGCTTCGGCGCGTAGCGAGACGCGCGGATTGTAGAGCCAGTCGACGCCGCCGCCAACCTGAACCGCGAAGCTGTTCTTGCTTGCGCCAGCGATCTGGGGATTCAAATGAACTCCGCCGACCAGGGCGTGCGCCCAGGGCGTCAAGCGCTTGCGCGAAGGACCCCAACCGATGCGGGCGCCACCCGCGTAAAGAACATATTTTGTCCGTCCCAAGCCGCCGATGGTGCCGCCCCACGCGGAGACCACGTTGCCCTCGAGACCGAACCAGGAAGAGAGGTTGTAGGTCAGGTCGGTGTGCAGGCCGCTCATATTTGCGGAGAATTGCGTGGAATCAAAATGAATGTATTCGTAGCCGACGGCGAGATCCCAACGATAGCCTTGGTCGTTAAAGCTCGATGACTGGGGAGGAGCCGGGGCATCTGGTAGCGCAGCTTTCGGCGACGGAAAAGCAAAAGATTCCGAAGGTGTGGCCGGGGGCGCGAGCTCTGGCACAAGTGTGAAATTAAAAGTGGACGCGGGCGCGGCGGGCTGGGCAGCAAGGGCGGACAGCAAAAGGGATGGCTGTTGGGCGGAAAGCGAAGCGCAGGTTCCGAGAACAAAACAAGCAACGAGTGCGAGCCTTTTCATTTAGCAATCCTTCAGGGGCGGACACCCCAGGGTGGAGCTGGCCACACCTTTTCACACCTTTTACGGTAAACAAGAGTCGGGGTATTTGTCTATGGCGATTCATGAGTCATAAGCAGAAAAGGAACGTTGGGCAGGGCGCGGGACTACGCTTCGAGCTGGAAAAAGATGGTACGCTGGACAACTTAGCGGCCGTGGCGTAGATAGTCGTCAGTCTTGTTGAGCCAGTCCGCGCGGGGCGGAGTGAAGACGTCGAGATCGAGGGTATCCTCGAGCGCCCAGGCTTCATGCGGCATGTTGGCGGGGATGCAGAGAACTTCGCCAGCGCGCACCACGATCTCCTTGCCATTAATGGCAAATTTCAATGCGCCTTCGAGGATATAGGTTAGCTGCTCATTGTGGTGCTGGTGCAGCGGAACGTGACCGTCTTTTTTGAGGAATACGCGGGCCAGCATCAGTTGCTGACCGTAAACCATTTCGCGGTCGACCAGCGGGTTGAGATGTTCGCGTTCGACCTGATTCCATGCGATGTATTTGGGTTCGGGAGTAGCTGAGGATATGGTGCTCACTTTGTGCCTCCATAGAGTTTTGCGGCATTGTCGTGCAGATAGAGATGCGCGAGTTCGAGAGCTTTGTCTTCGCTGATGGCGCGCTCGCTGACCAGTTCAGCGAGTGCGCCGGCGAGAGCGGTGCGACTGGTGTGGGCGGCGAGCCAGAAACTTTCTTCCGCGCCGAGTGCTTCATTGAAAGGAAAAGCATCGGAGCCGAACATCATTTTGTCCGGGTACAGAGTGAGGAACTGTTTGAGAACGCTCTTGAATTGTGAGGGGTAGAGCATCTCGGACTGCAGAGAGGTATCAAGGTAGACATTTTTCACGGCAGTCAGGAGCGCGGCTTCGCGTTCGTAGGGCCAGCCACCGTGAAGGAGCACGAAGACGACGTTTTTGTAGCGAGCGTCGCGCAGGACGTTTTCGAGATTGAGAACGTTGCCCTGGCGAAGGCTGAAATAATCGCCGATACCGACGGCGCTGTGGAAGTGCACCGGCAGTTTGAGCTTGCCGGCCTGATCAACGATTACGCGGAAAATGTAGTCCTGAAAGAGGCGATAGTCTTCGGCGGCAGGAACGCCGCCGGAGTGGTACTTGGCGTAAATGGCGTCGGCTTTTTCGCGGGGCGGATCGCTGAAATAGAGAGTGCGGAAATAGGCGGCTTCAAATTTGATGGCCACGCCGCCGCGTTTTTGATTGTCGGCCATGGTGTTGCGGACGAAATTTTCGTAGCCAGCCAGATCGGCCGGCAGTGAATCCACTTTCATCTGCTTTTTGTAACGGACGAGCATTTTTTCCTGGAGCGGAATGTAAACGCCCATATCGGGAGTGCTGGCGGTTTGATCATGGTTGTCGAAGGGATAGAAAAACGAATCGGCGAAGAAAACCCAGTGGAAGCGCTTGGGGTTCAAGTAAGGCGCCATGAAGGCGCGGTTGGCGAGGCAGGTTTCGACGTTGAGCTTATCGAGGATGCTGTCGAAGTAGGCTTGGCCGCCGGCGGCCTCGGCGGCCTTTTTGCGCTCGGAAAGCCATTTGGCATGTTCGGGTTTGAAATCATCGTAAGGATAGCCGAAGAGAAATTTGGAGGCGGTGACGAATTCGGGATTGTCGTCGCGCAGACGCAAGACGCTGCTTTCGTCGGGCGGCGAGGCCATGGCGTCAACGTCGTTATCGTCGGCAAAGCCCGGGTGAGCGTGATTGTCGTAGATGGGAATGGCATTAATTTTGCTGAGGAGGCGGTCGTAGACTTTGGGAAGATCTTCGCCGGGATAAGGAGTGGATTGAGCGGAAGCGAACCGAGCGAGGCCGAGTATCAGGAAGGAAGCCGGGAGCAGGTGAAACAAGCGTTTCATTTTGCAACCTCTGGTGAACCCCGTCCGTTTTCGCAACACTTTTTGCAACAGATGTTGAGTTTGCGCGGCCGCTAAGCGGTAACGCCACGCCATTTTACCGACACTCGATTCATGCGGTCGAGAGCATCTTCGAGAAGGTGGCGAGCACTGACCAGCGAAAAACGAAGGTAGTTTCTACCTTCGGCACCGAAGGCCGCGCCTGCAATAGCGGCCACGCCCGCTTCTTCCAGCAAAAGTTTCTGCACTTGCTCCGCGGGAAGGCCAGTATCTTCGATATTGACCCATGCGTAGAAGGCGCCTTCGGGCGAATGGCAGCGGAAGCCAGGAATTTTAGCGAGAGACTGCACGAAAAGATCGCGGCGCAATTTGTATTCGGCGACCATGGCGTCGACGGCGTTGCTAGTGTCGCGAAGAGCTTCGATGGCAGCGACCTGAGTGAATTCGGCAGCGCAGGTAAAAGTGTTGAGGACCAGCAGATCCATGGCATCGATGACCTGAACAGGAGCCACCGCATAGCCGAGACGCCAGCCGGTCATGGCAAAGCTTTTTGAAAAACCGTCGATGATAACGGTGCGTTCGGCCATTCCGGGAAGAAGCCGGATGGACTTGTAATCGCCGTTGAATAGAATGCGCGCGTAGATTTCGTCCGTGAGAACCCACAAGTCGTGCTTGATCGCGAGAGCAGCGATGCCCTCTAGCGCACGGTCATCGAATACTGTGCCGGTCGGATTGTTAGGCGAATTGAAAATGAGGACTGTTGTTTTGCCTGTGATTTTCGCGGCGATTTCCTGGAGATCGGGCTGAAATTTATTTCCCTCGACGAGCCCGAAGGGCACGGCTTTCGCACCGAGGCCACGCGTGAAAGACGGATAGATGGGAAAACCGGGATCGGGATATAGGACTTCGTCGCCGGGTTCGATGAGCGCCATCATGGCTAGAGACAATGCCATTTTGCAGCCGGGCGCTACGAGCACCTGTTCGGGCGCGACGGAGAGTTTTCTGGTGCCCGCAAGATAGTGCGTAATCTCTTCGCGCAACGGCGCGATGCCGCGCGTGGCGCAGTAGCGATCGCGTCCGGACGCGACTGCGTTGCGGACCGCGTCGACAACGGGAGCCGCAGGATGGAAATCGGGTTCGCCGAGTTCGAGATGAATGATGGAGCGACCCTGGCGTTCGAGTTCCTTGGCGCGCGCAAAAACGGCCAGCGCGCCTTCGCCGTTCAGCTGTGAAACGCGGGTGGCGATCCGGCGTTGGGTCATGCGTACCAGTTTAACATTGCGATTAGCCGTTTGCGGTTCTCCGTTTGCCGTAAAAAAGAGCAAGCTAGCGTGGCGAGGTGGGCGGCGGAGTGACTGGAATGCGCAGCCCTTCAATGAAGCGCGGAAACATTTCGAATGCGGAAGCTGTGAGAAATAGTTCGATCAATTCTGGATCGGTGAAGGAAGACTTAAGAGAAGCGTAAAAGGCGTCGTCGACCGCGTCAGCTCCGCGATGGAGACGATCGGCGAGGCGGAAAGGAAGCTTCTCTTTTTCTGAGTAAGGACCGGATTCGAAATTTACGACGCTATCGATTTGTTGCTGAGTGGCGCCCTTTTGGCGGGCGGAGATACTGTGTGCGCGGACGGCGTAGGTGCTCTGGTGAAGATGCGAGACTCGGATGGCGATGAGCTCTTTGTAGAATCCGGGCAGTGCGCCATCGGAGAGAAGTGGCTTGAGGAAGCCGGCGACGCCTTGCGCGATTTCTGGGCGGTGGGCGAGGACTTTGAACATGTTGGGGACGACTCCGCGAGCGGCGAGAAGCGCGTCATAGATTTTTTGTGCGCCGGGTGAGGCGGATTCGCGTTCGAGCAGCGGGATGCGTGAGGCGTCTGGCATTTCGAGAACTCCTCCAAAGAGAGAATACAAGAAGCTGCGAACACGGTGATACAGCGAGAAGCGATCCCATCGCAAGTGTGATGCAAGTGGACCGAGGCGCAAAAGCGGCGTCGAGCCGCCGCACTGCAAACTGGGGCACGAATTGAATCGCGCCCCTGCCGCGAAGCCCCACGAATGTTTGGCTAGAAGGCGTAGCGCAGTGAGAATTGAATCAGGCGCGGCGTGCCGAGTGCACTGGTGATCTTGCCGAACGGACTGTTGGGCAAGCCAATCGCTTCGACGTCGGTCGCGGACGGATTTGAGAAGTTTGCGTGATTCCAGATGTTAAAGAAGTCGCTGGTAAACCGCAGGCTCTGCCGCTCGGTGAGCCGGAAGTTTTTGATCAACGAGAAATCCCAGTTCTGTTGACCGGGACCGCGATAGGTGTTGCGGCCAAGGTTGCCGAAGGCGGTGGTGCAGAAGTTGGAATTGGGAAAGATCGTCGGATCTGGCTGATTGGGGTCGCACTGTGACGGGTAAAGAAGCGGGGCGGTGGTGAAGGCTGCCGGATTCAGGTAGCCATCGATCCGTGAATGGATGTCACCGGTGCCGAGGCCACTAGAGATCGAGCTACCCGACGCGAGGCTGGCGGTTTCGACTCCCGGAGCGGATCCCAAACCGAGAAATGCACTGCCAGCGCCAGAATCCAGGACAGAGAACGGCGAGCCCGACTGGATAATGGTGATGCCGCTGATCGCCCAGTTCGCCAGAAGCGCGCCCTTGAGACCGGTTTCGCCCTTGAAGAACGGCAAATCGTGGCGGTAGCTGACGGCCAGACGATGAGTGCGGTCGAAGTCGGACAGCCCGCGTGAATCGGCCAGTGTTGATTCGTCGTTGAAGGCGCTGTTGAACGCAGTGTTGCCGGTAGAAGTTGCGTCAGTAGAGCGAGAGAAAGTGTAGGCCGCCTGGAAATAACCGGCGCCCCAACGGCGAGATACGGTGGTCTGCAAAGAATTGTAGTGCGAGTAGGCGTCGTTGGCGAACAACTGGAAGCCGTTGTAGCCATTGATCCCTTGGGCCCGCGAGCGCGCGACCGCGTTGCCGAAAGTGTTGGCAGTGATTTGGTTGCCATCCACCACGACCGGGTTGGAGGCGGACGCATCCTGCGATTGCAGCGCATCGCGAGTTTCACGCAGGTGCGTGCCTTTGGTGCCGACGTATCCGACTTCGAGGACCCACTGGCGTCCGAGAGCGCGCTGAACGGTCAGGTTCCACTGTTGCGTGTTCGGTACAACGAAATGGCGCGGCACGGCGAGACCGAAAATTCCCAAAGTCTGTAATGGGCCCGGGCAGGCAGCTCCCGTAGCGGTTCCGTAGTTAGCCGCTTGAGTTGTGTCGCCACCCGGAAAGTTCTGGAAGACGTTTAGACACGGTACAAAGGCTGGATCCAGCGTACCGGCCTGAGGCAATGCGTTTGCATTTGGATTCGGGCAACCCGGCAATGGTGTGGCCGAGAAGTAGGAGCCCAAGCAACCGGGTGCACCACCGCCAAAGGCCACCGGCAAGAACGGCGTCTGGAACGAGAGCTGATCTGCAGTGCCAACGTCTTCCCGGACGTAATAGATGCCGTAACCAGCGCGAATCGTCGTGTTGTGGTGTCCGAAAACATCGTAGGCGAGACCGATGCGAGGTCCGAGGCCGGTCGAGTAGGCATTCTTGAACGTGGTGCCGTTGCCGCTGCCCGTCAGTCCCGCGAGATTCAGCTTGTTAACGCAGGAAGGGTACACAAAAGGGAATTCGCCAGCATTCGCCAAAGCCGGATCAAGATTCCCGATATGGCAGAGATCATCGTGGAACGCGCCTAACACTTCCGTGCGTAGCCCCAGGTTCAAGGTCAGGTTCGGTCGAACTTTCCAGTCATCCTGGGCGAAGACGGCAAAATTCTTCGAGCGATATTCGTGGTTGGAAAGGCCGCCGCCGCCAAAGCTGAATTGCGGCGTGCCCAGAAGAAAGTTTTGGAAGTCGGTATTGCCGTCCGGCGTGTTGGTAAAGAAAAGTTCTCCGTTGAAAACCTGGGGAAAGTCCTTGTCCAGGCTGACGCGAGTAAATTCGCCACCGAACCGGAAGACATGAGAGCGCTTGACCCAGCTCACCGTATCCACCAGGTTGATGCTGTTCTGATCCTGGGACTGGTTGGCAAAAGGCGCCGGACCGATTTCAAATCCGGAACTGGCGAAAACGAACTTGTAGATGGAATTGGTCACGCTGTTGGTGGGGCGGTCGATTCCCAAATCCGAAGTTGTGACCGGCGGAATGTTGGCGAGGACATCGTTGATGTGCACGAAGCCGAAGCGAAATTCATTCACGAGTGTCGGCGAAAAGAGGTGAGTCTCGGTCACGTTAAAGAAACGTGCGTGAACCGGAGTATCGAACGGGAAGTTGAGGGCCGTCGAGCTCACGCTAGTGGCCAGTGTGCTACCCAGCGATTCCGGCAAGTCACCACCGCCGAAGGGGAGGAAGGACTCCGCGTCGGAAAAAAAGAAACGCAGCGAGATTTTGTCCTGGCCACCGCGGAATTCACGGTCCCAGTTGGTGGTGAATTGATCGTCGGTGTATTTACCCGGAGTGCTGATTGCGAAGGCTCCGGTTGCAGGATCACTGCTGGGAATCAGAAAGCCGTTGCTGGCACCGCCGAACTGGTTGCTCTTGAAATTGAGGAGCTTGCTGACAACCGGATCGATCGGCGTGGTGGTGTTGCCAAAAAATGCCTGGGAGATGGAGGCATCCGAACGGTCCGCTAACGGAATTGAGGGAATGGTGGTGCTGATGAAAGTGCCCGGAGAAAGTCCGCTGCGCTGGCGGGTGCCCTGATAGTTGACGAAGAAGTAGCCGAACTTCTCTTTGACGACCGGGCCGCCGAGGCTACCGCCGAAAATGTTCTGTTTGATCACCGGGCGGGCCTGGCCCAGGCGGTTGAGGAAGAAGTCGTTGGCGTTGAGAACATCGTTGCGGAAGAACTCGTAGGCGTCGCCGTGAAACTGGCGAGTACCGGATTTAAGAATGGCGTTGACGTTGCCGCCGCCGTTACGGCCCTGGCTGGCGTCGTAGAGTGAGGTTTGTACTTTAAATTCCTGGATGACGTCCGGATTGGGAAGGGGAACGTAGGTTGCTTGCGCGACATTGTAATCGGTGGCGGAAATTCCTTCGATCAGGTAGTTGTTATTGTCTTCGCGCTGGCCATTCACAAAAAGCTTCACAGAGCCGCGTCCGAGCTGTGCCGCCGCATTGAGTTCACCCTGGGCGCCAGCAGAAAGCGTGAGCAGTTGCTGATAGTTTTGCGTAGCGAGCGGGAGTTCGCGGATGGTCTGCGTTCCGAGAGATTGGCCGGTGGCGGCGTTGGTGGTTTCGACGCTGGTAACTTCGGCGGTGATTTCCACTTTTTCGGACACCGAGCCGGGCTTGAGCGCGATGGTTACCCTGGTAGTTTCGGTGACGCGAACCTCGATGCCGTCGGCCTTGGCTTCGGAAAAGCCGGGCTTGTTTACGACGACCGAGTAACTGCCAGGAGGAAGAAGGGTGGCGACGAAAGTGCCCTCGGCGGTGGTGGGAATCTTGCGGACCAGCGCTTCGGTAGCCGAATTCATGATTTGTACTTCGGCATCAGCAATCGAGGAGCCGGAAGAATCGACGACCTGGCCACTGATGGCGCCGGTGGCGCCGCCCTGGCCGTAAAGAACGCGGCCTGAACTCAACGAGAAAATGGCGAGCAGAAACGCCCCGAGCAGATACTTCGAACCGCGATGCATTGTTTTTCCCCCAACGTAGGACTTCACTGTAGTCACCCAGAGTTTGTTAGACAACTTGTTTATCTAAGGGTTAGTACGACGAACCCTTAAACCCTGAAATCGAAGCCTAGCGACCCCTGCGCAAAGTGCGCGAAGCATTGCCGCGGACACCTGGATCGCGAGCAACAGTGCGCAGGACTGACACATACCCCTAGAATGAAACTAATGTTTCACTCGCAGGGTGTCAAGAATCGCGTGGAGGTAAAATTTCCATCTCGCGAATGAGGAAAAGTGTGCGGTCGAGCCGGATTGGGAGCAATTTTGCAGGCGGACGTGGAGGTCGATATAGCTTGACCGCAGCCTGGCGACGGAAGAGTATCAGTTACCAGCAGTTTACAAAGTTCCAGAGGAGAGTTGGGTAACCACGGGGGAACCTGCGGCGTCCAACTTGATGGAGCGTCCCTGCTAGGGGGTGACCAGTGACCGGCCTTCAGCGTTTCCTAACGGTTATAAGCGTATTGATGTTGATTATCGGATGTGGCGCGAGCGCCGCATCTGCGGACTCCAGCCATGCGCGAATTGTGCGCCTTAGCGTTGTGCAAGGCGATGTGCGATTTGCGCGCGATGTGAAGGGCGATCGACTGGCCGATTCGAGTGCTGGATGGGAGGCTGCTGCGCTGAATTTGCCAATTCGCCAAGGCTACGTTCTTGCGACCGACAATGGCCGGGCGGTAGTGGAATTCGAGAATGGCGCGATGGCCTTCCTGTCAGAAAACACAGTGCTGGAGTTTTATGACTTGTCCAGCGAAGACGGCGGCTTTACAACGCGGCTGATTTTGCGGCAAGGTTCGGCGGAATTTTATGTAAATCCCGCAAGCGGCGATTATTTCAGCGTGACCGGCGGCGACTTCAGCGTGCAAGCGGACTCGCGAACCACGTTTCGCATGAACAATTTTGATGATGGCAGCAGCGTCGATGTGCTGCACGGCAGATTGACGGCGCTGACAAAAGGAAAATCCACGCCGGTGCAAAAAAATCAAGCGCTTTCGATGAAAGCGGGAGACCCGGAATCAGTGGCGGTGCAAACAGCTCCGGCAGGCGACGATTTCGACCAATGGGTCTCGGCGAAAATCCAAAGCTTTACGACTGCGACGGCTTCCGCTTCGCAATATGCAAATTCTTACGATTATTCATCCGGATTCGGAGATTTATATACATACGGGACGTGGTTCCCCATCGCGGGATATGGAAATTGCTGGCGGCCGTATGGAGTAGGGCTAGGGTGGTCGCCATTTGATTTCGGATCGTGGTACTACGACGCGGGTTTTGGCTGGAGCTTTTTGGGCGGGCAGCCGTGGGGGTGGCTGCCGTATCACTATGGTGGATGGCTATTCCGGCCAGGCGTGGGCTGGGTCTGGAGCCCTTCTGGATCGTTCGGAGGGGGCGGAATCGGACGTTGGAGGCCGGTTACGGGCGTGTGGATGCGCTCTGCCGGAGGAGCGGTTGGGATCGTGCCATCTCATCCGCTGGACGTGAAAGGCAAGACCCCGCTGAACCTGGCGGTAGGACTTTTCGCGGTGACGCCGCGCGGCGTTTCGAGTACCCTGCCGCTGGAAAGCAGCGATCGCTGGAAAGTGCAAAAGAACCCTGCGCGCGACATCATGCAAAACCAGTTGGCGGCAGCGGCAGCTCCGGCCCGCGTCGCGCGAACGATGACAGCGAGCGCGACGGCTGGTGCGCGAGTCACGACCGGCGACGGCAACTCCGCGATTGTGTACGACCGGACGGAGCGGCGATTTGTGAACGCGGAAAATCCGCAATCGGCGAAGCAGGGTATTGCAGGAGTTCGCGTAGCGCCGGAAGAAAGCCGCTCTGGCAGCGCGACCAGCCAGGTGCCAGCGGTCTCGGAGCGCGTAAGCGGCCACGAAGGACAGCGGGACGTCGTCGTTCCCAGCGCGCGAAGTGCGGCACCAGCCAGGGCAGCAGTTCCGCCTCCAAGCGTGCCGCGTTCGGTGAGCACGCAGCGAGTGTTTAACGAGAGCGGCGGAGGAGCCGGAGGTTCGCGTGGCGGATCAAATTCCGCGAGCGGCTCTTCTTCTCGTGCTACCTCTGCTTCAAGTACAGCAGCGGCCGCTTCGGGATCGAGTTCCAGGGCGTCAAGCTCGAGCAGCGGCAGTAGTAGCGGTGGCGGCAGGCCTCACTGAACAAAATCTAAATAGCGATTGAACAGGAAAGGAAGGCCCACAGCTGGGCCTTCCTTTTTTTGCGAACGCGAGTGGCGTAACTTCGCTGGACCTATTCGCCAGAAATTTTCGATGCGTTTTTCAATGGCCCACGGACAGAATTGTCTCCTGCTACTCCAATTAGCGGAAAAGCAGTCCGCCGTAGCCGACGACAGCGCTGGTGTCGCCGGAGACATCGGCGGAGGTAGCGTACTTGACGAGTTCGGCGTGGTTCGAATCAATTACCTTCAAAGCGATCAACATCGCAACGGCAGGGCCCAGGCCGCACATGGAGATTTTTTCTTTGCGACAGACATCGAAGAGTCCGCGAGGATCGAGTTTGAGGATTTGTTCGATAGCCAGACGGTCTTTTCTCCGCGTGGTGGCGTCGTCCTGATAATGATTGAAATCGGAAGTGGTGAGCAGAAGTACTTCCGGTTCAGCGGCAAGAATGCTCCCGAGCGCTTCTCCGATGGCGGCAAGCTGGTCAAATTGAATAGTGCCAAGTGCGATGGGCACGAACGTGAAGCCCGGATCAAGTACCTGCAGAAATGGCAGCTGGACTTCAAGCGAATGTTCGCGTTCGTGCGCGATCGAATCTTCGCACAACAGCGGGCAGGCAAGGGAAATTTTCGCGGCGAGTTCGGAGTCGATCGGCACATCGCCGAGCGGAGTGCGCCATGAGCCCTCGGACAAGATAGCGGCTTCGGCGCCCTGGGGAAAATGGCGCACACCGAGAACGATGATGCGTTTTCGAAGCGCTATGCGCTGGTAAACAGCGGCAGCGACATGCCCTGAATATACGTAGCCCGCATGGGGCACGAGACAAGCGCGACAGGAAATTTTCTCCGGCGCATTTTCAGGTCGAGCGAAACTCTGGATTTGTTGGGTAAGTTTTTGCGGATTGTTGGGATAAAACGTGCCAGCGACTGCGGGAAAGCGAAGCATAACCGGTCAGAAAATCAGCTAGCCTTTGACGGTTTGCCTTTGACCTTGAGAGCTTTTTTGCTTTCAGGATCGAAGAACACGGTAACTTTGTCACCGTACTGATAGCCGCCCTTGTCGATGATCTGAAGCATCTTGGCGGAAGCGTCCGGAGTGAGAGGGAAAGTCTGGATGGCCATGTCATTTCCCTTAGCGCGAACGGTGATTTGCGCGACGGTAGCGTTGATGACCGTACCTTCGAATTTTGGGAATTGCGGTCGGTTCGGCTTTATAGTGGCCACGACAATAGGAACAGCAGTTTCGATCACCGGAACGGCTACCGAGGCTGGGACCTGCGCGTTAGCGGCGGCGACAGCCGAAAAAGCAAATCCCGCGGCCAGCGCGCAGCGCAGCAGGGCGAATTGTGCGACGAATCTCATTCCGGGTCTTCGGTTGCGATGCGCAGCGATTTTAGAAAGCGGATATCTTGCGGGGTCATGGCCAGCTTGGCAACAGCTCGCCGTTCGAGGTCGGGCTCGTGGAAAGAGTCCTGATCGACCTGAATGCGCAGCGATTCCAGAAAGCGGCGATCGAGCGTGGTAAGTTTCGAATCCGAGTTGCCTGCAGCATCGCGTCGCGCCAGTCCGATGGTGGCATCGAGCTTCAGCACGATGTCATAACCATGCGCGCGAACACCTGCTATGGCGCCAGTGATGCGGTCGGAATCCGAAACCGTATCGTTGATGGCGTGTCCTAACTCACGGAGAAGGTTCTTAAGGTGATCATCAAGTTGCAAGGGTCGCTCTCCCCAACCACAGTGGCGATTGTAGGACTGCGATAAGTTGGATACAAGTGGCAGTGCGGGCGTTGTCTCCAAACGGTTCACAGGCCATCCGTACAGGCACCGCGGAAAAGCGGAGGCCATAAGAAAGGCTGTCGGTACGGTAAGATGAGGGCATGGATGGAATTCCGCTGTCGGGTGGGCGACCTGCTGCTAATGGCGGGTTTGCGCGAGTCTGGCGGACGCTGAAACAGCTATTTCACGAAGTGGTGGCCGGGGTGTTCGCGGTGCTGGCGCTGGCGTGGCTGCAGAGCGCGATTCGAGCGTGGACCCGCGATGTTGCACATTGGCTGGTGTTTGCGGCGTTCGGCGTGGCTGTGCTGTTAGGAGCTTTCGCGTGGACTTCGTTCCGGCGTTCGCGACAGATCACTTAGGTGTGCCGAAACCATTGATGAGCGATCCCAACAACAATAAACCCGCAGAACGCAAGCCGGTATTCAAAACGCTTTCCGGTTTGCCGGTGGAGTGTCTTTACACGGAAGAAAATCTTCGTGGCGGCGAGGCCGCCGAGCATCCCGGTTTTCCGGGAGAATTTCCATTTACGCGCGGCATTTATCCGACGATGTACCGAAGCCGGCTGTGGACCATGCGCCAGTACGCTGGATATGGCACTGCCGCCGAATCCAACAAGCGCTACCAATATTTATTAAACAATGGACAAAAGGGATTGTCCGTGGCGTTCGATCTGCCGACGCAGATCGGAATGGATTCCGATCATGCTTTGGCGGCGGGCGAAGTGGGAAAAGTTGGCGTGGCCATCGATTCAATCGAGGATATGCAAACGCTTTTCGACGGAATTCCGCTGGAAACGGTTTCGACGTCGATGACTATCAATGCCACAGCGGCGATTCTGCTCTGCTCATATGTCGCAGTAGCGAAAAAGCAGGGCGCGTCGCTGGCCAAGCTTGCAGGGACAATTCAGAACGACATTTTGAAGGAATACATCGCGCGCGGAACATACATCTATCCAGTGCGGCCGGCGATGCGCATCGTGACTGACATTTTTGCCTGGTGCAAGGATGCGCTGCCCAAGTGGAATACCATTTCCATTTCCGGGTATCACATTCGCGAAGCGGGATCGACAGCGATACAGGAAGTGGCGTTTACGTTGGCGGATGGAATTGCGTACGTGCAAGCCGCGCTGGATGCCGGGCTGGCGGTTGATGATTTTGCGCCGCAACTTTCGTTCTTTTTTAATGTCCATAACGATCTACTGGAGGAGATCAGCAAGTTTCGTGCGGCACGGCGATTGTGGGCACGAATCATGAAAGAAAGATTTGCCGCGAAAGATCCGCGCTCGTTGACGCTGCGGTTCCATGCGCAGACAGCGGGATCATCACTTACGGCACAGCAGCCGGAGAACAATATCGTGCGCGTGGGAATGCAAGCGCTGGCGGCGGTGTTGGGCGGTTGCCAGTCCTTGCACACAAACTCATTGGATGAAGCGCTGGCGTTGCCGACGGAGGATTCAGCCCTGATTGCGCTGCGCACGCAGCAGATCATCGCGCATGAAACTGGAGTGGCGAACACCATCGATCCGGTTGCGGGCTCCTACGCGATCGAATCGCTGACCAGCCAGATTGAAAATGGCGCGACGGAGTATCTGAATAAAATTGCCGCGCTAGGTGGAATGTTGAGTGCGATTGATTCTGGCTATGTGCAAACGGAGATACAGAAGGCGGCGTTCGATTATCAACATGCGGTAGAGAGCAAAGAGCAGATCGTCGTCGGCGTAAACGAATTTCAAGCGGAAGAAGAGAGGCAGATTCCGACTTTGCGCATTGATCCAGCGCTCGAACGAGAGCAGGTGGCGCGGCTGCGGGCGCTACGCGCAAAACGCGACTCGGCAAAGACCAAAGCAACACTAAGTGAACTCGAACGGCGCGCCAGAACAGAAGAAAATTTACTTCCGGCGATTCTCGCCGCTGTAGAGAACTTTGCCACGGTTGGGGAAATTTCCGACGCGCTTCGTCGGGTGTTCGGCGAATACCAGGAATCCGTTGTCTTGTAATCGCTCGAAGGCGAATTTTCTCTCAGTCGGCCACCACCCTGCCACGAACAAGCTGTTGCTCACGATTTGCTGTAGTATCCTTCTCCAAGAACACGATGAAACTGATACTTGCGTCCGCTTCACCACGCCGTGCGGAGATTCTGCATACCGCTGGGCTGCAATTTTCCGTTCTTTCTTCGGCGGTGGATGAAACGCCGATACCCGCCGAGTCGCCGAACGATTTGGTACAGCGGCTGGCGCTGGCTAAAGCCGAACTGGTGGCGGCGCGGGCGCTGGGCCCGGCAATCATAATCGCAGCCGATACCGTGGTTGTGCTGGAAGGGGCGATTCTTGGCAAGCCCCGCACCTCGGAAGATGCTCGGCAAATGCTGGAAAAACTTTCTGGGCGTACGCATTCGGTGTTGACCGGCGTTGTCTTGATTCGATTGCCGGATGTAGAGCGGCGGGAATTCATCGAGACCACGCAGGTGCATTTTGCTGCAATTTCGAAAGATGAAATTGTGAAGTATCTTTCGTCGGGTGAGCCGTTTGATAAGGCCGGCGCGTATGCCATTCAGGGACTTGCGGGGCGCTATATCCCCCGGATCGATGGCTGCTACTTCAATGTCGTGGGATTGCCGCTGGCGCGGCTGTGCAAAGAATTGGCGGAGCTTGGCTGGTCTGAAGAGTAGGCGGGTTAGGCTCGCAGGATGGTAAAAAAAAGGCGGCTGCTGGCCGCCCTGTGAATCGAAAATTTTGTTGTCTTGATTAGGACTGTGGCTTTTCGTCCGCCGGCTTTTCGCTTGAAGCGGGTTGCGCCGGGGTACTACCCTTGGCCTGGTTACCGGACATGCCTTCCTTAAAGCCGCGAACGCCTTCGCCCATCCCGCGCATCAGTTCTGGGATTTTGCGCCCGCCAAAAAGAATCAGCACGATGACCGCGATAATCAGCCAGTGCATTGGAAATTCCATAAAGCCCTCCTGCCAGCTACGACTTTAACACGCCCAGTACAGAGCGGGAACCCGCAAAAAGCCTGCGAAATCAGAGTATAACACGTTCGTCGCCTTGTCTGCGCGTGACCCGTTCGCGGTCCAGATATTCGAGCAACGGGATGGCGTATTTGCGGGTGATGCCAGTCAAATCCTTAAAAGCGGGAACCGAGATTCGCTCGCCTTTCGCCTTCTTGTATGCGGCAAGTTTCACGCGAAGTCCGGCCAGCGCTTCGCGATGAAAGATGAGCTCGGGGGTAACTCGCTGGAGCGCTTTTTCGCGCAGCAGAAGCTGTAGCAGCTTTTCTGATCGTCTAGCTTCAACCGAGAGAGCGGCGAGCACTTCTTTGGCGGAAGGAACCGCCAGTCCAGCGGAAGCGAACGCGGCTTCAATCTGTTCCTTGGCTTTGGCTTCATCCGGCAAGAGAGAGATTTGCGAGCCCGCGCGCTTGACCAGTTCGCCGTAGAGTTCAATTTTTTTCTGGGCGGTCAGCTCTTCCAAGGCGGCGCGGAAAATTTCCGGGCGGAGACGGCGGGCAAGATTTACGCGCAGATCTTCGCGGGCCGCGCCGGGTTGTAACGGATTCTCTTTGTGAAAACGATCGACGCGGCCGGCGATTTTTTTCAACAGTTCTTCGAACGATGCAGTGGCGAAGAGCAGCGGCGGTTCCGCCGCGATCAAGCGGACGCGCTTGGCGCCGGCGATGATGCCGATAGTTTCATGAATTTCCGGGTCGGTCCATCCGGTGCGGGATGGGATTTCCGATTGCGGGAGACCGAACAACGATCGTTGCGTAAGTTGCGCGAGAATTTCCGGTTTGTTGTTGCGCTCGACCGCCTGTAGATATTCGCGGCGAGAAGCTTCGCGAGCACGCGGGCGCCGTGGCAGCGGATCGAGCGCCATTCCCCCGCCGATCGTGATCAACGGCGACCACTGACGAATGATGAACGGATCGCCGGGAAGTACCAGCACGGGTTGCCGCAGCCGGAACTGGGCGAAGCAGTCTTCGCCAGCGGACAAGTCGGTTCGTTCGAATAGCGCCACTTCGGCCATGGTTTCGAAAGAGCCAGTATGAAAGTGGACTACGGCGCGGTTCTTGAGCTTGCGCACGCCGGGCAGCAGCCGCAGCTTCACATCCAGCCTGCGTGTGGCGCGAAAGCGCGAGGGCGTGGCGAGTGTCATGCCGCGCTGCAAAGAATGATGATCGATGCCAGCAAGATTCACGGCGGTGCGCTGGCCAGCATCCGCGCGTTGCACGGATTTTCCGCCAGACTGAACACCACGAACACGCAGCTTTGCCCCGCTGGGAAAAAGTTCGACTTCGTCCTCGGGCGAAACATGGCCGCTGATGAGCGTGCCGGTCACCACGCTACCGAAGCCCTTGACCGCAAAAGCGCGATCAATCGGCAGGCGAAAATCGCGCAGGGAATCCTTTCCCGAAATTTCGCGGGCTTGTTGTACGAGCGCTTGCGTAAGTTCCGCCAGGCCCTCTCGCGTCTTCGCACTGACTGGAATGACCGGAGCATTTTCCAGAAACGATCCGCGAAGAAAGTCATCCAATTCCATTCGAACCAGTTCGAGGGTTTCGCGATCCACCAGGTCGGCCTTAGTTAACGCAACCACGCCGCGCTGAATTCCCAGTAGCCGGCAAATGTCAAAATGCTCGCGCGTTTGCGGCTTAATAGATTCATCGGCTGCAATTACCAGCAGCACAATATCGATGCCGGCCGCTCCAGCAAGCATGTTCCCGACGAACCGTTCATGTCCGGGGACATCCACGAAGCCAAATCGCACGTCACCTTCTTCCCGGAATGCAAAACCCAGATCGATGGTGATGCCTCGGCGCTTTTCTTCTTCCAGACGGTCCGGATGCGTGCCGGTCAAAGCTTCGACCAGCGACGATTTGCCGTGGTCGATATGACCGGCGGTGCCGACGATGATGTTCCTTATAGAGTTCGACATGAAGGGTTCGAAGAAGCGATGATTCGGCCGCTATGGTTGGATGCTACGGAAAATAAAAAAGCCGGTCAAATCGGGGTGCGCAAGAATCTATTTTGCCGAGGCGATTTCTTCCACGATGGCCTGCGCGGCTGCTCGCGGATCCTCTGCGGCGATGATTGGTCTGCCGACCACAATGTAATCCGCGCCAGCTTTGATGGCTTGCGCGGGAGTGGCAGTGCGCGCTTGGTCGTCTTTTTTCTTGCCGGCTGATTTTTCCGCGGGACGAACGCCTGGCGTGACGATCAAGAAGTCGCGGCCGCACGCTTTGCGAATGGCTTTGCCTTCCTGGACCGAGGCAACAACCCCATCCACTCCACACGTCTTGGCGAGACGCGCCAGCTTTACGGCTTGCGAGAGCGGCGTTCCCGCAATGCCGGCCTCGCGCATCGCTTTGCTATCCATGCTGGTAAGAATGGTAACGGCAATCAGCCGGGTGCGATCGGCTCCCATTGGAACCCCGGCGCTGACGGCTTGCACCGCCGCTTCGAGCATCGCGGTCCCGCCGAGCGCATGCACATTGACAAGCTGCACGCCGGGCATCGCAGCCGAGCTCAGCACCGCTCCCGCGACGGTATTGGGAATATCGTGGAATTTCAAATCGAGGAAGATGCTGTTGCCGAGCGCGGCAATTTGTTTCACGGCTTCGGGGCCGGCGCTGGAGAAGAGCTGGCTGCCGATTTTAAACATGCCGACTAGGTCAGAAATTTTTTGCGCAAACTTCAGCGCCGTCGGCAAAGAGTCGAAGTCGAGAGCTACGATTAAGCTGCTGCGTGGATGAGCGTCGAAGGTCACTGTTTTGGTGACCTCCGATGGCCTGTAGGAGGTCAGTGTTTCTTGGGAACTTCCAGAAGCTCCAGCCGGACCTGGCTGACGCCCGAGTGGATTAAGCCAATCTTTCGGGCTACGCGATAGGATACATCAATTTCGCGTCCTTCCTGATAAGGACCGCGGTCATTGATGCGCACCAGTTCAAATTGCCCGGTGCGCGGGTTGACCAGACGCACGATCGAACCGAAAGGAAGGTTGGGGTGGGCGGCAGTGAGGGTCTCGCAATCAAATCGCTCGCCGTTGGCCGTCTTGCGGCCGTTAAATTCGGTTCCGTACCAGCTGGCATTGCCAACCCAAGTCTTAATCGGCTTGGCAGGTTCAGTCTTATAGGCTACGAGGGGAGCTTCCATCACTGGTGCAATAAGGAACATCAGTGGAACCCATCGTACTGCAGCCCAGATCATGAAGAGTGGCTTTTTCATAAGTGTTGTTTTTATGCTACAACTTCCAGAAAAGTGTAGCAGGAAAGCATCATTATGTCAACCAATTTCTGAGAGGAATCTGCCTCTTAAATCATTGATGCTAAACAAGTTAATCTCGAAAATGGCGTTGCGAACTTCCAACTCAAGTCGCTCACTGGCCCGGGGGTCAGTAAAGCTGGCCGTGCCGACCTGTACAGCGGTTGCTCCCATGAGGATGTAATCAAGCACATCGTTTGCCGTCTCAATGCCCCCAAGGCCAACTACAGGAATTTCTACGACTTTCGAGGCTTCCCAGACTTGGCGGAGGCTGATTGGCTTGATGGCTGGGCCGCTCAGGCCGCCCGTAGGGTTCCCTAAACGGGACTTCCGGGTGCGATGGTCCACTGCCATGGCAGGGTAAGTATTTGCCACGGTAAGGGCGCTGGCGCCTTCGGCAGCCACTACTCTGGCCATAAGTCCAATGTCAGCAACGAGGGGGGATAGCTTCACCCAGAGGGGGCGTTTCACGGCGGCCTTGCGCGCCGCCCGGGTGACCTCTGCGGCCGCCGCAGGATCGTTCCCAAATTGCAGGCCGCCCTTCTTGGCGTTCGGGCAGGAGATGTTCAGCTCGTACCCAGTCAATCCGTCTGCGTCTTCAAGGATTCGGATGACCTCTACATAGTCTTCCTGGCAGTAGCCGAATACGTTGGCGATCACCGGCACGTCGAACTTACGCAGCGCGGGCAGTTTTTTCTCGACAAAGGCGCGCACGCCGACGTTCTGGAGTCCCACCGCGTTCAACATGCCCGAGGGGGTTTCGCAAAGCCGAGGAGCCGGGGCCCCTTCGATTGGTTCGAGGGAGAGGCCCTTAGTCACCAGGCCTCCCAGACGGTTCAAGTCCACCAAATGGGCAAATTCCAGCCCATAGCCAAAAGTACCGCTGGCGGCGATGATGGGATTGCGAAAACGCAGCGCGCCGATGGCAACGCTCAGGTCAACATCAGCCGGGGAGCGGCCGGAGTTGGCAGCGCTTGAGGAGGTCACTTCGCGCAGAAGGATACCACGAAGGCGTTCAGGCTAGAAGTATCCGCAAACCCAATAAACCCAATCGGGAAAGTCTTCGAGCTAGTTGTCTTCGCGCGGATGGCTCAAAGCGGCAGATTTTTTCAGCGCAAAAAATTCTCCGTGCTCAAGGCCCCAACCCATCAGCAACACTGGAACGTGCTGATCATAGTTGTAAGGCGTTCCGTGACCGGTGCCGTAATCACGCGTTTTGTCAGCGCGGCCCGACGCCAGCCAGTAGGGCTTGGCTACGATGAATAGATCCCCGCTTCGGCTCTCGAAATAACTGTTGGCTTCCGCCATGCGAATCGGATTCTGTGTCGTGGGCCGACCCTGCAATTCCTCCGCGCGAAAAACTTCCGCAACGCCTGGCACGCTGTGCGCGGCATCGAGCACCGCGCGCATGGCCGCGGGATCGCTTTTCAGCTTGTCGTAAGTTCCCGTCGAGAAATACACATCTGAACTGGTAATGCGCGCGATGGCAGGTTTCGTATAGCCGAATGGCTCAAGCGCTTTCTCGATTTTTTCCTGCACTTCGGGGATGCGCAGCCTCCCCGCGTCGGCGCCGGTTTTTTGCATGTCTTCCGGGACAGGAACGACACCGTGATCGGCGCTCAGGGCAACGACGTAATTTCCGTGGCCCACTTTTGCATCGAGATGCGCGAACAATTCCGCGAGATCCTTATCCAATTGGACGAGAATGTCCTGAATTTCCCAACTGCGAGGGCCGAATGCGTGGCCTACGTGGTCTGGCGAAGAATAGCCTATCGCGAGGAAGTCCGTTCCACCGCTCCTACCCAAGCCGAGTTGATCCACCGCGCTTTCCGCCAGCCTTGTCAGGTATCGATCCGCGAAGGGACTCATTTCCCACTGATTGTAGAACGCCTCGTCGGGTTGACCGCTGCCTGCTTTGCCGCCAAGAACGTGAGGGAACGTGGGCTCCCAGCCCTCTGGGACCTCGGCGCCCAGTGCTTTTTCGTCATAAAAGTACGCGCTCTTGGGCAGCGAGAGTCGCCAGTTTTTCTTGTAATCCGACTTCATCGGATGCGCCTTCACAAAATCTTCGATGAACGGCATGGAACCGTACGCGCTTGAACTGACCCACGAGCCGTGATCGAACCAGGTAACGGCGTCCGCCTTGTGCCCAGCCAGCGTGATCGCCGCACGCGCCTTCAACGAAAACGTAACGACGCGAGTAGCGCCGCCACTTTGAAAACGCAATTCATCAGCAAACGCTGGAACCCGCATGCGCCACGCGGAATCCCCGCCCACTGCCGCGGAGCCAACGCCTCCTGCGTACGCAATATTTTTCGCACCAGGGTCGGAGGTACACGTCACCATGGATTGAGAATCGCGATCCCACCAGCCATTGGCGATCATTCCGTGGGTTGCGGGAAGCGCGCCGGTCGAGATGGTCGCATGACCCACACAAGTCTCGGTCGCGGCGTACGGATAAGCAGCTTCGCGAAACCAGGCGCCTTCATCGAGAAGTCGCTTCAAGCCGCCAGTCCACTGCCCCTTGAATTTATCCACGTAGTCGCCGCGCATCTGATCAACTACCAACACTACGATCAGTTTTGGACGCGCGCTCGGCGCCGACGCTTCTTTTGCTGTCCGATAGGAATTGTGCGGAGGCGGCGCAACATGCGGCGTCTGCGGCAGGCAATAATTCGCCGTGGTCAGAAGCGTAGCCAATCCGAATATCGTCAGTTGCAATTTCACTCTCATCTCTTCGCCATTCCTATCGCCGTGCAGTCTAACACGCCCCCGTATCGCCGTTTATTGACGGCGGGTTACACGCGTTGTCAGCTGGCTTGTGTTAGAATTCCGCGCAATGAACATCGTAGAAAAGGCGCAATTGATGTCCGCTGCGGAAATCGACCGGACGCTGCAGCGCTTGGCGCACGAAATCGTGGAGAAGTGCGGCGGCACCAAGCACCTGGCATTGATCGGCATTCGCCGCCGCGGGGTGCCGCTGGCGCAAAGAATCGCGCACGCTATGCGCGGGATTGACGGCGTGGAAGTTCCCGTGGGCACGCTGGACATTACTCTGTATCGTGATGATCTTTCAAAAGTTGCGCCGCAGGCGGTGCTGCAGTCTTCCGATATTTCTTTCGGCGTGGACGGCATGGACCTGGTGCTGGTGGATGATGTTCTTTACACCGGCAGAACCATACGAGCGGCCATGAACGGTCTGTTTGACCTGGGACGGCCGCGGCGCGTTTCATTGTGTGTGCTGATCGACCGCGGCCACCGCGAAATGCCCATCGAATCGCAATACACGGGTCGCGTGGTGCAGACCAGCGACAGCGAAATCATCGAAGTGCGGCTGCGCGAAATTGATAATGAGGAGCGCGTAGTTCTTGTGGACCGGGTAGAATAGAAGTGGTACCGAATCTGTTGAATGAACGGAACCGGCCGGGTTTCAGGGTTTGTACTTGCAAATCCTGAGGTAAAGAGGTTGTGACTTACAGATTCCGTGATCTCCTGGCTCTTGAGCCGCTTTCCGCGGCCGAGCTTACATTTCTTCTCGATCAAAGCAAACCATTCCAGGAAATTCAACGCCATCCGCTAAAAAAGCTTGCTACCTTGCGCGGCAAAACCGTGGCGCTGGCGTTTTTTGAAACCTCCACTCGTACACGAATCAGCTTTAACACTGCAGCGTCCCGGCTCGGCGCGGACACCATGAATCTTCAAGCCGAAGCCTCCAGCCTGAAGAAAGGCGAAACGCTTCTCGATACCGCCTTCAACTTGAATGCCATGAAGCCGGATTGTCTGGTGATGCGTCATTCCGCATCGGGCGCTGCGGACTATGTGGCCGGACGTTTGGATATTCCGGTGATCAATGCCGGCGATGGGACACATGAACATCCGTCGCAGGGTTTACTGGATGCACTGACCATCCGCGACCGCAAAGGCTCGATTGAAAATCTCAATGTGACGATTCTCGGCGATCTTTCCCACTCACGCGTCGCTCGTTCGAACATTCACCTGCTGGGAAAATTTGGCTGCCGCTTCACACTTTGCGGGCCGGCAATGTGGGTGCCACGCGAACTGGAGAAAATCGCGCCGGGCACGCCGATTCGCAGCGTCTACAAAATTGAAGAGGCTGTCGAAGACGCCGACGTCATCATCATGCTTCGCGTCCAGACTGAACGGCAGCACGAAGCGTCCATATCCGCGAACGATTACATTCACGGCTACCAGCTAAATGCCGAACGGCTGAAACTCGCCAAGCCGGGCGCGCTTGTTCTGCATCCCGGTCCGATGAATCGCGGTATCGAAATTACGCCTGAGGTGGCCGACGGCCCGCAGTCCTGCGTTCTCGAACAAGTTACTAACGGAGTGGCCGTGCGCATGGCGATTCTCTATCTGCTGATTGCCGGGGAAGTGGAAGGTGGCGCGGCGCATCCCGCTACGCAAGCTGTTCCCGGCACACTCGCGACGCACAATCGCCGCGCGTCCGATCGCACTGCTGATCAGCCGGTTTCGAAGGGCAAGGACTCGTAGAATGTTGCTGATAAAAAATGGCCGGCTGATTGATCCCGCATCGAAAACGGACGCTGCGATGGACGTTGTGCTCGATGGCGAGTTGCTGAAGGAGATCGCTGCGCCGGGAAAATTCTCTGCCTTGCAAGAAGCCGAAGTTTTCGATGCCACCGGAATGATCGTCGCGCCTGGTTTCATCGATCTCCACGTGCACTTGCGCGAGCCGGGGCAGGAATCCTCTGAAACCATCGAAACCGGAACGAAATCAGCTGCGCGCGGCGGCTTCACCGCGGTCTGTTGCATGCCGAATACAAAACCGGTGCATGACAATGCTTCGATTACGCGATTTATTGTGGATAAGGCGCGCATGGTCGGATCGACACGCGTGTGGCCAATCGGCGCCGCCAGCGTCGGAAGCCAGGGCGAAGCCATCGCCGAAATCGCCGCCATGAAAGAAGCTGGCATCGTGGCGGTGTCCGACGATGGGAAGCCGATCGCCACCGCCCGCTTAGCGCGGCTGGTGATGGACTATTGCCGCTCGCTTGATCTTCCGGTGATTGAACACTCTGAAGACGTTTCGCTCGCCTCAGGCGCGGTGATGCGCGAAGGCGTCACATCCACCCGATTGGGTTTGCGTGGCATGCCGGCCGCGGCGGAATCGGTTTGCGTGGCGCGCGACGTACAGCTTGCGCAGCTCACCCAAGCGCGCCTGCACGTCGCGCATCTTTCCGCGAAAGGTTCGCTGGAGCAGGTGCGTGCTGCGAAATCCCAGGGTTTGCGCGTTACCTGCGAAGTGACTCCGCATCACTTTACGTTGCTTGATGAAGACGTTCAGTACGATTCGCGCTTCAAAATGAATCCGCCGCTGGCGTCACGCGAAGATCGCGACGCCTTAATCGCCGGACTCGCTGACGGCGTTGTCGACGCCATTGCTACCGATCACGCGCCGCATGAACCGGCACTGAAGGATGTGGAATTCGATCGCGCACCGTTTGGCATTTTAGGTTTCGAAACCGCCATTGCGCTGACCCTGGAACAGCTCGTACACACCAGAAAAATCTCGCTCGCGCGTATGGTCGAACTTTTCACCACCGGTCCCGCGCGCGTTCTCGGCATGGAACGCAAACTCGCTGCCGGACAACCCGCCGACGTCACAATTTTTTCCGCCACGCACGAGTGGACCTACAGCGTGAACGATTCACCCAGCAAGTCGCGCAATTCGCCTTTCGATGGCCGCAGCTTCAAAGGCGCTCCCATGGCCACCATCGTCGCCGGCAAACTCACCTACCGCCGCCAATAAACGGGGGCGCTCAAGAATGAACCTGGATGGCAAGGTCGCGATCATCACCGGCTCGGGCGGGAAAGGAACCGGCCGTGCCGTCGCGCGGCGATTTGCCCAGGAAGGGATGGCCGTGGTGGTCAGCGATACCAACGATACGGGCGGAAACGAAACGGTGGCGTTGATTGAGGCCGACGGAGGACGCGCAGCGTTCCACCCCGCGGACGTGAAAAATGAGAATGAGATCAACGGTCTCATGGCTTTCGCGGAGTCGACCTTTGGCGGCCTCGACATTCTTGTCAACAACGCGTCCAAGCCAGATACCATGGGGCTTTTGACCGGCTGGATGGACGCCATGGCCGTCGAAATCCTCGCACCCATGCGCACCACACTGGCCGCCATCGAAGCGATGCGGCGCCGCGGAGGCGGGGCCATTGTAAATATCGGCTCCACGTCCGCTCTGGGACACGGCCACAAGCACTCACCGTGGCCCGCTTACGATGTCGGCAAGATGGCTCAGATTCGGCTGACAACCACGCTTGCTTGTCTTCGCGATCAGGAAAACATCCGCGTCAATTGCCTGGTTCCCGCGTGGATTACCTCGCCCGGCCCCAAGGAATACTGGGAGAGCATCACGCCAGAGCAACGTCGCGAGCGGGGTGTACCGGACTCATTGCTCTCGCTGGAGGAAGTTGCCGGCGCGGTTTTGCGGCTGGCCACGGACGAAGCCTTATTCGGTCGCATCATGGTGTCGTGGAACGGCCAACCGCCGCAGTTCATTTCGCAGGGCGATCCGGGCTTTCAAACGTTGGACTAACCGCGAGTCCGTGGGCGGTCTGGTCACATATCCTCCAGTAACCAAAACTCTCCTTCTCGGCCCGTGCTTGCGATGTTTTGTTAATTTTGCTCTTAACATAGAATCAAGCTCACGCTGGCATTCACACTCATGCGCCCCACTGTTCGCGTTCTTGGAACCCTTGTGTTGCTCTCCCTGTGGAGCCTCGCGGTTCATGCGCAGACCGAGCGCATCCGCGATTTTCACAGCGACATCCATCTGCTCGATGACGGCACGCTGCTGGTAAAAGAAACCGTGACTGTTTTCAGCACCGGCAGCCTGATCCGTCACGGAATCTACCGCGAATTTCCTACGCGTTACAAAGATCGCCTCGGAAACAATTATGTTGTCGGCTTCCACTGGCTCGGCGCCACCTGCGATGGCCAACCGGAAACTTCGCGCCTCGAGGATTATTCGAACGGCGAGCGCATCTATCTTGGCGACAAGAATTCCTACGTGGGGCACGGGCAGCATACCTACGAGCTCAACTACTCGACAAACCGGCAATTGGGGTTCTTTACCGATCACGACGAACTTTATTGGAACGTGACCGGCAACGGCTGGGCTTTTCCGATCGATCGCGCTTCCGCCACCGTAACGATGCCCACAGCGATCGTGGCAAGCGAAGTTTCACTCACCGGATACACCGGGCCACAAGGCTCGCACGAAAAAGCCCTCACGTCCGCTCTGCAAGCGGACGGGCAATTCGAATTCGAAACCACTCGGCCGCTGGCTTCGCACGAAGGTTTATCCATCGTGCTTTCGTGGAACAAGGGATTGATTGCACCACCCACCTCGCAAGAAAAGTTGAATTACTTTTTTGCGGACAATCGCGACGCGCTGGTAATGCTCGCTGCGTTCCTCGTGCTTCTCCTCTACTACGGATTCGTATGGGCTGCTGTGGGACGCGATCCCAAACGCGGCGTGATCATGCCGTTGTACGAACCTCCAGCCAATCTTTCGCCCGCCGCGATGCGTTATCTGGTTCGAATGGGCTTCGACAACAAGACGTTTGCCTCGGCTATTCTGGACCTGGCGGCGCGCGGCTTCTTGAAAATAGAATTTCAGGCGGGTTCCTATACACTGTATCGTACAAAAACGGACAATCGCGTACTAACCCCCGACGAACAAGAGCTGGCGAATCAAATGTTCAGCGGCCGCGACCAATTGTGGCTGCACAACGAAAATCACACGGTCATCGGCGTCGGCATGGCGGCCCTGAAAAGCTGGCTCAAACTGAACGAGCAGAAAATCTATTTCTTCACCAACAGCCATTATCTGATTCCCGCCATCGTTTTTAGCGTGGGGACGGTCGCCACTGTGGCGTATTTAAAATCTCCGGCGGTTCTGCTGGTGATCGCGTTTCTCTCGCTGTGGCTCTCTGTCTGGAGCCTCGCGGTTGCGGGATTGCTCACCGGAAGTTTTTCAGCCTGGAAAGGAGGTTCTCACTTCCCACACAAACTCTGGGTCGCTGATCGGCAAGGCGCTTGTGTTCACGCTCTTCTCGGTGCCTTTCCTCGCCGCCGAATGTTTCGCCATTTTCGCGCTTACGAAATTCACTTCACTGCCGTTGGCGGTGTTTCTCTTTATCAGCATCGCGCTGCACATCCTGTTTCATTCTTTATTGAAAGCGCCGACAGTTGCCGGACGCCGCATGCTCGATCAGATCGACGGATTCAAGAGCTTCCTCGGTGCGTGGATGGCGACCGAATGAACCGTATCAATCCGCCGGAGCGAACTCCTGAAACGTTTGAAAAATTCCTGCCGTACGCGCTGGCGCTCGACGTCGAGCAGGCCTGGGCCGAAAAATTTTCAGGCGTGCTGAACGAAGCGAGCCGGGCACCTGGGTCCGAAGCAAGCGCAACCGGCTATACGCCATCGTTCTATTCCGGTTCCAACTGGAACAGCTTCAGCGGCTCGTCTTTTGCTAGTGGCTTTACGGACAGCTTTACCAGCGCGATCTCGTCATCCTCATCAGCTCCCGGTTCAAGTGGTGGAGGAAGTGGCGGTGGTTCCGGCGGCGGAGGTGGTGGCGGTGGAGGCGGCGGCTGGTAACCTGGCAGCAGCCAATTGGTTCGGTCTGAGCCGCACTCTCTTACAACTGGTGACTTGGCCTAGTGCCCAGATTCGGCGGGGTGCATCCCGTGCGTTGGCAACTCGTGTGTGCCGCGGGCAAGCGGTTCAATCTTCAGTCGATAAAAATGATCGAGTGGCATGCGGCCTTTGCCTACGGCGTAGCCTTTTTCGATGGCCTTGGTGACGTAGGCTTTTGCCAGCGTCGCGGCTTCGATCAATCCGCGTCCCGCGGCCAGTTGCGCGGTCAGCGCTGATGCAAATGTGCAACCGGTGCCATGCGTGCTCTCGATTTTTACCGTGTCGCCACCCAGTTGCACCATTTCGTTGCCGTCGAACACCACGTCTACGGCGCGATCCATGTGCCCGCCTTTTACGATCACCGCGCGAGCGCCCATTTCCACCAGCTTGCGCGCCGCTACTTCCATCGACGCCAGGTCTTTTATTTCGAGGCCAGTAAGAGCTTCCGCCTCTGGGACGTTCGGCGTGAACACGCTGGCTCGCTTAAGTAATTCCGCCATCAAATATTTTACGCCTCCGGCATCGAGCAATTCGGTGCCCGACGAAGACTTCATCACCGGGTCGTGAACCACAATCGCAAACTTGTGCGCGTCCAGAAATTCTGCGACCACTACGGCGTTGCCGCGGTTTCCCAGCATTCCGATTTTCACCGCTGCGATATCACAATCTTTTACCAGAATGTCCAGTTGTCCCCGCAATTCCGCGGTGGGCGTGTTGTGTACCGCTTCGACGCCCTGCGTGTTCTGCACCGTCAGCGAAGTGATTGCTGCTACTCCGTAGCATCCGTGCGCGGCAAAAGTTTTAAGGTCCGCAACTGTGCCTGCACCGCAGCTGGGATCGAATCCGGCAATGGTCAGCAGGATTGGCGGTGCCGCTGTTGTGTGTCCGTTCGTGCTCATCGTTGGTCCGGCTTCCTTGTTCTACGTTTTACCACATACTGCGACGAAAATTGCCGGTCACGTTCCACTTCTGGCTGGAACGTACCGGCAAATTTGAATGTACGCGTGGAATTTTCCGAGCGCAAGAAGAATCTCAGTGCTTGAACAAGATTGCGGCGGCGATGGACCTTCGCTATTTTTTACACTTCGCTACTTAGAACGCGTCACGGGAACAACCCACGGACCAGCGTAGCCTCTGCGACGCGGCCGACGGCGAGAATCATCGCTCCCACGCGCGGCGGAACGTGATGTTTGCGCATTGTTTCCACCATCTCGTGGAAGCCGCGCACCATGATTTTCTGCAAGCGCAGATTGACTTCGTCGGAATCCCACAGCAGGCCTTCCTGATTCTGCACCCACTCGAAGTAGCTGACGGTGACGCCGCCAGCGTTGGCAAGAATGTCCGGCAGCACCAGGACTCCGCGGCGCGCCAGAATTTCGTCGGCGTGCGGAGTTGTCGGCCCATTGGCGGCTTCGGCCACGATGCGCGCCTTAATCGCTTCAGCGTTATTCAGCGTGATCACGTTTTCGAGCGCGGCCGGAACCAGAATGTCGCACTTCATGGTCACCAGATCGTCATTGGAAATTCGCGATGCCCCGGGCATTCCAACTACTGTGCCGGAACGCTCCTTGTAGCGCAGTGCTTTGATCGGATCAATACCGCGCGGGTTGGTGACGCCTCCGCGCGTGTCGCTCAACGCGACGATTTTCGCTTTTTTCTCAAAAAGCAGCCGCGCTGCGGTAGCTCCGGCGTTGCCAAACCCTTGGACCGCAACACTCGCTCCTCGCAACGGAATCTTTTTCAGCTTGCATGCTTCTTCCACCACAAACACCAGGCCGCGCGCCGTCGCCTCTCCCCGCCCAAGTGATCCGCCAATAGATATCGGCTTCCCCGTGACCACACCCGGGATGGTGTGGCCTTTCATCATGGAATAGGTATCCATGATCCAGGCCATGGTCTGCGAATCGGTGTAAACGTCTGGCGCGGGAATATCCTGGTCCGGTCCGATGAGCGGCAGAATTTCGCTCGCATAGCGCCGCGTCATCCTTTCTAGTTCGCTTTTCGACATGCGCTTGGGGTCGCAAATAATGCCGCCCTTGGCTCCGCCGAACGGCACGTTTACCACCGCTGTCTTCCAGGTCATCCACGCCGCGAGCGCTTTTACCTCATCGAGTGTCACGCCAGGGTGGTAGCGGATGCCCCCTTTGCCCGGCCCGCGCGAAACATTGTGCTGCACGCGAAATCCAGTCATCACCTTTAGCTGCCCGTTGTCCATCTTGGTCGGCAACGAAACTTCCAGAATTCTTTTCGGCGTGCGCAGCACTTGCCGCAATCCCGGATCAAGTTTCAGAAATTCCGCCGCCATGTCGAACTGGATTTGCGCGATACGGAATGGATTCAGATCCTCGCGCGGAGCAATCCGCGGCACCATCGGTTGCACTGCCGGCTTTACGACCGTGGCCATCGGCGTCGGTCCTTTCCTCTTCTCGGTGGTTTTAAAGCGTTCGCGTTAAAGCTGCTCGTCTGTCTACGGCTAACTTGCGTTCCCCAACCACAAAAAATCGGAAATCCAGAAAATCTCAGCTGTGATTCAAGCACCCGCGGCGCGCCGCAAGACGCTGTTTTCGTATTTCGCGCGACACTCTTGCGAACAGAAGTATTGCGTCTCGCCATTGGCACTCATCGGTAGTGCCAACTCTTCCGCCAAGTGCATTCCGCAAACTGGATCCTTAACCAGCCGTTTGCCCCGCACCGCCGGATCGTCTGGCGTGGCAGAGTGTCCTCCAGGTTCCGCCGGCTGGCTCGCGCCGCTGAACAACCGGCCCACCAGCTTAATCACCCAAGACACGAGCAACACCCAAATCACGAACCTAATAAGACGGCCAAAGAAACCCATAACGATTGCAGCGCTTGCCTGCGCCTTCTCCTCTTGTGAGCTAAAATCGACTACATCTCTTATCAGACGCGGCGAGCCGAGTGTATGCAAGCACAAAAGCACCCGTCAAACGAAATTGTGTGATTTCAATAGGTTGCGCGGCGCAATGGACACGCCCGAAAAGACCTTAAGATTCGCTCGTTCTATCTAAACTGTTTATTATCATATATTTAGACGAATTGTAGGCAACTTCCGCCGGTCCAGACGCCAGAACTCAGACCGCGGCCGGGACGCGATCAATACCCATATAAGGACGCAGCACTTCCGGCACGAGAATAGAGCCGTCAGCCTGCTGATAGTTTTCCACCACTGCGATCCAGGTCCGCCCGACCGCAAGGCCCGAGCCATTTAGTGTGTGCACAAAGTCGCTCTTGCCCCCGGCCTTCGGCTTAAATCGAATGCCTGCCCGCCGCGCCTGAAACGCTTCGCAATTCGAACAGGATGAAATCTCGCGAAATTCTTTGCTGGAGGGGAGCCAAACTTCGATGTCGTAGGTTTTTGCCGAAGCGAAGCCCATGTCGCCGGAACAAAGCAATACCGTACGGTAGTGCAGCCCGAGCTTTTGCAGGATGGTTTCCGCGTTGCGCACCAGCGCTTCGTGCTCCTCGTAGCTGGTTTCCGGACGCGTAAATTTGAAGAGTTCCACCTTTTGAAATTGATGCTGGCGCAAAATACCGCGGGTATCTTTTCCAGCCGCGCCGGCTTCGGAACGGAAGCAGGCAGTCCACGCCGTGACGCTGATGGGAAGTTTTTCCTCTGGCAGAGTTTCGTCGCGATACAAATTGTGCAGTTCAACCTCGCTGGTCGGCGTCAGCCAGAAATCGGTATTCTCAATCTTGAACAAATCGGCGGCAAACTTGGGCAGCTGCCCCGCGCCCATGAGTGACGCCGTGTTTACTAGAAATGGCGGCAGTATTTCCGTGTAACCGTGTTCGCGGGTATGCACATCGAGAAAGAAGTTCGCCAACGCCCGTTCCAATCGCGCGCCCCAACTCTTGTAAACAGCAAATCGGGCGCCGGTAATTTTAGTGGCGGCCGGCAGATCCAGAATTCCCGCACGCTCGCCAACTTCCCAGTGCGGTTTCGGCTGAAAATCAAAAACCGCGGGCGTTCCCCAGCGGCGAACTTCGAGATTGTCCGCAGCGCTCACTCCCACTGGCACCGATGAATGTGGGATGTTGGGAATAGTCAGCAGGAGTTCGCGTTGCGTTAGATCGAGCTCGGCGATGCGTTCGTCAGACTGTTTGATTTGCTCGGAAACCTGCTTCATTTCGGCGATCAGCGCATCGGCATTCTGCTTTTCTTTTTTTAAGCGTGCGATTTCGTCGCTGCCTTTGTTGCGCTTCGCTTTGCGCTGCTCGTTCGCGGTGATCTGTTCGCGACGGTCCTTATCGAGCGCACGAAAGCCCTCCAATTCCAGCGTGATATTGCGGCGCTTCGCCATGTCGGCGAAGAGATCGAGATGTTCGCGAAAATAACTCAAATCGTGCATGGTGGCTTGTAATCAGCTCCCTTTTCGGGTTCGAATTGAACAAACAGAATAGCGCATCGCGGGGCGAGGATGAACGTTCACTGGGAATTGTCTCCCTCTGGAAGTAAATTCCGCCCTGATGCTGGCGCTGGGAGCCGTCCTTTGGCACGACGCATTCACTCATGCAATGACCGCGGACGCGGGACAGGTTCTGATCGGATCGGTGTGTCTTGCGTTCTGCTTCCTTGCAGTCTTTTTTCTGGTTTGGGAAAGCCGCTAGGCACAAACGGACACAAAATTAGCGCCGAATCTATGCACGGGGAATGGCAGGCAGGTACTTTTCTTCCAGAATGCGCCGGTGATGCAGTTCATGCCCGGCGGTGATGTATGCCAGCGCGCGCACGGTAACTTCGTTTTTGTTCGCTGTGCCGCGGCGTTGCCAGGCGTCGCCATCCAGTCCTAAAAACAGAGCTAACGAAGCGCTGCGCACCTGAGCAAATTCTTCGGCGAGGTCTGCCAGCGTGCGCTCATTGAAATTGCCGTTTTTCACGTAATCGTCCTGTTCGAATCCTTCGCAAGGTGTCTTGTCGTTGCGCGAAATTCGCAGCGCCCGGTACGCAAAAATCCGTTCGGTATCGATAATGTGCCCGACAACTTCTTTTACTGTCCATTTGTCTGCTGCGTAACGAAAATTTCCTTCGCGTTCGCTGCGAGCGCCGAGAAGTTGCGTCATCAGCATGCGCTGTGCTTCGAGGACCGCCAAGATGTCTGTTCCCGGGACGAGCGCTATGTAGGTTTCGTAGAAAGCGGCATATTCAGTGGGTTGTGGCCGCACTTGCGCTGGTAGTTTCACGGGCATGTGGCCATTATAACGCCGCTTTCCTCGGTACGGCAGAAAACTCAATGTCAACAAATTGCCGTCTCACTGGGATCAATTCGTCCGCCGTCGCGACAAATTGACGCGCCGTCGCAGCCGCAGTTGCTTCTTGTCCGCAAACCATTAAAACTATGAACGTTCGATGTCCAATTCCCCAAAATCGCGTCCGCGCGTGGCCTTCCAGGGCGAGCACGGCGCCTTCAGCGAAGCTGCCGCAATCCAGCTGCTTGGCGAAAAAATCGTCACCGTTCCACGTGCAACGTTTGATTCCGCCTTCCGCGCGATCGCTGAAGGCGCGGCAGACGCGCTCCTGGCTCCTGTAGAAAACTCACTGGCCGGCTCGGTAGTTCGCGTCTACGACTTGCTGCTGGAAAGCAGTCTTGGCATCGTCGCCGAGACAATTCTACCCATTGAACATCATCTGATCGGGTGTCCGGGAGCCACCCTCTCCGGCCTCAAATCCGTTTCATCGCATCCCATGGCGCTCGCGCAATGCGAGAAGTTTTTTCTTTCTCATCCCCAGTTGAAGCGCGTTCCAGCAGAAGATACTGCGGGCAGCGTGCGCGATGTTCTTGCCAGCGGAGACAAGTCCGCCGCGGGCATCGCCGGTCGTCCGGCCGCAATTCGTTATGGTGGGGTGATTTTGTCCGAGTCCCTTCAGGACAATGCCGAAAACTTTACGCGTTTTGTTCTGCTCACGCCGGTCCAGGGACAGGATAGCTTGCAGGCTAAGTCCGTAAGCCCTGCTCTTGCTCGTTTGCTAACGCACTTGTCCCTTCACCGAACCCTGAAAACTAGGGAACTTCGCGACGCGGGGTCTACTTCCGCAGAAGAAATCGACTTAAAGATTTCGCTGGCACTGCGCCTCGCGCACAAGCCAGGCGCCTTGCTCTCCGCGCTCGAGCCATTCGCGCGAAACGAGATCAATCTCATGAAAATCGAGAGCCGGCCTATTCACGGCACCCCGTGGGTCTATCAATTTTTTCTGGATGTCGAAACCAACTCGCTGCAAAAGCTAGAAGCGGCCCTGGCCGCGGTCAAGCCGGCCACCAGCTTCCTGCGCATTCTGGGCGTTTATTCTCCTGCCCGCTGCGAATCCTCAGTTTAGAACACCAATTCTTTGACTCTGCCCCACGCCTACGGATAAGATTCCAGCGCAGAATCCACCCATGATCGGCGAAACTCTCGGCCAGTATCGGATCATTGAAAAACTCGGCGGCGGCGGCATGGGCGTGGTGTACAAAGCTCAGGACACCAAGCTCGGCCGCTTCGTCGCGCTGAAATTTCTGCCGGACAATGTCGCCAAGGATCCGCATACACTGGAGCGATTCCAGCGCGAAGCCCGCGCCGCATCCGCACTGAATCATCCCAACATCTGCACCATTCACGACATTCAGGAACAAGACGGCCGCGCCTTCATCGTCATGGAATACATGGAGGGCTCGACGTTAAAGCATCTGATTACCAGCCGTGGCTTTGAGCTGGAGCGATTGCTGGAAATTGGCGTCGACATTGCCGAAGGTTTGGATGCCGCTCATTCCAAGGGCATCATTCACCGCGATATTAAGCCGGCCAATATTTTTGTCACCGAACGCGGCCACGCCAAGATCCTCGATTTTGGTCTGGCCAAACTCACTCCACTCGATGCCGCACTGGAAGGCGAAACCGGCGTAACCAACGACGAAGGGCGAACCGAAGACCACCTGACCAATCCCGGCAGCGCGGTGGGCACGGTAGCTTACATGTCGCCTGAACAAGCCCTCGGCAAAACTCTCGACGCGCGTAGCGATCTGTTTTCTACCGGTGCGGTGCTTTACGAAATGGCCACCGGCGTCCTACCTTTCAAAGGCGACACGTCAGCGGCGATTTTCGATTCCATCCTCCACAAAGTTCCGGCAGCTCCGGTTCGCTTCAACGACGAAGTACCGCCTGAACTCGAACGCATCATCAACAAAGCGTTGGAAAAAGATCGCGAGCTGCGCTACCAGCACGCTTCCGATCTACGCGCGGATCTGAAGCGCCTGAAACGTGAAACCAGTTCCAGCCGCTCCATGGTTCAGCAATCCTCCGAAGAAGACGACGCGCCACCGCCGTCCTCGTCTGGGACCAGAAGAATTTCCAGCGGTCGCCGCACAGCAGCCACACCTTCCAGTGCATCAAGTCACGGTCCGCTAGCCAGCAGTTCTCGCCGAAATATGGTACTGCTGGTCGCCGCGGCAGCCGTTGCCGCCATTGCCGTAGCCGGATACTGGCATGCCCACGCAACTCCAAAACTTTCCGAAAAAGACACGGTAGTGCTCGCCGATTTCACCAACACCACCGGCGATTCCGTTTTTGACGGCACGCTACGTCAGGGTCTCGAGGTGCAACTGGAGCAATCACCGTTCCTCAGCTTGCTCACCGAGGAGCGCATTCAGCAAACGCTGAAGCTGATGGAGCAGTCTCCAAGCGCACGGCTCACGCCGGAAATCGCGCGCGAAGTCTGCCAGCGCACATCAAGCACCGCCGTACTCAACGGTTCCATCGCCCAGATTGGCAGCCAATACACTGTTATTTTGAAGGCCGTAAATTGCGCGACCGGAGATTCGCTGGCCAGCGCCCAGGAACAAGCCAACGACAAGAATCGCGTTCTCGACGCCTTGGCCAAAGCGGGTTCCGAGATTCGCGGCAAACTGGGCGAATCGCTCAGTACCGTGAAAAAATTCGACACGCCGGTCGAACAGGCGTCCACTTCTTCGCTGGAAGCTCTGCAGGCTTACAGCCTGGGTCGCAAAATGACCGGCGCCAACGATTTTGCGAATTCCATTGTGCCTCTGCAGCACGCCATCAAGCTGGATCCAAATTTCGCCATGGCGTACGCCGGGCTCGCTACGGCCTACAACAACATCTCCGAGCCGGGTCGCGCAGCAGAGTTTGCAAAAAAGGCTTACGATCTGCGTGATCGTGCCAGCGAGCGGGAAAAACTCTATATTGACTCGCACTATTACAATTTCGTTTCCGGCGACCTGGAAAAAGGCTCGCGCGCATACGAAGCTTGGTCACAAACTTATCCCCGTGATGAAATTCCGTACACCAATCTCGGCTCGATTGACGCAAGTCTCGGACGCTACGAAAAATCTCTGGCAGAAGCGCAAGAGGCTTTTCGCCTGAATCCCAGCGGCCTGAATTATTCCAACCTGGTCACCGGCTTCTTGACGCTGGGCCGGTTTGACGAAGCTCGCGTCACCGCCGAAGAAGCCCAAGCCAAAAAGCTTGATTCGCCATATTTGCGGACTGCGATGTACCAACTTGCGTTCTTGAAAAATGACACAGCTAGCATGGCACGGGATGTGGCTTGGGCAATGGGCAAACCGGGAGTCGAAGACACTTTGCTCGCGATGGATGCCGATACTTTTGCGTATCACGGCCAACTTCGCAAAGCGGAGGAGTTGACCAAACGTGCAGTAGAGTCCGCGGCGCACGCGGACGAAAGGGAGACCGCTGCAACCTACGAAGCGCAAGCCGGTTTACGCCAGGCGCTTTTCGGAAATTCAGCCTCTGCAAAACAGCACGCCGCCGCCGCGCTTGCCATGTCTGATGGCCGGGACGTTCAGTATTTTGTCGCGATGGCAGAGACCATCGCGGGAGACACCGCCAAATCCCAGGCGTCGGTGACCGATCTCGTCAAACGCTTTCCTGAAGATACCCTGGTGCAATCCATCTATCTCCCGACCATCCGCGGTCAGCAAGCTCTGCTGCGGCATGACAGTGCGAAAGCCATTTCCGAACTGCAAGCAGGCGCTCCCTTCGAACTCGGCCAGCCCAATACCGGAAGCACCATCTCCGTCGCTCTTTATCCCATTAACGTTCGCGCGGAGGCGTACCTCGCCGCCAAACAGGGTAAAGAAGCGGCCGCGGAGTATCAGAAAATCCTGGACCACAGCGGCGTGGTGGTTAATGGCCCGATCGGCGCGCTGGCCCACGTGGGGCTGGGTCGGGCGTACGCGATTGCCGGTGACTCAGCGAAAGCCAAAATTGCCTATCAGGATTTCCTGGCGCTCTGGAAAGATGCTGATCCAGACATCCCCATTCTGAAAGAAGCCAAGAGCGAATATGCCAGCCTGCACTGAGATGATGCTGTAAAAGAGAGGCCGGCGCTATCGCCGGCCTCTCTTTAGTTCATTACTTCTTTACTTCGTCTTTAGCAGTAACTGCATTCCGGGTCGGCCATGCCACCGGTCATATCGTCCTTCATCCTCTTCAGACGGCGGCCCAGTCGCTCCGCCATCTGATGACGCGCGCGCCACAACCTCGCCTTGAGCGTATTTTCCGTGACGCCGAGCTTCTTCGCGGCTTCACCGGTCGAGTAACCCTGCACTTCGCGTAGCACGAACGCCGTGCGCAGCAGTGGAGAAAGTTCGTCAAGATTTGCATTGATCATCTCGCGCAGCTCCGTGCCCGCATACACCTGCTCGGGATTCGGTCCATCGTCCGCGAACCGTTCGCTCGCCGGCAACTCGTCCTCGCGCGGAGTTTCATCCAGCGAAATTGCCGGACGCGACTTCGCACTGCGCCGGCGCATCAACGCGGCGTTGATCACGATGCGCGTCAGCCAGGTGGAAAATTGCGAGCGTCCTTCGAACCGCTTCAAGTTGCGGTATGCGGAGAGCAGCCCGTCTTGCAGTGCGTCTTCGGCGTCTTCGGCATTTCCCAACACACGTAGCGCGGTCTGAAACAAGGGTCGCTGGTAGCGGCGAAATAATGCTTCCACCGCCTGCGAGTCACCCCGTTGCCCCGCGCGGATCAGTTTTACTTCATTCAGCTCGGTTCCCACTGCCACTTGCGTTGCCATTGTTCCCCCTATTTATTACGAAACTCGAGTACAAAATATTTCAGCCCCATTTACAGCCGTAACTAGTGCACCGGCGCGTTCACTCCCTTTGGCGGTCGTTTCAGCAGCATCAAAACCGGGATCACCACGAAGAAAACAATCCCCAGCATGTGAAAGTTATCGATAAAGGCCATCATTGCCGCCTGCCGCTGCACGGTGCTGTAAACCATTCCGGCGGCTTGCGATGCCGAGTGGTACACGCCTGAACCTGCCAGCAGCAATCTCGCCTGCGTACCGGCAACCATGTTGTGGTACGCCAGGCTCAGCGGATTCACGTGCTCCATCAACTGCGCCTGATGAAACTGGGTGCGCCGCTGCAAAAGCGTCGTCACCGTGGCAATCCCCACGCTGGCCCCGACGTTTCGCGCCAGGTTGATGATGCCGGTGCCCATATTGGTTTTTTCCTTGGGCACAAAGGAGAACGCCGACACGTTGATCGGAATGAACAGGAACGCCAGCCCGAAGCTCTGCATCATCCGCGCCAGCACCGCATGCCGGTAATCAATCTGCAGATTCCAGCTGGCCATCACGAACAGCGAGAGCGCCGATATCGTGCATCCGAACGCGATCAGATATTTCGTGCTCACTCGCGATACTAAAATTCCCACTACCGGCATCATGAACATGATCACCGCGCCGCCCGGAGACAGCGCCAGCCCCGCGAGTTCCGCCGTGTAGCCCATCATTTGCTGCAAGAACTGGGGAATCAGCACCGTGCTCGCGTACAGCACAAACCCCAGGAAGAACATCGCCAGCGTAGCCACAGCAAAGTTTCTGTCCTTCAACATCCGCAAATCCACCACCGGATGCTTTTCCCGCAACTCCCAAAGAATTCCCGCAATAATTCCGATGATCATCAACACAAAGAACACCTGAATGAATCCGCTGGAGAACCAGTCTTCGCGCTCGCCCTTGTCCAGAATGATCTGCATGCTGCCCAGGCCCAGGCTGATCAACCCGATGCCGATGTAGTCGATGCGGAATCCTTCTTTGGCCTTCGCGCGCTTCATGTACGGCGGATCGCTCACTAATAGAGAAGTCAAAATAAGCGAAATTATTCCAACTGGAACGTTGATATAGAAAATCCACCGCCACGAAAAATTGTCGGTGATCCATCCGCCCAGCCAGGGGCCAATCGTCGGAGCCACGACCACTGCCACTCCATACACCGCGAACGCCATGCCGCGCTTTTCCACCGGAAACGTATCGTTCAGGATCGCTTGCTCGCTGGGTTGCAATCCTCCGCCGCCGACTCCTTGCAGAATTCTCAAAAGGACCAGAGCGCCGAGGCTCGGGGCCAGTCCACAGAAGAACGAACTCACTGTGAATAGCGCCACGCACGACATGTAGAAACGCTTGCGCCCGATTAATCCCGAGAACCAGCCCGAAAGCGGCAGGATGATGGCGTTCGATACCAGGTAGGACGTCAGGATCCACGTGGACTCGTCCGCGCTGGCCGCCAAGCTGCCGGAAATGTGCGGCAACGCGACGTTGGCGATGGAAGTGTCGAGGACTTCCATGAACGTGGCCAGCGTGACGGTCACCGCGATCACCCAGGGGTTGATCGAGCCGTCCGGCATCCGCAATTTCGCTAGGAGCCTGTCTTTCACCTTGCGCCTCGAAATCCTTTCCTCAGCTGCGGACTTACTGCTGTAAATCGTGATCGTCAGTTCGTGAACGCTGTCGCCACCACATTCATTCCTGGCCGCAAAATCGCTTTGTCCGGTGGAATCGGATCCAGCACGATTTTTACCGGCACGCGCTGCACTACCTTTACGTAATTCCCCGTGGCATTTTCTGGCGGCAACAAACTCAGCACTGCCCCGGTTGCTCCGGCAATCGAATCCACGTGCCCGGGAAAAGTCTTGCCGTAGGTGTCCACTTTTACTTCGACCTTTTGCCCCGGCTTCATGGCACGAAGTTGCGTCTCTTTGAAATTTGCGGTAACCCAAACATCCTGCAGCGGCACAATCACCATTAGTCCTTGACCCTGCTGCACGATTTGTCCCACTTCCACCTGCTTGTGCGTCACCACACCGTCCACAGGCGCCACCAGCGTTGTGTATTCAACGTTGAGTTGCGCAGCCTCCAGCGCCGCCCGGGCCTGCTGTACCTTTGCGATTTTTCCCTGCGAGTCCGCTTGCCGCATCACTACCTGCTTGGTATCTGCTTTGGCGGAAATAATGCCGGCTCTTGCTTGGTCCACGCGCGCTTTCGCGGAATCCAGTTGCGCCTTTGCAATCTCGACGCCACGTTGCGCTTGCGCCAGTTTTTCCTGGTCCGCTTTCAGCGCGCTGGCTGTGGCATCGGCATTGGCTTGTGCCGCGTCAAACTGCTGCTTTGAAATTTCGCCCTTTTCCATTAGCGGCCTGTAGCGCTCCAGATCCGCTTGCCCCAGTTGCGCGTTGGCCTTGCTTTTTTCGATGTTGGCCTGCGCCCACGCCAAGTCGGAAGTTTGCGCTTGATCGTAAGTGCTCTGCGCGCGCATAAGATCAGCCTGCGCCCCGGCAAGCTGAGCGTCGGCGTTCGATGTTCCGCTCTGCGTGTTCAATTGCGTCCTGGGTACGTCCACTCCCGCCGACTGCGCGTCTGTTTCCGCCAGCGCCAATTGCGCCCTGGCTTGGCCCGCGGCAGCCTGCAAGTCTCGAGGATCGAGCTTCACCAAAACTTGTCCAGCCTTTACCTGTTGATTGTCATTCACCAAAACTTCGCCCACGCGTCCATAAACCTTGGACGAAATCTGCGTGATATGTCCGTCCACCTGCGCGTCATCCGTGCTTTCGCGGTTCCGGTAATAGAGGAACAAGCTGATGAGCAGCACCAGCAGAACCAGCCCGCCAGCAAAGAGCAGAAACCTGGTCCTCGGGTTCGCCAAGCCCTTCGGCGGCGGTTGCTCGAGCTGCAGCTCTTCCATCGTGGGCTTCACCCTGGATGCGTTCTCCAGACCGACTTCGATCTCAATACTCATTCCCCGGTCCTCTTTCCGTTTGCTCGCTCTTACTTCGCGTAAACTTTTTCCATCTGCCCAATCGACCGTGCATAGTCCGCCCGCGCTTGATTAAAGCGGTATAGCGCCGCAATCTCGTTGTCATTGGCGCGCGCCAGCGCATCCTGCGCTTGAATCACTTCTATGTTGTTTGCCACTCCGGCCTTGAAGCGGTCGCGCGACTGCTCCACTTCTTCCTTTGCCAATTGCACTCCCAGGGTCGCTACAGCTACCTGGTTGCGCGCTGATTTCAGGTTCAACAGAGAAGTCTTCACGTCCAACGAAATCTGATTGCGCAAATCCGCTTTTTGCTCATTCAACACTTTCAGTTGCAGGTCCGACTTCACGATTTCCGCATGCGTCCGACCACCGGTGAACAGCGGCAAATCGAAGCTCGCTTCGTAGTTGTAAACGGGAATCCCGTTATTCAACCGCGTGCCCTCATACGCCCAACTACCATCGACCCGCAGCGTCGGCAGCCGCAGATCCTGCGATGCCCGCTTGTCGTGCTCTGCGGCTTTCACCTGCGAATCCAGCGCTTTCCATTCCTGCCGCGTCGCCAGCGCGTCGTCCAGGCTCGCGTTGACGTCGGGCTGCGGCGTGTCGAAAAAGCTCAACGAATCACTCAGCGCAATTTCCTGGTGAGGATCCAAATTCAACAACCGGCTCAATCCAAACAAAGAAGAATCGCGATCGGTTTGCGCCACCAGCAGTGCTTGCTTCTCGTTCTGTAGCTCGACGTTGGCTCGTAAAGTATCAATGCCAGTGCCCACGCCTTCTTTTTGTAAGTCGGCTGCCTGGTCGTAAAGCGCTTGCGCCAAATCCACACGCGATTGCGAAGCTTCTACGGTCGCCATCGCCCGCAGCGTTCCTATGTATTGCGAGACCACCAGCAAAATCACTTGTTCGCGCGTCGAAAGACTCGTGGCCTTGCTCGCGTTCGCGATCTCTCTCGCCGAGCGGTAGCGCTCCCATAGCGTCAAATCGAACACCGGAGTTCCAAATGTGGGCCCCGCATTGAAAATGTTCAGCGGACCCACGTGGCCGGGAATTCCTGGAAAGGGAATCGCGCTTCCCAATTGCTCTTGAAGATTTATGCGGCGAAGCGAATCACTCACCTGCAAATCCGCCTGCGGCAACAAACTGGCCCGGGCGATATTTTTGTCCTGTACTGCCTCGGCCGCCTGCAGCACCGCGATTTGCGCGGTCGTGTTTTGTTTCAGCGCCAGACTTACCGCTTTGTCCAGCGTCAGTTTCAGCCCGTCGTCCGAAGCTTGCGCCGGCGCGCGGACATCGTTCTTGTCTTGCGCCTTTACGCCGCTCGCTCCCAGCAGCAAGCCCAGCAACATAACGTAGAAAATGATCGGCGCTTTCTTGTTGTCTTTCCCCTCGTCGCTTCGCCCTTCCGCCTTCTGGCGCCCAATAATCTCCTTTACGATGGCTTGATTCAGGCACCCCTCCGCCACAAGTTGTCCTCCTTGCCGGTGCATCTCCTGCAAAAGCATTTTCCCCGCAGCGTCGATAAAGCTGACTCCGCAGAGACTCACGTAGAATTTCTCGTGTGGTGCTGCCGCTTTCAGCTCTTTCCAACACTGCTCGAGCGTGGCCACCAAAGCGCCAGCTAAACGCCCCTCTACACTAAGGACGGTTTTGCTGCGCTTTTTTTCGGTCGTGATTCGTAACATCTCATCCTCTAATATTGCTTGGGTTAGCTGCAAGACGCCCTCCAAAGGTTGCTAAATTTTGTTAACATACTAAGTCTATCTATTTCAGTTGTTTGCAAGATTTTTGCGTGATTTGTTCTTGTTCGATATAGACAATATATGGGCAAATGGCACAATAACACCTACCTGATATATGGCAATATATGGGCGTTTCTGTGTATGGCAGAGAGGAGTTTTGGCCTGCACGGTTTTTTTTTCGCTTCCCCTTGCGATTTTTTTGATCCCGGAGTCCGTGCGGATGCTCGTACCTGCTTTTCTCTACTGACGGCACTTACTTGTTCAGTCACAATGCTGCTTGCTGTCTATCCGCAAAAGCCTGCACCGGAAAGTGGAACATTTACCCATGCGTTTTCGCTATGCGAGTACTGCTTTGCGCCCAATCGTATTATTGGTGCTACTGATTTCCGGTTGCTCGTTGAGCCTGGCGCAGGAGCCAGAAAAGCCGAACGCTCCGGAACCTGCTCAGGGTCCAGTGAAACAAAACCTCAAAGTCATCTCCGCGCAGGCGCCCTATCGGATGATTTCAGGAAAGGAGCGTATCCAGTGGGCCGCACGCGAGACATTTGGCCCGCAGAGTTTTCTTCTTGGCACGCTAACTGCGGGAATCGGAACTGCCCGCGACCATCCAGAGGAATACGGACCGCACTGGGACGGATTTGCCAAGCGCTACGGAATGCGTTTCACGGGTGTGGCTTCCAGTCATACGATTGAAGCCGGACTTGGCGCCATCTGGGGAGAAGACCCCCGCTACGTGCGCAGTCAAAACTTGCCGATCAAGCGCCGGATCGGACACGTATTTCTGCTTTCGTTCAGCGCGCGCGATCGTCGCGGCAAGCTCATGCCCGCCTACGCTCGATACATCGCGATTCCTGGAAACAATTTTCTTTCCAACACCTGGCGAGTCAGCAGTGACGCAACCACCAGTGCAGCGCTCACGCGCACCGGCTACGGAGTTCTTTCAGAAGTCGCAAGCAATGCCTGGAACGAATTCTGGCCGGACGTGAAGCGCCTCGTATTCAGGCGGCAATAGCGCAACCTCAGCTCTGACTAACCTAACGATGTCGTACGGATCAGGGCTTGGCGTCCTTCACTCCCATCAGGTACTGGTGTCTCACCGCAATGGCCTGCAATTCGAAGTGTCCTCCGGCCAGTAGCGAGCCCGCCCCGATAAACGCGCGCGCCGGATAATCCTTTGTGAAGTACGTCTTGTAGATCGGATTGAACCTTTCAAACAGCGACAGATCTGTGCAAAAAACCTGCACGTAAGCAAGATCGTCCATGGTCATTCCGGCTTGCGCCAGGACGTCCTTTTCGCCATCCAGCAGCAGTTTGATTTCATCCTCGATTTTTTCCGGCACTTTTCCCGTCTTTGCATCAATGCCGATGCGCCCGGCAAGGAACAGCGTGTCGCCGAACTGGATTCCATCGCTGAAGGGAGCGTTCACAAACTTATTCGGCAGTTTGATCGCCTTGCGTTCCAACTGCCCGGACGATTGCGCTCCGTATAAGGTAAAACTTCCTGCGATCAAGAGCATGCTGAGGACGATTGCGATTCGGCGGTTCATACGAAAAACTCCTTGAGCAGCGAAAAGTATCCGGAAGACCGCTGCGGTTCCACAGAGTGTAGTTCTCCAAGTCCGGCCGTCGCAAGCAAAACTCGAGGGAACACACAAACACCAGCGAATGTCGTTCATCAAAAAAACGGCTAGAGTGCGATCCACCCAATGCGTATGAAATACAACGACGTAACGCCGACCAATATCCACAAAAGCACGCCTTGCGCCAACGGGCGCCAACCGACTTCCTGCAACGTCGCCCGCGATATCCCAGTGCCAATCAAAAAAAGCGTTACCGTCAGGCCAAGCCGTCCCAGCTGAAAAAACATTTGCGATAAGCGCGGTTCCTGCGGGCCGTAAGTATTGATCACTGCCGCCAGACAAAAAAGAAAAATAAACCACGGAATCTGGATTTTCGATTTGCTGCGTTTCGCCGCGGCCGTGGCCAGCGCCAGCGGCACAATCCACAGCGCACGCGCAAGTTTCACCGTCGCCGCGACGACCAGCGCTTCGTTGCCATAACGTGAAGCCGCGCCCACCACAGAACTCGTATCATGAATTGCCAGCGCCGCCCACAATCCGAACTGCGATTGCGAAAGATGCAGCGCCGAGCCGATCGAAGGAAAAATGAACAGCGCAATGGAATTTAAAATAAATACCGTACCCAGCGACACCGCCATTTCTTCATCGCTCGCCTGCAATATCGGCCCAACTGCGGCGATCGCGCTTCCGCCACAAATTGCCGTGCCAGTCGAGATTAAATAAGAAATCGTGCCGCGAACTGCGAGCAGCTTCCCAATCACAGTTCCCATCAACAGTGCGAAGCTGATGCCGATGGTGGTATATAGAAACCCGCTGCGGCCGGCTTTCAGCACTTCGTGCAGATTCATTCCGAATCCCAGGGCCACCACCGATGCTTGCAGCAGAAATCGTGACAGGGCGCGGCTGTCTCCGGCAAACGGATGCACAAATGCCAACCCAAATATGAGTCCGGCGCACAACGCGATCGGCGGAGAGATGAATCCTGTCGCGCTCAGAATCAGCAGCAAAAAGAAAATTGTCTTCGTATTCATGCAATCAAGGAAAAATAGAACGCCCTTCGCGTGCGCCTTCTGCGGCACATCTTTGTGCGCGTGATAGAGTGCTGCGAAACGTCACTGGAGGCAAGGCAAATGTCCGCCACTCCACCGAATTTTCCAACCATGGTTTCCGCACACCCACGGGCAGCGCGACTCCGCTCAAAAAACGCCGTGGATGCGGATGCTTTACTTCCGTGACTGGCGCCATCCTGCTCGTTTTTGTTGTATACATGGTTCTGAATCCGTGGGCGCTGCACATTGGCGGTCGCTGGACTCCCGCGATGACTTGGCATGGTGTCGGCAAGCTGCAATCGACTAGCGGCGCCAACTATGGCCTGTTCATCGAAGTGAACCTATACGTGCGGCCTCGAAGACACAGCACCATCGCTGGCACTGACAATTTGACGAACACCGCAAAGCTGTGTACTCCCGAGGGAGAAATTTATCCGCTGACCGTGAGCGGTTTATATAAAACGAGCGTGGCTGGATGTAGATCGAAAGCCGGTGACGTTTTACTTTCGATCACCTAAAGACGCTCAGCCCAAATTGAATTTCGAATTGCTGGGCTCCTGGCAAGGACAACAACTTGTCCTCGAAGATCGGGGGAGCATGGCCATGTCCTTGGCGCCTGACGGCGGTGGCAAAGGCTATCTAAAAGGAGCTAATTCGCTCAAAGAAACCACGACTGGAACCTTGCATTACGCAACAGACAGCGAATTCAGCCCGGCGTGTTCCCCAAAAAACGGCAACAGTTTCTAGTTTTCATAAGCTTGCGTAAATCATCGCTGCTGGTTGGGCGTCGCTATCTTTGCAGTATTTTTCGCTGCTCCGCTCGTTGAGCCCGGATGTGCCACCTGAGAAACAACTCTTGCCGTTAGCGCCAGGCTTACCCTGCACGCGGAATCGTTAATCCGGCATTGCGCAAGCGTCAGCTTGCAACCGCAATCACAGGATTCCGCATTCATCCGGCGCAACGCAAGCGATTTCTGTTTCGCATTAAGTTTAGAGAAATCCACACCAGGAAGCTCCGTGGCCCGCCCTGCATTCTTCAAAAAAATCTGTCCGTTATCCTCGAAGTATTCGACTTTCGCATCCACCGGCTCGCCCAACATGGCTTTCACTTCCAATTCGTAAATCGTGGGATCGTTCAGGCCGACATGTTTCTGCACGATGCGGCCCTGCCCGTCGATCACAAATGAAGTAGGCAAAGCCGCAATCCCGCCATAGTCGCGGCGAACCTCGTCGGAGATCATCGCCACGCGATAGTTGATTCCAGACTTCAGCACGAAGCGCCGAACCTCGTCGACATCATCTTCATCCGTCGCCAGCGCAATAATTTCCAGTTTGTCCGCGTAGCGTTTCTGCAGATCGACTAAGTCGGCTATTTCCGCGCGGCACGGTCCGCACCACGTCGCCCAGAAATTCAGCAAAACAATCTTGCCCTTGGCTTCGGCCAGCGAGAGCGGCTTGCCCTCCAGATCGTTCAACTGAAATGCCGGCGCAGCATCCGGATTCTTCACAAATTGAATGACGTTCGCATCCTGCGCAGGCTGCACCTGACTCACTGCTGCCGCATGCGCCGCCTGCGTCCTCCCGCACCCAGCAACGAGCAAAGCCGCAAGCGCCGCGATGCACGAGAATTCGCGATGAACGAATTGTTTCATAGCCAATTCAATTGTAGCGCAGTTGAATCAGCAAGGGGGCGGCCCGGACATGGCAGCCTCACGAATATATGTCGCTGGATGCGCGTTGAACCCGCTGGTCCGAAAGAGTCGCACTCGTATTCAGTTTGGAAGAATTGCGGGATGGCTGCAATCGCCCCAGCCGAGCTCGCACGCCAGCGCCAACGGATCGGATGCGGTGGCGGGACGGTTCTCGGGAGTTGCATAGACATTCACGGAATTCTTCTTCCCGGGCGAATCGATTTTTCCAACGGCAAAATAGCTTCGCACTCCGTACAACTCGCCGTACTTTACCGGCCTGGCTTCTGCGGAAAAACCAACAACCTTGCCGCGGGAATTCAGAGTGAGCTGGTAACGAGTGAAATAGCCACCTGAAACGAACCCATGGTCGGCTGTCCAGTTTAGATAATACAGTCCGGTAGAACACGCCCGGAGTTTCTCAGCAACTTCTGCTTCGGATCGATTGCCGATGAAATTCTCCTGGAGCAGACAAGTTAGAAGTGGATGCAGTCCTCCACCACCCGAATATACGTAGGTCTGCCTGACGGAAAGGTCACCATCATAGCGGTATTGCACGACACCCGAGTCGTCCGTAACTACCGTCAGATGATTCTTGGGATTTGGATGGGCTTCTTCCGCGACTAACTTATATCCACCCACTTTCCCGGCGCTATCGGGCAAAGCCGGATGGTAGGTCAGCACGAACCCTTGATATTCCGGTCTTATCAGAGCGGCGGATAGGCAACTTGATTCCTGCGGACCTAGCTGCGCAAGCGTGACGGGATACCCGCGTTCTTTGTGCGCATTGCTCGATTGTCACTTGAGCCGCTCCCCTGACTACTCAGCTTCAGCCTACCAGTAGTGACGAATCAGTTTGCTTGGACGGAAAACGCTGCTGCAAAGCAGTCAACAACGAGCGCACCTCGGGGCGTTGAGCCTCTACGTGGACCGCAACTGGGCACCGACCGCGGCTTCAAGAGCTGCGACGATTTTGCCGGAGTAATCGGAGATTTGCGCGTCAGTCAGGGTGGCTTCGCGGCTCTGTAAAGTTACTCGGATCATCAGCGAATATTTTCCTGCCGGAACATTTTTGCCGCGAAACAGGTCGGCGGCTTCGATCGAAGCAATTTCAGAAATGTTCAGCGCGCGAATCGCCCCGACGACATCGGAGAATCGCGTGCCTTCCGCCAGTAGCAGCGAAAAATCACGTTCGACCGCCGGAAAACGCGGCAACGGCTGGTAGCGACGCGCCTCCTTCACTCCGTAATACTTGCAGTAGAACGGCCCGAGAATGATTTCAGCCAGGAAAACGTCCTGGCGGAATTTCAGTTTGTCGGCGATGCGCTTGGCAAGCTGACCCGCTGAGCCCAGTTCGTTTTCGCCCAAGAAAATCTGTCCGCGCTTCGTCCCAAGCAACGAACCCGATCCGCCATCTTTCCACTTGAAGCCGCCGCTCAGCGCGCCGATGGCCTCCAGATCGCCTTTCAGGTCGGCAAAAGAAAATGCTCGCGTGGAATCGTAAAGTCCCTGCGGCCGCGCTTCACCGGTTGCGCCGAGTGTGAGGAAAACGGTTTCAAGGGGCGCCAACGATTTTTCTCGTACTTCATTCTGCGGCGCGAATCGATAGTGCCGCCCGATTTCAAAGAGCCGGACATTTCGTTGGCTGTGATTGAGATTCCACTCAATCGCGGCAGCCATGGAAACGGCTCCGTTGGATCGAAGAATGCTGGCTTCTTCGGAAAGCGGATTCGCAAGACGCGCGGGAATGACGCCATCCGGACGGAACAGAATGTCACGATCTTCCGCTACATGAGGAATGGTCACAATCTCGCGGTAGCCCAGGCCGCTCAGGCGTTCGCGCAGCCGAGATTCCGCTTCGTACTGTGGAAGGCGCGCTGCCCCCTGTCGCGCTGCGGGAAGCCGCGCCGGAAATTTGTCCAGTCCGTAAATTCGTGCGACTTCTTCGATCAAATCGATTTCGCGTTCCACGTCCGCGCGCCACGATGGCTGCGTACACTCCCACGCAGCGAGAATCGAGCCGAGTTGCCCGCGATTCTGGTCCACCCGCATCGGAGCAAAACCCAGCGCGCCGAGAATGGATTCAACCTCTCGATCGGGAACATCCGCGCCCATCACCCGCAGAATCTCCGCGCGCGTGAGTGTGATTTTTTTCCGTGCGCGCTTGCCGGGATATGCATCCACCACGCCGCAGAGCAGTTCGCCGCCCGCCAACTGCAAAATCAATTCCGCGCAACGCCGCGAAGCTAGTTCCGCCAGTTCCGGATCGGCGCCTCGGCTGAAGCGCGTCGAAGCTTCGGTATGCAATTTCAAGAGTCGCGTCGCGCGGCGAATCGGCACTGGTTCAAACCACGCACACTCGATCAGAACATTTTTTGTAGAAAAGGAAATTTCCGTTTCGCCGCCGCCCATAATTCCGCCAATACCAACGGCGCGCGAACCGTCCCCATCAGAAATCACGCAGATCGCGGAATCGAGTTTGCGTTCGATGCCATCGAGCGTCTTAATTTTCTCTTGCGGCTTGGCATGCCGCACCACGATCGAATGATTGCGCACCAGATCGTAATCGAACGCGTGCAGCGCGTGACCCAGTTCCATCATCACGTAGTTGGTCGCATCCACAACGTTGTTGATGGACGCCACGCCGGCAGCCGCAAGCCGTTCGCGCAGCCACGCCGGCGATGGCTGAATTTTCACGTTGCGAATCACGCGCGCTGTGAACCGTCCGCAGAGTTCCGGCGCCGCGATCTTTATCGAAACGGCGTCACTGGTTTTGGCAGCGGAGGACTCGGTGACTTTCGGCGTAACGCGCTTGAAATCCAATTTGTAGATGGCGCTGACCTCGCGCGCGATTCCATAAACTCCCAGGCAGTCCGGGCGATTCGAAGTGACTTCGGCGTCGATTACTCCACCGAGTGGTTGCAGTTCCACGCTGGCCACGTTGGTGCCGTGCAGTGCCAGCCTGGCGGCAAGTTCCTGCACCGTCGCAGGCACATCCACAAAATCCTTCAGCCAATTGTAAACCACCTTCATGCTGAATTCCTCGTCGCAGCAAGTTGGCCAAAATAAATGTGCGTGGTGTAGTCCATACGGACTTGGCCATCGTGTTGGTGCGAGTTAAAAATCCGTTCCAGCTCAGCCATCATTGGCGCGAATGCCGGCTGGTCCGGGCTCGGCACGTACGAACTGCCGCGTAATCTGCCGCGAACGCCGTCGAAGTCAAACTTCTGAAAATTCGGAAAGCTCTTTTGCAAAAAAATCTTCGGACCAAAAAAATCCTGAATTTGCGCCTGGCGCGGATAGCTTTCGCTGACCTTGGCATAGTCGTTTCCAAAGCGATGAAGGAGCGCTTCGTATTCTCGCAGGAACGGCGTGGTATCGAACAAACGTTCGTTCCACACGATCACGACAAATCCTGTTGAGCGCAGGATTCGCAGGAACTCGCGGCGTGTGGCGGCAGGCTCAAACCAGTGAAATGCCTGCGCTACGGTCACAAAATCCACGCTAGCGCCCGGCAGCGTTGTGGCTTCCGCGGAACCGGCGATGCTCGAAAAATTCTTGAAGGCAGAAAGATATTCTTTGCCGGCGCCCCGCATTGCGTCGTTCGGCTCGACGCCCAATACACGGTTGCCATTCTCTAGAAACATTCTGGAAAGGATCCCCGTGCCGGAACCGACGTCGGCAACGACGTGATCGGGGCGCAGCCCGCATTCTTCGCGCAGAAGCTCGATCAGCGCGGACGGATAGCTCGGACGGTAGCGAACATAGTCCGCTACCCGGTTCGAGAAGCGCTGTTTGGCGTCAGCAAAAGTCATGAGAAAAAGTGATCACCCGCAAATCGGTTTATGTAGCAGCGGGTCTATCCCGCTGCTCTTGCTTCGCTACGGAAACTGTTTCAGGAACCGGACATCATTCTGAAAAAACACCTGAATATCATCAATGCCGTACTTCAGCATCGCGAGACGGTCCATGCCCATACCGAAAGCAAAACCGCTGACTTTTTTTGCGTCGTAATGCACAAAGCCGTACACCGCCGGATCGACCATGCCCGCCCCAAAAAGTTCGATCCAACCTGCGCCTTTGCATTTTCCGCAAGTCGCGCCGCCGGCGCCGGTTCCGCTACCGCCGCAAAAAATGCACGAGACATCGAACTCGACGGACGGTTCAGTAAAAGGAAAATAGCTTGGTCGAAAACGCGTTTTCACGCCGGCTCCAAAATATTGTTTGACGAAATATTCGATGGTCCCCGTGAAATCGCAAAACGTAATATCCGTATCGACCGCCAATCCTTCAATCTGATGAAACATAAAGGAATGCGTGGCGTCGGGATTATCGCGGCGATACACCTTGCCAGGAACAATCACGCGTACGGGAGGTTGCCGTTTCTCCATAGTGCGAATCTGAACGGGCGAAGTGTGCGTGCGCAGTAGCAGCGAACCCGGCGCTGTTCTTGCCCCGGTCGCGTCTTGCGCTTCGACATAAAAAGTGTCCATGTCGTCGCGCACCGGATGAAATTCCGGAATGTTCAGCGCCTCGAAATTGTAATAAGGCGTTTCGATTTCCGGACCCTCCACCACGGAAAATCCGATCGAAACGAAAATATCTTCGATTTCCTGAAACACCTGCCGAATCAAATGCCGCGATCCGACAGGACGAACAACGCCAGGCAGCGAAAGATCGACGCGGTCTTTCGCCACAGCAGCCACTTCCGCGCCGGATTCAATGGCCATCCGGCGCGCCTCGATTTGCGCATCGACATGCGCGCGTAGCTGGTTTAATCCAGCGCCGACGGCGCGTTTTAATTCCGGAGTTGCAGGCTTCAACCAATTATCGGTGATGCCTGCAAGCACGCCGGATTTACGGCCGAGCCAGGCGTCGCGAAATTGTCTGAGTGTGGCTTCGTCGCGAGCGACGCTGGATTCACCATCGAACCGCGCGCGGATTTCGGCGAACAGCGGAGCGAGTTGCTCCGGTTGCGTGACGCCGAGAGCGGCGAGTGTTTTTTCCTGCGAACCGTCAGTGGTCGGCATGATGGAAAGATAGAGTACATCGCAAGGAGCGTAAACGTTCGCGCTCCTTGAAAAATTCTTGCGATGCGGCAATCGAAGAGAGATTCCCTGCCTGCGGCCGGCAGGCTCGACTCCGCTCGGAATGACGGCGTGGCCCGATCGTCTAGAGAGTTCCGCGTTCCGCAAAAAGCCACCACAAAATTACTTGGCTTTTTTTGCGACCGGTTTCGGCGCGAAAGCTTTCGCTTTCTCGACCAGCAGCACGAAGCCTGCAGCGTCTTTTACCGCTATGTCGGCAAGAACCTTGCGGTCCAGTTCGACTCCGGCGGCTTTCAGGCCGTGAATGAGTTGGCCGTAAGTAATGCCGTTCAAACGAGCGGCGCGGTTCGCGGCTTCCTGCGCGGACTGGTATAGCTTGCTCTTAGTGAGGAAAAAACCTTTTGTCCTCTTAAGATACTTTTTGCGCCGTGCCCGGCGCTTGGTACCGCGTTTTACGCGAGCCATGGGTTTTGCTCCTTTTAACCGGGCAGTTCGAAGTGCAAGTAACCGGTATTCCCGCCAAAACTCGGGACGCAAAAAACCGGTCACCACACAACGAAAAACGCCCCGGTAGTTTATTTTTCCTGGAAACGAAACGGGTTGCGGCGACGCGGCCCTTCTTTTGCAAAAGGCCAGCTTCGCGCAACGGGTTTGTTTCCGATGTGTGTTGCTGTGCCGCGAAATAAATTGCAGCAATTTCGGCCGGCGGGCACCCGTGTAGCGCCGCCTGGCACGAAGCGCCACTCTCGAAAAACCGAGAGCAGCGTACAGGACGTTTTTTGTACGTCCCGCATTTCATTTCGAGAGCGCGAACAATTTGCTTACGCA